>ENA-UOJM01000064-UOJM01000064.1-human-gut-metagenome-genome-assembly--contig:-P116-NODE-64-length-162054-cov-20.580936_pt1 | contig 162054 bp, 134 predicted proteins | sample MGYA00242349_ERZ723896 | MGnify/ENA metagenome assembly ERZ723896 | reverse complement strand
GTGTAAATGAAGAAGTCCCAGAGTGTGTTTCAAGTTGCGGAAAGAGGTCTCAATATCTCTACACAAACCATGCGTTCCGCGAAAAGCTGGAAAAGCCGATCCTCAAGTCCAAAAATCCGGACGCGGTTTCCCAACTGCGGCGGCTGGTACAGCCGTTTCTGCTGCGCAGGCTGAAAAAAGATGTCCTCAAGGAACTTCCGCCCAAGGAAGAATATGTCCGAAAGATCTCTCTGTCTGAGGATGAGCAGAAGCTCTATTATGCCTGTGTGCAGGCCGCCGTTGCAGATCTCGGCGACGAGCAGGGCAAACTGCAAATTCTCGCCGCGCTGACCCGGCTGCGGCAGGTATGCTGCGATCCGGGGCTCTGCTTTGAAAATTATGAAGGTCCAACGAGCAAGCTGGATGCCTGCGTGGAATTGTGCGAGGCGATGGCGGAAAACGGTCATCAGATCCTGCTGTTTTCTCAGTTCACCTCCATGCTTGATCGGCTGCGTGAGCGGCTGGACGCGCTGCATATTTCGAATTTCACGCTTCAGGGCTCGACGCCCAAGGAAAAACGGGCTGCAATGGTCAAAGCATTCAACGCAGGCAGCGCCTCGGTTTTTCTGATCTCTCTGAAAGCAGGCGGAATGGGTCTGAATCTGACGGCAGCCGACATTGTAATCCACTACGACCCATGGTGGAACCAGGCGGCGCAGGATCAGGCGACGGACCGCGTCCACCGCATCGGCCAGCAGGCACATGTGCAGGTCTATAAGCTGATTGCAAAGGACACCATCGAAGAAAGAATTCTGGAGCTTCAGAACCGGAAGCTTGCGCTTCTTGATACGATATCCGGCTGCGAGGAGGCCGGGATCTTGAATATGTCTTCTGAGGAGCTGCTTTCGCTGCTGAAAAGCTGATATCTGATTCCAGCGGTGCAGGTTCCGCACGCCGTTTTTCTGGTCTGACCGAATTTTCTCTGAAAAAAGTGTGTTTCTCTCCTCCCTGCTTCAAACGTATTTTTGCAGTACAAATCCACTCGACCAGCCGAGCGTGACAGCCCTGAAAAATCAACTGCTTGTTTCAGGAATATTTTGAACGTTTGAACGGCGGCTGCAACTTGCAGCCGCCGCTTTGCTTTCTCGCTTCAGATCGCGTTTCGGATGGAATTTGGCGTTTTCGGCATACTGATGACCAGTTTTCCGTTCTGTCGTGCGACACTTTTGTTGATGGACAACGTGCGGTTCTGAACGTCCAAGTCCTCCCATCGCAAGGCTAGGGTGTATCTGAAAACTCATGATGTGACCGGCAGCGAGGGATTTTTGCGTTGCGCAAGACATTTTTTCGCAGGAATACTGACGTATTTCAAGGAAAAATGACGCGGCGCACCGCAAAAAGGCCCGCTGTCCGGGTGCGTTGGGAGTTTTCAGATACACCCTAGTCCAATCTTTACGTCTCAGACGCGGCTTCTTCTTTTCAATAAATGCCTGTGGCTGCACAAGCAGAAAATCAAATCCCATCATTCTTCCGCCAGATCGGCAATCAACTTGGCGTCGCTGACCGCCAGTGCAAGCTGAAGCTTGTTTTCCAGCCCGGTTTTTTGCAGCATATTTGCCACATGGAACTTGACCGTCGACATCTCGCAGCCCATCTCCGCCGCGATGCGCGTGTAAGACAAGCCCCGCATCAGATGCCGCAGAACTTTCAATTCCGTCTTTGTAAATTCCGTACTTTTTGCCATGCCGATCTCGACCGTCGGAGGCGCGTCCGGAAAGATATGTTCCCCCGCCATCGTTTGCCGGACAACATCCATCAAACGCTTCTGTGTAGAGTCCTTATACCACAGGCTGTCGGCCCCGGCCCTCTTTGCCTCATCCAGAACGGCGCAGTCGATCAGCGAGGTCACAACAATAATTTTGCTCTTCGGCTGTATCGCTTTGATCTGGCGAACGGCAGTCAGGCCGTTCTCGCGGTTCTCCGTTTGTACATCCATCAAAATCAGATCGACGGAGCTTGTCCGGCACACCTCAACCGCCTGCTTTGCGCCGGGGATGGACGCTGTGATCCGGTATCCGTCCTCGGCGCGGAAATAGCTTTCCAGCAGACTGCGGATCATGGTCTGGTCTTCAACGATCATCACTCTCATGTGCTGCTTTCTCCTGTTCCGGCAGACTGAGCATCAGCGTAAAGCGAGGGATGCTCCAAATCTCCATTTTTCCGCCTGCTTCTTCGATACGTTGACGTAGCATGGAAAGGCCTCCGCCTTCTGTGATCTTTTCCTTTGGCACCGCACCGTTGTTGGTCAGGACGACCTCCATGCAGTCCGGCTTCTGCCGAAAGTGCACATACAATTCTGTGCCATCTGCGTGACGGACACAGTTTGCCGCACATTCGCAGATCGCCAGTGCGCTCAGTGTGCGTATCCATTGCCTTTGCGGTTCACTCCCTGTCAGAAGAACTCTAACGCCCAATTCTTCCGCTCGTTTTTTCGCCGCCTCCAGCGGTTCGGATTGCGCCGTTATCTGGCTGGAGCGGAAAAGCACAGAAATGGACTGTTCCCACAGCGCCGCGTTTGCACGAAGTTCCTTCAGGTCCGTTTGCTGGAGCAGCACACGGCGTGCCGCAAGAATACTGTGCCCGATGTCATCGTGCACACGCAGCTTCATCGCCAGCGTCTCTTCCTCCCGGATGATCTCCGGCATCTGCACAAGCAGCCGCCGAAGCCGCTCATTCGCCTCCGCCAGCTTCGCGTTTTCCGCTTTCAGCTGGTTCTGCTTCCGGATCAGCTCCGTAACGTCTGCGGCAGTGATCTGCGTATAGCGGACGCCCGCTTTTGTTGTGATCTGCTCCTGCGCAAAGCGCAGCGCCTTCCCGTCCGGAAAGCGGTAGATCCGAAGGCGCAGATCCAGACAGCGCACGTTTGCGGGCGGCGAGTGCAGGACGCTCTGCATCTCTGCAAGCGACTGTATGCCGCCTTTTCGCAGCCAGTTTGCAATGGCAAGCATCCGGCGGTTGATGAGCCGCACCACGCCGTTTTTATCGAAGAAGCAGGCCGCGATGGGCAGGCTGTCGAAGCTTTCCTTAATCCTGTCCATACGCCTTTACCCCCTCGATCTTTCCAGCTTCCGCGTCACATATTGCAGTCCGTCCTCATCCTGCTCCCATTCCAGATCTGGAAACCGCGCACGCAGCCCGCAGAGCGGCTTCGCCGCTGAAACGCAGAGAGTCACTTCCACCTGTGCGCCGACCTCTACGGAGATCAGCAGCGCACGCAGCGATTCCAGTTCCGTCTCCACGACCGCTTCAAAAAGGTCGTAGACCTGCGTTGCCTGCTCGACGGTAAGCTGGCCTTCCCCCTTGACGATTGTCTTACAGTCGGCGCCATAGACAATGATATTCTCGGAAGATTCATTGAGACACAGCCGAAGTTCCTGCACACTGATTGCGCCGCGCTGCTCGCCGACAAAAATCAGGTTGCTTCTCCGCTTGATATAGGTCCCGATGATGATGACCTGCCCAAGCAGGTGTCTGGCTCTGTTTGAATCCTCCGTCTTCTGCAATTCAGCCAACAGATCCCGCAGCATTGCGATCTGTCGGGCGGTCTGCGCCTCCATCATGTCATACAGGCGGTTTTCTTCTGTCAGCTTCAGCCATCTTGCGTGCTGTGCTTTCTCCGCCGTCAGAACGTCGCCGGTATCACGCAGCTCATCCCTTGTCAGTTCCAGCTCTTTTCGAATCTGATTCAGCGCGGAAATGTCCTCCTTCCAGAACACCCAGCCGCGGCGCAGCCTGTGCCGCTTCAAAAGCGTATCGTCGCTCAGATGGACGATATCCTGCTGCATCTGCCGCAGCTCGCTTTGCGGCAAAGCCTCCTGCATGGCGGCAGACACATATTGGGAGCAAAATGCAGGATCCGTAATCTGGACGGGCAGGCTCGTTGCCTCAAAAAGTTCGTCGTATCCGAGGTTGGACTGGATCAGCCCGCATTGAATGCAGCATTCAAGGATGCTCGCAAAGATCAGGCACTGCGACACCGTCATATCGCCCGCAAGCACCCAGACCCAAGGGACCTTTTTGGCATACGCATAAGCATAGGCCAGCGAAAGCGCAAGCGGAACCAGCGGCAGCCAGCGAATTCTCCTGCTGCGCGGGATGCGGCAGTTTTTCACCATCGAAAGCAACGCGAACCCCGCGCACAGGGCCTCCCAGGCCAGCACGAAGAAATAGCCGCTCTCATACCGATACGCCTGATCCGATAAAACGCCGGACGGGAAGGAAAACACCTGCTGGTGCAGATCATTGGTCAGAACGAGCAGGAGCAGAAGCAGCGTTGGAACATACAGAAGCTTGGTCCATCGCGGCAGCCGAAAATCCTCTCCCTTGCCCAGCGACCGGGAAACAAAGACCGACAGCATGGGGATGAACAGCATCGGGAAATAGTAGAAATACCACAGCCAGCGCTCTGTATCCGTGTTTTCAATGGAAAATTTGATTGAGCGCAGAAGAATCCAAAGCACCATCAGCGCCGAAATCGCCACCAGATAGCGCCGTGCCTGCGTCTGCACGATGCGGATCCATAGGGAGTAGCACCACGCGCTGAACAAAAACACATAGATCCCGCTTCGCAGATGGCTGACAGCCGGAGAATGAAAAATATTCCGGCTTGCATATCGGAGCCACATGGCAAACGCAATGAGCGCCAACACGCCCAGCGCAAACAAGATGGTCTTTTTTGTCGCTTTGCTCATGCCGTATGCCTCCCATCTCTGCACATTCGTATGGATAGTATATCATGCGGACGGAAAAAGGCAACACAGTTTTACACCCTTTGCCGGGAGAATCGAGCCGGACGATGGCCTTGGAACAAAAAATAATTGCAAACCCTATCCAATCGGTGGGGGCAGAAGGGAGCGATAACAGCTAAAATACAAATGGAACATACAAAAGAAGAGAAAGGCGGTGGAAAAGCGCAGATGCGAAGGATCGTACTGGATATGAAAGGCGGACTTCTGGCGGAAGCGGTCATGCAATCACTTTCGGGATGCGACCCGGATTTTCTTGTCTACCGTTCTTCAAAACCGGAGGAAACGCTTGCCCTGTGCCGGTCCTGCCGTGCCAATGTGTTGGTGATGGAGGTCATCCGGCAGGGCATCTGGAAGCTGAGCGAGCGGCTCAAGCTTTGCAATGCTGTAAAGCAGCTCGGCTGGGTCTGCAAGGTTCTGCTTCTGGTGGATGAGAACGCGGACGAACTGCTTGCCGCCGATGTGCGTCAGGCGGTGAAGGATCAGTTGGTCGACAATTTTATCTATGCGTCGGTATCGCCGACCTACCTCGCGGGCGTGATCGACACACTTTAGCTCTTTGGTTTTCACTGCCTGCGCGGAAAGCCGCATCATGTACGTATTCGACAAAGAAATAACAGAAGGAGGTTCCAGATGAGAAAACGAATTCTTGCGATTTTCCTTTGCCTGATCCTTACACTGTCCCTTGCCGCAGCGGTGGCCGCAGAGGATTTCACCGTGCCCCTGCCGCCGGGAAGCAACTTTCTTCCGCCGAATCGGCCCGAGCAGCCTGAGCCGGACGACGAGGACCGGATTGTGACGCTTCAGATCCCGATCATTAAGATCGTTGAGCTGGGCGGCAATACCGCGCCGAAGCAGACGACTTTCAGCTTCTATGCATTTCCCAGCGATCCGTCGTATGGCCGTTATGAAGCCGGCGGCAGCGGCCTCTGGGATGTGCAGAACTGCACGGTGACCGTGAACGGAGCCGGAACGTTCAGCTGCGTGATGACCATTCAAATCGACAGAAGCGATTTCTTCGCTCTAACCGACAATCAGGGCATCTTTGTTGTGGAAACCAACGATGAGCAAAGCGGTTGGACGTATGATGAGACCCGCTGGTTCCTCCAACCGCAGTATAAATGGAGCGATGCCGCACGGGAATACAAGTGGACGGGCGGCTGGGATTGCTACAACAAATTTGAAGCTATGGAAGGCAGCGTGCATGTCAACCCGGACAATGCGCAGGGCGGGCTTGGCTTTGTCAATCTTTACACCGAGAACACCGCACCGGTGACGGAACCCACATATAAGCCTGCGACGCTCAACAAGACTGACCATTTCGCGTTCCTAAAGGGCTATCCGGGCGGCGGATTTGCCCCGGGCAAAAATATGAGCCGCGCAGAGGTGACCACCATGTTCGCCCGCCTGCTGACCGAGCAGATGGAGGCAAACAAATCCTATCCGGCCTCCTTCTCCGATGTGACCTCGGCGCATTGGGCGGCCAACTACATCGGCTACATGGAGCAGTTCGGGATCGTCCGCGGCTACAGCAACGGAACGTTCCGGCCAAACGCGCCGATCACGCGCGCGGAATTTGCCGCGATCTGCTGCCGGTTTGAGCAGCTGACGGACGGAGCTGCGGCCTTCACGGATGTTCCTGCCTCTCATTGGGCGGCAAAGTCCATCGCCTATGCGGCGACTCGCGGTTGGGTCACAGGCTATGCAGATGGAACATTCAAGCCGGGCAACAACATTACCAGAGCAGAGGTCGCCGCTGTCACCTGCCGCCTGCTCGAACGCAGTGCTGACATAGAGTATATCCGTGCCCATCTGAAAGAGCTGCCAAGAGTCTTTGCTGACATGAACGAGCAGCACTGGGCATACTGGTATGTGATGGAAGCTGCCAACGGCCATGACTATACCAAATCCGGAAATACGGAAACATGGCTCCGGACATATCCATAAACAGGAGGGTTTTATATGCAGGTCACAATACAAAGCATCCCTGCAAGCCTGCAGGAATTCGAGACGCTTGCGGCAGGCGGAAGACAGCCGGAGCGCATCTGCGCCCTGTTTCTGTGCGCACTGGCACTGTTTGACAAGGACAGGGACGCCGGAACTGCCGCAATGAATCTCCTGCGCGGCCCGCGGCCCATGACGCCCTACGATGCGCAGTTCCTGCGCGACCGGCTGCGCGGCAAAGCCTATCTGCCGCTTGCGTATTTTGAAGGCGCGACGCCGGAAAACGGCTATCAGCCGCGCGCACCATACCGGCTTAACGTGCTGGCAGACCCCAGGCCGCAGGATATCGAGCCGGGGTATCTGCGCGTGTTCCTGAAAACGGCGGGTGCAGATTCGCCGCGGCCCATGAAGCTGCGGCAGAAGGCATCAACCGGCGAGTGGTTCCTCTGGGAGTATTCCAGCATTCTCAGCGGCATCCGTATTCCTGCGGCGGAAGACCCGTGGGCATAGTAAACAGAGAAAGGGAGAACAGACAATGGGACTCATTAAAGCAGCATTGGGCGCGGCTGGCGGCGTGATGGCCGACCAGTGGAAAGAGTATTTTTATTGTGAATCCATTCCGGAGAACGTGATGGCGGTCAAGGGTCTGCACCGCGTTTCCGGGCGCAGCAGCAACTACAAGGGCAGCGAGAACATCATCTCCAACGGCTCTGTCGTCGCGGTGGCTGACGGTCAGTGCATGATCATCGTCGATCAGGGCAAGGTCACGGAGCTGTGCGCCGAACCGGGCGAGTTTGTCTATAATGCTTCGACCGAGCCGTCGATCTTCTCCGGTGAGTTGGGAACCAGTATCCTCGACACGTTCAAGAACATCGGAAAGCGCTTCACCTTCGGCGGCGAGCCGCCCAAGGATCAGCGCGTGTACTATTTTAACACCAAGGAGCTCATCGGCAACAAGTACGGCACGCCGTCGCCGGTTCCCTTCCGTGTTGTTGACCAGCGGGCAGGCATTGACATCGACATTGCCATTCGCTGCTTCGGCGAGTACAGCTACCGCATCTGCGACCCGATTTTGTTCTACACAAACGTCTGCGGCAATGTGGGTGAGGATTATACCCGCGACCGGCTGGACGGACAGCTCAAGACCGAGTTACTTACCGCGCTTCAGCCCGCGTTTGCAAAAATCTCCGACATGGGCATCCGCTATTCTGCGCTCCCCGGACATACGATGGAGCTGGCGGACGCGCTGAATGAAGTGCTGTCTGGCAAGTGGCGCAACTTGCGCGGCCTTGAAATCGTATCGTTCGGCGTATCCAGCGTGAAGGCGAGCGAAGAAGACGAGCAGATGCTGAAAGAAATGCAGCGCAACGCGGCATTTATGGATCCGACGAGAGCGGCTGCACATCTGGTCGGCGCGCAGGCGGCAGCGATGCAGTCGGCCGCGTCCAATCAGGGCGCAGGCCCCGCGATGGCGTTCATGGGCATGAATATGGCGGGCCAGATGGGCGGCATGAACGCGCAGGGGCTTTATCAGATGGGCGCGCAGCAGCAAGCACAGCAGCCCGCTCCCGCAGCACCGGCAGCGCCCGCGAACGGTTGGACGTGCGTCTGCGGACAAAGCGGTATCACCGGCAATTTCTGCCCGAACTGCGGCAGCAAAAAGCCGGAGCCGAAGCCGGCGGCAGGAAGCTGGAAATGCCCGCAGTGCGGCGCGACGGCAACCGGAAAGTTCTGCCCCGAATGCGGCACAAAAAAGCCAGAAGTACAGGCAGACGGCTGGACGTGCAGCTGCGGCGCGGTGAATAAAGGCAAGTTCTGCGCCGAATGCGGCAAACCCAAGCCGGCCGGTGTCCCGCAGTATAAGTGCGACAAATGCGGCTGGGAACCGGCTGATCCGGCACATCCGCCGAAGTTCTGCCCCGAGTGCGGCGATCCGTTTGACGACGGCGATTTGAAGTGAGAAGAGCATTGAAAATTGCTCTGATCATCGTCTCTGTGATCGCATTTATCACACTGGCAGGCGTTTTACTGTACAGGTTTTTTATCGGAAGCCGGATTCAAGATGAAGGCAGAATGGAAAACCCGGATGCGTACAGAGCTGGAAAGGACCTTGTGGAATTTGAGTGGCGGCAGAACCATAGGAATTACTACAGCAGCTTTTCACTGAAATTTTATCAGGAGAACGATATGCCGCTGCTGACCGGCTGGTTCCCAAGCCAATCCGGCGGCGACGAGATAAGAGAAAGCCAGACGGATGCATTTTCCAACCCGATTCCCTGGCAGCTCACGTGGGTACAGTGGTTTGAGCTTCAGAATGTGCTGGCAGAGTCGGATCTTCCGGCGTACAGAAAACCGTCTTCTGACAGCTATGATGAAGTTGACAGCGAGATCCGGATCGTTTGGCGCACCGATGACGGGGATGAGGCCCAAACGCTCAGCGGCAGCCATGCGGAGGCACTGGAGGCCTTGGTTCTGGGTATTGCCGAGGAAGCGTATGCTGCATCCAAGCTTGAAACAGAGCAGCGTGAGGTGCGCGAAACAGCAGAGTTGGTCGGAATTCACTGGGAGCAAAACGCCTCGTCTGCGCGTGACTGCTTCAGCTTCCTTCTCGATGAGCGGACGCTGCCATCCCGAGCGGAGAAGCAGATGCTTTTCTCCTACCGGTATCAGGATGGCGACGGTAAGCCTATTTTCAGGCAGGACATCGCCGTCGAGCCGGAGAAGGCGCAGGCGTATTTCAGCAGCATCGGACAGGAGCTTCGCGCGCTGGATCTTCCGGTCTACCATCCCAGCGCAGGCCCGGATGGCGTGGAGAATAGCTGCATCTGCGCGACATGGCAAGACGGCAGCGAGGTTTTCACAAACAACTACTGCGGCGAGAGCGCACAGAGCATCTTTAACCTCCTGGTAGCGTTTGCCGGGGAAACAGAGGCCGGGATTTTCTCAAGACCTGCGCCGGACGGCGGATGGAAATGTCCGGCGTGCGGGATGCCGAATGGCAGTAGCGTATTTTGCGCAGAGTGCGGAGCCAGACGCCCTGCGGAATAAAAAAGCAAACAACAAGGAAGCGAGGAGGATTTATTATGAATGGACACAAGTTTTTGAAGGTCACTGGCATTCTGATGATCATTGCCGCTGTATTTTCCATCATAGCGGGTGTGTTTGTCGGCGGACTGGGTGCGCTGGCGGCAGGACTCGGCGCAGCATCTGGTCTGACATTTGCCTACTGGGCAGCGCTGTTTCTGACACTGATCGGAGGGATTTGCCAGCTGATCGCCGGAATCAAAGGCGTCAAGCACAGCAAGCGCAGCGAAAAAGCAGGCGGGCTCATCGTATGGGGCGCAATCGTGGCTGTATTCAGCGTCCTGAGCGTCGTGATGAATCTGGTCAACGGCAGCGAGTTTAACGTCACAAGTGTTCTGACGGGCGTGGCTGTTCCGGCTTTGTACATCTACGGCGCGGTACTCAATTCCAAGGCAGACGCGCAGTACGCCGCATAGTGCAAGAAGCATACATAAAGGAGATTGATACATTTATGGGACTGTTCGATAAGAAATATTGCGATATTTGCGGGGAAAAGATCGGCTTACTTGGCAACCGCAAGCTGGAAAACGGGAATCTCTGCAAAAACTGTGCCAAAAAACTCTCCCCGTGGTTCTCCGACCGGCGCAACAGCACCGTCGAAGAAATCAGGGCACAGCTTACCTACCGGGAGGAGAATCAGGAAAAGGTCGCGGCATTCCATACGACCAGAACGCTTGGCACGGACACCAAAGTGCTTCTGGATGAGGATGCGGGGAAATTCATGGTGACACGGGCCAGAAATCTCGTGGAAGCCAACCCGGATGTTCTGGACTTTGCAGACGTGACCGGCTGCAATCTTGATATTGACGAGAGCCGTTCGGAGCTCAAGCGTGAGGATAAGGACGGCAAGGAGGTCAGCTACAATCCGCCGCGCTATGAATACTCCTATGACTTCTACATCACCATATTCGTCAACAACCCCTACTTCAACGAAATACGCTTTCAGGTCAACTCCAGCTCTATAGACATTACGCCGCCGCCCTCGGCACGCCCGGGTATGCCGGCAAGATGCAACCCCGAAACCAACGTCGAGTACCGCAACTGCAAAAAGCTCGGCGAGGAGATCCGTCAGGCGCTGACGCAGGTACGAAAAGATGTGCGTGAGAAGATCGAGCAGGCCGCCGCGCCCAAGATGGCAGTCACCTGCCCCTACTGCGGCGCAACCACCACGCCGGATGCAAGCGGCTGCTGTGAATACTGCGGCGGCGCGGTGAACGGCTGAACCATCCGTCAAACGACGATTTAGAAAGAAGGACTTAAAAATGAGAAAGTATGTAGCATTACTCCTGATTGCAGCTGCACTCCTGACGCTTGCCGCCTGCGGCAGTAAGGATGCGCTGGCCGGAACATGGTCTGCTGATCTCGGAGAAGACGGTGTGATCACATGGACGTTCAACGGAAAAGGTAAATGCACCATGGAGAATGCGTACATGAAGCAGAACGGCACCTATACCATTGACGGCGACCAGCTCACGGTAACGCTGGAGGCATGGAGTGAACCGTCTACTTACACGTTCTCCGTGGATGGCAGCAGCCTTACCATGAATGAGAACTCCGGCTACGGCATCAGCGGCACTTTTACGAAAAAATAAACCGCATAGAAGCACAATACGTATCAGCCACCCACCGGACTTTAGAAAGGAGAAAACTATGGATAACCTTACTGGCAGCATGAAAGATGTCGCATTCGCGACCAGCCCCCGTGAATTTGATCTTTCCTATTCCACCACACTGGAAGAGATCATGGAGAAGCTCAATGCCCGCAGGACGGCGTTCCAGATGCCGTTCCAGATCAAGGGCGGCATTCCCGGTCAACGCATCTCGTTCGAGAAAGAACCGAATGTGGACGTTGGTCTCTGGCTTTTCCTCAAGGACGGCACACACATCCGGATCCAGCCGGTCATTACGGAGGCCAAGATGTCGGTTGGCGGTATGCGCGTTGATAAGAACAGTGCATTGCGCAAGGGCCTCAAGGGTGCGACAGTCGGCCTTGCAACGGAGCGCGGCGGCTATATCGACACCGTGACTGAAACCGTGAAGAAGATTTTGAACGGTGAGGAAGTAGAGGACTATGTCGCGCCAGAGGTTCCGGTCGAAACAAAGGACTGGATGACAACGTTCCTGCTCTGCCTCTTCCTTGGCGGCCTCGGCGTCCACCGCTACTATGTCGGCAAGATCGGCACGGGTATTCTTTATACGCTGACGGCAGGTCTGTTCGGCATCGGGTACCTTGTTGACTTTATCAAGATTCTCTGCGGCAAGTTCACCGACAAGGATGGGAATCTTATCCAGCGTGAAAAGAAATAAGGAACGCAAAATGTCTCAGGGATGCACCGCTGTTTTTGCCGGAATGATATGTTATTTTCTGTTGATCGGCAGATTTGTGCATCCCTGAAGGATATCGGGAGGGAATTATGAAACAGACGAAGATCAAGCTTCTATGCCTGCTTCTTGCGGCGCTGATGCTGCTCAGCAGCCTTACCGCCTGCGGCAAAGATAAGGCGAAAGACTCCAATCTGATCAAGCTCGGCGACTATGAGCTGCTCTACAAGGGCGCGTGCATCATGGAAGATTCGGACGGAAGTGACGCGATCGTTCTGACACTGGACTTCACAAACAACGGCAAGGAGAATGCGTCGTATCTTTGGAGCGTCGATGAAACGCTCATGCAAAACGGCGTAGAACTGGAAGCTGCAACCGTCTTTGCCGACTACGACACCTTTGAAACCGTGATAGAAGGCCAGTTTACAGACGTCGCTCCGGGCGCAACGGTGGAAGTCCGGACAGCATATCTGCTTCAGGACACGACCAGTCCAGTCGAGGCAACCTTCGAGCAGTTCCTCGGCAAGAAAAGCGGCAAGATCACCATTGACCCATCCTCACTGAATCGTGAGACTCCCGCAGCTGATACGACCGGCGGTGAACCGCCCGTTGACAGCACGCTGACCTCCGATCCAGCCGAGACTGGCGATGCACTGCTCGACTGGTGGAACGGCGAATGGTACGGCTGGTGGAAGATGAGCGGCTGTTATGGCTACTACGAGAGCATGGAGGGAAAATGGTGGGATGTCTGCGGCGTCATTGACATCGGCACGGACTACACTGGCACGATCACGCTTTGGGACGAGGACTACACGAGGTCCGAACCCATGGCTTCCGCGCAGGTCAGTCTGAGCGAAGCCGGAACCGGCGAGCACGGCACGGTGATGTCCGAGGGCGGCTGGTTCACAAACGTGGCCCTGGAGCATGCGGACTGGATCGTTGATCCCGCGCTGTTGGACTATGACGACATGATCTGGATCAGCGGCGACTATGAAGATGGCGACGACGAGTTCCACTACGACATCTATCTGCGCCCGTGGGGACTCCACTGGGATGACATGGAGGAAGATACATATCCCTACCGCTATACCGACTGGTATCTGCCTCTGATTGACGCAGGCAAGTCCATGCCGGATGCCATCGGAGAAAATGCTTCGGAAGAAGCTGCTCCGACAGAAGGCTCCCAGCCCACCTCGCCGGACGCTGCGGCCTCCGGCGGAGACGGCATCGTGACGGAGGAGCAGGTGCAGAAGGGCTACGTCTGGATGAACGAGGTCAATAATAATATTTTTGACGCTACTTACGATGATATCGTTGCCTACTTCGGCGTGGAAGGTCAGTTCGTCAAGGAAGAGTACAGCGACCACATGAAGGCAAACTACCGCTACTACAAATGGATCTCTGAGGACGACGACTCCCATTTCATCTACGTCAATTTCAAGGAGAACGAGTCGGGCGTTTATACGGTGAGTGCGTACAACACCAGCGGCTTCTCCGGCACAGAAGCCATAGAAAAGTATCTGGACATCGTGAAGGCCGAGGCCGCCGAGGCGAACAAGGCAGCGTCTGCAAACGCCGAGATGAAGGACTTCTCCGTGGAAATCGCCCAGTTTGCAAAAGACGATGTGAAGGTCAAGATCATGACGAAGATCCCGGTATCCGGCTGGTCGTTCGATGATGGGGGGCGCTGCCTGGTGGAAAACGACGATCCCACCGCGTTCGGTGCAGGCGCCATCAGATTCGAGGTAAGAACCAATGTGGAGGACTTCGACTACTACAAGGACGACTTTGAAAACTATCAGGACATCGACGATCGCGTGATCGGCGGCATCACCTTCAAAGGCCGCACCTACAAGCACATCGGCTACAATTGGATCCAGTATGTCGCGCAGATCGACGACGGCCGCGCACTGTCCATCGGACTGACGAAATTGGACTGCGTCCCGGGAACGATGCCCGACATCATTCTCAACAACATGACGTTCCAGTAAGGGCAGCGTCCTTCTGAGAATTTGTATGAAAACCGGCTCCCGCTCCAATTTGGAGCGGGAGAATCCGGCTATTTGCGGAGAAACGGAGGGGATGCTGTGAAGCTCAAGGCGTTCCTCATCATGGCAGGTCTATGGATGGGGCTGTTCGCTCTGACCGCCTGCGGCGGTGCTGACGTGCGCACTTATCAGTACCCTGAGACATCGGTTCTTTTTGACGACTTCCACATTAAAAAAACCGTTTACAGCCCGGGGGTCATGAAGCTCTATTACCGCGGCGGGCAGTTCAAGGACACGCCCATCCGCTGCTACGACGCGAATTTTGAAGATCTGGGAGATCAGTTTGAATATTCCTTTCAAAACGGCATTCTGACAGTTCAGGCGGATTTTGCAGAACAAATCAGCGGACTCACGATTGAGGATAAGGATCACGATACGGTCTATCATCTGCGCTATCTGGACTCTCCGCAGTTTGCGTGGCTGGCGGATACGTTCTGGCTGGACTACGGTATGATGACGATGGGAGACGAGGCGCGGTATTACAGCGATGCGGAGCGGCAGGCGCAGGCAGAGCGGGAGAGCGCCGAGCATGAGCAGACACGCGATGTTTTTGCGCTGCTCGAGGGCACGTGGATCTCCGAGGATGGCGTGCAGAAATATGTGTTTTCCGAGAATGAGGACGGGACGCACTGGTACGCAGAGGAGCTGTGGTTCGACGAAACGGAGCAGAAATGGAATGGCTGGGAGCTGTGCGTCGAGTCCGCGTTTCAGACGCCGTATTTCGGCGGAGAATACAGTGAGGACGTGGCGGAGCACCTGCAGGAGATCGTGCTGGGAAACAGCGATCATGCGGCGGCGGATATGTGCGTCTTGTACGATTCGGAAGAAAACGTCATAAGAGACACGAACACGATCTATCACAAGCAGTGAGCCTGCGGGACATATCCGGAATAACATGATCATAACTGTGTTCGGCACTGCAATCTGCCCTTGTGGGCTGCAACACTGGTCTGAGAAATGAGGAACTTAGATGGCAACACAAATCACGAATTATCAATGTCCCGCCTGTACGGGACCGCTCCATTTTGTAGGAGAATCCGGCAGGCTGGAGTGCGATTACTGTGGCTCAAGCTTCGATATCGCAGAAATTGAAGCGTTCTACGCGGAAAAAGAAGCAAAAGCGGCGGAAGCGGCACAGAAGCAGGAAGAAACGGAAGCGGCTCAAAAATCTGCCGAAGCGGAAGAACAGCAGACTGCCGCAGACGGCTCTGACTGGGATGCTTCCGGTCTGAGCGAGGACTGGGGCGCGGACGCGGCCGGCATGAAGGCCTACTGCTGCCCGTCGTGCGGCGCGGAGCTGCTCTGCGACGCGACGACCGCAGCCACGTCCTGCCCGTACTGCGGAAATCCGTCGGTACTTCCGGGGCAGTTCGCCGGCATTTTGAAGCCCGACTTTGTGCTTCCCTTCAAGCTGAGCAAGGAGGATGCCATCAAGGCATTGAAGAAGCACTATCTCAAAAAGCCTCTGCTGCCATCGACCTTCTCCAAAGCCAACCATCTGGAGCAGATCAAGGGTGTGTATGTACCTTTCTGGATGTACGACGGCGAGGCCAGCGGAAGTGCGCAATTCCATGCTACGCAGGTACATACCTACACCTCAGGAGACTATGAGATCACGGAGACAAGCCACTATGATGTGCGACGCGCAGGCTCCATTGCCTTTGAAAAGATCCCGGTGGACGCGTCGAGCAAAATGCCGGACGATTATATGGACTCCATCGAACCGTATGATTACGCGGAGCTCAGGCCATTTTCCACAGCGTATCTGCCCGGATTTCTGGCGGACAAATATGATGTCAGCGTCGAAGACAGCCGGGAGCGGGCGGACACGCGCTGCGCGGGCTCGCTGCTGAGCGCACTGGAACGCACGGTTTCGGGCTACACCACCTGCAATGAAACGAGCCGGGATATCCACTTGAAGCGCGGCAAGGTGCATTACGCACTGCTTCCCGTCTGGATCCTGAACACAAGATGGGAGGGCAAGGACTTCCTCTTTGCCATGAACGGTCAGACAGGCAAGCTTGTCGGCAACCTTCCGGTCAGCACGAAACGGGTAATTGGCCTGTTTGCGGCAATCGCGGCACCTCTTATCGCCATCAGTGTGACCGCGCTGCTGCTTTTGGCGCGATAGGGAGGGCTGAGACATGAAAAAAAGAATACATTGTCTCCTGCTGGTGTTTCTGTTCTGCCTTGTGCTCTGCGTGAACGCAGCCGCGGCTGAGCAGACAGGCGCACAGCTTTCTTATGTGACGGACGCGGCCGGACTTCTCAGCGAAAACGAAAATATGCTGCTGGAAAAGATGGCGGAAAGCGTCTCCCAAAAATACGGCGTCGGCGTTTACATCGTAACCGTGGAGGACTATCGGGACTTCCATTCTGAAGGCGTCTATAAGGCGACCTACACCATCTACCATGAATGCACCATGGGCGAAGGACCGAACCGCGACGGGATCATGCTCCTGCTCAGCATGGATGATCGCGACTGGGCAATGTTCTGCTACGGCTCACGCTGCGAGTATGCGTTCAACAGCTATGGTCAGCAGAAGCTGGAAAAGGTCTTCCTCGACAATTTCGGCGAGAACGACTGGTACGGCGGCTTTGAGGATTACGTCAAAGAATGCAGCGTCTATCTGGAAAAGGCTTCCGCAGGAAAGCCCGTCCGGGCGAGCTTGTTTATTCCGATCCTTATTGTGATCGGTCTTTCCCTGCTGGCGGCAGCCGCGGTCGTCGCTGTGATATGGCGGAAAATGGACACTGTATCAAAAAAAGCAACCGCGAACGACTACGTCTCCGCGGGACTCCGGCTTACGGCGCAAACAGATCGTTTTACCCATAAGACGACCTCCAGCCGGAAGATCGAGCGCAGCTCTTCCAGCAGCGGAAGCAGTTACAGCGAATCCGGCGGCGGCGGTTCTGGCCGAAGCGGAAAATTCTGAAAGGAGCGGCTATGAAAACAACACCCAAACAAATACTCGCGCTGTTGCTGGTACTGGTTCTGCTGCTGTCGCTTTGCGCCTGTGTACAGAAGACGCAAACAGAGCCTAACGAATCGAGAACAAGTACAGATAAGGTAAAAATGCCTACAAAACCCGACAAAAAAACGCCTGAAAAGCAGCCGGAGGAAGCTCCATTGCAAAACGATATGCGTGATCGTACGTCACGCGACGAGGCGTCAGACACACAACCGGTGCAATACGGGTTTTCACAGGAGGCAGAAACCTCGCTTGGATGGCTGCGGGATAGGATTGACTTTCCAATGACCATGTTTGGCGCAGCGTATCTCGGTTATGTCGGCGGGCTGTTTGACGAGGGCTTCGAGGCGGGCTTCCCCGCATGGCTGTGGGAAACCAATGAGGCCATGCTCCTCGAATACCCCTTCATCGCCGAGATCGACGAGGAGCATATTATCGGCGGTGCGGGGCATCTGTACTGCATCGTGCCGGTCGACGAGAACGCGACGGTTGCGATCAACCGTGTGCAGTGGAACGAAAAAACACAGACCGACGAGGTCACGGAGGTGCTCTACCGGTCAGAGAGCGGCGAACCGGTGCTGCTCTTTGCAAATCTCGACGGCGTTGCATATGAGGCCGACACCCAGGTCTTTATCACCGACAACAACGGGAATACCTGCGAATGGTACCCCTCGCTTGATGCGATGAGCTATCTTGCGCCGTGTATATCGGAAGCTGGAGACTATCTTTCGTTTGACTTTACAGAATATGCCTGGTACAACGCCCCGGCCGAGTTTTCCGCGTGGCTTGCCGACGGCTGGAGCGGCATGACCGCGCTCGGTCTTGCCGGATCGCAGCGTGACGGCATGGGCTGGATCACAGAAACCATGGTGGGGGAAACCAGCCGCTATGCCTATTTCTCGCTGCGCTTTTATCTTGAGGATGAGACGGGCGGTACGGTCGATCTGGAGTGGGTATATGAAGACAGTGACGACATTGAGGAGATGTGGAGCGGCTTCTGGACGATTCAGACCATTCAGGACGGGCCGAGCTATGTGACGCTCAGCTTGTCGCTTGTGGGCGGTAATAACTACGGCGTCACGGACGGCCCGATGTATCTGTGTGAAACGTATCCCCTCCTGATCAGCCCGAGCGGCACGGAGCTGCTGGTCGGCGCGGGTGAGCGGCATTTGCCTGCCGTTCATGTCGCAGAGCACAACGGCATGTGTGCTGACACAGGCCGTAGGATAGAAGGTGTGCAGGGAGCAAACTGCTTTGAGGTTTGCATTCATAAATTCTGTTTGGTAGCAATCTACCGTTCAGGTCTGTGTCCGTGACAATAATCCGTTCGGTTCACAGTATGACTTGACTATCGACAAAATTCAAGTTACAATCCACATCCACCCCGGCAGAACCTCTCCAAATCCACCCAACTCCCCTGACCCAGATTGTGACCCAGGTGTACGCGGAAGCGTGTGGACGCGGCGGGCAAAATCTTGTGAAATTCCGTATTTTTTGTTGACGGAACGGACGTATTTTACGTAAAAACGCCAAATACCACAAACCGATAGCAGCTGGCAGTCATGAGGTCAGCGGTTCGATCCCGCTTATCTCCACCAGAAAAGTCCTGAAATCTCACGATTTCAGGGCTTTTTCTTTACTTTCTCCCGCAAATAATCGGCCGCATTTATGCAGTCATGCGGCCTGACCCAGATTTGACCGTAACCGTCAAACCACCCCGCGCATGGACAGGCATGAGACAATAGTAACGGGACGTTGCGAAACGTTCCGTTACTATCGTTACTGGAGGATATCAAAATGACAAGCGCAGAGTTGAAGCACCGTGTAAAGCTGCAGGAGTGGGCGGCACGGATACAGGACTGCCGCAGCAGCGGCCTGTCAGTGCGGGCGTGGTGCAGACAAGAAGAAATCAATGCAGCAACCTATTACCGTTGGGAACGGGAATTGCTGGCTTTGGCTGAAACAGAGCCGTGCTCGAGCGTGCCGGCCGTCAGGTTTGCAGAGCTTCCGGCACCGAAACAGGTATCACGCAACGTTGCGGAACGTTCCGCAACGCCGCATATTGGAAACGCCAGTCTGGATATTTATCCCGGGTGCGATACCAATGTCACTTAGTTAGCAAGGAAGGAGTCGTCACGCTTGTCATAGCGTGTCTCAGCACGGCGAAATTTCTTGAGGCGATTAAAGAAACGCTCTATTACATTCCGCCGTTTATACGTCTCTTTATCAAACGGCCACGGCTGCTTTGTGTTTACTTTCGGCGGGATCGTATAGCGGGCGGACTGGTCGTGCAGATAAGTTCGAATCTCTTTTGTGCCATAGGCTTTATCGGCAAGAATATCACAGTCCTTCAGGGCCGGAAGCAGCTTCAGCAGAGAAACTGCCTCCGTGCAATCGTCAACATTTCCGGCAGACAGCAAAAAAGCCACAGGCCGCAGGTCTTTTCCAACGATGGCATGAATTTTCGTGTTCAGACCTCCGCGTGTTTTGCCGATGCTGCTTGATGTCTGAGTTTTGCTCGCTTTCTTATTCCACGACCTGCCTGCACAGATGCTTTGATCGACGTTGAATCCATGCTCAGCTCCGCGCCAGTGCTCGAGGCCGCGCAGAGCTCGAAGATCTTTTTCAAGGTTCCATCGTCCCGCCAGCGGCAGAAGCAGCTGTACACAGTCTGATGCGGACCGAATCTCGCCGGAAGATCGCTCCAGCGCGCACCACTGCGGGCAAGCCACAGGATGCCATTGAGATGCGCGCGAATATCCTTCTGCGGACGCCCGGTATGCGAGATCGGGATAAACGGCCGGGCCAGCTCCCATTCCTTATCGGTAAGTTCATAACGACGGGCTTTCATGTTTGTCACTTCTTTCTGCCCTTGTCTTACCACTTATTTGTGTATTTTTCTTGTACGTTTCGCTATTTTTGACTTTTCAGATACACCCTAAGTGACATTGCGGCGAGAGCCGAGGGCTGTTTTTACGGTTCCAGAAGCCTGCGGGCCTGCGTGAAAAATTCTTCGCGGGAAAACAGGACGTTGAGCGCCTGCAGCAGCGCGTTTGCGCTCATGTGCGCGGGCAGGCTGAGCGCCTTTAAAAGCGCGGCGCGCTTTTTTGCGCTTTCAGGGCCGCCGGAAAGGCCGAGGGCGAACAGGTCCTGCTTGGTGATCGGCTCCCTTGCGGGCGGAGGCGTACTGCCGTCTGCAAATTCAGCGCCTGCGTTGCGCAGGGCTTTGAGAAGAATTTCGGGCGTCATGCCCTCCACGCCGAGCAGCCCTTCTTTTCCGGGGGCTGCTTTTCGTTTTTCCTTGCCGGGAAGATCGGGAATATACGCGTGCAGCACGCCCGTTTCCGGCAGCGCGCTTTTGAGCGTGTTGCGGATGAGAAACCCCGCGCCGTCCGAATCGGTCAGGATCACAAGGCCGGTCGTCTGTGCGGCCTTCTGCAGCAGGCGCAGAAGCGCCGGGTCTTTCATGCCGGTAAAGCCGTTTGTCGTGAAGATCGCCGTGTCGACAAGCTGCCGCAGCGTGTTCTGGTCGTATTTTCCCTCGACGACGATGGCCTGCCGGAGTTTCAGCTTATCCATGCTGCGCCTCCTGCGCAAGCCGGACGAGCAGCAGCTCCAGAAGCTGCTCCTGTTCGCCTGCGCTCGTCTTCATGGCGAGGTCCGTATCCAGAACCAGCTGGATGGCGCTCTGGCAGAAGCGGTCGGTCACACGGCGGGCCGCCGTCATGGTCAGACCCGCGGGATAGCTCTTGAGCCCCGTCAGCTCCATCAGCTCCTTCTGTCCGCCGCCAGAGGAGAGAATGACCCGCGCGTAATAAAGCCTGCGCAGCTGCGCGCCGATCGCGCCCAGCACAACGATGGGGTCGGTCTGCATGGCGTAAAGCTCCTGCAGTTTGAAAAGGGCCTTTTCAAAATCCCGGTTCACGACCGCGTCGCTGATGTCAAAGGTCTGCGCGCTGAGCGCCGGGATGACCACCGCGTCGATGGCCCCGCGCGTGATGGCCTCACCCTCCTGATAGGCGGCAATTTTGTCGATCTCACCTCCGAGCGTGGTCATCAGCCCGTCGGTGCGGAAGATGAGATACTGGCACAGCTCGTCCGTGACGCTCTTGCCGTGCGCACGGAAGTGGCGCGTGATCCACGCGCACAAACTGCGCTCGGACTGCTTGCCGAACGAAACGATCTGCGCGTGCTCCTTGACGGCGGCCGCCAGCTTTTTCATCGTGCTGTTGATCTTAAATTCCACCGTGTCATAGACGAACAGCACGCAGCAGTAATCCGGGATATCGGACAGAATGGCGGCATATTGCTCCCGCGCGCCCTCTGGCTGCTTGAACAGGTCGACGTCGTCTACGCGCACGAGCGTCCGCTCGGCCATCATGGGCATGGCGTCGATCGCGTCAGCCAGCGCCTGCGGCGTGCAGTCGTCGGCGGAAAAGCGGTGGAAGTTAAACTCGCCCGCCGGGCCGTCGGTGAGTTTTTTCGTAGCAAGCTCCACATAATGGCTGCGCAGAAACGCTTCCTCGCCGCAGATAATATAAAAGCTGCCGAGCGTTCCGGCCTTCAGATCCGCTTTGAAGCGGCGCTCAGCCTCGGCAGCGGCGTCGTCAGGCTTTTTTTTTGCCATTTGCTTACCCCCTGATGGTGATGGTGCCGGACAGATCGGTGCGGAAGACCGCCGCGCCGGCTTTTTCAATGCGGCGGAGCGTTTCGTCCGCCGGATGTCCGAATCGGTTGTCCGCACCCACAGAGATGAGCACGGCCTCCGGCCGGATGGCGCGCAGAAGCGCCTCAGATGTAGACGTAGCCGCGCCGTGATGCCCCGCGACGAGCACGGCGGCATGCGGCAGGTCGTGCGTGGACAGCAGCCGGTACTCCGCCTGCTCGGACAGATCGCCGGTCACTAGAATATCATATTTTTCGCCCGCTGCCAAGACGCAAAGCCCGGTATTGCTTTCCTCCGCGCTTCCGGTGGGTGCAAACATACGCATGCCGTCCGACAGCGTCAGATCGTTCGTGACAAACCGGATTTCAGCGCCCGCCTGCGCGGCGGCGAACAGGATTTTCGTGCGGAGGTTATTTTCCGGCGATACGTCCGGCACATAGAGCGTTTTGACGCGCACGCGCCGCAGAAGCTGCCGGACGCCGTTGCAGTGATCAGCGTCAAAATGCGTGAGAATGAGCCGGTCGACCTGCGTCACGCCGCGCGCAAGCAAAAACCGCGCGGCTGTCTCGCCGCTGGCATCCTCCTGCCCGCCGCAGTCGATCACGCTGATGCTTTCTCCGCTGCGGCTGACGAGGCACTGTCCCTGCCCAACATCGAGCATGGAAAAGCAGGCCTCCGGCAGCGCGTAATCCGCGCAGGAAAGCCCCATGCAGCAGGCCGTGACGAGCACGGCTGCGGCAGCGGCCTGCCAGAACCGGACGGCTTTCGGGCGCAGCGAAAGCAGCAACGCAAGTCCATAGAGAAAGACCGCCGCTGCGATCAGATATCCGTTTTCAAGATAAAGCGCCGCGAACGGGAGCTTTGCCGCGCTCCGCACGAGCAGCAGCACCAGCCGCACCGGCCAGCTCAGCGCCCATGCGCAGACGCCTGCGGCAGCGGGAAGGGCCAGCGCGAGCAGCGCCGTGAGCATCCCGCCGCAGAAGACGATCGACAGCATCCACAGCGCCAGCACGTTCACGACCGGCGCTGCAAGCGAGACAGTCCCAAACTGGAGCGCCGTAATGGGAAGCGCAAAGACCATGGACGAGATCGTGCAGCAGAGCGCCGTCAGCATGGCGCGCAGGAGTGAGCTGAGAACCGTTTTGGGGCGCAGCAGGCGCGTAAGGAACTGGTTTTCCGAAAGGCTCCGGTAAAGCCCGCCCGCGAAGAAGACGATCCCCGCCGTCGAAGCGAACGAAAGCTGCAGCCCCACGCTCAGAAGCGACCACGGGTTCTGCATCAGCAGCACGAGAAGGGCTGCACAGATAGTCGTCGGCGGGTCATTCTCCCGGCGCACGAGCGGCGCGCACAGGACCAGCGCCTGCATCACGCCTGCACGGACTGCGGAGGCAGGTGCGCCGGTCATGACGATAAAAAACACGGCGGCAGGCAGACCGAGCGCCGCCGCAAGCCGGTGGTTCCCGCCGCAGAGCAGCAGGATCATGCCGAGCAAAATCGAAACGTGCATACCGGACACGGCGACGGCATGGTAAATGCCCGCGATGGCCAGATCGTTCTGATCCTCGTAGCGGAGCCCTGTTTTATCGCCCAGCAGCAGCGCCTGTACAAAGCCCGCCGTGTCAGACGGGAATGCGGACTGGATCGCCGCGCGGAGGCGTTCGGCAAACAGAGCCGGGGCAAGCCAGACTGATGCGCGGCCCGGCTCGGCGTGCAGCGTTTCGCGGCAGCTTGCCGTCAGGAATACGCCGCGCGACAGATCGTAATCCTTGCCGCGCAGATGCTTTTCCTGCGCCGTGGTGAACTTTGCCGTGCCGGACAGGAGGCTTCCGGGAAGGATCTCACCGTCGGCCTCGTCAAAGTAAATGACCGCCATGCAGCTTTTTCCGTCCAGCGTCAGCCGGGCGGAGACGGACTGCCCGTAGCTGCTTTCCTGCGGAGCGGCAAGCGCCTGCGCGGAAAACGCGGCTGTTTCGCCGGAAAGGTCTGCAAACGGGCGCAGAAAAAGCGCCTCGTACCCACGGCACCAGGCAAATCCGGCCAAAAGGCCCAGCACGCAGACCGCCGCCCGGCGCAAAATCGGACGCCGGAGCAGAAACAGCAGCGCACAGACCGCTGCAAGCGCGGCGAGCAGCACGCCTGGCGCACCGTGCAGCAGAAACAGATACAAACCAGCGGCAGCGGCGAAGCCGCCGGTGAACAGGCAGAGCCGTCGCATGGGCCGTCTCCTTCAAAAAGCAGAAAAACCGGGCGCACTGCGAGCAATGCGTCCGGTTCTGACAGGCTTATTCTTCTGTCTTGGGGGCGTCCTCGGCGGGAGCTTCCTCAGCGGGGGCTTCTTCCGTCTTCGGAGCCTCGACGGCGGGCGTCTCGTCAGCCTTGGGCTCGTCGTCGGCGACAACGATCTCAAAATCGTCGTCCGTGGGAGCGGCCTCGGTCTCGGCGGGCGCTTCGTCTTCGCGGAGGGAGGCGATGAAGTCCTTCAGCTCGGCGATGGCCTTCTTGGACTCGTCGATCTTCTGGCACCACGGCAGATACTCGGCAGTGTCGAGCTCTTCACCGACGGCGTAGTCGCGGTAATACAGCTTGCCCAGCTCGATCTCGGCCTTCTTGACCTTGTCTTCCTCGGCATAGATGGAAATGTTGGCCTTTGCGACGGCAGCCAGCTCCTTCGCCTTTGCGGCGGCAGTCTGGGCGGCCTCTACGGCAATGTTCTTTGCAGCTTCAAAATTTTCAGAAAAACGCATGGAGAAGCTCCTTTCAGCAGCATATTTGCTTTATTATTTCCTGTAGTATACCACCTGCCCGAAAAAAATGGAATAGGCAAGTGATGCGGAATGTCAGTTATTTTGTAAATTTTCTTTTAATCGTCCTGTTTTTCATCCGCCTGCGGTTCTACGCGTTTGCGGTTGACGTAGAGCGATTCGCGCGCGGGCTTCTTTTTGACGAGCACCCACGCGAGGATTCCCGCCGCGGCGAGGAAGGAGACTGCCGCCACGAGCTGGCTGACGCGGATGCCGGTGGAAAACAGGTACAGACTGTCGGTGCGCAGCCCCTCAATCCAGACGCGGCCGAGACCGTACCACGCCACATAGGCAAGGAACACCTCGCCGTCGAATTTCCGCTTCTTCGAGAAGAAATGCAGGCCGATGAAGCCGATCAGGTTCCAGACGGATTCATAGAGGAACGTCGGGTGGTAATACGTCACGACGCCGGACGCATCCTGCAGGCCCATCTTCAAAAACGTATCCGTGACAGCGCCGTGCGCCTCGCGGTTCATAAAGTTTCCCCAGCGGCCCATAAGCTGGCCGATGATGACGCCCATGCCCGCCACGTCGAGCAGGACGGGAGCCGGGATTTTCTTGCGCTTCGCAACGACGAGCAGCGTGATCGCGCCGCCGATGATGCCGCCGTAGATGGCAAGCCCGCCCTCCCAGATGTAGAGGATGGAAATGGGATCGTCGGCGTAGAGCTCCCAATAGAAAATGCAGTAATACAGCCGGGCGCAGATCACGCCGATGGGTACGGCCCAGAGGATCATGTCAAGCACGTCGTCCTGCGTGATGCCGAAGTCCTTCGCCCGCGCGAGCATATAGAAAACAGCGAGCAGGAACCCGGCGGCAATGATGATGCCGTACCAGTAGATGTCCTTCCCAAAGACCGTAAAGGCCACGGGGCTTGGGTCGATCTCGATGCCGAGATTCGGGAATGTGATGGGAGATGCGAGAAACATATGAATTCCTCCTAATGAATTGAGCGGCGGATGCCTCCGACGGCCCTGTCTTTTCTCTCACGAGAGAAAAGACAGGGGAGAAAAGCGTGCTGGGACGCGTTTGGTGCCTGCTGCGGGTACAATTCAGGCGAGGACCTGAATTTTAGTCCCTGCGAACACACCAAGTCACCTTACGTGCGCTGTGGTACGCGCCGCCTGTTATGGTACAACAGATTTGTAGGTAGCTGCGTTTTAATATCTGCGGTAAAAACGCTTTGCATTCGAAATTTGCAGGGCAGTACGGATTCGCCGAAGATTTCCGTTAAAATAGTGCATTCTGCCGGGCCGATGTGGGCATCAGCCCCTGCAATTGGTGCGTCCAAAATCTACGCTTCTTCCGGCGCAACAACGCTGAGCGCGGCGCGTTCCGGTGTGACTGTCTGCGTCAGCAGCGCTTCTGTGTCGGAAAGCGTGATGGAATCCAGCAGATCAAACTCGCAGAAGCAGTCTCCGCCTGCGAATATGGCCTCGCATATACGATAGCAGGTCGATTCGAATCCGTCAAGCTCCCGCAGGAGTCTGCCGCGCACGGATTTTTTCAGCCGCGCAAAGCGCTCCGGCGAAAAGCTGGTCTTCGGCGCCTGCAAAATGGCCTCCAGCACCGCCTCCGGGTCACAGCCCGCGCCGCCGACCTGCAAAAACGCCGCGCCGGGTACGCGTGTGAAGCCGGAGGAAAAGTCCGCGTCGATCAGTCCGCGCGTATAAAGGTCCTCGTACAGTGCCGCGCTTTCGCCCAGCAGCAGCTCTGCGGCAAGCTGTCCGGTCAGCTCCTGCCGGAGCGGATCGGCGGACGGCGCGGTCTTGAAGCCGATGGCAAACACCGGCTGGCTGACCGGGAGCGTCCGGCGCGTTCTGTGCCGGAACGCGCGAGCAGGCTCCGCTTCACCGCAGGGACGCGCGGGAGGCGGCGAGAAGTCCGGCGGCAGGACCTCCCGCGCAAGGCGCGAGACGGCCTCCGCGTCCACGTCGCCCATGACGGTGAACGCCATGTTGGACGGGACGTAAAACGCGTCAAAGCAGCGCCGCAGCAGCTCCGGCGTGACGGCGCGGATGGAGCGGCGGGAGCCTGCGATGGGGATGCGGATGGGGTGGCGGCGGTAGAGCGCGCGGCACAGCCGCTCCTGCGCGCAGTCCTCGGGCGAATCATCATAGAGCGCGATCTCATCGGCAATGACGGCGCGCTCCGCTGCCATTGCTTCCGGCGGGAAGTACGGCGTCGAGGCCATGCGCAGAAGCAGGCGCAGACAGTCCTCAAAGTGTTCCGTGCAGGTGAAATAATAGCCGGTCATGGCATAGTCGGTAAAGGCGTTCGCCTCCGCGCCGAGGCGGGAAAATTCCGTCTCCGGGTCGCAGTCCGGGAGGCAGAACATCCGGTGCTCGAGAAAATGCGCCGTGCCGTCCGGCACGGTCTGCCAGCCGCCGCTTTGCGGAAGCTGTGTGTCGCATGAGCCAAAATTCACGCCCAGAAACGCGAATTTCCCGGCGAAGCCCGGCTTCGGCACGACGCGCAGACGCAGGCCGTTCGGCAGCGTTTCCAGATAACAGCGCTCACTGAGCGCGGGATAGTCCTTCCAGCTCATGCTTCCTCCAGCGTATAGACCGCATCGGGCCGCACGCGCCGCGCAGCGGCGCAGACGTCCTCCGCCGTGACGGCGCAGAGCGCTGCGGCCAGTTCGGCGGGGCTTTGCGAAATGCCCTCCGCTGCCCGGCCTGTGTAAAATTCATCGAGCCTGCCGGGGCTGTCGCACAGCAGCCGCAGATCGGAAAGCAGCCCCGTGCGGGCCGTTTCCAGCTCAGACTGTGAAAAGCGGCCCGCGGCCAGCTCCGCAAGCTGATGCAGAATTTCCTGCTCGACAGCGGGCAGATCCGTGCGTCCGCAGCCTGCGGACGCGGTGAGAATGCCCTTGTGTCCGTCGTACCAGCTCCCGGCCTCGTAGCACAATGCCATCCGCCCGCGCACGACGGTATAGAGCCGGTTCTGTTCACCTCCGCCGAGCATCGCGTTCAGAAGCAGCATCACGGGATACTGCGCGCTTCGCAGCGTCACATCCGTGCGGAAGCCCAGCGAGATCCGGCTCTGCGCAAGCGGCATAACTTCAGAAAACCGCCGCAGCGCCTGCGGCTGCGGGCCGGGGTTTGTCCCGACCGGGACGCAGGCCGTGCGCGGCAGATGCGCCAGAAGCGGCTGCAGCAGCGCCTCCGCTTCTCCGACGGATTTGCTGCCGAGATAGAAAAGCTCCACGCGCGACGAGGCCAGCACCGACTTATCGTGCGCCCAGAGCGTGCGCACGTCGATTTTATCAAGCTCTTCCGGCTCTCCGAGACGGCCGCAGGCGTAGCGTTCGCCCCGGCACATGGCCCGGAGCAGCTGCCGCTCACAGTACGCGCTCTTGTCGTCCAGTACGCTCTGCATGGCGTTTTGCAGATTCCGGCATTCCTGCGAGACAAGCTCCGGCACGAACGCGCCGTGTTCCGTTCGCGGGCAGAACAGCAGCTCGGAGACAAAGTCCAGCAGGTGCGAAAAAACGGCCTCGCCCGCATATTGGTCTTCCAGACAGTCGGCAAACAGGCCCGTGAGCTGAATTTCTCCCTTTTTGCGCACCAGCGCACCAATGGACGCGCCGTGCAGTTCGTCCAGCCGGTCGGCGATGGCGCGGATGGAGGGCGTTTTTTCGCTGCCGCGCAGGAGTACGCTCGGCAGCAGCGCGTTCATGGCCGCCTCGCCTGCGCGAAGCGGCCTGAGGAAGCTGAGGCTGAAGCAGGCGGTCTTGAACCGCCCGTCCTGGATCGACGTGAGGAACACGCCCGGCAGGAGCTCTTTTCTTGTCGTCATGTTATTTCTTGTCTGCCTCCGTGCGCAGGCGGATGATCTCGTCGCGCAGCACAGCGGCATATTCGTATTCCATCATGTGCGCGGCCTTGCGCATCTGCGCTTCGAGCTTTTCAATCTCACGCGCAAGCTCCTGCCGCGTCATCTTTACGCCGCCCTTGCCCTTGTGTTCCGGCGTGGGGGAGGCGGAAATTTCGATGAGGTCGCGGATGGATTTTACAATGGTCTTCGGCACGATGCCGTGCGCCCTGTTATAGTCGTCCTGGATCTGGCGGCGTCTTGCCGTCTCGTCCATGGCGGCACGCATGGCGGGCGTAATTTTATCCGCATAGAGCAGCACACGGCCCTGCGCGTTTCGCGCCGCGCGTCCAATCGTCTGGATAAGACTCGTTTCCGAGCGCAGGAAGCCTTCTTTATCGGCGTCCAGAATTGCGATCAGCGACACCTCCGGCAGGTCAAGGCCCTCGCGCAGCAGGTTGATGCCGACGAGCACGTCAAATTTCGCCATGCGCAGGTCGCGGATGATCTCCATGCGCTCCATAGCCCCGATGTCCGAGTGCATATAGCGCACGCGGATGCCGTTTTCAGTCAGGTATTTCGTCAAGTCCTCTGCCATTTTCTTCGTCAGCGTCGTGACGAGCGTGCGCTCGCCCTTGTCCGTCGTGGCGTTGATCTCGCCGATCAGATCATCGATCTGCCCCTCGATGGGGCGCACGAAGACCTCCGGGTCAAGAAGGCCCGTGGGCCGGATGACCTGCTCGGCAATCTGTCCGGCACGGCTGCGCTCATACTCGGCAGGCGTGGCGGAGACGTAGATGGCCTGATGGATGCGGTCTGTAAACTCGTCGAAGGTCAGGGGGCGGTTATCATACGCCGACGGCAGGCGGAAGCCGTAGTCGACGAGGCTTTTCTTGCGCGCGTGATCGCCGTTATACATGGCGCGCACCTGCGGCAGCGTGACGTGGCTCTCGTCGACGAAGAGGATGAAATCGTCGGGGAAGTAGTCCAGCAGCGTCGTCGGCGGGGTGCCGGGGGCGCGGCCGGCAATAACGCGGGAATAATTCTCGATGCCGGAGCAGAAACCGATCTCCTGCAGCATTTCCAGATCGTACTGCGTCCGCTGGCGGATGCGCTGCGCTTCAAGCAGCTTGTCGTGCTCCTCGAAAAAGCGCACCTGCTCCCACATTTCGGCCTCGATGTCCTTCATGGCGCGGGCCATTTTCTCTCTCGATGCGACGTAATGCGACGCGGGGTAGATGGCGACGTGGTTCAGAATGCGTTCCGGTACGCCGGTGACGGCGTTGACCTCGGAAATGCGATCAATTTCATCGCCGAAAAACTCAATGCGGATGGCCCGGCCAGACCAGTAGGCGGGATAGACCTCCAGCGTATCGCCGCGCACGCGGTAGGCGTTGCGGACGAAGTTGAGGTCGTTGCGCTCATAGCGGATCTCGGTCAGCTTGCGCATAAGCTCGTCCCGGTCGTATTCCATGCCGGGGCGAAGCGAAACGACCATGTTTTTATAGTCGATCGGGTCGCCCAGGCCGTAGATACACGACACGGACGAGACGACAATCACGTCCCGGCGCTCGGACAGCGCGCTCGTCGCGCTGTGGCGCAGGCGCTCGATCTCGTCGTTGATGGCGGAGTCCTTTTCAATGTAGGTGTCCGTCTGGGCGATATACGCCTCAGGCTGGTAATAGTCATAGTAGGAAATGAAGTATTCCACGGCGTTTTCCGGGAAAAACTCGCGGAATTCCGAGCACAGCTGCGCAGCCAGCGTCTTGTTGTGCGCGAGGACCAGCGTGGGCCGGTTGACGTTGGCGATGATATTCGCCATGGTGAACGTCTTGCCGGAGCCGGTCACGCCGAGCAGGACCTGATCGCTCAGGCCCATGTTGAGGCCCTGCGTCAGCTTCTCGATGGCCTGCGGCTGGTCGCCGGTGGGCTTGAATTGGGAGTGCAGCTTAAAGTTCATACGGGTCCTCCAGAATGCCGTCGTCGCGCAGGGAGACAAAATCGTCATCCGCGACAATGATATGGTCGGCCAGCACGATCCCGACCGCCTCGAGCGCCGCCTTTAATACCAGCGTGGTCTGCCGGTCCTCGGGACTGGGCAGCGCAAGGCCGCTGGGGTGGTTGTGCGCAAGCACGACGGAGGTTGCGTTCGCGTCCAGCGCAGCCTTGACGACCTTGCGCGCGGCGATGGACGCGACGTTCACGCTGCCGCGGTGGATGAGCACGCAGTCGAGCGCCTTGCACTTCGCGTCGAGGCAGAGAAGATACACGACCTCCTCGCTTTCGCCGTGGAAGTACGGCAGCAGGTATTGACCGCATTTGGACGTAGTGTCCAGAATCTCGATCTGTGCGCTGCGGCTCATGAGGCAGCGGCGCGCCACCTGCGGCACGAGCCGGATCAGCTGCGCGGCGGCGTCTCCGACGCCGTTTACTTTTTTCAGCTCGGATTCCGGCGCGGAAAACACGCTGTCGAGCGTCCCGAAGCGGCTTAAAAGCGCGTGTGCTGTCGGGTTCGTATCGCCGCGCGGCGCGGCGTAATACAGCAGCACCTCCAGCACCTGCACGTCCGAAAGGGAGTCCATGCCGCTGGTTTTGAGCTGCCTGCGCATCCGGTCGCGGTGGCCGTCGTGAATGGACATGGGCGTCTCCTTTCCGCTTCCGCTCACATCAGCGGCGCGAGCAGCCGCAGCAGCGCCCGCAGCACACGCTGCGTCAGGTGCGTATGGCGGCACTGCTCGGCTGTGATCTCTCTGCACTGGGGAAGCGTCTGTTCAAAATCCGCCTGCACCTGTGCGTTCACAGTGGTGTCATAGAGATACACGGCGTCTTCAAAATGCAGATACAGGCTGCGGAAGTCCAGATTGACCGTGCCGATAACAGCCTGCTTCGTGTCGGCCAGATAGACCTTGGAGTGGATGAAGCCCGGCGTATATTCGAAGATACGCACGCCTGCGCGCGTCAGCTCCTCATAGTTTGCGCGCGTGACCGCGTGGACATACCATTTGTCCGGGATGCCGGGCGTGATGATGCGCACGTCGACGCCTGTTTTTGCCGCGACGCACAGCGCCGTGGTCATTTTATCGTCCAGGATCAGATAGGGCGTCATGATCCACATCCGCTCCTGCGCAGAGGAAATGACGGACTGCAAAATCGTCGCGCCGACGTCCTCGTTGTCGAGCGGACTGTCGGCGAACGGCTGCAGGAAGCCCGTGCCGCCCCGCTTTTCCGGATAGTCTGCGCGGAAGCGGCTCACATCCTCCTCCGACCGGTCAACGTAGCCCCAGAGGGACAAAAACATGACCGTCATTGACCACACGGCCTTGCCGCGCACGAGAATACCGCAGTCCTTCCAGTGACCGAAGCGCTTGTATTCGTTGATATATTCGTCGGCCAGATTGACGCCGCCGGTAAACGCGGCCTTGCCGTCGATGATCAGAAGCTTGCGGTGGTCGCGGTTATTGAGGCGGGCGGAAAGGATCGGGATATAGGGGTTGAACGCGTGGGCGCGGATGCCCATCTCGCGCAGCTTTTTCGCGTAGCCCATGGGAAGCCGCGTGATGCAGCCGAAATCATCGTATACGACGCGCACGTCGACGCCTGCCGCCGCCTTTTGGCGCAGAAGCTCCAGCATGGGGTCCCACATCTTGCCGGTGGCGATGATGAAAAACTCGATGAAAATATAGCGCTCCGCCTTTTTGATCTCCTCCAGCATCGCAGCGTAGCAGCTTTCGCCGCTCGGGAAATACTCCGCGTCCGCGTCGTCGTAGATGGGGTAGCCGGAGGCCGAGAGCAGATAGCGCGCGTGGTTGAACGCGGGCGTTTCAGCGGCGGCCAGCTCCCATAAGGGCGCTTCGTCCTGCCGCAGCTGCTGCATGGTGACGGCCTCGATCGACTGCATCTTCCGGTGCTCGTAGCTGGAAATTTTGTTGCCGCCGAAGAGCAGATAGATCGTCAGTCCCGCCACGGGGAAGGCCAGAATCAGCACGATCCACGCGATCTTATAGCTGGGATTGACACCGCACGAGATGAGATAAATAACGACTGCCCAGCTCAGCACGTTCATGGCGATCCGGATCCAGAAAAAGTCGGTCCGCAGATACGTCGCCATCACGATCAGAAATATGATCTGCAGCGCAATGCCGAACGACACCGCCACGACCCGCTGAAACACCAGCTTTAACAGGTTTCGCATACGCTTGCCTCCCCGCTGCTTGAATTTTCTATACTATAGCATGTTCCATCAGAAGCCGCAAGTCTCTGCTTTTTGAAATTTAAAAACTTTTGTTTGAAAATCCTGTTGTAGTTTTCAAACGAATCTGGTATAATAAGCAGACTGATTTCTTCGATTTCTCATTTTTCTACTTTTTCTACACAGGAGCGAACCATGGAAAACTGTATCCGCGTGCAGGGTGCGCGCGTCAATAATCTGAAGAATATCTCCGTTGAAATTCCGCGCGACAAGCTGGTCGTCCTGACCGGTCTGTCCGGCTCCGGCAAGTCGTCTCTGGCCTTTGACACGATCTTTGCCGAGGGCCAGCGGCGGTATGTCGAGTCGCTGTCGAGCTACGCGCGGATGTTCCTCGGCCAGATGGACAAGCCGGATGTTGACTCCATCGACGGCCTTTCTCCCGCCATCTCCATCGACCAGAAGACCACCAGCCGGAATCCCCGCTCGACGGTCGGCACGGTCACGGAAATTTATGACTATCTGCGCCTTTTGTGGGCGCGCTGCGGCACGCCGCACTGCCCGAAGTGCGGCAAGGAGATCCGCCGCCAGACGGTCGACCAGATCGTCGACCAGATCATGGGGCTGCCCGACCGGACAAAGTTCCAGATTTTATCCCCCGTCGTGCGCGGCAAAAAGGGCGAGCACCAGAAGGTCTTCGAGGATGCCCGGCGCAGCGGCTACGCCCGCGTGCGCGTCGACGGGAGTTTGTACGAGCTGACGGAGGATATCGCGCTCGACAAGAACAAAAAGCACCACATTGAGGTCGTCGTCGACCGGCTCATCATGAAGCCCGACCTTGCCCGGAGACTGACGGATTCCGTGGAAACGGCGTCCAATCTCTCCGGCGGCCTCGTCATTCTCAACGAGCTGGACGGGGACAAAGACACGCTCTTCTCCCAGAACTACGCCTGCGAGGACTGCGGCATCTCCATGCCGGAGCTGTCCCCGCGTATGTTCTCGTTCAACAACCCCTACGGCGCGTGCCCGGTCTGCGCGGGACTCGGTACGCAGCAGGTCGCGGACCCGCTGCTCATCATCCCCGACCGCTCCAAGTCGATCCTGCAGGGTGCGATTCAGGCCAGCGGCTGGAACAACGTCCGCGACGACTCCATCTCCCGGATGTATTTTGAGGCGTTGGCGAAAAAATATCATTTTTCCCTGAATGACCCCATCGATGCTCTGCCGCAGAAGGCGCTCGACGTTATTCTCTACGGCACGGGCACGGAAAAGCTCACGATCTATTATGAGCGCGCCAACGGGCGCGGCACGCTGGAGCGGCCGTTTGAGGGCGTTGTCAATAACGTCTCCCGGCGCCTCACCGAGACGCAGTCCGACGCCATGCGCAAGGAGCTTGAGGAGTGTATGTCCGAGCGCCCGTGCCCCAAGTGTCACGGAAAGCGCCTGTCTGACATCAGCCTTGCCGTCACGGTCGGCGGCATGAACATCATGGATTTCTGCGCCATGCCCATCTCAGAGGAGCTGAAATTCATCGACAATCTGAAGCTGACCGGCTCCATGGCCGTGATCGCGGAGCAGATCGTGCGCGAAATTCGCTCACGGCTGTCGTTTTTGCAGGCGGTGGGCCTGAGCTATCTGACGCTTTCGCGCTCTGCCGCCACGCTTTCCGGCGGCGAAAGCCAGCGTATCCGGCTGGCCACGCAGATCGGCTCGAGCCTCATCGGCGTTCTGTATATCCTCGACGAGCCGTCCATCGGCCTGCACCAGCGGGATAACGACAAGCTGCTCGACACCCTCCGCCGTCTGCGCGACATCGGCAACTCCGTGCTTGTCGTCGAGCACGACGAGGACACCATGCGCGCCGCCGATTTCATCGTCGACGTCGGCCCCGGCGCAGGCGTGCACGGCGGCGAGATCATCGCCGCGGGCACGGTCGACGATATCATCGCCGCCCCGCGCTCCATCACGGGTCAGTATCTGTCCGGCGCAAAGAAGATCCCCCTGCCCGAAAAGCGCCGGGAGGGCAATGGGAAAAGCCTGAAGATCTTCGGCGCGGCGGAAAATAACCTGCGCCACATTGACGTCGAATTCCCGCTCGGCACGTTTACGTGCGTGACCGGCGTGTCCGGCTCCGGCAAGTCGAGCCTCGTCAATGAAATTCTCTATAAAAAGCTTGCAGGCAGCCTCAACCGTGCCCGCACCCGTCCGGGGAAATTTGACCGCATCGAGGGGCTGGAGCATCTGGACAAGGTCGTCGGCATCGACCAGAGCCCCATCGGGCGTATGCCAAGCTCCAATCCGGCGACGTATACGGGCGTCTTCAACGACATCCGCGACCTGTTCGCGTCGACGGCCGACGCGCGCACGCGGGGCTACGGCCCGGGCCGGTTCTCGTTCAACACGAAGGGCGGCCGCTGCGAGGCGTGCAGCGGCAACGGCCTTGTGAAGATCGAGATGCACTTTCTGGCCGACGTTTTCGTCCCCTGCGAGGTCTGCCGCGGCAAGCGCTATAACCGCGAGACGCTCGAGGTTCTGTACAAGGGCAAGAACATCGCGGATATCCTTGACATGACGGCGGAGGAGGCGCTGGCCTTCTTCGACAATCTGCCGCGCATCCGCAATAAGATCGCCACGCTCGTTGACGTAGGCCTCGGCTATATCAAGCTCGGCCAGAGCGCCACGACGCTCTCCGGCGGCGAGGCGCAGCGCGTCAAGCTCGCAACGGAGCTTTCCCGAAGAGCGACGGGCCGCACGTTCTATATCCTCGACGAGCCGACGACGGGTCTGCACATGGCGGACGTGCACAAGCTGATCGAGGTATTGCAGCGGCTGGTCGACGCGGGCAATACCGTGCTCGTCATCGAGCACAATCTTGATGTCATCAAGGTCGCGGACTATATCGTCGATCTCGGGCCGGAGGGCGGCTCCGGCGGCGGGCAGATCGTCGCCTGCGGTACGCCGGAGCAGATCGCCGCCTGCCCGGAGAGCTTCACGGGGCAGTATCTGAAAAAGCTGCTGAAATAACCCGCTAACGCAGAAAAGGAGTCGCTTTGAATTATTACCTGTCCCTTGCGGCGCTGGTTCCGGCGGTCATTCTGTTTGTCCGCATTTATCAGCTCGACCGCATTGAAAAAGAACCGCGCAGGCTGCTCGGTATCCTGCTGTTGTCAGGCGCGCTGCTGGCGCTCCCGGCGGCGGGTATCCAGCTTCTTGCGTCGCGGACGCTGGGCAGTGCGCTGAACCGGCGCTCGGCGGTGTTTTTGCTGCTGGACAATTTCCTGGTGGTCGCCGTGAGCGAGGAGGTCTGCAAGATCGTCCCTGTGCGTCTTGCCGCGTGGAAGCACCCGGCGTTCGATTACCGGTTCGACGCGGTGGTCTACTCCGTGTCCTCCGCGCTGGGCTTCGCGGCGGTGGAGAATATTCTGTATGTCGTGCAGTCTGACCTCCGGACGGCGGTATCGCGGGCGGTTCTGTCCGTGCCGGGGCACTTTTTCTTTGCTGTTGCGATGGGACTGCTCCTCAGCCGGGGCAAGCAGGCCGAAAAGCAGGGGAATGGCCGCAGGCGGACGGTTCTGTGCGCGCTGGCGATCCTCATGCCGGTCGTGCTGCACGGGATCTGGGACGTTCTGCTTGCCGTCCGCAGACCGTGGGCGACAGTCGTGTTCTATTGCTTTGTGGTCGCGTTTTTCATCGCGGCGGACCTCGGCCTGCGCCGCGCCTCACAGACGGACGCACATCTGTGAGCGGCGCGTTTTCGAAATAGCCGAACAAAAACCGGGCGGATCACGTTGCAGTCCGCCCGGTTTCTGTATTATAATAGTTCCATCTGACGGGAGGGCGACGGAATGATCTATCTTGACAACGCTGCTACGACGCTGCGCAAGCCGCCGTGCGTGATTGACGCAGTTGTGAACGCAATGCAGACCATGGGCAACAGCGGGCGCAGCGCGCACGCGGAAAGTCTTACCGCATCGCGGACGATCTATGCCGCACGCGAGGCGCTGGCTGCGCTTTTCGGCTGCGAACGCGCCGATCATGTGTGCTTCACGGCCAATTCGACCGAGGCACTGAACATCGCCATTTCCGGGCTGCTTGCGCCGGGCGACCACGTGCTGTCGACCGATCTGGAGCATAATTCCGTCCTGCGCCCGCTGTACCGCGAGATGGAGCGGGGCGTTTCGGTCAGCTTCCTGCCCGCAGACCGGAAGGGCTGTATCGACTATGCCGATTTTGATCGGCTGCTGCAAACAAATACCAAAGCCGTCATCTGCACGGCAGGCTCAAATCTGACGGGGAATCTGCTTGATTTGACGCGCATCGGCGCGTTCTGCGCAGCGCACAGACTGCTGTTCGTGGTCGACGCGTCGCAGACGGCAGGCGTGTTCCCCATCGATCTGCGCGCGCAGCACATCAGCGTCCTCTGCTTCACCGGCCACAAGAGCCTCATGGGCCCGCAGGGCACGGGCGGCCTGTGCGTGGCGGAGGGCGTGGACATCCGCCCGTGGTGTGTCGGCGGGACGGGCGTGCAGACGTTCCTGCCGTCACAGCCGCCGCAGTATCCCACACGGCTCGAAGCCGGAACGCGCAACGGCCACGGCATCGCGGGGCTGCTTGCCGCCGTGCATTTTATTCAGGAGGCGGGCATGGATGCCATCCGCACGCACGAGCTTGCGCTGGCCCGCCGGTTTTACGAGGGCGTGAAGGACGTGGACGGCGTATGTGTCTACGGCGATTTTTCGGATTTCGTGCGCGCGCCGGTCGTGTCGCTCAATATCCGGGACGCGGGATCGTCCATGGTCGCGGACGCGCTGGCGGAGGACTATGACATTGCCGTCCGGGCTGGCGCGCACTGCGCGCCGCGTATGCACGAGGCGCTTGGAACCGTGGAGCAGGGCGCGGTGCGCTTCAGCTTCGGCTATTACAACACGGAGGAGGAAACGGACGCGGCCATCGCCGCAGTCCGGGAGCTGGCAGAGCAATGAGAGAGAAAAAGCAGTGGCTCATCGTCACATTTTACACCACAAGCGCCGCTATGGCGGCGGAAAAGGCCTGCGGGCAGGCAGGCCTCCCCGGCAGGATCATCCCCGTCCCCCGCGAGATCACCGCAGACTGCGGCCTCGGCTGGCGCACAGCGCCGGAAAACCGTGAACGGACCGAGTCGCTGTTTCAGTCACTGTCTCTGGAAACAGACGGATACCATATCTGTATGCTGTGAGGAAGCAGAAAAATGCCCCGCTGCCGGTCAATTCGGCAGCGGGGCGTGTGCGTATTGAGGCTCAGATCGTGGGCTGGTTGGCAGCCTCGATGATCTTGACAAACTTTTCGGGGACGAGGGAAGCGCCGCCGATCAGGCCGCCGTCGATGTCGGGCTGGGCCAGCAGGTCATAGGCGTTCTTTTCGTTCATGGAGCCACCGTAGAGGATGGAGATCGCACGGGCGACCTTTGCGCCGTAGAGCTTGCGGATGACCGCACGGATGTGCTCGCAGACCTCTTCGGCCTGCTCCGGCGTGGCGGTCTTGCCGGTGCCGATGGCCCAGATGGGCTCGTAGGCAATGATCATCTTGCGGATCTTGTCCTCGCCGATGGAGGCAAGGCCGGTCTTGATCTGCATGGTGATCCACTCCTCGGTGATGCCCGCTTCGCGCTGCTCAAGGCTTTCACCGACGCACATGATGGGGATCAGGCCGTTGTCGAGGGCAGCCAGAACCTTTGCGTTGACGTCCGCGTTCGTCTCGCCCATGGCGCGGCGCTCGGAATGGCCGAGGATGACGTACTTGCAGCCAGCGTCGAGCAGCATATTGGCCGCGATCTCGCCGGTGTAGGCGCCGGAGGCGTTGGCGTTGCAGTTTTCTGCGCCGATGCCGATGCGGGTCTCACGCATGGTGCGCACAGCTGCCGGGATGCAGACGGCGGGCACACACAGCGCCACGTCGCACCAGCGGCCGCGCGGCATGATGGTCTTGAACTCGGTCATGAAGGCCTTCGTCTCGGTCGGGGTCTTGTTCATCTTCCAGTTGCCGGCGATGACAGTCTTGCGGTATTTTCTGTTCATGGTGTGAAGTCTCCTATATCTAAATCAAAATTACAATTTATCTGTTCCGTCTTGTAGAGGCCGACGGCTCTGTCGGCCCGGAGAAGGGCTGTGATGGGCGGACAGGGTCATCCGCCCCTACATACTTCGTCACCGGCGAGAGATTTTCGTGCAGGGCAAGGCGTGCGGGCACAGGCGTACATACTATACGTCAAGTCCGGCCGACGCGGCCATGCTCGGAAAGATCCGGCGGCGTATTTCAGGGCTTTATTTGTCCTGCAGGCAGGCGATGCCGGGCAGCTCGAGACCCTCGAGGAATTCGAGCGATGCGCCGCCGCCGGTGGAGATGTGGGTGATCTTGTCGGCAAAGCCCAGCTGCTCGCAGGCGGCTGCGGAGTCGCCGCCGCCGACGATGGTCACAGCGTCGGAATCGGCCAGCGCCTGCGCAACGGCGATCGTGCCCTTGGCAAGCGTCGGGTTCTCGAACACGCCCATCGGCCCGTTCCAGACAACGGTCTTTGCGCTCTTGACCGCGTCTGCAAACAGCGCGCGGGTCTTCTCGCCGATGTCCAGACCTTCCTTGTCAGCCGGGATCGCGGTCACGTCGACGGTTTCGACCTCGACAGGTGCGTCGATGGGGTTCGGGAAGTCGGATGCGACGACGGTGTCAATCGGGAGCAGCAGCTTTACGCCCTTCTCCTCGGCCTTCTTCATCATATCCTTGCAGTAGTCGACCTTCTCCGCGTCAAACAGGCTCTTGCCGATGCCGTAGCCCTTGGCCGCGACGAAGGTATAGGCCATGCCGCCGCCGATGATGAGCGTGTCGACCTTCTCAAGCAGGTTATTGATGACGTTCAGCTTGTCGGAGACCTTCGCGCCGCCGAGAATCGCGACAAACGGACGCTCCGGATCGGCCAGGGCCTTGCCCATGATAGAAACTTCCTTCTGCACCAGATAGCCGCAGACGGCGGGCAGGTAATCTGCAACACCGGCCGTGGAGGCGTGCGCGCGGTGCGCGGTGCCGAAGGCGTCGTTGACAAAAATATCAGCCATGGAGGCAAGCTTCTTGGAAAGCTCGGGGTCGTTCTTTGTCTCGCCCTTTTCAAAGCGGGTGTTCTCAAGCAGCATGACCTCGCCGTCCTTTAAGGAAGCGGCCAGCGACTGTGCGCTCTCGCCTACAACGTCCTTTGCCATCTTGACCGGCTGGCCCAGAAGCTCGGACAGGCGCTCGGCCACGACCTGCAGGCTCAGCTCAGGCTTGACCTCGCCCTTGGGCTTGCCCATGTGGGAGCAGAGGATGACGCGGGCGCCGTGCTTCACAAGATACTGGATCGTCGGCAGCGCGGCGACGATGCGCTTGTCGCTCGTGATCCTGCCGTCCTTGGTGGGGACGTTAAAGTCGCAGCGGCAGAGCACGCGCTTGCCGGCGACGTCGATATCTTCAACAGACTTTTTGTTGTAGTTCATAGTAGTTCCTCCTTATTTGATCGCGGGTGTGGCCCGCTTTGTTTACAGGTTCCAGTCTGCCATTTTTCCTTCGGTCTTCAGATGCGGGAAATCCTGCTGCCGCAGCGCCTCAAATACGCCGACGGCGGCGGAATTGCTGAGGTTGAGGCTCCGTGCCTCCGCACGGATGGGAATGCGGACGCAGCTGTCGTAATGCGCAGCCAGAAACTCCTCCGGCAGCCCCTTCGTTTCCTTTCCGAAGAACAGATACGTCCCGTCAGGGTAATCGGCCTCGTCGTAGCGGCGGGGAGCCTTGGTCGAGAACAGGCGCATACAGGCAGGCTGGTTCTTTGCGAAGAACTCCTCCAGATCCTCATACACGCGCACATCGACCAGATGCCAGTAATCAAGCCCGGCACGCTTCACGGCCTTGTCCGAAATATCGAAGCCCAGCGGCTTTACCAGATGCAGGACGCTGCCCGTCGCGGCGCAGGTACGCGCGATATTCCCGGTATTGGCCGGAATTTCAGGTTCTACCAGTACAATATGCAGCATACGAAAAAACTCCCTGTCCGCCGCTTTGCGGCAGGCAAGCATATTCTATGACAGAACATCGCAGATTTCAACTGTTTTTCAGAAAAAAATAAGGTTTTTTACGAAAAAAATTTCTTTTTGCTGCGCATAAAATTTGGCTGATTTGCCGTCCTTATGGCTGCCAGTCGATCTGCTTCTGACCGTGCTGCGCGAGAAACGCATTGATCTGCGAAAACGGCCTGCTGCCGAAAAAGCCCCGATAGGCGCTCAGGGGGCTTGGGTGCGGGGCCTGCAGGACGAGGCGCGGATAGGGGCTGCGGGCCGCGATCACGGCTTTTTTCTGCGCGTGCGCGCCCCAGAGGACGAACGCGACGGGCTGCGGCAGCGCGGCCAGTCTCTGCACGACCGCGTCTGTAAACGTCTGCCAGCCGAAATCCTTATGGCTTGCGGCCTTTCCTGCCTCCACGGTCAGGCTGCTGTTGAGCAGGAACACGCCCTGCTTTGCCCACGTGGTCAGATCGCCGCTGTCCGGCGGCGTGATATCGCAGTCTGATTGCAGCTCCGCAAAAATATTGCGCAGCGACGGCGGCAGCTTCACGCCCGGATTCACGGAGAACGACAGCCCGTTGGCCTGCCCCGGCTCGTGATACGGGTCCTGCCCCAGAATCACGGCCCGTACCGCCTCCGGCGGCGTGAGCCGGAAAGCAGCAAACAGCGCCTCGCGCGGCGGATAGACCGCCGACGCGGCGTAGGCCGTGTCCACCCGCTCCGAGATCGTCTGCCAGTACGGCTTTTCGAATTCCTCCTGCAAAAGCGCCTGCCATGCGCCGAGTTCTTCCGGTTTCATGGTACATACTCCTTAGTATTTCCGATTTTTCCGCAATATTGCTATGCAAAAGCATAGCAATATTCAGAAATGTGCCATTTCCTCGCCCCTGCGGGGCAACCGGAAATGATGCACAAAAACTTCATGCACCGCATCTGCACATTTTCGCGGTGCCCATACATGAAGTTTTATACCATATAAAATACCGGAACACAAGCGCCGCCCGGCGCATAGGGTTTTGCGAGGTGATCGTGTGCAGATCTATGTGGTAAAGCCCGGCGATACGCTGTATTCCATCGGCCGGGCGCTTTCTCTCGCGCCGGGGTTCCTTGCGCGCTATAACGGCCTGCGGGAGCCGTACCGGCTGGCCGTGGGGCAGAGTTTGCTTGTCCTGTACCCGGAACGGACTGTGACCGTCCGGGCGGGGGATGCGCTGTCGTCCATCGCAGCCTCGTCCGGGACGGATGTGCTGTCGCTATTCCGGATGAACCCGAACCTGTCCGGCTCCGACCAGCTCTATCCGGGGCAGGTTCTCGTGACGCAGCTGGAGCAGAGCCGGACGCGCAGCGCGTTTGTCGGCGGGTACGCGTATCCGTATGTGCAGGAATCCGTTTTGCGCGGCATTCTGCCGTTTGCCGGGGCGCTGATGCCGTTTACCTACGGCTTCACGCCGGAGGGCGCGCTCATGCCGATGGACGACGAGCGGCTGCTTGCGCTGGCAGGGGAGTACGGCGTGCGGCCGTTTCTGCACCTGTCGACGCTGACGGCAGCCGGAACCTTTTCCGCTGCGCAGGCGGCGGTCGTGCTGCGAAGCGAAGCGCTTCAGCAGACGCTTGCCGAGGCGGTGCTGCAAAAGATGCAGGAAAAGGGCTATATGGGCCTGGACGTGGACTTTGAATATCTGGGCCGGGAGCTGGCAGAGGCATACGCGCAGTTCCTCTCGCGTCTGCACGGGCTGCTTGCGCCCTACGGCCTGCCGCTCATCGCCGCCCTTGCGCCCAAAACCTCCGCCGATCAGCCCGGCGCCCTCTACGAGGGCTACGACTACGCCGCTGTCGCCTCCGCCTGCGACGCAGTTCTGCTGATGACTTATGAATGGGGCTACACCTATGGCCCGCCGATGGCGGTGGCGCCGATTGGGGCGGTGCGGCGGGTGGTGGAGTTTGCGCTGACGCAGATGGAGCCGGGAAAGATTCTGCTGGGGTTCCCGAACTATGCTTATGACTGGACGCTGCCGTTCACGGCGGGGGCGACGCGGGCGCAGTCCATCGGGAACGAGGCCGCCCCGCTGCTTGCGGCGCAGTACGGCGCGGAAATTCAATTTGACGAGCAGGCGCAGACGCCGTATTTCACTTATCAGGACGAGGCCGGACAGCCGCACGAGGTCTGGTTCGAGGACGCGCGCAGTGCGCTGGCAAAGTTCGGACTGTTGACGGAATATGGACTGCTGGGGCTGGGCTACTGGAACTTCATGCGGCCCTTTGCGGCGGGGTTCAGCCTGCAGAATTACCTGTTTTCCATCCCTTGAGTAACCGATGATTCAATTGTCCGCGGTTGTCAGCGGATCTTTTGCCCCAACTGTGCAGTTTGAAAAACTTGAAATACATACAGTATTCCTGCGCTTTTCAAACTTTCATTTGGGACAAAATCTCTCGCTGACAACTCTTGCCGATTCGATCAGCGGTTACTTGAGTGTCTGCGTTGACAAAATCCGGCGGGTGCGGTATGATGAAAAAACAATAAAAGGAGGACACCTTTATGCCTGCATCCAAGGTTTATTTTACCGATTTCCGCTGCCGCAACGGCGTGAGCCAGCTCGATAAGCTTCGGAAGCTGCTGGAAAAATCAGAGTTTTCTCAGATCGACTTTGACGGCAAGTTCGTCGCCATCAAGCTGCACTTCGGTGAGCTCGGCAACCTGTCGTTTCTGCGCGCGAACTATGCCAAGGTCGTCGCCGACTTCATCAAGGAACGCGGCGGCAGGCCCTTCATCACCGACTGCAACACGCTCTATGTCGGCAGCCGCAAAAACGCGCTCGAGCATATGGACACCGCGTACTTAAACGGCTATTCCCCGTTCTCCACCGGCTGTCATGTTATCATCGCCGACGGCCTGAAGGGCTCGGACGATATCGAGGTTCCCGTCGCGGGCGGCGAATACTGCAAGACCGCCCGTATCGGTCGGGCCGTGATGGACGCGGATATCGTGATCTCACTGGCGCACTTCAAGGGCCATGAGGAAGCGGGCTTCGGCGGCGCGCTCAAGAACATCGGCATGGGCTGCGGCTCCCGCGCGGGCAAGATGGCCATGCACGCCGACGGCAAGCCGTATGTCGAAACAGACCTGTGCGTCGGCTGCGGAGCCTGCGCGAAGATCTGCGCGCACAACGGCCCGCAGATCGCGGACAAAAAGTGCCATATTGATCAGAACAACTGCGTCGGCTGCGGCCGCTGCATCGCGGTCTGTCCCAAGGACGCCATCCATCCGACTTTCCAAGCCAGTGTCAGGCTCCTCAACTGCAAGATCGCGGAATATGCCAAGGCCGTGCTGGACGGTCGTCCCAGCTACTGCATCAACATTGTCCGCGACGTCTCGCCGAACTGCGACTGCCACCCGGAAAACGACGTCCCCATTGTCCCGGACGTCGGCATGTTCGCATCCGCCGACCCCGTCGCGCTGGATCTGGCCTGCGCCGAGGCTATCAACCGTCAGCCGGTTCTTCCAAACAGCGCCATCACCGATCTGAAGCACGAGCACGACTGTGACCGCTTCCATGCCGCGCATGACAACACGCACTGGCAGGATCTGATCGAGCACGGCAAAAAGCTCGGCATCGGCCAGGATACCTACGAGCTTGTGACCATCCGCTGAGACGCTAGGGTGTATCTGAAAACTCCCAACGCACCCGGACAGCGGGCCTTTTTGCGGTGCGCCGCGTCATTTTTCCTTGAAATACGTCAGTATTCCTGCGAAAAAATGTCTTGCGCAACGCAAAAATCCCTCGCTGCCGGTCACATCATGAGTTTTCAGATACACCCTAATCAAAAATCCGTGAAGAACCGGTACAAGTTTCGGTTCTTCACGGAATTTCTGTTTGTGCCAATTATTTTGCGCGGCCGCGTCTGGAAAGATGGATCGCCATGCCGATGACAAAGCCGGCAACAGCCGGGAGCAGCCAGCCGAGGTTCAGGTCGAACAGCGGCAGATACCGTTTCGCCAGCTCGACCGGCGCGTCGAGCCGCAGGGCCGTCCGCACACCGGCGGGCAGCGTCTTGAAAAAGTCGAAGATCGCCGCAGCCCACGTGAAGATCATGGTCGAAAGATACACGGCGCGGTCGTGCCGGAAGAGCTTGCCCGCGAAGGCCAAAATGATCAGTGCGGTGGCGGGCGGATAGATGAGCATGAGCACGGGGATGGAATACTCGATGATCGCACTCAGGCCCACGTTGGAGACGGCGAAGGAGAACAGCGTGAACAAAATCGCCCAGAGCTTATAGGAAATTTTCCCGTGCGTCATCTTGACGAACGTTTCCGAGCAGGAGGTCACGAGGCCGATGGAGGTTTTGAGACAGGCGAAGGTAATGGTGACGGCGAGAATGATCTGGCCGACGCCGCCGAAGTAATGCCCCGCGATCTGCGTCAGGGCGATGCCGCCGTTGTCGGAGATCTCAAACAGCCCGCGCGACTGCGTGCCCATGAGGATCGTAACGACGTAAATGACCGCCATGAGAAGCCCAGTCAGCACGCCGGAACCCAGCACATCGACGGCGACCGCGTCGTCATTGTCAACGCCCATGCGGCGGATGACATCGATGACCACAATGCCGAAGGCAAGACCCGCGATGGCGTCCATGGTGCCGTAGCCCTCGATGAACGAGGAGAAGAACGCGCTTGTTTTGGTGGCGTAAGGCTCGGTCGGGGCCACGTCCGAGATGGACGCGCCGGGCTTCAGCAGCGCCGCGATCACGAGCACGGCCAGAAACAGCAGGAAGACGGGATTGATGATCTTGCCGATCCAGACCGTGATCTTGCCCGGACGCAGTGAGAAGAACAGCACGAACGCGAAGAAGACGGCGGAGAACAGCAGCAGCGCCAGCGGCTGCGCGGCCTCCGGGAGCATCGGAGAAACGCCGGTCGTAAACGAGACGGTCGCGCATCTGGGAATGGCGAACAGCGGGCCGATGGTCAGATAGAGCAGGCACGTGAAGAAAATGCCGTAGCCCTTGCCGACCTTGCCGGAGAGCGTCTGCAAGCCGTCCGAGTGCGTCACGCCGATGGCGGCGACGCCAAAGATGGGAATGCCGACGGCGGTGATAATAAAGCCGATGATGGCCGGGATCACATTGCTGCCCGCCATCTGGCCGAGGTGGACGGGGAAAATAAGGTTGCCTGCGCCGAAGAACATACCGAACAGGGTCGTCGCGACCAGAATGCGCTGTCTGCGCGTCAGTTTTTTTGTCGTCATTTTGTGTGCGCTCCTTTAATTTATGAACTGATTGTAAACGCAGGGCTTGCAAAATGGAAGCGCGTGATTATAATGGTTCTATGACGGTTTGTCATATCTCTTGTCATACCCACCCGGAAAGGAGCGGCGCATGGACAGCAGAAAGCTTGAAATTTTAATGACAGCCGTCGATCTCGGCAGCTTTTCCAAGGCGGCGGAGGTCGTCGGCTATACGCAGTCTGGGCTGACGCATCTGGTCGACAGTCTGGAGCGGGAGATCGGTCTGACGCTCGTGCAGCGCGGTCACAGCGGGGTCTCGCTGACAAAAGACGGCGAAGCGCTCATGCCCGCCATCCGCGAATTTCTGCGCGCAAACGCGCGGCTGGAGAACCAGATCTCCGCGATCACGGAAAAATCGGCGCAGACCATCCGCGTCGCGGCCTATGCCAGCATCGCCATGCGCTGGATGCCGGAGATCCTCTACCGGTTCCGGCGCGTCTGCCCGCACATCGACGTCGATCTGCGGACGGTCGACCATGAACTCGAGCCGTTCGAGCTGCTTGAGGCGTGGCGCACAGACGTGATCTTCGCTGCGCGGCAGAGCGCCTTCGCCTGCGACTGGACGCCGCTGCACAACGACGCGATGTACGCCATTTTACCGGCGGATTACCCTACGGACGACCGCGAGACGTTCCCAATCACGGAATTCGAGGGTCGGGACTTCCTGATGCCCTATGGCCGGTTCGATATCGACGTGGGCGCGGCGTTCCGGAAATACGGCGTGAAGCCTGTCATCCGCCCCTGCCACGTCGACGACGAGACGGTCATCCGCATGGTCGGCAAGGGGCTTGGGATCTCGATGATGGCGGAGATGATGATCCGCGGCAAGCTGAACGGTGTGAAGACGCTCCCGGTCAGCCCGAGCGTCAGCCGCGAACTCGGCATGGGCCTGCGCCCGGGCGGCCATCTGCCGGAGGGCATCGCCCGCCTGCGCGAATGCGTGCTGGAGTTTATCGGGGAGCTTTGAATATGAAAAAGGCTGCCGGACGGCAGCCTTTTTATCTGAATTTTACCGTTTTTCCGTCAGGATCCCGCGCAGGTCGCAGATCGCATGGCGGGGGCATTTGACGGCGCACTGGCCGCAGGACAGGCAGACGGACTCGTCGATGTGGGAGAGATTGTCCGTCACGGTGATCGCGCCGGCCGGGCAGACCTTCTGACAGATGCCGCAGCCGATGCAGCTGACCTGACACATCCTCCGCGCGTCCTTGCCGGGGTCTTTGTTGGAGCACTTGACGGCGACGGGGTTCGCGCATTCGTGGATGCGGATGAGCTCACGCGGGCATTCGCGCACGCATTTGCCGCAGGCGATGCACTTGTCCTCGTTGACCTCGGCCACGCCGTATTCATTCAGGGCGATGGCCTCGAATTTGCATACGTTCACGCACAGCTCGCAGCCGACGCAGCCGTACTGGCACTCTGCCGTGGCGCGGCAGCCGCCATTGCAGGCGACAAAGGCCGCCTTATAGGGGAAGCGTTTTTTGACAGCCATCTTACTTTCCCCTCCTTTCATACGGCGTGTTGGCAAGCGGGAGCTTTGTGCGGCGCTCACCGTCATAGCGGAAATAGGCGTCGGCGATGGCGGGCGCGGTGGGGATCGATGTGATCTCGCCGATGCCGATGGCGCCGCAGGCGACGTCGAGCCCCGGCTTATCGACCACGATGGGCACGATCTTCGGGATCTCGTGCGCCCGGAACAGGCCGAGCTCGCCGTATTTTTCGATGGGCTTGCAGTTGCCGTCAATCGGATACTGCTCACGCAGAGCATAGCCCATGCTCATGACGACGCCGCCCTCGATCTGTCCTTCGCACGAGCGGGGGTTGACGGCCTTGCCGACGTCATGCGCGGCGACAAGCGATTCGACCTTTCCAGTCTTCCTGTCGACGACGCACATCTGCGTGGCGTAGCCGTAGGCCACGTGCGAAACAGGATGCGGCACGTCCGCGCCGAGCTTATCGGTCTTTGCAAGATACTCGCCGTAGAATTCCTGACCGGCAAGCTCCGCAAGCGTGTGGGTTTCCAGCGCTGCGGCGAGCTTTTCGCAGGCGCGTCGGCAGGCCTCGCCCGTCACAAGCGTCTGACGGGAGCCGGAGGTATCGCCGGAATCCGGTGCGATCCAGGTGTTCGAGCGCTCATAGACGATATCGCCGCGCGTCAGCGGCGTATTCGTGACGATCATCTGCACGAGCACCGTGCCGACGCCCTGGCCGATGCACGAAGCGCCCGCGTAGATATGCACCTTCGCGTCGTCTTCCACGATCAGCTTGCAGCGGCCCCAGTCGGGGATGCCGACGCCGACACCCGCGTTTTTCATCGCGCAGGCAATGCCGACGGGCTTGCCCAGTTTCATGGCCTCGTCGTAATACGGCTTGACCGCCTCCAGCGTTTCAACAAGGCCCGTTTCCGCGCCGACGATCTGGCCGTTCGGCAGCTCCTGCCCGGGCCGGATGGCGTTGCGGTAGCGGATCTCCCACGGGGTAATGCCGACCTTATCGGCCATTTCGTTCAGAAGCGTCTCGGTGGCGAAGCACGTCTGCGTGACGCCGAAGCCGCGGAACGCGCCCGCGGGCGGGTTGTTGGTATAGTAGGCCGTGCCTTCGATCTCGAAATTCTGATAGTTATAGGGGCCGGCTGCGTGCGTACACGCACGCTCAAGCACCGGACCGCCCAGAGAGGCGAACGCGCCGGTGTCGGAATAGACCTTGGCCTTGACGCCCTGAATGATGCCGTTTTCGTCGCAGCCCATGGTGAAGTCCATCCAGAACGGGTGGCGCTTGGGGTGGATGAGCAGGGATTCGGGCCGCGTGAGCTTGACCTTGACGGTCCTGCCGGTCAAGTACGTGATGAGCGCGGCATGGTGCTGGACGCTCATGTCTTCTTTTCCGCCGAAGCCGCCGCCGACGAGCTGGTTCTGCACGCGGACCTTGTCAGAGCCGAGCAGGAGCTTGCACTCGTGCAGCGTCGTGTGCGAGGACTGGTCGGTCGAAAGCACCATCACATAGCCATCCGGGTCGATGTACGAGACGGCGCATTCCGGCTCCAGAAACGCGTGCTCCGTCCACGGCGTCTCGAAATGCTGCGAAATGACGTATTTGGAGTTTTTGATGGCCGTATCCGCGTCGCCGCGCGCGATATGCTTATACGCCTGCACGTTCGACTCTTCCTCGTCAAATACACGCGGCGCGTCCTCCGCCCACGCCTCGGGCGGGTTATGGACGGCAGGCAGCGGCTCATAGGTCACCTTTACAAGCTTTTTCGCCTTTTCCAGAATCTCAGGCGTTTCCGCGACCACGAGCGCAATTGCGTCGCCCAGATAATGCGTCAGCCCGCCGATGGGGATGAGCGAATACTGGTCGTGCTTCAGATGGCCGACCTTGTTTTCGCCGGGGATATCTGCCGCCGTAATGACGCGCACGACGCCGGGCAGCGCCTCCGCCTTCGACGCGTCGATGGCAAGAACACGGGCACGCGGATACTGGCTGCGGACGGCAGAGCCGTAGCACATACCGGGCAGATACCAGTCGTCGGGATACTTGCCGTAGCCCAGCACCTTTTCCTCCACGTCGATGCGGTGGACGCTCGAGCCGAGCTTCCAGTCGTTTTCCGACGCTTCGGGGATCACGCCCTCGCGGCGGCATTTCGCTGCCAGACGCACAGCGTCCATGATCTTCACATAGCCCGTGCAGCGGCAGTAATTGTTGCGCAGGGCATAGCGGATCTGATCGTCTGTCGGGTTCAGGTTCCGGTCGAGCAGCGCCTTTGTGCACAGCACCATACCCGGAATACAGAAGCCGCACTGCACGGCTCCGGCCTCGCCGTAGGCGTAGGTGTAGAGCCTCTTTTCTTCATCCGTCAGACCCTCGACGGTGATGACGTGACGGCCCGCCAGCGAATCGGTGAACGGTGTGCAGGCGCGGATGGGTTCGCCGTCAATGAGCACGGTGCACGCGCCGCAGGCGCCCTCCGAACAGCCGTCCTTGACGCTTGTCAGGTGCAGCGTGTCACGCAGATAGCGCAGCAGGCGCTGATTCTTCTCCACCGTGACTTCCGTTCCGTTTACAAAAAATACGGCCATGGCAAAAAACTCCCTTCATTTGAATCTCGGCTCTCACGTCACAGCCGCAGCTGTTCTCGGCACATGGCCACCGTAATTCCGAAGTTTCCCGGCCACGGGACATAATTCCTAAAAATCTTTTATCATTATACAATATTTTTTTGCATGTTGCAAGGAATGTGCCGCCGTATCGTTATTCTTTTTATAAATAACGGCAGACGGCGGGGTTTATGCGGCACGATTCGGCAGGTTCTCCACAATTTCCACACGGTTGTCCACATCTTGTGTTTCCTGGCGATTTCCCGCCACAATTTATTGTGGCGGGCGTCCGTTTTTCGCGCGTTTTTGCGCCTGGCTTGTCCTACTATAGAGGGGTCAGAAGTCCTTGCAGAGGAGAGAAGCTATGCCAAAGACGAGAAGTCCGTCGGTACTGGGGTCTGGCCGGGTCCTGTATCTGCCGACAGCGCGGATCCGGCCCAATCCCATGCAGCCGCGCAAGCATTTTGATACCGGCGGCCTGCAGGAGCTGGCCGGGAGCATCCGGCAGTACGGCGTTTTGCAGCCGCTGACCGTCCGCAAGGCGGGCGGTGCGTACGAGCTGGTGGCGGGAGAGCGCCGCCTGCGCGCAGCGCGGCTGGCCGGACTGACGGAGGTCCCGTGCCTGCTTGCGGACGTGGACGAGGAGGCGTCCGGGATGCTGGCGCTGGTGGAAAATCTGCAGCGGCGCGATCTGGATTACATCGAGGAGGCCGAGGGCCTGCAAAAGCTCATGCAGCAGTACCATCTGAGCCAGGAGCAGGCTGCCCGCCGCATCGGCAAGAGCCAGTCCGCCGTCGCAAACAAGCTGCGCATCCTGCGCCATCCGCCGTCCGTTCTGCAGGCGCTGCGTGAGCATCACCTGACCGAGCGCCATGCCCGCGCGCTTCTGCGCCTGCCGGACGAGGAAGAGCGCCTGCGCGTGATCGGCCTGATCGTCCAGGGAGAGTGGACGGTCGCGAAAACGGAGCAGTACATCGATGCGCGGCTCGCGCCCAAAGCGCCGCAGCGGCGCGAGCTCGGCACGTTCGTCCTGCGCGACGTGCGCGTGTTCTTGAACTCCATTGACCACCAGCTCGACCTCGTCCGCGCCGCAGGCGTCAGCGCCAGCCGCGACCGGCAGGAGACAGACCGCGAAATCGTCCTGACCATCCGCATTCCGAAGTCCAACCCACCCGCAGCTGGATAGCACGCCCGGCTGCGGGTTTTGTGCATGGCGCAGCAGGAAAGAACTGCACGGTATGTGCATTTCTTACAATATGATTTCTGATATTGCGTCCTCTTGCCGCTGATATGGCACTTTTGCCAGTTTTTCAGGTGCAGGCTGTCTCGAAATCTAACATTTTTTTAGAGAAAATAAAAACTTTTTAGATTGCAAACCCCCGGAAATATGGTATAGTATGTATTTGTCTGAAGAATCTGAAGGATAAAAAATGACATGGCGGCGGCGCAAAGGGCGACCAGCCGCAACACTGGAAAGGGGTTTACCAAATGTCTCACAAGTACGTCTATCTTTTCTCCGAGGGCAACGGCAAAATGCGCGAGCTGCTCGGCGGCAAGGGCGCGAACCTGGCCGAAATGACCAATCTCGGTATGCCGGTCCCGCAGGGCTTCACCATCACGACCGAGGCCTGCACGCAGTACTATAAGGACGACCACCAGATCAACGCCGAGATCGAGGCCGAGATCATGGAGTACGTCGAAAAGCTCGAGGAGATGACCGGCAAGAAGTTCGGTGATCTGTACAACCCGCTGCTCGTCTCCGTCCGCTCCGGCGCACGCGCTTCCATGCCCGGCATGATGGACACCATCCTGAACCTTGGCCTGAACGACGAGGTCGTCGTCGCCTTCGCCAAGAAGACCAACAATCCCCGCTTTGCATACGACTCCTACCGCCGCTTCATCCAGATGTACTCCGACGTTGTCATGGAGGTCGGCAAGAAGTATTTTGAGCAGCTCATCGACGAGATGAAGGAAAAGAAGGGCGTGAAGCTCGACACCGAGCTCGACGCCAACGATCTCAAGGAGCTGGCTGAGAAGTTCAAGGCCGAATACAAGGACAAGCTCGGCGAGGAATTCCCGCAGGACCCGAAAATGCAGCTGATGGGCGCCATCAAGGCCGTCTTCCGCTCCTGGGACAATCCCCGCGCGATCTACTACCGCCGCATGAACGACATCCCCTCCGACTGGGGTACCGCCGTCAACGTCCAGTCCATGGTCTTCGGCAATACCGGCGATACCTCCGGCACAGGCGTCGCGTTTACCCGCAACCCCGCCACCGGCGAAAAGAAGCTGTTCGGCGAGTTCCTGATGAACGCGCAGGGTGAAGACGTCGTGGCCGGCGTCCGCACCCCGCAGACCATCGACCAGCTGGCCGAGGTCATGCCCGAGGCATATAAGCAGTTTACCGATATCTGCGCCAAGCTCGAATATCACTACCGCGATATGCAGGATATGGAGTTCACCATTGAGGACAAGAAGCTCTATATGCTCCAGACCCGCAACGGCAAGCGCACCGCTGCCGCCGCGATGAAGATCGCCTGCGATCTCGTGGACGAGGGCATGATCACCGAGGAAGAGGCCGTCGCCATGATCGACCCGAAGAGCCTCGATTCTCTCCTGCACCCGACGTTCGATCCTGCCGCCCTGAAGAAGGCCAAGGTCGTCGGCACGGGCCTGGCCGCGTCTCCGGGCGCTGCCTGCGGTCAGATCGTTTTCTCCGCCGAGAAAGCAACAGACTGGGCCAAGAACGGTCATAAGGTCGTGCTTGTCCGTCTGGAGACCTCTCCCGAGGATATCGAGGGTATGCACTACGCGCAGGGCGTTCTGACCGTCCGCGGCGGCATGACCTCCCACGCGGCTGTCGTTGCCCGCGGCATGGGCACGTGCTGCGTCTCCGGCTGCGGCGCGATCAAGATGAACGAGGAAGCCAAGACCTTCGAGCTGTCCGGCAAGACCTATAAGGAAGGCGACTGGATCTCCATCGACGGCTCCACCGGCAATATTTACGGCGAGAAGATCAAGACGGCTGCCGCGACCATCTCCGGTGATTTCGACCGCCTGATGAGCTGGGCCGACAAGTTCCGCCGTCTGCAGGTCCGCACGAACGCCGACACCCCGCACGACGCGCAGCAGGCAGCCGCCTTCGGCGCAGAGGGCATCGGCCTGTGCCGTACCGAGCATATGTTCTTCGAGGCTGACCGCATCAAGGCCATGCGTGAGATGATCGTCTCCGAAACGTCTGAGCAGCGCGAACGGGCGCTGGCCAAGCTCGAGCCGATCCAGCAGGCCGACTTTGAGGCTATCTATGAGGCCATGAAGGGCCGCCCGGTCACCATCCGTCTGCTCGACCCGCCTCTGCATGAGTTCGTTCCGACCGATCCGAAGGACATTGAGGAACTGGCCAAGGAAATGAACCTGAGCGTCGAGCATCTGAATCAGGTCATTTCCTCCCTGCACGAGTTCAACCCCATGATGGGCCACCGCGGCTGCCGTCTGGACGTCACCTTCCCGGAGATCGCCAAGATGCAGACCGCCGCGATCATCAAGGCCGCGCTGGCTGTCCGCAGCCGCCGTCCGGCATGGAAGATCACGCCGGAGATCATGGTCCCGCTGGTCGGCGAGGAGAAGGAGCTGGCCTTCGTCAAGTCCGTCATCGACAAGACTGCGAAGAAGATCATCAAGGAAGCCGGTTCCGACATGACCTACAAGGTCGGCACCATGATCGAGATCCCGCGCGCCGCGCTGACCGCCGACGCCATTGCCAACGAGGCAGAGTTCTTCTCCTTCGGCACGAACGATCTGACGCAGATGACCTTCGGCTTCTCCCGTGACGACGCGGGCAAGTTCCTTGCGTCCTACTACGACCGCAAGATCTACGAATCCGACCCGTTCTCCAAGCTCGATCAGGCAGGCGTCGGCCGCCTCGTCAAGATGGCGGCGGAGCTGGGCCGTCAGACCCGCCCGGACATCAAGCTCGGCATCTGCGGCGAGCAGGGCGGCGACCCGTCCACGGTCGAATTCTGCCACAAGATCGGCCTGACCTACGTCTCCTGCAGCCCGTTCCGCGTCCCCATCGCAAGACTCGCCGCCGCGCAGGCCGCGATCAGAAACGCTGGGAAATAAATTCGCATAAAAGGCGATCCGTCATAAGCAGCCCCCAACCAGCCCGGCTGGTTGGGGGTTTTGTGCGTTCAGACGCTGCCCTCCAGCTTGCGGCGCTGACCCTGGCCCCAGAAGGAGCGGTACATCCCCGGCGTCATGCCGAGCGAACGCTTGAACAGATTGATAAAATGGCCGGGGTTGTGGAAGCCGACCTCGTCGGCGACCTCGTTGATCGTCAGGTCTGTCGAGCGCAGAAGCTCCTTGGCGTGGTTGATGCGCTCCATGATGATATACTCGTTCGGCGTGTAGCCGGTGCTGCTTTTGAACAGGCGGACAAAGTAATATTTATTGATGCCGAGCACATGGCTGAGCCGGTCTAGCGAAAGATCCTCGCAGAAATGCTGCGAGATATAGTCGCGGGCCTGTACGATGAGCTGCGGCGTGGCGTTGAAGCTCTTCTGCATGGTGGCGCTGATGCAGGAGATCAGAATGCTGGAGATCGTGCCGGAGGCCTGAATGTCACGCATGACGTTGGCGCCCTGCTGGGAATAGGAGGCCAGAAGCCCCTTGAGCTGCGACTGCACCTGCGTGTCGCCCGCAAGCGAGACGACGGGCGAGCCCTTGTTCTGCAGCATGAACAGCTCGTAATACCGCGCGCACGCTTCGCCCCAGAAGTGCATCCAGAGCACGTGCCAGTGGCCGGTGTCTGGCGCTGTATAGTAGTACTGCTGCTTCTGGCAGTCGATCCAGAACACGTCGTCGGCGCGCAGGGTATAGCGGCTGTCGCCGTATTCCAGAACGCCCTCGCCGCTGACGGTGTATTTGAGCAGATAGGAAACGAGCGAGTGCCGCTTCGTGTAAAAGCTGGATGACGCGTAGAAATCGCCCAGCTCCTGCACGTAGGGGATGGACTTTTCCGGCATGGCGACGGGGGCAAACTGGTTGGAGTTGACCATGCGCCAGACGGACTGCGGCTCAAGCCCGTGATGATATTCCAAAACTTGTATAGCCATTTTGACCACCTATGTCAATATACTGTAATAATAGAACAAGATAAATGGATGACAAACAGAATGAAGTGGTATATAGTTTAGAATATCACAGGAAATGAAATAAATACAGAATTATTTTTGCTTTCTGGTATAGGCCTGCAATATCAATATAAATGTATTGCGCCGAAAAATGTTCGAATTTCACGCAAATTCACCCGGAAAATTCTCGATTTCTGCATGGTGTACAAAAATGCAAAATTATTTATGTGCATTTTGCTGAATGGCAAGATTCCGGAATCGTATAAAAGGAGGGCGGCGATGAGCGAGTATATTCTGGCGGTCGATATCGGTACGTCCAATGTCAAATGCATGATCGCACGGCCGGATATGACGGTACTGGCGGAAGCGGACAGCGAATATGAGACGCTGTGCACCGGCGCGGGCCGCTATGAGCAGGATCCGGAGCTCTGGTGGCGGCACATGATCCTCGCGCTGCAGGCTGCCGCGGCGAAGGCCAGCGTGCGCACGGGTGAAATTGGCCGGATCGCCGTCAGCTCACAGGCACCGACCATGCTGCCGGTGGACGCGGCTGGCAGGCCGCTCGGAAATGCGCTGATCTGGATGGACCGCCGCTCGGACGCGCAGTGCATCGACATGGGGCGCAGGATCGGCGACGGGACAGTCTACCGGATCACCGGCAACAAGGCCGATCCGTTCTACGTCTACAGTGAGCTTCTCTGGTTCAAGCAGAACCAGCCCGCGCTTTATGAAAAAACAAGATGGATCCTGCAGGCAAACGGCTATCTGAACCTCCGGCTCACCGGAAGCTTCACGCTCGATGCCACGCACGCGAGTATTACGCAGTGCTATGACGTCCTGCACCGCTGCTGGAGCAGCGAGCTGCTGCAGCCCTACGGCGTACCGGCAGAGCTGTTCCCGCCGGTCAGCCAGCCGGTCGACGTGATCGGAACCGTCACGCAGGAGGCTGCGGCGCAGACCGGCCTGCGGGCCGGGACCGAGGTTCTGGCAGGCTCCGTGGACGGAGCTGCCGCAGCGCTTGAGGGCGGAGTGACCGCTGACGGCGTCGCGGTCGAAATGTCCGGTACCTCGTCCGTGCTGCTCGTCGGCTCCGACAGACCGCATACCTCGCCGAATCTGACGTATATGTACAGCGTCGTCCCGGAGCAGCACCTGCTGCTCGGCTGCATGAGCACGACCGGCGGCGTTCTCAAATGGTACCGCGACACGTTCTGCGACCGGGCAGACCCGGCCATTTATAAAAAGCTCGACGCGCAGATCCTTGCGCAGTGCCCGGAGCCGAGTCCGCTGATCTTCCTGCCGTATCTGGCAGGCGAACGCGCCCCGATCTGGGATACGAACGCAAAGGGCGTGCTTGCGGGGATCACCTGCGCGACGACGCAGGCGGAGATCATCAGAGCTGCCGAGGAGGGCGCGGCCTTCGCACTCATGGACAACATCACCGAGGCCAGAGCCAGCGGCGCGCAGCTGCGGACGCTGCGCGCGGTGGGCGGCTCGGTCAACAGCCGGATCTGGATGCAGATCAAAGCGTCCGTCGCGGGAATGCCGATCGAAATTCCGGCGTCCTGCCACGGTGCGCCGGGCGGTATGCTTGCCGTGCTGAGCTGCGCGGAGGGTGAATTCGCCTCCATCCGGGAGGCGGCGGCCAATCTGGTACGCATCCGCGAGACGGTCGATCCGGTCGCGGCATGGATCCCGGTCTATCAGGAAAAATTCGAGCTGTTCCGCAGCACGTACCGGCACCTCAAGCCGGATTTCCCAAGCTTTCATCAGGCAGGAGGAAACTGAGATATGCAGCTATTGGAAGGACGCAAAGCAGTTGTAACAGGCGGCTCCAGAGGCATCGGCCGGGAGATCTGCCTGCTGCTGGCAGAAAACGGCGCGGACGTCGCGCTGGCATACCGGAAAAGCACCGTAGAGGCGGAGCAGCTCCGGGAAGAGATCACCGCGATGGGGCGCAGCTGCATCGCGGTACAGGCGGATGTCTCCGTTTCCGCCGATGTTGACCGGTTTGTGACGCAGGCCGCGCAGGCGCTGGGCGGCATCGACATTCTGGTGAACTGCGCGGGCGTGTTCCCGCAGGCGCTGATCGAGGATATTACCGATGAGGACTGGTCGCGCGTCATGCGCATCAATCTGGACGGCGCGTTCTATGCCTGCCGCGCAGCGGCGCCGTATCTCAAAAAAAGCGGCAAAAACGGACGCATCATCAACCTCTCGTCGCAGGCGGCGCTCAACGGCACCGCGCACGGCGTACACTACGGCGCGTCCAAGGCGGCGCTGCTCGGGCTGACCTATTGCCTTGCAAAGGAGCTGGGGCCGGACGGCATCACCGTCAACGCGATCCTGCCCGGACGCATCGACACGGAAATGCTCGCCTACGCGACGCCGGAACGCCGGGCGCAATGGCTGCAGTCCACGCCGCTCGGACGCTTCGGCGACACGGCGGATATCGCAGAGCTTGCCGTGTTCCTTGCCTCGGACAAGGGCGGATATATCACGGGTGCAAAAATCAATGTCAACGGCGGTCTTTCGACCGGCTGAACAGAAAGGGGAGCAGAGCATTATGAAAGCAGTTGCAGTTGGAGATCTTCTTCTCCCGGCCTCGGTCTTCGATGAGACGATCCGGTCCGCATCGTGGGTCACGGCGTATGATTCGTTTGACTGGGACGTGACGAAAAAGCGCGACGAGCTCCGCAATGTCGTGCGCAGGATGGAGACGGGCGGTTCCCGCGCGTTCCTGCCCACGCAGGAGGAGCTGGAGCGTCTGAAGGACGCGGAGGTCATTCTCAGCCATCTGTTTACCATCCCGCGCGAGGTGTTTGAGGCCGCGCCGAAGCTCCGCTACATCCTCTCGGCGCGCGGAGGCGTGGAAAATATCGACCTGAAGGCCGCACACGAGCACGGCGTCAGCGTGATCCACTGCCCGGCGCACAACGCCATCGCCGTCGCGGAATACGCCATCGGCCTGATGATCGCGGAATCGAGAAATATCGCGCGCGCCGACCGCGGTCTGCGCAGCGGCACATGGATCGAGAAATACCCGGATTCCGCAGCCATTCCGGAGCTGCGCGGCTCAAACGTCGGCATCATCGGCTTCGGCACCATCGGCCGTCTGGTCGCCGAGCGGCTGCAGGTCTTCGGCGCGAAGATCCTGGTCAGCGACCCGTTCGTCCCGGCAGAGGCCGTCACAGCAGCCGGCTGCGAGCCGGTCAGCAAGGAGGAGCTTCTGCGCCGCAGCGATTTTGTTACCCTGCACGGGCGCATCGGCGCGGGCGACCCGCCGATCATCGGCGAGCAGGAGCTGCGCGAGATGAAGCCCACCGCAGTGCTCGTCAATACGGCGCGCGCCGTGCTGGTCGATATGGAGGCGCTGTATACCGCGCTGAAGGAGCACTGGATCATGGGCGCGGCGGTCGACGTGTTCCCGATGGAGCCGCTGCCGAAGGACTACAAGCTGCTCACGCTCGACAATATCACGCTGACGAACCATCGCGGCGGCGACACGATCAATTCGTACATCAAGGCGCCGGAGCTGCTGCTGCAGCAGTTCGACGAGCTGCTGACGACCGGCACGACCCGCTGCCTGATCCAGTAAAGCAGCGTAAGTATTTGGGCAATATATACAAAATCTGCGCTTGATTTTGTACGTGATAAAAACGAATTGCCCAGCTTTAAAACGCATTTTACTAGTTTCGACGGGTTTTGGCGTGCTAGAATAAAAACACTCCGAGGCGAAAACACACCGTGATGAGCAGCCAGAGGCTGTACATTTAATAAAATCAGGAGGAAAAACAAATGAAAAAGGTTCTCGCATTGATGCTTGCGCTGTGCATGGTCTTCCTTATGGCCGCGTGTGCAGGCACCACCAAGACAGACTCCACCACGGCGCCCGCGGACAACGCGGAGACTAACACGGAATCCACTGAAAAGAAAACCATCGCATTCCTTCCCCCTGCCATGATCTCTCCGTACTATGCATCCTGCATCAACGGCGCGAAGCCGCAGGCAGAGGCTCTGGGCTATGAGCTGCTCGTCTCCGCACCCGACTCCGAGAGCGACTATGCTTCTCAGGTCCAGCTGGTTGAGGACATGATCGCCCGCGGCGTTGACGGCATCATCATCTGTGCCATCAACACCGATGCCATCGTCACCGCTGTCAAGAAGGCCAACGAGGCCGGGATCCCCGTCGTCATGTTTAACGTTCAGGACGAGCTGGCCGACGGCAAGGTCGACTGCTATGTCACCTATGACCAGCGTGAGGGCGGCGCAAAGGCCGCCGATTACATGGCCGAGGTCGTGAACGGTGCCGAAACCAATGTCGCCATCATCGAGGGTCTGCCCTCCGAGCACACCACGGCCCGTATGGGCGGCTTCTCCGACCGCGTCGCCGAGAAGTACCCCAACATCCATGTTGTCGCGTCTCAGAGCGGCGACTGGGAGCGTGAAAAGGGCATGAACGCAGCTGCCAACATGATGCAGTCCGTTGACATCGACGCCTTCTTCGGCCTCTGCGACGAAATGAGCCTCGGCGCTGTGCAGGCTGTCAAGCAGGCCAACGGCAAGCAGCTCGTCTTCTCCTTCGACGGCAACCCCAACGCGGCGGAAGCTGTCAAGTCCGGCGACCTGATGTGCACGCTGTCCATCGGCGGTCTGAAGACCGGCGAGGAGTGCGTCAACATGATCGACAAGATCCTCAAGGGCGAAACTGTTGACAAGTTCTTCACGATCGAGACGGAAGTCATCACCAAGGACAATGTCGACGCGTATCTGGCAACCTTTGAATAATCCGCATCGCTCACTCTGATACTCCAGCGGGGATATGCGCTGCATATCCCCGCTGAATCGAAATTTCCGCCATCGTGTGATAGGAGAATGCCAATTGTCTGAAATACTGAAAATGCGGGACATCTCAAAGCGGTTCCCGGGCGTTCTGGCGCTCGACAACGTCAGCCTCAGCATTGAGCGCGGCGAGGTCCACGCGCTGCTGGGCGAAAACGGCGCAGGGAAATCCACGCTTATGAAAATTCTGTCCGGCGCATATAAGAAGGATGCCGGCGAGATCATCTTCGACGGCCAGCCCGTCCAGATCAACTCGCCGAGACAGGCGCAGGAGCTTGGCGTCAGCATCATCTATCAGGAGCTCAATCTTGTTCCGCAGCTGAGCGTTGCGGAAAACATCTTCCTCAGCTCGCTTCCGATGAAAAACCCCGCGTGCATCGACTGGAAGCACGTCTACAGCGACGCGCAGACCATTATCGATTCGCTGGAGGTGGATATCAACGTCAGAAGCAGGATCAGCAGTCTCGGCATTGCGCAGCAGCAGATGGTCGAGATCGCAAAGGCATTGAATCATCAGGCCAAGGTCATCGTCATGGACGAGCCATCCGCGCCTTTGACCGATAAAGAAACCGCAAAGCTCTTCAAGACCATCGCAAAGCTGAAGTCCGAAGGTGTGGCTGTCATTTATATCTCGCACCGTCTGGAAGAAACGATGCAGATCGCGGACCGCGCCACCATCATGCGCGACGGCAAGACGATCACGACCGTGAACGTCAGCGATATCACCATCGACGATCTCATCCGCGGCATGGTCGGACACGATCTGAAGGAGCAGTTCCCCAAGCGCGACTGTCCCATCGGTGAGGTCGGCTTCCGCGTGGAGGGGATCAGCCGCGAGGGCATCCTGAACAACATCAGCTTCGAGGCCCGCAAGGGCGAGGTCGTCGGGATCTGCGGTCTGGTCGGCGCAGGCCGGACGGAGACGGCGCGGGCCATCTTCGGCATCGACCCGAAGGATGCGGGCCGTGTGTTCATTGACGGCAAAGAGGCCGTGATCCGCAAGCCGCTTGACGCGATCAACGCGGGCATCGGCTTTGTCACCGAGGACCGCAAGACAGAGGGCCTGATCCTCTGCCGCGACTGCAAGGAAAATATCTCCATCGCCGCGCTGCGCGACTTTGTGCGCAGCGGAAAGCTGAACCTCCGCAGGGAACAGAAGAGCTGCCAGGACTACGTGGAAAAGATGCATATCAAAACGCCGTCCCTGCGGCAGAAGGTCGTCAATCTTTCCGGCGGCAACCAGCAGAAGATCGTTCTTGCCAAGTGGCTGATGTCGGACGCGAAGGTCCTGTTCCTCGACGAGCCGACGCGCGGCATCGACATCGGCGCGAAGGTCGAGGTATACAATATTATTAACGAGATCGCCGCAGCAGGCAAATGCGTGATCGTGATCTCCTCGGAAATGACGGAGCTCATGGGCATCTGCGACCGGATCGTCGTCATGTGCCGCGGTGCCATCACCGGCGAGGAGCGCAAGGGACAGTTCACGCAGGAATCACTGATGTATCTGGCTACGGGCGGCAGCGCCGCTGTCTGATGCAGGAAAGGACACTATAAAGATGAAACGTTCTCTCAAAAGCAGTATCAAATCTCTGAATATTCTCGGCATTTTGCTTGCCTTCCTGGTTCTGTGCGTCATTATGGCTATCGCATCCCCGGCCTTTTTGAAGCAGACCAACCTGCTGAATATCCTGCAGCAGATCTCCATCAACTTCACCATTGCCATCGGCATGACCTTCGTCATCCTGATCGGCGGCATTGACCTGTCCGTCGGCTCGATCACCGCGCTGACCGGTATGTTTGTCGCCATCATGATGAAGAACTGGAACATCCCCGTCGCTCCGGCCATTATCATCGCGGTCCTGAGCGCCAGCCTGCTTGGCCTCATCAACGGCGTGCTGATCTCCGGGCTTGACCTGCCGCCGTTTATCGTGACGCTCGGCATGATGGAGCTTGCACGCGGTATGTCCTACACGGTCACAGCCGGTCAGCCGATCTATACGCTGCCCGCAGGCTTCCTCGCGATCTCCGGGCGCGTCCGCGGCATTCCGCTCGTTGCGCTGCTGATCATGATCGCGCTGTTTGTCCTGGCCTACTATGTGCTGCATTTCACCCGCATCGGCCGGTATGTCTACGCAGTCGGCGGCAACGAGTCGTGCGCCAGACTCTCCGGCATCAACGTCAAGGCCATCAAGCTGATCGTGTACACGTTCTCCGGCTTCTGCTGCGGCATCGCGGCGCTGCTGCTGACGTCCCGCCTGGACTCGGCAGTCCCGACGAACGCCGAGGGCTATGAAATGAACGCGATCGCGGCTGTCGTCATCGGCGGTACGTCCATGAGCGGCGGCGAGGGCAGCCTGATCGGCACGGTCATCGGCACGATGCTCATCGGTGTCATTGCCAACGGCATGAACCTGCTGCTGATCCCGACCGGTCCGCAGCGTATGGTCACCGGCAGCATCATTGTCATCGCCGTCATTGTCGATGTGCTCCGTAAAAAAGCCAACAGCAAATCGAAATAAGGAGATACTATGCAGGAAACGACTTACAGCCGCTGGCTGATCTCGGATATGTACTATCCGTCGGAAAGCATCGAGGGTCCCATCAAGAGCCACGAGGCCATCTGTGTGCTCAACACGAACGATCAGGACGCCGGGCTGACCATCACGCTCTATTTTGAAGACCGCGAGCCCATGCAGCTTGCGCCGCAGCGCTGCCCGGCCCGCCGGAATGTCCACATCCGCATGGATGAGGCCAGAACCGCGGACGGCTCCGGTGTACCGATGGATACGCCGTATGCCGCTGTCGTCGAATCGACGCAGCCGGTCGCCGTGCAGTATTCCCGCGCCGATGCCAGACAGCGCGCGCTGGGGATCATGACGACCATCGCGCAGCCCATGGGCTGAGAAAAAGCAGGAAACACAGCGCGGCCCGGCAGTTTGCCGGGCCGCAGCCATAACAGGGAGGTACGATATGAATTCCTTTATCAAAGAGAATGCGGCGGATCTGGAGGCGTTTTCCCGTATGTCGCAGTGCGCGGGCGCACGGAACGACTATGTGCAGGGCGGCGGCGGCAACACGTCCGCGAAGCTTGCAGGCGGACTGATGGGCATCAAGGCCTCCGGCTACTGCCTGTCGGATATCACGCCGGAGACGGCCTACGCGGTGCTGGACTACGAGGCGTTGCGCCGGTTCTACTACGGCAATGAGTCAGAGCAGCTTGCAGACGTGGAGAAGCAGGGCTCGGCCTTTGCCAGGGAAAACACAAAGCAGATCGAGGGCCTGCCCACGCTGCGTCCGTCCGTGGAGGCGGGCTTCCATTCGATCCTGCGCAAATTTGTCTGCCACACGCACAGCGTCTACGCGAACTTCGCCTGCTGCTCGACCGCCTGCCGCGAGATCGCGGAAAAGGCGTTCGCCGGTGCGGATTACAGCTGGGGCTGGGTGCCGTATACGGATCCCGGCGCAAATCTGACGTTCGCCATCCGCCGTGAGCTTGCGCGTGTGGAGCACGCGACGGGCCGCGTCCCGGCTGTGATCCTGATGCAGAACCACGGGATCATCGTCCACTCCGACAGCGCGGACGAATGCCTCCGCATCAACGCCGACGCGAACGGCCGGCTGGCCGCCCAGTTCGGCAAGGCAGGAGATTCCTTCCCGAAGGTCGCGGTAAAGCCCATCGCAGACGGACTTTACGAGGTCGACGCACCGGCCCTGACGGAGGCGCTGCAGAGCGGCCGGTATGATTACCGGACGCTGATCGAGTCTCCGCTGTACCCGGATCAGATGGTCTTCCTGATCGGCACACTGTTTGAAAACAAGCCGGAGCTGGCAGAGGGCGAGGCCTCCGTCGAGTTCAGGACCGGCAGAGTCCTGCTGCGGATGAAGGAGAAAAACGCACAGGTCGTCGCGGAGACGCTGACGGCGGTCACGTTCATCATGGATACGATCCGCGAAAACGGTTATACCGTGTCCACAATGGGAGAAGCGGCAAAGCGCTTCATCGCCAACTGGGAAAGCGAAAAATACAGAAAGTCTCTCGCAGAAAAGGCATAGGCATACAGACCTGCTTCCCTCAGGCCAGGTTTGTCCATGCCGGATAACGGGGCTGCAGCGAAACAAAATCGCTGCAGCCCCAATGTTTTTACAGGGAGGTGAGAACCTCGCAATTTTCCGGCACAGCAGACAAAACGCCCCCCCGCGAGCCGCGTCAGCGGCTGCGTGCATGATCCGAACACGAGAGAGCAGGGATCAAGCAGGAAAACAAACGTGCGATCCAGCGTATCCATCACAGTTTCTCTGCTTTGTGCTTCGGACGATTTGCTGCCGTCCAGTTCTTCGGGTTGGTATCATCCGGGGCAGGACCGGCAAGGATCGCCGCATAGTGCGCTGCCTTGTCATCCATATATTTTGCGGTTGCCTTTGCTTCCTCCACACGCTTATAGGCTTCCTCGCGCTGCTTCAGGATAATGGCGTACCTTGCCCGCAGGTTTTCCTCGGATTCCTCCGCAAGGCACAGCCGGCAATACGCCTGAATGTCCTCAATGGAGGCTCCACAGCCCTTCAGACATTGGATGCCCTGCATCCAGTTGACGGATTCCTCATTGAACACCCGGCGGTTTCCGCCATCCCGTTCACAGGGCAGCAATCCCTTATCTGTGTAGAACCGCAAAGTGTGCTCCGTGACCTCGAACATCTCTGCCATCTGCCTGATCGTATAATACATGGCTGCACCTCAAATTTTCTCTTGACTTCGTGTTACTCGAACTTGTTACAATCATTATATCGATGATGTATTGCTCATGCATGACCCAGCAAAGAATAATGTTATCTTGAGTATGTATGTGTCAATGAGATTGGCGATCTGATCAAGCCCCACTACGTCACAGAGAGTTTTCCGAAACTGCTCAAGGCAAAGGGAATGAGACAGATCAGGTATCACGATCTCCGGCATAGCTGTGCTTCGCTCCTTTTGGCAAACGGTGTGCCTATGAAGCAGATTCAGGAGTGGCTTGGTCACAGCGACTTTTCAACTACGGCAAACATCTACGCACATCTGGATTACAGCTCGAAGCTGACCTCTGCGGATGCAATGCTCAATGGCTTGGGCTTTGCGCAAAATTGAAAAAGAAAAGCCAGCAGCCGGAAAAACCGACTACTGGCGAGGTTTCTGGCGGAGCGGGTGGGATTCGAACCCACGGAACCTTGCGGTTCAACTGATTTCGAGTGTTGTAAGACTATGGCAGATTCACCTCCGGAGCAGGTCGTTTCAGGCCGCTTTGTAAGAAGCCGGAGACCCAGGCGCTGCAAGGGTTTTCGGACGTTCCGGCCCGTATCGGCCGGAGGCGATTTAAAGTGCCCCAGAGTTCAAATAAAACTGCGTTCTTGCGTAAAAAGCCGCCGTTCTTGCGCGTTTGCAAGAAGTCAGGCAAGAAAACAGAGACCCCGACAGCACCGATGAAGCACCCTTTCGGACCGCAAAAAACGGAAAGGAGCTTCGTCATGACATACGATGCAGAGGAACTCGAACAATACCCAGAGATCATGAACAAGGAGCAGCTGCGCAAGGTCTGCCATATCAGCAAACGGACGGCGCACTATCTGCTGCAGTTCAATCTGATCCCCCACGTCTGCACCGGGAAGAAAACCCGCTGCTACGCCATCAAGAAACGCGACGTCATCGACTTTATGATCAACCGGGAGATCAACCCCAGCCGGTACATCGTGCCCACCAGCTGGTACAAATACGGAAACGAGGAAGTGAAGCCCTACAAGATCCGCATTCAGCCGCCCCTCCCAAACGATTCGCAAAAGACGCGGCGCTATTACGAAAGCAAGCTCGCCGACTATCCGGACGTGATCGACGTGGCCGCTGTCGTGGACTTCACCGGCTACAACCACCACACGGTCTGCGAGTGGATTCGGTTCGGAAAGCTCCGTGCCCTAGCGTTGCAGCACAAGTACATGATCCCGAAGTGCTATCTGATCGACTGGCTCTCCTCGGAGGAGCACAACACAACCACCCGCAAGTCTCGCCGCCACATTGACCGGCTCTGGGAGCTGCAGAAATGGAGTGACGGGCAATGAGGGGAAATATCATCGAGGAGCTGTACTACGGCAACATCGACCCGCAGGATCGCGGCTACCGTCCCAAGAGCCCTGTGAAAAAGGCGTCCGACTCTCTGAACGACCTGGAGGAAAAGCTCACCGAGCAGCTCGTCGGCGAAAACAAGGAGCTGTTTCTCCACTTCTGCAACGCCTCCGCCGAGTTCATGGGCGAATCCGAGCTAGACACCTTCATCACCGGCTTCCGCTTCGGCGCACGGTTTATGATGGATACCTTCCTGAGCGACGACGCGCCGTTCGAGAGCTTTCTGGAAGGGTAGCATCAGCGGCAGAATTTGAAAAGTGCATTTTTCAGCACCGTTTTTCTATTGAAAAGTGTGATTCACTGCTTCTGCGACTGAAAATTCGCCGAATATTCACCGGAAATTCGCTTTATTCGCTCGACGAGGGTGAATAAAGCGAATTTTGTATTGCCTGTACAAGCAATATTAATTATAATACCTGCTGCAAGGATTATTTGTGCTAAAACCTATACACCTGAAAAAGGCTTCAGTCAACATACCATTTTTCTACAATATTGGAGTTCCCGCTATTGGGAGATGGACTCGCTTTTTCAAAGGCAGTTAGTGTGGGTAGATTTATAGCGGTTCCAAAAACCAAGGCATATCCTCGGCGCAGATATGTTATTCGATCAACCATTCCTTGATTCATGTAGGGAACCATTCGAGAGATATATTGGATATCATCTGGATTCTGAATTTTATGAATTATAAAGTTGTTACACTGCGACACAACCGTTTTTGATAACTCGCTTGGCCTTTGAGAGGATATTCCCATTAATAATCCAAATTTTCGCCCCTCCTTCGCAATTCGCTCGAATATGTTGTATCCTAAAACGCCATAATCCATGTCGGAGCGAACGAAACGGTGTGCTTCCTCAAGGATCAAGTTAATTGGCATTGAATTACGCGGAGATAGTGCTCTCAAATAATCAAAAAGCATTTTTGAAAACACCTTTGTGACTACTTCAGTAGCGGTATCGTCTAAATTACTTATATCGATATTGAGAAGTTGTGATACTCCAATAATATCTCTGATGTAATCATCAATACTTGAAAAAGAGGTTTTATCAAAGAAGTCGCCCTGTTCGCTTTCTGAAAGATGCTTAAGTCTTGTTATCAATGTTGATGTGTATTCATAGATCCGAGAGGAGTTAATGCTTCCCTCATACAGAACAGCGAACTCAACCGCCTCAGTAAACCTCTGTAGTGAATAAGGGATTGTATCCTTACTGGAAAATAGATCATTTACGTTTGGAAGGATGAATGTATCGCAGAACTGCATCAAGCTAACAGGAGCATACATCTTGGCAAACGAAAGGCTTATTGCCTTTGATATTGGAAGAGTATCGGGTGTGGTGTTGACTCCTCTATCATTATTGATGTCCGCATCTTTATTGCCAGGAATAATGGTATCTAGTTTGATTTCATCAGTGTGAAATTTGCTGAGGGTCATAAGTATTTTGGAATTCTGAGTGGTTGGATTTTCATTGCTGGATAGCACATCTTTTATTACAGATGCAACAATGTGGTTTTTTACCTTTTTGGCATTTTCATCATCACCAGGAGCATCAAAGACTCTTATCATATCAAGGGCACGACTAATAATTGGAACCTGAGTTTTTTCTGAAGCGTGTAGCAAAACTGCCCAATCGTCAACGCTTAGAGCCCATACCGGAATTTGCAGTCTCTTCTCAGCATCTCGAGCAGTACTCAGGAACTTAACATTGATGGCTGGATTCTTTTCGCCAATAGAAGCAAATGCATTTTCATACTCTCCGTTTGAGTCAAAAACAATGAAACGAGCTCCTTTAGCGGAATAATTGGTCTTGGTGAAAACCTCTTGAATTAGTCTTGCGATTGTGTTTGACTTGCCGGCTCCTGTATTCCCAAAAACCGCAAAGTGGAATCCAAAAAACTCATTTAGTTTAACTTTTACTTGGTACTCTGGGAATATAACTGATGTACCAATTGGAAGAACCGTCAGTTTTGTTTTCCCGTTTTCATCGACAATTTCACCGGAATTGATATCGAGCATTAGCCGGAGATCAGCTTCGCTGATTATCATTATCTCTGAAAAAACAGGCGGCATTTTTGTAACGCCAAAGCTAAAGCTACCATTACATATTTCGCCGATGAGATTGATTCGTAAGTATCTATGACTTTCTGCCTTGTTCAGTTTTTCTGAAACCATATCGCTTTTTTCATCGACGGCAATGATCTCAGCTATAATCCGCCGGTTAATATCATCAATAGCCACATACGAGCCTATTTCACCGACAAATCTTATACCGTCATAAAGCGTGACGTAATTGCCTAAATTGTTGTACAACTCGGCAACCACATTATTGTGACTTATAGATATTATCCGACCGATTACTCGTCTGTTCATACTATCAATTCCTTCTTATTTTGGGTCTTCAGAACTATCCCCGAGAACCACTGCGAGCTTTTTCAAGGATTTTTTAATTTCAATTTCTTCTCTTTGTTCTTCATCCTGCGTGGGAAGAACCCTCTCAACGAAGTTGTTGAAATAATGTATGTTATCTTCCGAATTGATGATCCAAATACGATTGTCTCCGATTTCCTGCAATTTTCTAATCATATCCGAATCGCCGAAAATAACAAGTCTGAAATCATATACTGAGAGAGCATTGAGAATAATGCGATTAATATGTTCGTCTCCGAAACTGTATCCCAACGATATCAGTACAGAATTCTTTTTTAGAAGACTGTTCTGCATCATTCTGAAAAGGTCTGAGTATGGAACCATCAGAGTTGTCCTATCCTTCTGGGGCGTGGGATAGATCATTATGGAATCATATTTTTTCCGACTCCTAATCAGTTCAATATCCTTTTCCAAAATGTGAGGGGTATCTGATCCGGAATTGTCATCTTTAAGCCAATTAATTGAACCGTGAATCTTGTAGAGGTTTATAAAATTGCTAACGCTTTTCCATACATCCCTACTTAATCCGAGGTTCTCTACAACTACATAGTTATAAGAATTGGGATTAAAGATTCGTTGAGCGCTTCCCAAAAAACCGTTGTTGTACATAATGCCCAGTTCATCAAGTGCATTTTCACTGTACAGATCGTAATTCGTCGTAAAAATGTTAACTGGTACCTGCCTGGTTTTCTTGACAATGCGCAGGTAAAACTCTTTGTATAGCTGAATAAGTTCTTTAGAATATGGTGTATTGCACACTCTTTCAAATATGAACTTATTAATGATACTAATTTTCCCAGATAGAGCTTTCCTGCTTTTTTCAGAAGTAGTTATATTTTTGAGCGAAATAAGGTAATTGATCAAGGCTTCCAAATTATTCGGAAAAAGGTCTTTGGCTGCATTCTTGCGATCAACTTTAAGATCGGGATTGCAATCATAAAACTCTCTTGCCAGACCAGCCATAGTTGGAATAGCCTTTTCAGCCCCAGTGTCATCTCGATAACTCGAGCAACCTGCCCCAATCAAGAAATTTAGGTTTTCTATCTGTAGGCACTGTGCAATCTCAGTTGCTAATTCATCTGCAGAAACCTCATATTTATGGTTTCCCTTATAAAAATTTATAGTCGAAGTATCCATGTCTGCTCTCCTCTCAGATACGATCGTCAAATCATCTAAGAAACCGTAGGCTTTGGGGAACGGTCTGTGATTTATTATCCTTCCAGCCGGTGCCGGATATCGTTCAGCCATTCGCCCTTGTATTTGAAATAGCGGGGACCGGCGACGGAGTATTTGCTGCCAGTGAGAAGCTGGGCTAAAGAAGAAAGCGAATAGCTCTGCCCCTGATAGCTAACTGTCTTATCATCTACGACGGTGCACTTGATCTCCGGGTTGTTGCAGTATTCGATCTCTTCACCGGGCTGAATGTTGCACATGGAAAAGCGGAAAGGCGACTGGCGCTCTTTGTGCTCGGCGTCGATCTCTTGTGCGGTTTCCTCCGCCTGCTTCTGAGCCTCGTCCATGGCGATCCGTTTCAGCTTGTCCGCGCAGCCGTGGATCTCTGCGATGGCCTCCAGGATGGAATAGGCATCCTCCGGCGACATGGCGTAGAACTCACGCACGCGCTGCTTTCCGTTGAAGTTCTCGATGGAGCGCAGGTTTGGATTCAGCTTGTCGATGATGCTGTGGATCTTCAGATCAGAAAGCCGGGAATTGACCTCATAGGTCGCATAAACCCGGAATGCAAAGGGAATGCACTCACTCCGATTGAGCTGCTGCAGCCGCTTGTCGATATCGTCCGCATACCCGATTTTCACATATTCCGGGAAGGACGGGTTGGTCAGTATGTAGATCACGCCAGATTTATCCATTGTCTATACCTCCGTTATGCCGCGACCCAGCCGTAGCCCTGAACGGCCATATCAATAAAGTGTGTCAGTAACAGATCAATCTTCACAGCAAACGTTTCCTTGTCATACGAAACCGGTAGATCTGCATCCAGCGACTTTTCAATCGCCGTTTTTACCTTTGCGCGCGGCTGTTCGTCCTTGTACCAATCCACAACCATCAGCTCCGACTTCTCCTCGGAAAGCTTCTTAAAAAGATTCTTCGCGGATAGCTTCACCTTCTGCTCCTCCGCCTTTGTAAGTTTCTTTCCGGCAATCAGCAAATCGAAGATTTCCAGTTCCTCTTCCGACAGCCCCTCGGCCTCCGGCCGCTTGTCCTCCGCTTTCAGATCTTCGATCAATTGGAGCAGCTGCTCGTAGTAGTCTTCATTCTCCGACCCGCCGGCGTTATAGCGATCAATGATATTGCGGAAGCGCTGAGAAAACTTCTGTCTCGTACAATTGCGATTCAGCATTTGCTGCAGTGCCTGCTCGATAAACGCCTTCAGATCGTCGATCTCCACGGCCTTGTACTTGGCGACCTTGATCTCCTTCTTTAGCTCCTCCACATCCACCTTGGAAAGGTCGATGACCTTCCCCTGGTGAATGACAAGCCCGGCGTCGTTATCCTCTGCTTTCTGCGAGGAAACGCTGGTGTCCAGAACTTGTGCCATACGCAGCCGGGCGCGATTGATCTTTTCGTCGTCAATGGTATGGCAGAAAAGCCCGTACAGATATGCCAGCGGCGAAAACTTTTCATTCTGCCAGTTCTTCTCAAAGATCTCCGGACGCGATGTCTCGTAGAGATTCATCAGCGTGTTCAGGATCACCTTGAATTTGTCCTTGTTTTCATCGTTGGAAATGATCGTATTGTAGGCTTCCCGCAGCAGATCCAGCCGATCAAGAGTGGATGCCTCTGCTACGATTGCACCGATATCAATGCCAAGGCTTAGCAGAAAATCATCCGCTTCATCGACAGCACTGTTGAGCAGGACAATCAGTTGGTCAATGTCCTTCGCCGGGAACTCCGTACCGTCATCACCGGCCGCGTACTCCGTCAAGGCTTTCTGCATATACTTGAACACATTGACGTAGTCCACGATGATGCCGCAGGGCTTGCCGGGATACACGCGGTTGGCGCGGGCGATGGCCTGCATGAGCGTGTGCCCCTTCATCGGTTTGTCCAGATAGAGCGTGGACAGGTTCTCCACATCGAAACCGGTCAGCCACATGGCACAGACAAACACGAGCTGCAAGGGATCATCGGGATCTTTGAAGCGGTCCTCAATATCCAGGCCTTCCGGCGTGACAGCGTTCATCTTCTGCCGGTGCATGGAAATGTCGAGCCCCTGCTTCTGGAACTTCTCATTCTCATCGGCTTCCTCAGAGACGATGACCGCCATTTCCACACGGTTCATGTAATTGAGGATGCGCGTCAGCTCATCGCGCTGTTCTTTGGTGGCGGCGCTGTTGCGCTCCTGCATGATCTTCTGCTTCTCAATCGCCCAGTAATGCTGCACCTTGTCGTACATCTTCACCGTCGTATACTTATCGACGGAGACGACCATGCCCTTCCCAAGGAAACCGCGGCGCGGGAAATGATGAGCAATATCCTGGGCGATCTTATCAATGCGATCCTCCCTCTTGATGACCTCCAAAATCCGAGAGGAGGAGTTTTCCAGCAAGCGGGTCTCGTCCTCGTTCAGGTTTTCCTCCTCGATGATGTCCACCACATCGTCGTCCAGAAAGTCATTTTCCAGCCCGACCTCCGGCACACGGCGGGAATAGAACAGCGGCACCGTGGAGCCGTCCTCCACCGACTGGGCGAAGTTATACTCTGACACATAGTTCCCGAACCACTGGTTGGTCAAGCGCTTGCTGCCCAGCAGCGGGGTGCCAGTAAAGGCGATATAATTGGCATTTGGCAAGGCCGTGCGCATGTTCTCCGCCAGATCCTTGTACTGTGTCCGGTGCGCTTCATCCACCAGCACGATGATATCGTCCCGGGTGGAGAGCACAGGGTACTTTTTACCCTTGTCATAGCGGAACTTATGGATCAGGGTGAAAATGAAGGATTTGTTGGTCTGCAGATAGTCCCGCAGCTGCTTACCGTTCTTCGGCTGGCATTCCTCTTTCTGCCCAATCACTTCCGTCTTTACAAAATTCTTGTGGATCTGGTCATCCAGGTCTTCGCGATCGGTGATGATCAGGAATGTGAAATTGCCCGAGATCTTGCGCCGAACCTTGCGGACGAAGAACACCATGGAAAAGGATTTGCCGGAACCCTGGGTGTGCCAGAACACGCCAAGCTTGCCCTGCAGCTCCGCCCGGTTCTTTACCGATTCCATCAAGTTGTTCACTCCGAAATACTGGTGGTTTTTGGCAATGATCTTGTTCTTCTGATTGCGGAACATGATGAAGTTTTCTATGTAGTCGATCAGCCGGCCTTTTTGCAGCAGGCCGTCGATGAAATACCGGACCGAGCTTTCGCCCACCGTACCGGCTTCCTTCAAAGCCTGACGGTCGGGCCGTTCCTTCTCGGAGTCCACCTTCAGCCACTCGAAGAAATGATTGTAGGTGGCGTTGAAGGCGCCGAGCCGTGTCTCCAGCCCGTTGGACAGCACGCAGATCTGATTGAGCGCAAACAGGTTCGGGATATCCCGCAGGTAGTTCTTCAGGTTGTCGTTATAGGCCTCCTCCACCTTGACGATGCTGTTTTTCAGCTCAACAAACACCATGGGCAGGCCGTTGATAAAAATCAGCACGTCCGGGCGACGCCAGTAGACGCGTCCTTGTATCCACATCTGGGAAACGGCGGTGAAGGTGTTGTTCTCCGGGCGGTCAAAATCGACCAGCTTCACAAAATCAAAATCCTCTTTGCCGTTGCGGCGGAGGCTGATTTTGATGCCGTTGCGGATCTGGTTGTAGTACTTGTAATTGGTGGCCGTCATATCCGTGGCGCTGAAATCCCGGCAGAGGTCGCGGGCGATCTCCTCCAGCTTTTCGCCGGGTATATCTGGATTTAGGCGCGCCAAGGCCTCCCGCAGAATAAGCGGGAGTACGCATTCTTTCTTGCTGCTTCGTCCAGTCCCATCCGGCAGCAGCTCGCGCTTGTCCGGAGAAGGGTCACAGCGCAGAATACCATATTGGAACGGGTCACCCTCCAACTTTTGCAGGATCGCCTGTTCAATATCGTCTTCGGATATGAAGTTGCGCATTGTAGTCACCACCTATATTATCCGTTCTTTTGAATGTCCTCTTTTAATTTCTTTACGCGCTCTTTGCGCTCCAGATGATCCAACTCCAGGAATGCCAGCAGGCACATTTGGTACATATCGTCATACCATTGTTCGATGTCGCTATCTTTCATATCTGCCACGAAATGAATATAGTTCTTACCAACTTGATCTGCGTTATTATGTCGTACATTTACACTATTCAGAAGATAGAACAAATCTGATTCCAACGAGCCGCTAACTTGCTTTAGTTTTGCTCTCTTTGGTTCTAACTTGTCTGCCAGCGCAATCAGTGTAGCCTTTTTTCTTTCGAGATCACCCTTCATCGAGTGATGGTTGTATTCAATAATCCTGTACGACAACGCAGGATCAACTATCTCCGCGGCAGAAATCGCCGCCTGGTCTTTGGGGACAAAATCAGTAATACCGTTTTGATTATTTGGCATATACCCTATGGTCTCGATAACCGTCAGCACTTGCTGGACATAGAACTGCATTGGGTCACCAATTCCGACTATACCACCGCCATAGATGGTATTTTGATTGTAGATGGCGAGATTATATGAATACTCACAAAAAGACACTAAATACTCTATGTCAAAGGTAGAAGGATTCTTTTCAAAGCTATATCCATAAAAATCATCAAAGTCATCTAAAGATACGCATGTACCGCGAAAGGGAAGCCGAACAAAATATGTCGCACAGTAATCCTTCAACGAAGATCCTGCTCCCACCATATCTTGAAACTTCTGTACACAAAACATTCCATATAGACGGTCATACTCTCTACGAATATCTATGGCCGCAGTTTTCAAAACTTGAGAAAAGGGAATGCGTTTCATAACAGCTTGCCTCTATTTCTAAAATATATTTGCCGGACTATACTACTGCATTGTATTTGCACAGCGATAAAACAACCTGTCTTTTGCTATCTCTTTTACCGGCGTAGGAACTTTCTTGCAATCATCGATAGCTCCGGCGAGTATATCCTTGACGCTGATTCTCGAATTTCGGACGTCCCGAATAGCTTCCTTTGCCGTAACCCTGCGCTTGGAACTTCTTATCAGGGACTCCATGAAGCTTTGAAAAGAATCAATATATTCCTCTCGGATGCCCTTATTTACATTAATCGCAACATAGTTCTGGAAGTTTAGAACATTCTTTTGCCCAGGATTGTTCTGCAAGACGAGTACTTCCGTTTCACCGGAATAGTTCCACCGAATACGGTCTTGCAGTTTTTCCTTGAATTCAGTAAAGGCCTTTGTACTGAAATACCAGTCCCGCTGCATCATCGCATCGACTTTCCTATAAGTCTGGTCTTCTGCCTTGGCAAAATCATCAGTGTACCCGATAGCATAAATAGAGCAGTATTTTGCAGAATTGTAATGGATATACTCAAATTCCTTTAAGATTTTTTCTTCCGTTGGACGAGCGAAAAGGAAAACGACAATTTCCATGTTTTCAACTTGGCTTTCGATACGCTCTATTTCTTCGTATGTACTGGCGGCAAACATGATTACACCTCCGAATTGTCCTGATTTTTCGCTGCTTTGCTCCATTTCTCAATCAAGTAGTTTACAAACGCCGAACAGGAAACCAGCATGTATTTTGCGTCTTCGGCGGGCGCCCATTTGAAATCAATGCCTCCATGACGGATTCCGTCCTCGTCTGAAGTATACCCGTACATAGATGAAAACGCGTTTTCCATTGACGGGTGGATATGCACTCCGTAGTCTTTAAGCTTTTTTATTGTTTTCCCTAGAGTTGCATTCTTACCGGACAATCCAGTAATAATGCTGCAAACTGCCTCAACTGCACTGATCGACTCCTTAATTGAGTTTTCGTAATCAGGTAGGGGCCTTCGTGAAAAAAGCTCTGTTGCCTTTTTTAAATGTACATTTATACTGTTATAAGGGGTTTGTTGTGCCTGTTCGATACACTTTATTTCGTACTCATTTGTAATGGGGACTACTTGTCTTCCGATTACTCTGTATCCAGCATTCTCAGCCGATAGAACACCATTAAAGTTATCTATTGCATCACTGAGGTCTTTCGTCGGGAGAAATGCGAGATATATTTCAACGAAATCATAGATTCGATACCATTCTGCCTGATCATACCATTTCCGAAAAACAGCAAGATTTTTATCCAAATCAGCGTTATCATAAACGCTGGTATACGAAAGCCCACATGCATCCATTATTTCTTCGAGATAGTGAGAATCGATAACTGCAATATCATTACAGATTTCACATCTGTAAATATTCCAAATCCTGTTTCTTAATTCTATGGTCATGCTTTCCAACTGCAAAGGCTTTACCACATACCCATATCGTTCAGAAAAAGTGGACATTTTTACACCTCCAGCTTTCCGCTCATCAGGCGCGGTAGAAGCAGATCGCGCTGCTGGATGAGGTTCTTGTTTTCCTGTACCATCTGATAAACGCCATCGAAGATTGGCGTAACAATTGTTTCGAAATGATCCAGCACAGTCTTTTCCGGTTGAAGAATCTTTGTTGATTTCAGCTTATCCTCGTCAACACGCTGACGCCCATCGGCTCCATTCATGCTCAAAATGGCTGTCTGCCGGAAATAGTAGCTCCGGGCAATGCAATAAACATAGTGAGGCGTTAATGCCTTAGACCGCATAACGACAAACTCGGTCGAACCTCCGAGCACCTCGTTTTCCGGCATGCCCATAACAAACCCGGTTTTCCCGTTTTCCAGGCAGGGCGTAATTTTGGCCAGCAGAGTGTCGCCGTTTTGTGAGCGCCGACCTGAAATGGAATCCTGCCGCACAAAGCAGCCTGAATCTAATACCATGGAGTTCGTGCTGAGCGCTTCCATGGGGATGATCGTAAACTCCGTTTGATTCCCTGTTTTCAGCGTCGGGTTGAAATCAATGACCTCATCGGCTCGCCTATAAGCCCACCCCTTCGGGATACCATTTTCAAAATCTGCCTTCTCATGTCCGGGGAAGCGGAAGCGGACAAACCACTCCTTATACAGGTTTTCCGCCATCTGCTCCAAAACCTTGATGCGCTTGTTGTTGACTTCGATCAGATTGTCATAAGCGGAGAGAATGGAAACAATCTGGTCTTGTGCCTTCCTGTCGATATCAGGCAAGTCGATCTTTCCAATGTCCTTTGATGAAAAAGACGGAAAAGTCGACTGAGACAACTCTGCAATATTCGAGAGATATTTCACGACCTCATTTGTTGATAGATAGTAGAAGGCAAACCTCGTGTTATAGCTTGAGTTGTTTCGAAGCAGCACAAAGCCGGTCGACGCAACGGCATGCTCATAGCTGTCATTATAAAGATAATAATGACGCAAATTAGGGCGGACGGAGGAATACAGTATATCGCCAGGTCTTACTAATCGCTGTGCCCGTGAAGGAAACTCGTCTTCCAGAAAAGAGACTTCCGACAACAAACCTGCATTAACAGAAGATGTGTCAATATAATTGATAAAATCTGTGTATTTGCTTGTATTACCAACAGGGTTTAATGAAAAACTGTCTCTAACTTTCATACTCACACACCATTTATGCAAGAAAAATTTGGCGATACTGTAGATTCTAGATCTACTATCAACAGCAGACCATAAATAAGATTTATCATCTTGACGCAATCTATCTTCGATTTCTTCCGTGTAGAACGACCATGGGCAATCCAATGCCGATTAAGCCCCGTCGGTTCTTTCCCTTTGAAATCAGAAGGTGCAGAAAAAGAGTCCAAAGTTTTTTCTAACGTCAAAGCCAACGTTAACATCGCATATTCATCGTTATCGAGAAACTCGTCATTATCGAGTTTCTTCTTAATCACGTCGATGCGAGGCCCAAGACGTGATGTGGGATTCCCAGAAATATCGGTCAGCAAACCATCAAATACAGAGGTGAACCCTGTAACTGCCAGGTCACTATTACCATCCCGAAACGCTTCTGCAGATTGAGAATAAAGCCGTTTATGCTTCTGCATTGCCGGAGAAGAAAGGGTCTTGTCAATAGTTCTGTTTACCTTGGAGAATCGATCCCGGAGCATCTGCTCTCTAAGCGTTTTGCTGATGTTCTCTGAATCCACAATTTCATCGACAAATTCTTCGGTCATATAGTCCCAAAAGACAAACTGAGCATCTCCCATTTTTTCAATTGCTGAAAAACGACGGGAAACATGCAAAAGAACTTGTCCAATCTCTTCTACTTTTGGCTTATACTGCTCAAGCGCCTCAACAATAGGTTGCAGTGTGGATTGAATATTCTGCAATGCCTCCAGTGCAGGTCGGGTAATCTCTTGTATTCGAGAAAGAGCCGCACTCAACCCTGAAAAATCATACCCCTGCCAAGGAGAAGTAAAATCACTCATTTGTAAACAAACCTCTCAGGTTCAACGATATCTGCGCTTCTAGCTTCTTCGCTTCCTCATTCAAAGCTTCAAACTCCGCATTCAAGCCCAGCATAGTCTCTTTGAAATCAGCCTCAGTCATGCCGTCGTCCTCGATGACCACTCCCACGTAGCGCCCGGCGTTGAGGGAATAGTCCTGGTCGATAATGCCGTCCTCGCCGTCCAGCTTCGCCGCCTTGCACAGGCCGATCACATCCCGGTATTCGCCGTCGGGGAATCGCTCGGTCAGCCAGTCGATCTGGGCCTGCCAGTAGGCCTTCGTCTTGGTTTCCTTATCCTCAGCAGCTTCCGGAGCAGCCGCCAATGCCTCCCGATACTCCACAAGAAGTGCGACAAAGGCAGCAGTATCCCCATGATACAGGCGGGTGATGATTCCCAGGTTTTTGATCTGCTCGTCGCTGAACTTCCGGTGGGCTCGATCCACCTGCGTGAAAACGTTGCGGGCGTCGATGAACAAGATCTCGTTCTTTTTGTCCGTCTGGGGCTTGTGCTTGTCAAAGAACCAGAGCGTAGCCGGCAGGGTAACAGAGGAGAACATATTGGAGGGCAGCGTCACCATCTGGCTGATGATGCCCTCTTCGATCATCTTTTTTCGAATCTCATACTCGCTCTTGCCTGCGTCGGAAGCGGAGTTAGCCATAACCAGTGCCGCTTTGCCGTGCTCATTCAGGGCCGTGGCAAAGTAGCCGATCCACAGGTAGTTGGCGTTGGGAACCGTTTCTTTCTTGTCGGAGGCTTTTTTCGCCGACTTGGTGGAGTTGCGGGGAACGCCGTAGGTATTGAAGCGCGCATCACCGCTGACACGGTCAAAGGAGACCTCGTCCACGTTGAACGGCGGATTTGCCATGACGTAATCGAAGGCGCCGAAAGCGTTGTAGGGATCGGAGTAGAAGGAGTTGGCCTCGGTGATGTCGCCGCGCACGTTGTTGAGCAGCAGGTTCATTTTAGCCAGCTTCACGGTGTCCGGTTCCTTCTCTACACCGTAGCAGCGGAACTTCATCTGCTCCGCCTCGTTTGCATTGTGGGCGTGCATGTACCGCGCAGCCTGGACAAACATGCCGCCGGAACCGCAAGCGGGATCGAGAAATTTTTTATCGCCGGGCTGCGGGTCCAGCACTTCGACCATATACCGCACGACTGTGGCCGGCGTATAGAAGGTCCCGCCGTCCTTACCCTCTGCCAGGGCGAAGTTGCCGAGGAAGTATTCATAGATCTCGCCGAAGATATCAACGGTGCAGTTTTCGGGGATATCCTTGAAAATGCGGACGATGTTGGAGAGCAGCTCCGGCTCCTCCTCCGGCACGAGTTGGGCGTAGACCTCCTTGGGCAGCACACCCTCCATCTTGGGATTTTCCCGCTCGATGGCCTCCATGGCCTTTTTCACCAGATCGGCCTTCTCCGCTGTGTCCGGCGCGTCATTAATAAAGTCATAATAGGCGCACTCTGGGAGGAAGAAGCCGCACTTTTCGACCGCGATCTCCTTGCTGGTTTTCTCCATGCGGGTGCCGAGCCGCTTGGTATACTCCGCGTCGATCTCATCCTTGTGCTGCTTGAACAGAATATCCGCATAGCGAAGGAAGATCAGGCCGAGGATCGGCTGACCGTATTTGTTCGCCGCCAAATGCGCACCGGAACGCAGCACGTCCGCCGCATGCCAGAGGTTGTCCTTTAAGGTTTTCAGTTCTCTATCTGTCATTACGCTTTCACCTACATTAATTTGGGGGATCAATATCCAAATAGGAAATCAAGAATTGTTCTGCAAAAACATCACATCATAGATCGGCAGATACGTGATCTTACCGTTCGTCGTGATCTCGCGGGTATTGGACAGAACGAACGCCTTTTTCACGTGATAATCGTCGTTCTTTATAAAAGTGCTCAGCGCGCTGTGGACGGTGTAGTCCTTGCCGGATTTGACCTCGATGGGGATGGCGGAGAGGCTGTCGTAATCGTCGATCAGATAATCCACCTCGCCCTTGCTGCGGTTATCGTAATAGAACAGCTTGTAGCCGTGCGCGGCCAGCTCCTGGGCCACCACGCTTTCATACACAGAGCCGAGATTGATCCCCGTCTCATCGTCCAGGATCGCACGTATATTGCTGCCGTACAAAACGTCCGTCAAAAGGCCTACGTCGTTCAAATAGAGCTTGAGCAGGTTTTTGCCGACAGACTGTGTTAGGGGAAAGACTGGGGTAGTGATCGCGTTGACGTCCAGGGCGATTCCCGCGGAGATCAGATATTCAAACTCATCCTGATAGTCGGAAAAACGCTTGCCTCGCTTGTCCTCGATATCCTGAAAGACCACCCGTTTCTTCTTGCTCTCCAGATTGGAGGGGATCATATCGTAGATCCTGCGGATCTTCAGCTTCTTGTTATTGTCCGCCTCGTACTTCGACGCGTCATCAGCATAGAACGCGCGGATATCCCGATGGATCGTCCTGACCTTTACGATGTTGGTGTCTGCAATAAAGGAGTTCACGGCGTCGGGCAGCCCGCCAATCAACAGATATTTCTTGAAGAGGTCCATCACCTTCCCGTGCATAGCTGCATCCAGGCTCTCACCGGCAAGGAACTTCTCATGCATCATATCGATGGCGAACTGATTAAACCCGTTTGCCAACAGAAACTCCTCAAAATCCAGCGGGAACATGCGCTTTACTTCAATGCTTCCGATGGGGATCGAGGTGGTCTTCTTCAAGGTCACACCGAGCAGCGACCCGCTGGCGATATAGGTAAACCTGTCGTCCTGCTTTAAAAACTTGAGCATGGTCAGCAGGTGCGGATATGCCTGGATCTCATCAAGGAAAATCAGCGTGTTTTTCTTCTCTCCCATTCGCTCGCCGGCGATGGTACTGACTTGGAAATAGAAGTCCTTGACGGTGCGGACCTGCTCAAACAGCCGTGGACCGTTATAATCCTCCGCAAAGTTCAGCTCGATATAGTTCTCAAAGAACTGCTGCCCGACGTAGCGGATGATAAAGGTCTTTCCGATCTGCCGCGCCCCGTCGATAATCAGCACTTTGTTGGAGTCTGACTTCAAGTAGCTTTCGATATACGGCTGAATTTTCCGATATAACATAGCGCACCTCCGCACTTTTCAGCATAATCAACGCGCCGGGAAACACATAATTCAACTGGTTGCACATCTCGTGACAAACACATTTCAATATCTATTATACTCACAAAAACGCACAAATCAATAGCCGGTGCAAAATAAATATATCCCGTTGTCAAGACTGCAAATCCGATTATTGCACATTGGACTCTAGTGTAGCGCCGGGCTATCATATACGCGAAGGGAAACCAAAAACAATGCGTATATGAAGGAGGCGCGGCATGGAAAACAGATTTGCAGCAGCGCGGAGGCGGTATCTGCGCACGCACATGGACGGTATCTACACAGGGATGCTGCTGACGGGGACTCTAGAGCCGCATCTTGCCGAGATCGGCGAGTCGGCGCAGGCCATGTTTGACCGGCTCGTGGAGCAAATGAAGAAGGCCGAAGGCGTCACCGAGCAGCTGAAGGCTGAGAATCAAATGGAATGGGTGGGGTGGATGAACAGCATCCGCAGCCGAGCGGAGGAAGTTGTCCTTTCTGAGCTGGTTTATTGCTGAGGTGTGGTGATGTTCAAGCATAGAAGAAATCGAGTGTTAGCACTCTGCGCCAGCGAGCGACGGCTGCTGGTAAAGGCCCTGCTGTCCTTTCGGAACAAGCTGGTAGCAAGCGGCAAGCCCACCGAGGATATCAATGAGCTGCTGATCCGGCTGCTACGGTAAAAACTGAATAAGAGAAATGAGCGTCTGCTTCTGAAAAGAGGCAGGCGCTTATTTTTATGGCATCAATTTTGCAGCCACACCGATGAAATCCGGAATGGAAATGGCATCAATTTTGATGCCATAGACGAAAAATGGCTCCATTTCGGAGCCACGAGCAGTCCTGCATAGGAAAATGGCTCCAATTTGGAGCCAAAACAAAAGAATTTTTCAAGGGGGTTAATTTTTTGGCCTTCTCGCTGCCTACCAAGTGAGGGGAACTTTGAAAAAGCTCTGCACAAGCTCGGCTTTTTATAATTTACCAGCTCAAAAGAAAAAATTTTGAAAAGCAGCGGGAAAATCCGAAAAAAATTCGGCAAAGGGAAAGTGAGAGGAGCTTCTAAGCTTCCCCCGTGTACCTCGATAACTGAATAGCCGTTACCGAGACAGATATGACTGTGCGACGACCGCAAAAGAGCGAGCACGGCAACGCCGCGGAGACCCCGGGGCAGGCATATAAAAACGATATCGGAAGTACGGCACCAACCAAAAAACACAATTACCAGCGAAAGAAAGAAGGTGAAACACATGAACAAGCTACAACTGATCGATGCCGATACCCTGTATTACAAGCCTCTTGCCCACCCCAAAATGCTCATCGACGGTGTTCTCTCCGACGGGCTCGCCATTTTAGCGGGTGACTCCAAGATCGGCAAGAGCTGGATGGTGCTGTGGCTGTGCCTGCAAATCAGCCGCGGCGAGGCGGTGTGGGGGCTGCCCACCAGAAAAACCGATGTGGTATATCTGGCTTTGGAGGACCGGGAATGGCGCGTTCAGCAGCGTATGCAGGAGCTGACGGACTCTCCGCCGGAGAATCTCCGCTTCGGCTTTTCCTGTGGACAGCTGGGCGCGGAGCTGGAGGGGCAGATCGAGGAGACTCTGCGGGAATTTCCCTCCACGGGCCTGATATTCCTCGATACCCTCCAAATGGTGCGGGACAATGCTTCCGCAAAGGTCAATGCCTATGCCCAGGACTACAAGGATCTGTCCGGCCTGAAAAAGCTCGCCGATGACCACGGCATTTGCATCTTCGTTGTCCATCACACCCGAAAGGAGCGGGACAGCAGCAATATTTTCAATGATATGACCGGCTCCACAGGCATTCTGGGCGTGGCGGATACGGGGATGATTCTCCGCAAGGATGACCGCTTCGGCGATTGCGCCACCCTCTGCATTACGGGCCGGGATGTGGAGGAGAAGAAGCTGAAAATGCAGATGCGGGGCGTCCGATGGGAGATTACCGAGGCGCTCAGTGCCAAGGATTTGCGAAAGGAACGCATCCCGGACTTTGTTTTTCAGGTGGCGGATTTTCTCTTGGCGCACGGGCGGTTTCGGGGCACGGTGTCCCAACTGCTTGCCGCCGTAGGTAATACGGAGCTGAAGCCCAACCTCGCCAGCAAGCATCTGACCCGTCATTACAGCGATGTGCTGCTGCCCCTGGGAATCACCTACGAGTATCGTAAAACGGCGGCTGCCCGGTTGGTGCTTTTGGAGCTGCATGACGGTGCTGACGGTCATGACGGTTCCTCCGGGAGCGAGAGACTTGCGTCACTGCGGAAACAGAATGACGGAACCTTCCGGCTTCCCCAAGCATCGTCACAAGCGTCATCTGCGTCATGGGAGGAGGCGGAGGACGATGAGGAATTGCCGCTTTAAGGGGTGCGGGGCTATACACCGCTTTTTTATCCGTAAGGATAACGAGCATGGGATTTGTGTAGCCGTGCGGCACCCGATTCCCCCGTATCTGCCGATACGAAAGGGGCGCGCCCCTGTAACCCCGCTGAAAGGATGTGATATCTATGCGGAATCGAACAGAGGAAATCAATGTGCGAGTCTATAAAACCGAGAAGAATACCATTCGCAGAAAGGCAAAGAAATGTGGCATGAATATGTCGGAATATCTCCGAACCTTGGGAACCGGCGCAGTGGTGAGGGAAGCTCCGCGCCGGGAGCTGATGCTGGCGTATCAGAAGCTGACAACGCTCCACGATACCGTCCGCTACGAGCTTGCCATGAGGGACTTTGACGAGGCACTGACCGAGATCGAGAGCCTGCTTCTGCGCGCCTATCACGGGAAGGAGGATGGAGATGGCGGTGACGAAGATCTGGGCGATCCATGACAGCGTCAGCCGTGTGGTGGACTACTGCACCAACCCCAGCAAGACCAAGCTGAGCGACCTGGAGCAGGTGCTGCTGTATGCTGCCGACAAAGAAAAAACCCTGGATGAGGGGGAGCAGCAATACGCCGTCACCGGAATTGGCTGCAGGGCGGAGTCTGCCGCAAGGGAGATGGCTGCCGTGCAGAGGCGCTTCGGCAAAGCCGGCGGCAATGTGGCCTACCACGCCTACCAGTCCTTCAAGACCGGTGAGGTCACGGCGGAGGAATGCCATCGCATCGGCGTGGAGACGGCGCGGCGGCTTTGGGGGAACGACCGGCAGGTGCTTGTTGCCACCCACTTCAACACCGGCACTTATCACAACCACTTCGTTGTGAATCCGGTGAATATGTGGACAGGCAAAAAGCTGGAGGCAAAATACGAGGTCTACTACAAGCTGCGGGATATGTCTGACCGTGTCTGCAAGGAGCATGGCCTGTCGGTGGTGAAAAATCCCCAGCGGCATAAAACGGCGCGGTCGGTCTACTTTGCCGAAAAGGACGGCGAGCCCACCCGCTACAACCTCATGCGGCGGGCACTGGACGAGGCGCTGACGATATCGAGCAGCTGGACGGAGCTGAGTGCCGTGCTGCGGAAGAAGGGCTATGTGTTCGTGTGCGATCCCTACCGCAGGTACGCCACCATCCGCTCTCTAAGCGCTAAAAAGTGTATGCGCACCTTCCGGCTGGGAGCTGAATATGACAAGGAGGCGCTGCAGGACAGGCTGCTGGAGAACCAGCGGGACATCCGTGTGACCCGGCGCTATTTTGAATTCATGAGGCCCTACACACGGGAATATGCCAGGAAAAATCCGCCGACGGAAAAATATTACCGGCAGCGGGATTTCTATCTGCATTTGCCCCGTGTCACCGGATATTTGAGCTTCTTCCGCTGTGTGGCAATCGTGCTGGGCGTTGCGCCGCTGTACGAAAAGGAGTATCGGCAGCCCCTGTCGGCGGAGTGCCGGGAGGCTTGCCGCAGGCTGGATCGCTTCACCGCCGAGATAACGCTGGTGTGTCGGGAGCATTTGGACACGCCGGAGGATGTGCAGAGGTTTCTTGCACGAATGGACAAGGAGATGGATGCAATATCCGCTGCACGCAGCAAAATCCGCAATAAGCAGCGAGGCTGCGCTGATCCTGCGGAGAGGGCCGAGCTGAAAAAGTCCTGCGCTGCCTGCACCGCAGAGCTTTCCCGGCTTCGGAAGCAAAAGCAAACCGCCTATAACATGATTGAGGATAACCCAAAGCTGAAAGCCCTCTTGGCGTGTGAATGGGATGCGTGGGTGGAAAACGACCCCTACCTATCCCCGCGGGAGAAGCAGGCGCTGCGAAATCAGCGGCCGCCCCAAGAGGAAAAGACGATTATACGATGAAAGGAAGGATTCGATGAAGAACGACCGATCGATTGATTTGGGGCTGACCGGGTATGAGGAGCTTTTTAAGAGCACGGAGGAACGGCTCGATGCGAGAAAGCCAAAGGTGGAGGCAATCCCGCTGGCTGCCCTCACACCCTTTCGAAATCACCCCTTTAAGGTGAAGGAGGACGAGGAAATGGCGCAGCTCATACGGAGCATTGCCGATGCCGGCGTGCTTTCTCCGGCGCTGGCAAGGCCGCTGCCGGATGGCGGCTATGAGCTGATCTCCGGCCACCGGCGGCTGGCAGCGTGCAAGGCGCTGGGGATGGACACCATGCCGGTGATTGTCCGTGACCTGACGGACGAGGAGGCTGTCATCACCATGGTGGACAGCAACCTGCAAAGGGAACATATTCTCCCAAGCGAAAAGGCGTTTGCGTACAAAATGAAAATGGAGGCATTAAAAAATCAAGGGAAACGCACGGATTTAACTTTATCGCAAGTTGCGACAAAGTTGGATGCTGCAGCGGAAATCGGAAAAAGCGCAGATGAAAGCCGAGATCAAGTGTTCCGCTACATCCGCCTCACCCACCTGATCCCCGACATCCTGAAGCTGGTGGACGAGGGCAAGATTGCACTGACTCCGGCGGTGGAGTTGTCCTATTTGCAGCCGTCCGAGCAGGAGATGCTCTTTTCTGTGATGGACAGCGATGAGGTAACGCCGTCCTTGTCTCAGGCCCGGCGGCTGCGGCGCATGAGCGAGGCGCAGACTCTCACGGATGACGCGGTGCTGCAGCTTCTGTCCGAGGTTAAGGGCAATCAGGTGGAATATGTGAAGGTGCCGGTAGACAAGCTCCGCAGCTTTTTCCGTCCGGACACCTCCGTGAAGCAGATGACCGAGACACTTGTCAAGGCCATGGACTTTTATAACAAACACTTGGCGCGGCAGCGCAAAGACCGGGACGCCCGGTGAAAGGAGATTTTACAATGAAAGAAATCATAAAAGAAATCATTGAATTCGATTTGGACGAAGGAAGAATGGACTATCTGGATGATATGATTGACGTGTTTTCCAAAGACGGCTGTGAAATGGTGGATATCCTCTTCGACAGATTCCTAAAGAAATACTACGCTGATATTGATGTCAGCAACGAACGAATGACCATCAATCTCACTGACGAAGAAGGACATGTATTGTCCTTTAATCTGAGCCAAAGCGAGGTCCATTATGTGCTTCACATGGTCGAAAGAAGGCTCAACAGCTTTATGCGCGACGACGGAGGAGGTGGTTTCAGTGACGAAGACTGAGCTGCAGACCATGTATGAGGTGATGTTCACGGATTACCCCGACATTGTGAACGTTGCCCAGGTCCAGTCCATGCTGAAAATCAGCCGCCATCTGGCCTACGAGCTGATTGGCGACGGGTATATCCCCGGCATGAAAATCGGAAACGCCTACCGCATTCCGAAAATCAACGTGATCCGCTACGCTCTCTCGGCGGGCAATCCCCAGCCGGCAGCGTGACACGGATTTGAACTGAAACGACACATTGGACGGGCATCTGAGTAGGCCGTATAATGGTTACGGTCCGAAAGGGTGCCCGTTCATACGCTGTCAGCAAAAGGAGGTATGGATGAATGATAGCGGGACACCTGCAAATCAAAAACGACTACTATTATATGGTCCTGAGCTATTTGGACGCCAACGGCAAACGGAAGCAGCCGTGGTTTCCAACGGGACTGCCAATTAAGAACAACAAAAAGCGCGCGGAGAAAATGCTGCTGGAGCTGCGTCAGACCTATGTTCCCCCTGCCGAGCACAAGTCAAACGGAGAGCTGTCTGCCGATATGCTCTTTGCCGACTTTATGGAGCTTTGGCTGGAGGTCGTTCGCAATTCGATTGAGAAGACGACCTTTTCCTCTTACACCCAGATGGTAAAGGGAAAAATCGCACCGTACTTTCGGAAAACCGGCGTCAAGCTGGGCGAGCTTCAAGCCAGGCATATTCAGAGCTTCTATCTGTACGAGCTGAAAACCGTGTCTGCCAGCACGGTCATCCACGAGCACGCCAATATTCACAAGGCTCTGAAATATGCCGTCAAGATGGACCTCATTCCGTACAACCCCGCCGACAAGGTGGAGCGTCCGAAGAAGCAGAAGTATATCGCGGATTACTACCGTTTGGAGGAGCTGGAGCAGCTCTTTGAGGCGACAAAGGATCACCCCTATTCTCTGCTGATCCAGATCACCGCGTTCTACGGGCTCCGGCGCAGCGAGGCTCTGGGCCTGAGATGGGACGCCATCGACTTTGAGCGCAATACCATCACCATCAGACACATCGTAACAAATGCCAAGATAGACGGCAAGTATGAGATCGTCCGCGAGGATCGCGCCAAGACGAAATCCAGTCTGCGCTCTCTTCCTCTGGTCGACAATATCCGGGAGAAGCTGCTGGCCTTGAAGGAGCAGCAGAAGGAAAACAAGAGGATCTGCGGCAACTGCTACAACCGGGAATACGACGGCTATGTGTTCGTGGATGTAATGGGGAACATTTTTAATCCCCGGAATCTCAGCAGCAATTTCAGCAAGCTGCTGGAATTGAAAGGTCTGCGGCATATCCGCTTCCACGATCTCCGGCACAGCTGCGCCTCGCTGCTGCTTGCCAACGACGTGCCCATGAAGCAGATCCAGGAATGGCTGGGCCACAGCGATATCAGCACCACGGCAAACATCTACAGCCACTTGGATTATAAGTCCAAGCTTACGTCCGCAAACGTAATGGACAACGTCCTGACCCTGCCGGAAACCGAGGCCGTCGGATGGCAGACATGACTTCTTGCCGAAAATCATGTGCAGCAATGGCAGATTAGCAAAAAGAAAAGCCCAGTCATATGGGCGCAAAGCCTTGATATGACTGGGTTTTTCGCTGGCGGAGGGCGTGGGATTCGAACCCACGGACGGTTTTTGGCCGTCAAACGATTTCGAGTCGTTCTCGTTATGACCTCTTCGATAGCCCTCCGTATATCTCAACTGTTTTCCGTGCGCTGAGAAAATGCAAGAAAAACACGCAAGAACAATATGAAATTTTGAAATTCGATCCGGCGAAAACCCTTATAAATCAAGGGTTTTCAGCGGAGAAAACGGCCAGAGCCAACGCGCATTTCGAGTCAGTCCCGTTATGACCACTTCGATACCGCTCCGTATTTATCTCAACATCAGCACCTCAGAAAACGGGGAGAACTGATGGGGAGAACAAGCAAAAATATTAAGTTAAGAATACCCGAAAAACTCCATAAAATCAAGGGATTCCGGTCAGGGAGCTACCGAGTAGCGACCACGATTTCGAGTCAGGGCCGTTATAACCACTTCGATACCACTCCGTGCGGGCATATTATAACAGGCGCGTATGGGAAAAGCAAGATAAATTTCGTGATCAGGTCTTTTTGATGAACTGACGGCTGCATTTCGGGCAGCGGATGTTAATTTTGCCCTTGCCGCGCGGGACGCGGACGACCTGACGGCAGCCGGGGCAGCGGAAATAGCGGTACTGCTTATCCGTCAGACGGCTGAAAAAGCGCAGGAACGCTGCGTTTTCACGCCGGCGCGCCTCAATGTTGCGCGAGTACATCCGGAACATCGACCAGATGAGCGGAACATAGGCCAGAAGACTCAGCATGGACATCCACTGCACCTGCCGGCCGCCGATCGCGCTGATCAGGAGCAGCACAAACGCCGCGCCCAGCAAGCACTGGTTCAGCCGGTCAGAGCCATAGCGCCCGGCCATAAACCTACGTAATCCGTCCCCGATTTTCCGAAACATGATCTGTCACTCCATCTGCAAATCGTTTGATGGAGTCTATTATAAAAACCTGCGGAGGAAATACAAGCGCATAGGCCGATTGTTTATAAAAAGTTTAAATCTCTCCGGAATCTGTTTTTAAAATCACGGTTACGATCTCCGGGCGGTTGCCGATGCGCAGCGGCAGCTTCCGGCTGCCGCCGAGACCGCGGCTGACGATCATGCTGGTCTGACCCTTCCGGTACAGCCCTGCCGTATAGTCCGGGAACAGATCGAGGTGCGTCCCAAAAACGGCGCCCACGAACGGCAGGCGCACGATCCCGCCGTGGCCGTGGCCGCAGAGGACGGTCTGCACGCCCATGTTTGCCCACAGGTCCAGCTCGTCGTTGCGGTGCGAGAGCATGAGGATATACGCGTCCCTGCCCCGCGATTGCCGGATCTCGCGCACGAGCTGCGCCGGGCGCTTCTGGTCATACGGGCCGTTCGGGTCGTCGACCCCGGCCAGGACGATGGAGGCCTGCCCCTTTTTCAGCAGCCGGTACTCGTTTTGCAGGCGCACGACGCCTGCCGCGTCCAGCATGGAAAACAGCGCCTCGCGCTTTTCGCGGGAGAGCACCCACTCATGGTTTCCCGTCACATAAAATGTCGGCGCAAGCGCCGTCAGGCCATCAAGAAGCGGCGGGAGCATGGAAAAGTCCGTGAATTCGTCGGCCAGATCGCCGGTCAGGGCGATGAGATCCGGACTTTGCAGGCGCACCAGCTCCAGCAGGTACCGGCTCTCTGCGTCAAAGCGCCTGCCGTGCAGATCGGAGATCTGCACGATGCGCAGCCCGGAAAACGCCTCCGGCAGCGCTGCGCAGGCGGCGGTCACGGTGCTCGTCGAGAGCGTGAAATTTTCAAACCATGCCGCGCCTGCCAGCACCAGCGCCGCCGGAAGCAGCCAGCGGCTGTGCGTCCTGCCCCGTTTTTTCTCCTGCATACCGAACCCTCCTGCGTCTCGATTGCCGCTATTTTAACACATTCGGGCCACAAAGAAAAGCAAAACGACGCGTCTTCGCGCCGGGACCGTCCGGCTCCTGCGAAAAATCCGTGCTTTGCGCCGCTGGTATCCACTTTTTGTATTGTGATATTCGGTTTGAAATGCTATAATAGCCGAAAAAGAAAAAATAATGGATGTGCATTGGAATTGAAGTACGGAACCTGGAAAATCTCGTCCTATGAGCCTGCCGACGCGAGGGCGCTGTGCGCGGCGGGCTTTTCCCCGATCACGGCCGCGCTGCTGTGCAGCCGCGGCTATCGGGATGCGGGCGCGGCCCGCGAATTTTTATCCTGCAGCTATCCGCTCTCGTCGCCGTTTGCCCTTCTGGACATGGACAAGGCTGCCGCCCGCGTCAAACAGGCGCTTTCCCGGCGCGAGCATATCGCCGTCTTCGGCGATTACGACGTCGACGGCATTACGGCGACCTGCCTGCTGACGGAGTATCTGCGCAGCAAGGGCGGCCATGTGACCAGCTATATCCCGGCCCGCCTTGAAGAGGGCTACGGGCTGAACCCCATCGCCATCGACACGCTCAAAAAGCAGGGCGTGGAGCTGATCGTGACGGTCGACTGCGGCATCACGGCCAATCACGAGGCCACGCTGTGCCGGGAGCTTGGCATCGATCTGGTCATCACCGACCACCACGAGTGCAAATCCGAGCTGCCGCAGGCCATCGCGCTCGTCGACCCGCACCGGAAGGACCAGCCGCAGCCGGTCACGGAAATGGCGGGCGTCGGCGTCGCGTTCAAGCTGGCTGCCGCCATCGAGGGCGAGCAGGAAACGCTTCTGGATCAATATTGTGATTTTCTCTGCCTCGGCACGGTTGCGGACGTCATGCCCCTCACGGGAGAGAACCGCACGATGGTCGCACGGGGCTTAAAGGCGCTGGAGAACCCGCGGCGCGTCGGCATTGCGGCGCTGATGGCCGAATGCTCCGTGCAGAAGGGGCCGGTCACGGCGGGCACCATCGGCTATACGCTTGCCCCGCGCATCAATGCAGCCGGACGCATGGGTGAGGTCGGAATTGCGACAGAGCTGTTTCTAACGCACGACGCGGGACGCGCGGTCGAGCTGGCGGGCGCGCTCTGCCGCCTCAACCGCCGGCGGCAGGAGATCGAAAGCAGCATTTATCAGTCCGCTGTCGCCATGCTCCCGCCCGGCGGGCCGCCGCAGGCGATCGTGCTGGCGGACGAGAGCTGGCACCAGGGCGTGGTGGGCATCGTGGCCTCCCGCATGGCGGAGGAATACAGCTGCCCGACGTTCCTCATCTGCCTCGACGGCGACAAGGGCAAGGCCTCGTCGCGGTCCTACGGCGGGTTCAACCTGTTCCGGTCGCTGGAGCAGCTGTCCGGCTTGCTTGAAAGCTACGGCGGACATGAGCTTGCCGCCGGATTTACCATCCGGCGCGAGAGCATCGCGCCCTTCCGCGAAAAGATGATGGCCCTGTGTGCGAGCTTCCGGGAGTCGGACGCGTGCAGCACGGCGCTTGCCATCGACTGCGAGATCCCGCCGGAGCTGCTGACCATTGAAAATATTCAGGCGCTGGGCGACCTCGAACCCTGCGGCGCGGGCTGCCCGCGTCCGGTTCTTTGTATGCGCGGGCTTCATGTGACGGAGCTGGCGGAGGTTGGCGGCGGAAAGCATCTGCGCCTGCGTTTGTCAAAGGGCACGCATACCTGGGGCGCGATCTTCTTCTCGACCAACGCGCAGCGTGCCGCCGTGGCGCAGGGCGACGTGGTCGACATCGCGTTTACGCCGCAGATCAATGAATACCGTTCCGTGCGCTCCGTGCAGCTGAACCTTGTGGATATCCGGCCCGACAAGGCCTTCCGCGAGGCGCAGGGGCATGACCGCGCGGTCTATAAAAAGCATCTGGCGGGCGGCGCGCTCAGCTGCGACGAGGCCGGGTGTCTGCTGCCGACGCGGCAGGATTTTGCCGCCGTCTGGCGGTATCTGGCCGCATTTTCGCAGGACGGTGTGCTGTCGGAAGAGCTGGGCTGCCTGAGCCGCAAAATTTCGCGCTGCGCGAAGCTCCCCTTAAGCGCGGGAAAAACACGCATCTGCCTCGACGTGCTGGCAGAGCAGGGGCTTTTGCAGCTGGAGCAGCGGCCAAAGTCGCTGTGCATCCGCCTGTGCGCGAACGGCCGGAAGGTCGATCTTGAGAAAAGCCCGATTTTGATTCATCTGAAAAAGCAGAAGGCAGGAAACTGAATGGAAACCAAACAGGAGCATTACGAATCCATGATGCAGGCGATCGCCCGTTATGCGCCCTCCGCTGATCTGGAGGTCATTCAGCGGGCATACGAATACGCCGACGAAAAGCATAAGAACCAGCTCCGCAAGTCCGGAGAGCCGTATATCATCCACCCGCTGGCCGTGGCCGAGATCGTGGCCGAGATCGGCCTCGATACCGACGCGATCGCGGCAGCGCTGCTGCATGACTGCCTCGAGGACACCGACGCGAGCTTCGAGGAGATCTCACGCCTGTTCGGCGAGACGGTCGCGAATCTGGTCGAGGGCGTCACAAAGCTGACGCGCGTGCAGTATTCTACGATGGAAGAGCAGCAGATGGAAAATCTGCGCAAGATGTTCATGGCCATGTCGAAGGACATCCGCGTCATCCTCATCAAAATTTCCGACCGCCTGCATAATACCCGGACGCTGCAGTACCAGACGCCTGCCAAGCAGATCTCGAAGTCCATGGAGACGATGGAGGTCTACGCGCCGCTGGCGCACCGGCTCGGTATGCAGAAGATCAAGTGGGAGCTGGAGGACACGTCGCTGCAGTATCTCGATCCCGAGGGCTATCAGGAGATCATCGACTACCTCAAAAAGAACGAGGACAGCGCCAACAGCTTCATGAACGCCATCCAGTCGAAGATCACGACCCGGCTGGCCTCCGTCGGCATCCACGGATCGATCTATGGCCGCATCAAGCATACCTATTCCATCTACCGCAAGATGCGCGCACAGAACAAGACCATCGACGAGCTGTATGATCTTTACGCGTTCCGCGTGATCGTGGACAATATTGCCGACTGCTATAACGTCCTCGGACACATCCACGACCTGTTTAACCCCATTCCGGGCCGGTTCAAGGACTATATCTCCACGCCGAAACCCAATATGTACCAGTCTCTGCATACGACCGTCATCGGCTCACAAGGCATCCCGTTCGAGGTGCAGATCCGCACGTGGGAAATGCACCAGACGGCGGAATACGGCGTTGCGGCGCACTGGAAATACAAGCAGCACGCGGGCGATGGCTCGGAAAAGGAATTCGAGTGGGTGCGGCGACTGCTGGAGAACCAGCAGGACGTAGAGGCGGACGACTATATCCACTCCCTCAAGGTCGATATGTTTGACGATGAGGTCTTCGTCTTCACGCCCAAGGGCAAGGTCATTTCCCTGCCCGCAGGCTCCACGCCCATCGACTTCGCCTACGCCATCCACTCCGCTGTCGGCAACTCCATGATCGGCGCGAAGGTCAATAACCGCATCGCAAGCTATGACGCGCCGCTGCACAACGGCGATATCGTTGAAATTTTAACGTCCAAATCCGCCAAGGGCCCGAGCCGCGACTGGCTGAACATCTGTCAGTCCAATCAGGCGCGCGTCAAGATCAAGCAGTGGTTCAAGCGCGAGAAGCGCGAGGAGAACATCGTACGCGGCAAGGCGAGCTTTGAGGCCGAACTGCGTCACGCCGGCGTTGACCCCGATATTCTGCAGAACGCCGAGATCCTGCCAGTCATTCTCAAAAAGGTCAGCTTTGAATGCCTGGACGATATGTATGCCGCCATCGGCTACGGCGGTCTGACCGCTGCGAAGGCCGTGGGCCGCATCCGCGACGATCTGACCAGAGCGACCCGGACGCTTGCCCCCAAGCCGCTTGCGCGGCAGAATGCGCCCGCCGTCAATTCCTCCGGCGTTATTGTCGAGGACATCGGCTCGTGCATGATCAAATTCAGCCGCTGCTGCACGCCGGTTCCCGGCGACGAGATCATCGGCTTTATCACCAAGGGCTACGGCGTGTCCGTCCACCGGAAGGACTGCCCGAACGCCAGGGCCGCGCTCGATCCCGCGCAGAAGGGCCGCTGGGTCAAGGTCACTTGGGCGGAGGCCCCGGACGTGATGTTCTCCACGTCGTTGGAGATCGAGGCCGACGACCGCGACGGATTGATGCTGGATGTTGCAACAATTCTCACGTCTTTGCGTCTGCGCACGAGCGAAATGAGCGCCCGCTCCGTCGGCGGCGGCACCGCCATCGTCTGCCTGCGCTTCGGCGTCCACAACCTCACAGAGCTTGAAAACGTCCGCACAAGACTGCGCGGCATCTCGGGCGTGCATAATGTCGAGAGAGGAACAGAGTAAGGTCGGCAGCTTTTAGGAAAATCCGCAAGCATTTTCCTATTTGACTGTAGGGGTCGATGCCCACATCGACCCGGCAGAATGCACCGATTTTTCACGGAAATCTACGGCGAATTTGCGACTTCCCGGCGGGCCGATGTGTACCGGCAAGCGGCAGACCCACATCCGTAACGCTCCTTCGTCGCGAACGGCTGTGACCGGCATCGGCCCCTACAAATTCTCGGCGAATCCGTACTGCCTCGCAAATTTCAAACGCAAAGCTGATTTACCGCAGCCATTCAAAGGAAACTGCTTGCAAATCTGTTGTACCGTAACAGGCGGCGCGTACCAAAACTCTCGTAGGGTGACTATGTGTGTTCGCAGAGACTAAATAATAGGTTCCTGCCTGAGCAGCACCCGCAGAATGCACCAAACGTAACCAAGCGCCCCTTTTCTCCCCATTCTTTTCCGGCAAGACGGAAAAGAATGGGCCGTCGGAGACATACCCAGCCTGCAAATTTGCAGGACACCCCTATAAAACGAAAGGATCTCACTATGAAAGCAGTCGTTACCCGCGTGAATTCTGCCAGTGTTTCGATCGACGGCGCTGTTCACGGAAAAATCGGAAGAGGCTTTTTGATTTTGCTTGGCGTTGGGCCGGACGATACGCCTGCGCTTTGCCGGAAGCTGGCCGAAAAGGTGCTGGGGCTGCGGGTGTTCCGCGATGAAAACGATAAAATGAACCGCTCGCTCGCCGACATCGGCGGAAGCGTCCTCGTCGTGAGCCAGTTTACGCTCTACGGCGACGTGAGCCACGGCCGCAGGCCGAGCTTTACCGGCGCGGCCAAGCCCGATCTGGCGATTCCGCTTTATGAGCAGTTCCTTGCCGAGTGCGAACGCCTCGGCTTCCCGCCGCAGCACGGCGAATTCGGAGCCTATATGCAGGTCGTGTCGGAAAACGACGGGCCTGTGACGCTGATCGTCGACACGGACGATCTGAAATAAGGAGAAGCTATGAACATTCAGACGCTTACGCTGGGGCCGCTGGCCACCAACTGCTATCTGGTGCGCGCGGAAGAAAGCCGCCGTGCTGTCATTATTGACCCCGCCGCGAACTCCAAACGGCTGCTGGCCGCGCTGGAGGAGCAGGGGCTGACGCTGGAGGCGATTTTGCTGACACACGCGCATTTTGACCATATCGGCGCGCTTAAAAACCTGCGCGCGGCGACGAACGCCCGCGTGTATATCGGCGAGGCTGACAAGGACGACCCCAGCCATATGTGCCACGATTTGCTGACCTATACGGATACGTATCAGGACGGCGATACCGTCGCGGCAGGCGGTCTGACCTTTCAGGTGCTCTCTACGCCCGGCCATACGCCGGGCTCCGTGTGCCTGCTGTGCGAAACCGTGCTCTTTTCCGGCGATACGCTCTTCGCAGGCTCCTATGGCCGGACAGACTTCCTCGGCGGAAGCAGCCGGGACATGGCCGCGTCTTTGAAGCGGCTGTCCATGCTGCCGCCTGAGACGCGCGTGCTGCCCGGCCACGGGCCGTCCAGCACCATCGAAGAGGAGCTGCGCACCAATCCGTATCTGCGGGGGCATGGGATCGAATGAAGCTGTATCTGAAAAACCATACCGAGCGCTATCCGGTCGAGCAGCTGCAGCTGCAGCTGTTTGCGCAGGAGCCGAGCGAGTTCTGCACCGAGCCGTTTACCGGCGACGGGACCGTCTCGTCTCTCTCGCGGGGGAAGCGCTATCTGACGGCCACGGCGAAGGTCACGTATCAGGGGAAGACCGGCTTTGCCGTAAACCGTGTGCTGCTGGACAGGGCCGATGTGCGTGCAACGCGGCGCATTTTACAGCGCAGCTATTATCTGGCTGCTTTGCAGGTGCTTCCGGCTGCGCCGCCTTGGGGCGCGCTCTCCGGCGTCAGGCCGACAAAACTGTCGACGAAATGCCTGATGAATGGCGGCAGCGAAAAGGACGCGGAACGGCTGCTGCGCGAGGTCTATTTTGTCTCGCCGGAACGGGCGCAGCTCTGCGTTGACGCCTCCCGGCATACGGTCGAAGCAGCAAAACTGCTTGACGCGGACGATCTTTCCGTGTATATTGGGATTCCGTTCTGCCCGACGCGCTGCGCGTACTGCTCGTTCGTGAGCCAGTCCATCGAGCGCTTCGGGGCGTTTTTACCTGCGTATCTGGACGCGCTGCTGCGCGAGATCGCGCATACCGGCGCACTGTTAAAAAATTCGGGCTTCCACATCCGCACGCTCTACATGGGCGGCGGCACGCCGACGACGCTTTCGAGCACACAGATGGCGCGGCTGCTGGACGCGATCAACCGGAATTTTGATCTGTCCCGCTGCTTGGAATTTACCGTCGAGGGCGGAAGGCCGGACACGCTGGATCCCCAAAAGCTCTGCGTCATCAAGGACGGCGGCGCGACGCGCATTTCTATCAATCCGCAGACCATGTCTGATAAAGTGCTCGAGGCCGTGGGCCGCAGGCACACGGCGCGGCAGACCGTCGAAGCGTATGAGCAGGCGGTGCAGGCCGGGTTTGACGATATCAACATGGATCTGATCGCAGGACTTCCGGCAGACGATGCGGCAAGCTTTGCCGATTCCATCCGGCAGGTGCTGGATTTAAACCCCAGCAATATTACAGTGCACACGCTGGCTCTGAAAAAGGGCGCGGCGCTGTTCGGCTCGCGCATGGAGCTTCCGCCGCAGGAGGCGGTCGCCGCCATGCTCACGGGTGCGGAGGATGCGCTGCGGCAGAGCGGCTATGAGCCGTATTATCTTTACCGGCAGAAATATATGTCCGGCAGCTTTGAAAACACCGGCTGGTGCAGGCCGGGCTATACCGGACTTTACAACATATATATGATGGAGGAGCTGCATACCATCCTCTCTCTCGGCGGCGGCGGGATGAACAAGATCAATCTCCCGGAGGAAAAGCTTGCCCGCTACCACAATCCGAAAATTCCGCAGGACTATATCTCCCGCATCGACACGATCCTGCAGCAGAAGGACGAGATTTTCTCGATCCTGCGCGGGCTGCGTGAACAGAACCCATAAGGAGGGCTTCCATGGACACCTTGTTTTCTCATGTCAACGTCGTTACGATGAACGAGCAGATGACGCTCTGGCAGGATGCGTTTGTCGGCGTCACCGACGGCAAGATCGCCTATATGGCGAAAAAGCCGCCTGAGGAGAAGCCGAAGAAGATCATTGACGCGACCGGCATGGTCTTGATGCCGGGCCTCATCAACTGCCACACGCATTTGCCCATGTACCTGCTGCGCGGCTATGCCGATGATCTGAATTTGCAGGACTGGCTCCAGCACTATATTTTCCCGCGCGAGGACAGGCTCGACGGCCGCGCCGTCAAGGCGGCGACAACGCTTGCCCTTGCCGAGGCGCTGCGCTTCGGCACGACGAGCGTGTCGGATATGTATTACTTCTGCGACGAGATCTGCCAAGCTGTAGCCGAATCCGGCATCAAGGCCAATATCTCCCGCGGCACGTCCATGTTCCTTGGGGATGATTTCTGCTTCGATACCTTCCCGGCCTGCCAGGAGCTTGTTGCACTCAAGGACAAGTGGCACAACTATGACAATGGCCGCATCAAGATCGAAGCGTCCATCCACGCCGAGTATACCTCGACGTATCAGCTCTGGGACGCGCTGGCGGAGTACGCCGTCAACAACGGCCTGCAGTTACAGGTGCACCTGTCCGAGACAAAAAAAGAACACGACGCGTGCGTGGAGAAGTACGGCCTCACGCCCGCGCAGGTGCTCGACTGCCATCATGTGTTCGACGTGCCCGTGGTCGCGGCGCACTGCGTCCATGTGACGCAGGAGGATATGCAGCTGCTGGCCAAGCGCCATGTGTCCGCGGCACACTGCCCGGTCAGCAATCTGAAGCTGGCCTCCGGCTGCGCGGACGTGCTCGGCATGGTGAAGGCTGGGATGAACGTGTGCCTCGGCACGGACTCGGTCGCGTCCAACAACAATCTGGATCTTTTTGAGGAGATCAAGGCCGCTGCGCTCATGGCCAAGGGCAAGACCGGCGACCCGAAGGCGCTTCCGGCGGAGGCTGCGCTGATGATGGCGACGGTCTGCGGCGCGAGAGCGCAGGGCAGAAGCGCCGAATGCGGCGTCATCGAGCTTGGCATGGACGCCGACCTCATTCTGCTGGACTTCAACCAGCCGCATCTGATCCCGTGCCACAATGTACTGTCCCATCTGGTCTACGCGGCCTCCGGCCACGACGTTGCGCTGACGATGGTGCGCGGCAAAATCCTGTACGCGGACGGCAAGTATCCCACGCTGGATATCGCGGGCGCGCTGAAGGAGCTGCACGACTACGCGATCCCCAGAGTCTTCTCTGATGAACCGGAGGCGCAGGCATGAGCGGCGAAAAGGCATCCAGAAAGCAGAGTTTTTTGCAGGGCGTGGCGGTCTTGACCGCCGCGACCATCATTGTCAAACTGCTCGGCTTCATCTATAAGGTCCCCCTGCAAAACATTCTGCAGGAGCGGGGCTTCGGCTATTTCAACACGGCCTATGACGTGTACAACGTTCTGCTGATGATCTCCACGACGGGCTTGCCCGTCGCCGTCAGCCGGATGATCTCGCAGGCGCAGGCGCTGGAGAATTACGCGCAGATCCGCAAGATCTACTCCGTCTCCATGAAGGTCTTCCTGACCATCGGCGTGATCGGAACGCTCGTGATGCTCGTGTTCTGCAAGCCGCTGTCCGTCATGGTCACGACGAATGAAAATTCGTGGGCGGCCATCGCGGCGCTGTCGCCGTGCGTGCTGCTCATCTGCATCGTCTCGGCCCACCGGGGCTTCTTCCAGGGCCAGAGCAACATGACCCCGACCTCCGTCAGTCAGGTCTATGAGGCCATGATCCGCGTGGTCTTCGGCCTCGGCGGCGCGTACCTGATGCTCAAGAAGACCGGCAGTCTCATCTATGCGGCTGCGGGCGGCATCTTCGGCGTGACGGCGGGCTGCATCGTGGCGGTCGTGTATCTGCGCATTCAGTTCGGCAAGTCCAACCAGATCCTGCGGCAGGGCGGGGGAGAGGCCAAGTCCACCCGCCAGACCATGAAGGAGCTGCTCGTCATCGCCATCCCCATCACGCTGGGCTCGGCGGGCCTGCAGATCATCAATCTGTTCGACACGATGATCTATATGCGCCGGCTCACCGGCGCGCTTGCGTGGTCGTCCGATGCGGCGGATACGGCCAAGGGCATCTATAATTTCTGCCAGACGATCTTCAATCTGCCGTGCTCGCTCATTACGCCCATCACGATCTCGATCATCCCGACCGTGACGGCTGCGCTGACCAAAGGCAACACAGCGGGCGCGCGGCACACGGAAGAATCTGCCGTGCGCACCATGAGCCTCATTGCCATGCCGTGCGCGGTGGGGCTGGCCGTGCTGTCGGAGCCGATCATCCGTCTGCTTGCGCGCAACTACGGCCCCGAGAGCGTCGCGACCGCAGCGCCGATTCTGGCCTATCTCGGCATTGCCGTGATCTTCAACAGTACGGTTCTGCTGTTCAATGCCATCATGCAGGCGCACGGCGACGTGACGACGCCGGTCGTCAATATGCTCATCGGCGGTGTTGTGAAGGTCGTCGTCAACTATATCCTTGTGGCGATTCCGTCTCTCAATATCATCGGCGCGGCCATCGGCACCATCGTCTGCTATGTGACCATCACCGTGCTCGACCTCATTGCCATGCGCCGGTCCGTCACGACGCGCCCGGCTATTTTCCGCAATGTGATCCGCCCGGCGGCAGCCGCCGGGATCATGGGCGCGGCGACGTTCTTTGCCGCTGCGCTGCTGCGGAGCTTCACGGATTCGAATACCGTCGTCTGCCTCGGCGCGCTGATCGCGGCGGTCGTTGTGTACGTGATTTTCGTCGTGGTTCTGCGGTGCATCACGTACGAGGACTGTATGCTGCTGCCGAAGGGCGAAAAAATTGCAAAAATCCTGCATATCAAACAAAAAACATGAACCTCCCACTTGCGAAAGAGACGAAAGTATGATAAATTTTACTAGCAAACCGCGCTATGCGCTGGACGACCTGATCCGGCTGGTACACGCGCTGCGCGCGCCGGGCGGCTGCCCGTGGGATGCGGCGCAGACGCACCTGTCCATCCGCCGTAATTTTCTTGAGGAGGCCTACGAGGCCTGCGAGGCGCTGGACTGCGACGACGCGGCCATGCTCCGCGAGGAGCTGGGCGACGTGCTGCTGCAGGTGCTGTTCCACGCGGATATCGAGGCCGACCGCGGCCGCATGACCATCGACAACATTGCCGACGCGGAATGCAGAAAGCTCATCTTCCGTCACCCGTTCCTGTTCGGCGGCAAAAACGCCAGCTGGGACGAGCTGAAACAGCAGGAAAAGGGCCAGAAAACGACCGGCGAGGCCATGCAGGGCGTCGCCAGATCGCTCCCGGCGACATGGCGGGCGGAGAAAATTCAGAAAAAAGCTGCGAAAACCGGCTTTTGCTGGAAATCCGCCGGACAGGCGCTGGACAAACTAGCAGAGGAAGCGCAGGAGCTGCGCGAGGCCGTGCAGGACGATACGAACATCGATGAGGAGCTGGGCGATCTGCTCTTTGCCGCCGTCCGCGTCGCCTCCACGCTGGACAAGGACCCCGAGCAGGCGCTGCACAGCGCCTGTGAGAAATTTATCAAACGATTTACCGCTATGGAGCAGAGCATACTTGCTTCGGGACGCACTCTGGAGGAGCTGTCCCGCGAGGAGCTGCTTGCCAGTTGGGACGCGCAAAAACGTAACGGGCGGTGAACAATAAATTCATACTTTAGGAAAAGAGGATCTACACATGAATAAGACCGAATTGATCGCGGAAGTCGCAAAGAAGTGCGGGATGTCCAAGAAGGACGCCGAGAAGGCTGTCACCACCACGTTCGACACCATCACGGAAGCGCTGAGCCAGGGCGACAAGGTCCAGCTCGTCGGCTTCGGCGGCTTTGAGACGAAGAAGCGCGAGGCGCGCATGGGCCGCAACCCCAAGACGAAGGAAGCCATCGAGATCCCGGCGACCACCATCCCCGTCTTCAAGGCCGGCAAGGCCCTCAAGGAGAAGACTGCAAAATAATGCAGCCAGACAGGGCAGCCGAAGCGCTGCCCTGTTTTTTCGCAGTTTCTGCATTTTTTCAGGATTTCCAGTTGACTTTTCCGGGTTTTCCGGCTATAATAAATCGGTCTGCGAAGCGCAGACGATCCTTGCCGCAGGCGGGACCTGCGGCCATAAGTCCAGAAGGAGGTGCAACATCATGGCAAAACTTTCCGCAAAGTATGAGGTCCTCTATATCATCGACCCCGCGCAGGGTGAAGAGGGTATCGCGGCTCTCGTGGAAAAATTCAAGGGTATCGTGGAGGCTCACGGCACTCTGACCAGTGTTGACGAGTGGGGCAAGCGCCGTCTTGCGTACCCGATCAACGATCTGGTTGAGGGCTACTACGTCTACATGACCTGCGAAGTAACGCCCGAAATGCCGGCTGAGCTTGATCGTGTCTTCAAGATCACCGACGGCATTCTGCGTTCCATCATCGTCGCTGTTGAAGAGTAAGGAGGCGCTCACATGCTGAACCACATCGTTCTCATGGGCCGACTGACTCGCGACCCTGAGCTGCGCCGGACCGGCAGCGGCGTCGCGGTCGCATCCTTTACCCTCGCTGTTGACCGCGATTACGCGGCACAGGGCGCGGAAAAGGAAACAGATTTCGTGGATATCGTCGCATGGCGCAATACCGCTGAGTTCGTCAGCAAGTATTTTGCCAAGGGCCGTATGGCTGTCGTGACGGGCCGGCTGCAGATCCGCAACTGGCAGGACAAGGAAGGCAACAAGCGCCGCTCGGCGGAGGTCGTTGCCGACAACGTCTACTTCGGCGACAGCAAGCGCGACAATGCCGACGGCGGCTCGTTCAACCAGTCGCAGGGCTACGCGCAGAGCTTCAATCAGGTTCCGCAGCAGCAGCCGGCGTATCAGGCGCCGCAGAATGTGTCTGCCGCTCCGTCTGATTTCTCCATGCTCTCTGACGACGATCCCGATCTCCCGTTCTAACATTTTTCCACAAGACCAAAGATAGGAGGATTCACTATGGCAATGGCTAATGATCGTGTTCATCCTCGCAAGCGCAAGAAGGTTTGCTCCTTCTGCGTTGATAAGGTGACGCACATCGATTTCAAAGACACTGTCAAGCTCCGCCGTTACCTGTCCGAGCGCGGCAAGATCCTGCCCCGCCGTACAACCGGTACCTGCGCCGCTCATCAGCGTCAGCTCACGGTCGCCATCAAGCGCGCCCGTCAGATCGCCCTGCTGCCCTACGTAGCAGACTAAGTTTTTCATCCAAAAAGCCTGTCCGCCGCGGACAGGCTTTTTGGATTTGCGGAGGTTTTTATGTTTTCCATCACGCTCATCTGTATGGGAAAGCTGAAGGAGCGCTTCTATACCGAGGCCGCGGCGGAATACGCCAAGCGCCTGCGGGCCTATTGCGATTTCCAGCTCATCGAGCTGCCGGAGTGCCGTCTGCCGGAGGACCCGAACGACACGCAGATCGCGCAGGGTCTGCAAAAAGAAGCGGAGCTTATCCGCGCGAAGCTCCCGAAGGGTTGCTTTTTCTGCGTTCTGACGCCGGAGGGGAAGCTTTTGTCCTCTGAGCAGCTGGCAGATACGCTGCGGCAGGCGAAAAGCGGCGGGCGGTCCAGCGCCTGCTTTCTGATCGGCTCGTCGTTCGGCATCGCGCCGGAACTGAAAAAGCTTGCCGATCTGCAGCTTTCCATGAGCAAAATGACCTTTCCGCACCATCTGGCCCGCGTTATGGCCCTTGAGCAGCTTTACCGCGCCGAGGCCATTCAGGCGGGCAGCAAATATCACAAGTAACAGGAGGAATTTGTCATGTTTCAGATGAAGGACGAAATGCAGACCGCGGTCAAGCACAACATCCGCGGCGGCGACGGCAGCCCCAGCTTCCGCTATCTGTTCTCTGCCGAGCAGCTTGGAAACCGCGCGGAGATGATGGCTGTCATCACGCTCCGGCCCGGCGAATCCGTCGGCGTCCATCCGCATGAGACGAACGGCGAGGCGTATTACATCCTTGAGGGCGCGGCGACCGTCACCGAGGATGGCGAGAGCCGCGAGCTGCACGTCGGCGACGCGGAGTTCTGTGCCGACGGCCACACCCATTCCATCCGCAACCACACCGGTTCCGTCACGCGCTTCCTGGCCGTGATCGTCCCGAACCGGTAGATCGATTGAGAACCAGGAAAAGAGGCCCCGCAGGCAGCGGGACCTCTTTTTCGTGAAGACCTGATTGATGCACCGGCGCGGGAGCGCCCAAGGCTTCCCCGCCGGGGACGGCGTTCGGTGCGTTTATTCAACGGTTACAGTGCCGTTCGGGCCGATGGTGACGGTCATGCCGTCCTTGACATAGGACAGGAATTCCTCGCCCAGCGAGTCGACGACCGGCATTTTGCCCGGCTGGAGCCACACGTCGGCGAGGATCGCGCCGGCGGCTGCCAGAGAATCGATGGGGTTGGCAAACAGCATACACGCCGGCTGCCGGTCCATGGCGCAGGCGCAGTAGAGCACCAGTCCGCCCGTGGTCGAGCCGATGGTCTGCGGCAGGCAGAGCGCCTTGCCCGCCATGGGCTTGCCGTAGAGATCAGGGTTATTCTGGTCGCCGCATTTGGCGGTCTTGTCGCCAAACTGCAGCGATTTCTGGAACGAAGCGAGCGTATTCAGCCCGCCGTGCGTCACAAGCGCCTCAGCCTGCGCGCAGCCGGGCGTAACGACGCGGCCCTGGAAGGTCTTCATGCGCGTGCGCCTCCTTTCGTGATCTGGACAAGGATCTCATCGTCGGTATAATAGCGCGCGGTCGTATATGTGCGCAGCTTGTTGGAGGAGGTGATGACCGGCATCTTGCCGCAGAGCGGATTGTTCATGTACATGAGCGGACAGATATAGGATGTGATCACGCCGGTCTTTTTGAGCCGGGCGGCATACGGCGTTTTCTCAAACTCCTTCAAAACGGCAGGCGCGGCGGTAAAGACCGTCGGGATGCAGACCTTGCTGCGGCCTGCCTCTGCAAGCGCCTGCTCCACGCGGTCGGTCCATGTCTTCAGCTGCTCAAGCGACATATGCGGGCAGCCCATGAAGCAGAGCTTCGGCTTCGCGTTCCTGTTCTTCCAGACGACGGGATAGCTGTCCTTGACGCGCTGAAGCTCCGCGTCGTCGATCACATAGACCCTCGCGCCTTCGGCGATCAGCGCTTCGCCCTGCGCCTTCGCCTCGGGCGTGAGGTTCGCAATGTGATAAAGGCCCACTGCGCCGTTGGATGCGGTGGCCGCGCCGAAGTCCTTGAGATAGGTGCAGGCCGCGTCGTCCAGCTCCGTGCCGAGCCATTTGTCGAGGCCGACCACATACGGCACATCCTCCATGACCTTCATGCCGATGGCCGAGCCAAGCAGCTGCGCTTCGGGCTTTTTGGACGTCTCGATTTTGATGACCCACGTTGCCCGGCGTCCTTCGTCGGTCAGCAGACCGAAATACGGCACAAAGCCGACGATGGAGCCCATGATGTCCATGATGCCGGAGTTGCGGTTGCAGCGTGCGCCGAGCACGGAGTTCGCGTACACGACGGCGGAGGATTCCGACCATGAGAGCACCTCACCCTGTTCGGGCTTGTTGCCGACCTCGGACATGTAACAGGTGCAGGTGAACGCGTCCTTGTTCAGAAGTCCCAGCTTTTCCAGCTGGCCCTCATAAAAGTCCTGCTTGTTGTACATGAATTTTTTGAACACGAGCTGCTGCAGGAGATTTGCCGGGACATTGGGGTCGAGCGGGCGGGGGTCTGCCGAGAATTTCTGGCCGGAGACGGCGCCCGCGTCGATCAGCTGCTGCATGAGATCGTACACCGGCTGCAGAACGCCGAGGCCGAAGGATGTGACAAGATGGTTGTACCGGCTCGTGACCGGAACCATTTTCTCCGCGTGGAATGCTTCGCCGAACATGACAAGCGTTTTCATGACCTTCGCCATGGTTTCACCCTTGGCACCGTCCAGAATGGCCTGCTGTTCGTCCGTCAGGATCATGCCCATGATGGATCTGCCTCCTTTTTATTTCCTTTATTTTTATGTATGGTGTGTACGTTTAAGGCTCCTCTTGTGCCCAAGGGGGCTTTGGATACACTCAGAACGTGATCTGCTCCCCGTCCCGTTTCAGTGTCTTGCCGTAATAGCACGTCATGGCTTTAACCAGCGCGTCGAGATCCTCCGCGCCTGCCGTTTCCACGCAGGAGTGCATGGCCAGCTGTGCAAGGCCGATGTCTACGCTTGGAACGGAGACCTTCGTTGTGGCGATGGAGCCGAGGGTCGAGCCGCCCGGCATATCGGAGCGGTTCGCGTAGACCTGCACGGGCGCGCCCGCCTCGCGGCAGACTGCCGTGAACAGCGCGCAGGAGACGCCGTCGGTCGTGTAGCGCTGGTTGGCGTTGAACTTGATGACGACGCCGCCGTTCAGACGCGGCGTGTTGGTCATGTCGGCGTATTCCGGATGGTTCGGGTGGACGCCGTGGGCGTTGTCCGCCGAGACAAGGAAGCTCTGCGCAAGCATTCGCAGATACCCCTCCTCATTCAGCCCCAGCGCAAGCGCGATGCGCCGGAGCGTATCGGAAAGCAGGCTCGACGCCGCGCCCTGCTTTGTCTGGCTGCCGACCTCCTCATTGTCGAACGCGCAGAAGACCGGCACGCTGCCAGAGGCCTTCGCGGCCAGAAAGCCCTCGAGCAGACCGAACACGCAGCCGAGATCGTCCAACCGGGGAGCGAGAATAAACTCGTTTTTCGCGCCGAGGCAAGTGCCGCGTGTGCGCACATACAGACTCAGGTCTTCTCCGAGCACCTCGTCCTCCTGCACGCCCGCAGCCTTGGCCACGACGCTGCGGAAGCTGCCGGAGGCCTCCTGCATCCCGTAGAGCGGGAGCGTGTCGACATTTGCCATGAGCTTAAAGCCGTCGTTTGCGGCGCGGTTCATGTGGATGGCGACGGAGGGGATCACAGCCAGACCGCGGTCTACATCGACCAGCTTTGTCTCCAGCTTTCCGTCCTTCGCCGTCACGACGCGGCCTGCGACGGAAAGCGGCCGGTCGAACCATGTGCCCATGAGCATACCGCCGTATTTCTCCGTCGACAGCTGCACATACGGGCCGGACTTTTTCTCCGGGTTGTGCTTGATCTTGAAGGTAGGGGAGTCGGTATGCGCGGCGGCCATCAGGAAGCCCGCGGGCGCACTTTGCGGGATGCGGAAGGACAGGAGCGACGAGCCGTTGCGCGTGACGAAGTATTTCCCGCCCGGCGTCAGCGTCCATGCGTCCTGCTCCCGCAGCTGCGCATAGCCGCTTCTTTCCAGCCGCTCCGCGAGCGCCTGCACGGCATGGTAGCAGCTGGGGCTGGCGGCGAGAAAGTCGAAAAGCTGTTCGGTAAGCATGAAAGAACCCTCCATGTGTCGTTTTCTTTCAGTATACCGCGCCCGGCGCAGGCCCGCAAGGGTGAATTTTCGCGCGGCTCTTTTCAATGCGGGGAAATTGTGCTAAACTATAGAAAAAATAAAGGCAATGGAGGCTTTTTTTATGAAAAAAACAGTCCTGCGGGAATACGCAAAGCTGATCGCCAAGGCCGGAGCGAATGTCCAGAAGGGACAGGAGGTCTTTATCACGGCCGAGCTTGACCAGCCGGAATTCGTCGCGATGGTGGTCGACGAGTGCTATAAGCTGAAGGCGAAGAAGGTCGTCGTCGACTGGAGCTATCAGCCGCTTACGAAGCTGCACGTGCGCTACCGCTCCGTCAAGACTCTGTCCACGCTCGACAACTATGAAGAGGCCCGCTGGCAGCACTATGTCGACACCATTCCCTGCCGCATTTATCTCATCAGCGAGGACCCCGACGGCCTGCGCGGCGTGAACCAGGAGAAGATGGCAAAGTCCCAGCAGGCCAAGTACCCCATCATCAAGGGCTACCGCGACCAGATCGAGAACAAATATCAGTGGTGCATCGCCGCTGTGCCGGGTGAAAAGTGGGCCAAGAAGCTCTTCCCGGAGCTGCGCGCGTCGCAGGCCGTGGAAAAGCTGTGGGACGCCATTCTGAAGACCTCCCGCGTGACCGACGATCCCATCCAGGCGTGGGAAGACCACAACCGGGATCTGCACGACCGCTGCGAATATCTCAACAATCTGCATATCCGGGAGCTGCGCTACAAATCCTCCAACGGCACCGACTTCACCGTCGGCATGATCCCCGAGGCGCAGTTCTGCGGCGGCGGCGAGACGAGCCTGCAGGGCATTTTCTTCAACCCCAACATCCCCACCGAGGAATGCTTCATCTCCCCGATGCGCGGCGTGGCCGAGGGCATCGTCTACGCGACGAAGCCGCTGAGCTATCAGGGCCAGCTGATAAGCGGCTTCTGGATCCGCTTCCATGAGGGCAAGGCCGTCGAATGGCACGCCGAGGAAAACAACGAGCTTCTGACGAAGCTCATCGAAATGGACGAGGGCAGCCGGTATCTCGGCGAATGCGCGCTCGTGCCGTTCGATTCGCCCATCAACCAGACGGGCCTGCTGTTCTACAACACGCTGTTCGATGAGAACGCCTGCTGCCATCTGGCGCTCGGCATGGGCTTTGCGGACACCATCAGGGACTTCCAGAACAAGACGCTGGACGAATGCCGCAAGCTTGGCGTGAACGATTCCATGATCCACGAGGATTTCATGATCGGCTCGGCAGATCTCTCGATCGACGCTGTCTGCGAGGACGGCAAGACCGTTGCCATCTTCCGCAACGGAACCTGGGCGTTCTGATCGGAGCTGTCAGGGGCTGCCTGTTACGGGACATCGAGCTTGACAGCGGCTGTCTTTGAATGGCTGCGGTAAATCAGCTTTGCATTCAAAATCTGCGAAGCAGTACGAATTCGCCTAAGGCTCCTCTTTGCACGCAAAGGGGAGCCCTTTTGTTGCGCCTGCGCATGGAAAAATGCAGGGCTTTAGTGCGGTGCATCGATAAAAAATGACGGGCGGATTTTCTGCTGTTTTGTACAGAATACAGAGGAAATTCTGTGCGCACTGGCGAGGAGGACTGGATGAACGCACAAAAACAAGCTGTAAAAACTGTGAAAAATGCTGATTTTTGTTCAAAAAGGCACGGAAAGATCGACGTTTTTGGACGAAATCGGAACGCGCGCAGGAAAAAGATACGGCGCGGGAAGCGGACCGGGCACTGTCGGGAAATGTACGGGAAAAGACAATTTTTCAGGTGGAAAAAAATCATTTTAGTTGATTCTGGACGGTGAATATGCTATAATAACTTACAGATATCTCATAGTATTCGTCACGCGGTCAGATGGCCGTGCGCGGCGGACGGATATCAAAACCAGCGATAATTTTCTGTGGATCAAACACAGTAAATTATAAAATTAAAACAGGAGGATTAAGATGAAAAAGAATCTGAAGAAGCTCTTCGCGCTGCTTCTCGTCGTCGTCATGGTTGCTGCCATGTTCGCCGGCTGCGCAAACAACGCCGAAAAGCCCGCTGAGACCACTCCCAGCGACACCAACACCCCCGCTGAAGACACCAACACTCCCGCCGAAGACAACACCCCGGCTGAAGATGCGACTCCCGTCGAGACCCGTGAGAACAAGGTCATCTACGGCAGCTCCACCGAGATCTCCGGCGACCTCGGCAACGCATGGTGGACCAACAACGCCAGCGACAAGGCCGTCCGCGACCTGATCAACGACTATGACACCGTCATTTTCGATCAGTTCGGTCAGATGGTCATGAACCAGACCACGGCTGCCTCCATCGACGAGACCAAGAATGACGACGGCACCCTCACCTTCACCGTCAAGATCAACGAAGGCCTGACCTACAACAACGGCGAGCCCATCACCGCTGCTGACTATGTCGCCTACATTCTGGTTCAGCTGTCCCCGGCCACGAAGGAAGCCGGCGCGACCGTCACCGCCAACTCCGTTTTCGGCGGCCCCGAGTACCAGAACGGCGAAACCAAGGAGCTGGCCGGTGTCCGCCTGCTGGATCCCTATACCTACTCCATCCAGATCGCAGCTGACTACGCCAACTATTACTATGCGTTCAGCTACGCTTCCCTGTCTCCGCTGTACCTGCCGATGTACGCTTCCGCTGACCTGACCGTCAAGGACGACGGCAACGGCGCATACCTCGACGGCGGCGAGCTGGTTGCCGACGAGATCAACGCTTCCCGTTATGTGTACGCTGACCGCGTCTCCGCTGGCCCGTACAGCATCAAGAGCCTCGACACCGGCGCTCTGACTGCTACTCTCGAGATCAACCCCAACTACGCAGGCAACTTTGAGGGCCAGAAGCCTTCCATCCAGACGATTGTTGTCGTCAAGGCTGAAGACGACACCATGATGGACGCCTTCAAGACGGGCGAGATCAACTTCCTGTCCCAGCTGTCCGAAGGTGACCAGATCAACGCTGCGCTCGACCTGGCTGAGACCGGCGATTTCAACTACTGCCACTACACCCGTAACGGCTACGGCAAGATCATGTTCCAGTGCGACGGCGGCCCCACCCAGTTCGCTGCTGTCCGCCAGGCTGTTGCATACCTGCTTGACCGCGAAGAGTTCGCTACCACCTTCACCGGCGGCTACGGCTCTGTCGTTCATGGCCCGTACTCCACCGCACAGTGGATGTATCAGGATTCCGAAGAATTCTTCAACGACAACCTCAACACCTACTCCTATGACCCGGCTAAGGCTGTCGAAGTCCTCGAGGCTGACGGCTGGACGCTGGATGCCGAAGGCAACGAGTATTCCGGCACCGGCCTGCGTTACAAGGAAGTCACCGCTGAAGAAGCTGGCGACTACGCTCTGAACGTTACTCTGGCGGACGGCCGCATCCTGATGCCTCTGCACATCATGTGGGCTTCCTCCGAGAACAACCCCGTTTCCGCTCTGCTGGCTACCATGCTCTCCAACGGCAAGCAGACTGCTGACGCTGGCATGCAGATCGAGCAGACGACCATGACCTTCTCCGAGCTGCTGAACTGGATCTACCGCGATACCTCCGTCGGCGATCAGTACGGCGTGTTCACCTATGGCATGTTCAACCTGGCCACCGGTTTTGCCGATGTCTATGACTATGCCTACAACTACGCTTCCGATCCTGAGTCCGACTATGTCAAGATGGGCTACAACCAGAACTACATCTACGACAAGGAACTCGACGACCTGTCCATGGACATGGTTTACAAGTCCGCTCCTGGCGACGACGCGACCTTCCTGGATTACTTCCAGAAGTTCATCGTCCGCTGGAATGCGCTGCTGCCTGAGATTCCTCTGTACTGCAACGACTACCACACCTTCTTCCCGTCCTGGCTGAAGAACTACAACGAGTCCAGCCTGTGGGATTTCCAGAAGGCGATTGTCTACGCTTCCATCGAGGGCGCCGAATAATAGCGATCCTTCCCCTTGCTTCCCAGCGACGGGGCGGCACAAACCGCCCCGTCGCTTCCGGTATCTTTGGCGAATCTTTTTTTCTTTAGCGTATCATATATCTACGAAAAAAGACCGTTTTGGTTTTATATACAGGTTCCTGCGCTCTTTTTGAGCAAATACAAGAGAAAAGGAGGGTATGCGGATGACGAAATATGTACTCAAGCGACTTGTATACATGGTAATTGTATTTCTGCTTGTTTCGCTTCTGATGTATTCCATCTACAACCTGATTCCGACCGACCCGGCCCGCGCCCAGCTCGAGCCGATGAAAACGACGCTCAAGCCGGAAGAATATGAGCAGCGCTATCAGATGCTGCGCCAGCAGATGGGCCTCGACGACCCGCTGATCGTGCGCTATCTGCGCTGGATCGGCTTCTGGCCGGACGTCAACGGCGAACTCAACGGCATGCTGCAGGGCAACTTCGGCTACTCCCAGATCTACAAGACGGATGTTGCCAATGTTCTGCCGTCAAGAATGCTCAACACGATCTACATCAACATTTTCTCAACGCTTGTCGCGCTGGCCATCACGATCCCGCTTGGCATCTACTGTGCCGTGCATAAGCGCAGCAAATCAGACAACGCCGTGCAGGTGCTGTCCATTGTGGGCTACTCGATTCCAGTCTACATCATTGCACTGATTTTTATCTGGCTGTTCGCGGTCACGCTCCGCTGGCTGCCGGTTTTCGGAATGCAGACGCCGGGCAATAACTTTACCGGCTTCCGTGCGTTCCTCGACAAGGTCTACTATATGACGCTGCCGGTGCTCGTCATGACGGTCGGCTCTCTCGGCGGCATGACCCGCTATGTCCGCGCCGCCATGATCGAAGCGCTCAGCATGGACTATATCCGCACCGCCCGTGCCAAGGGCCTGCGCGAAAAGGTCGTCGTCTATTCCCACGCATGGCGCAACGCCCTGCTGCCGGTCATTACCGTCCTCATCGGCTGGTTCATCAGCATCTTCTCCGGTTCTCTGATCATTGAGCAGATGTTCGCGCTCAACGGTATGGGCCAGCTGTACTATCAGGGCCTGATGAACAACGACTTTGAACTTGCACTGGCGATTCAGATGTTCTATGTGCTCATCGCGCTCGTCGGCCAGCTGATCACCGACCTCAGCTACGGTATCGTCGACCCGCGTGTTCGCGTCAATAAGTAAAGGGGGAGAAGAAACATGGAAAAAAAGAAAAAATCGACCCTCTTTACCCGTCTGTTCGGCAACCGCAACAAGGTCACCGACTTCATGACGGAAGAACAGCTGCAAAGCCCCGGCCGTCTGATCCTCAAGAATTTCCTGCATAACCGGCTCGGCATGATCGGTCTGATCGTGTTCCTTCTGATTTTCCTGCTGGTCATGATCGGCCCGAAGTTCTATACGCTTGATCTGTCCTATCAGGACAATACGCAGCTGAATGTTCCGCCCGGAATGAACATGATGTCCATTCCCGACGGTATGAAGCATAAAGTCGCAGATATCTCTCCCGGCACGACCTACGGCGTCGGCGTTGACACCGACGGCAACGTCTATACCTGGGGCTATACCAAGATTACAGAAACCATCGATCTGAAGAACATCCCCGAGGAAGTTCAGAACGCCAAGATCGTCAACGTCGCGGCAGGCTATGACCATATCGTTGCGCTCGACGAAAACGGCGGGGTCTATGTCTGGGGCAACCGCCGTCTCGGCCAGGATATGCTTCCCGACAAGCTCCAGATGGCCGCCGCCTACGGCAAGAACCTCGGCATCAAGCAGATCGAGGCCAGCAACCAGTTCTCCGCGGCTGTCACCGAAGACGGTGAACTGTTCCTCTGGGGCAACGGCAATCAGGCCGACATCAAGGTCAAAAAAGAGTATCAGGGCAACATTGAAAAGGTCGCCCTGACGGCCCGCGCGTACATCGCTCTGACGAAGGACGGCGCAGTTGTCTATTCTGGCTTCCAGAAGGACAATGCCCTTGTCCGCATCCCGGACGGACTGGATTCCGGCGTCGTTGACATCGCAGCGTCCAGCAACGCGGTTGCGGCGGTCAAGGAAGACGGCACCGTCGTTGTCTGGGGCACCTGCACCAACGGCGAAAAAAACGTTCCTGCATTTGAGAGCAAGCCTGTCGAACTCTACGGCGGCCGCTATCACTTCACGGCTCTGATGGACGACGGCGAGGTCATCTCCTGGGGCGACAACACCCATGGTCAGGCATCCGTTCCGGCCTCTTTCAATGACAAGGAGATCGTCACCGTTTATGCGGGATTCTATCAGAACTATGCAGTCACAGTTGACGGCGACGTTGAAACGTGGGGCCTGAAGGGTTATGTCTGCGGTACGGATGATCTGGGACGCGACGTGTTCAACCGCATCATCAACGGCGGCAAGGTCACCATGACTGTCGGCGCCATCTCCGTCATCATCCAGCTCATTATTGGCATCATCCTCGGCGGACTGGCCGGTTATTTCGGCGGCTGGGTCGACAACATCATCATGCGTATCTCTGAGGTTGTCGGCGGCCTGCCGTTCCTGCCCTTCGCCATGATCCTCTCGGCCATCATCGGCACCCGTATCACGGCTGAGCAGCGTATGTACCTCATCATGGTCGTGCTTGGCGTTCTGTCATGGCCGGGCATCTGCCATCTGATCCGCGCGCAGATCTTCTCGCAGCGTGAGCAGGAGTATGTCACGGCTGCGCAGGCACTCGGCGTGCGCGAGAAGTCGATCATCTTCCATCACATCATCCCCAATGTCATGAGTCTGATTCTGGTCAACGCGACGCTGAGCTTCGCAACCTGCATGCTCACCGAGTCCTCGCTGTCCTACATGGGCTTCGGCATTGCGCCGCCCACGCCGACCTGGGGCAATATGCTCACCGGCGCGAACAACTCCATCGTCATCCAGCAGTACTGGTGGCGCTGGGTATTCCCGGCTGCGATCTTCGGCATCTGCACGATCTGCATCAACCTCGTCGGTGATGCGCTGCGCGATGCGGTCGATCCCAAGTCCGCTGAGCGATAAGGAGGGGTTGTTGTGGCATTACTAGAATTAAAAAACCTGAAGACTTTCTTCGCGACCAAACGCGGCACGGTCAAGGCGGTCAACGGCGTCAGCTATTCGCTGGACGCGGGCAAGGTGCTCGGCGTCGTCGGCGAATCCGGTTCCGGCAAGAGCGTCTCGGCCATGAGCATTCTCCGTCTGCTCGACGGCAACGGCTATATTGACTCCGGCGAGATCCTCTTCAACGGTCAGGATCTGACCAAGCTGTCCATGAACGAAATGTACAAGATCCGCGGCAACGAGATCTCCGTGATCTTCCAGGAGCCGATGACGAGCCTGAACCCGGTCTTCACCGTCAGCCGTCAGATCTCCGAGCCGCTCATGATCCATCAGGGCATGAACAAAAAGCAGGCTGCCGCGAAAGCGGTCGAGCTGCTGTCCGACGTCAAGATCCCGAACCCCGAGGTCGTCGCCAAGCAGTATCCGCACCAGCTCTCCGGCGGTATGCGGCAGCGTGTCATGATCGCCATGGCGCTGGCCTGCCGTCCGAAGCTGCTGATCGCGGACGAGCCGACCACGGCGCTCGACGTGACCATTCAGGCGCAGATCCTGAAGCTCATGAACGAGCTGCGTGAGAAAAACGGCACCGCCGTTCTGTTCATCACGCACGATCTCGGCGTCATCAACCAGATGGCCGACAACGTCGCGGTCATGTACTGCGGCCAGGTCGTCGAATACGCACCCGCCGGGACGATCTTCCACAAGAACGAGTATTCCCATCCCTATACCGAGGGCCTGATGCTCTCCATCCCGCGTCTGGATACCCCCAGCGACGAACGGCTTGAAGCGATCCCCGGCGCGGTCCCGCACCCGCTGGATCTGCCCAAGGGCTGCAAGTTCGCCCCGCGCTGCAAGTACGCGACCGAGCGCTGTCTGGAGGAGGAGCCGGAGCTGATCCACGTCTCCGACACCCAGCAGGTTCGCTGCTTCTACGCGAAGAAGGAGGACAGACATGCAAAATAATGACAAGAAGGTTCTGCTTCGCATCAGCAACCTGAAGCAGTATTTCCCCCTGAAGGGCGGCCGCTTTGTCAAGGCCAACGACGGCATCACGCTGGATATCTACGAGGGCGAGACGTTCGGCCTCGTCGGCGAGTCCGGCTGCGGCAAGTCTACGCTTGGCCGCACCATCCTCCAGCTGTATCACCAGACCTATGGCCGCACCATGTACTACGGCCGCTCCCTTGACGATCTGGCGCCGAAGTATGTCATCGATACCGTTAAAAACCTCAAAGCCCGCCGCACCAAGCTCCGCGAGCTGGAGCAGAAGCGCGACAAGCTCGAGGCCGATTACGCCAAGCTCTCCGAGAAGGAGCAGTACGCCAAGCACGGCGAGCTCGATACCGCCCGCAAGCTGGCGGAGGACGCGCTGCTGGATATCACAAAGATCGTCGGCGGCTTCCTCGTGGTCGATGATCTCGATCCTGTCATCGCGGCCTATTCCAAGGATTACGCCATTGCGCGCAAGCTGTCCAGCATGGAGGAAAAGCGGCAGGAGCTGCTGGTCGACGTGGACGACGCGGAATACGCGAAGAAGACTGCCGAGGAAGCGGGCAAGTCCGGCAAGGACGACCAGCTGCAGAAAGCGCAGGAAAAGCTGAAGCAGTGCGACGACCAGATCGCCGCTCTGCGTGCGCAGCTTGACGCGGGCCGCAAGGAGATCGAGGCGCTGCGCGTCCCGTATGCAAACGACCCTGAGTTCCAGAAGTACGAGGCCTACCGCGACGACGGCATCGACCTTGCCCGACTGGAGTACAACGAAATGCGCCGCCTGCGCCGCGATATGCAGCTGATCTTCCAGGACCCGTATTCCTCGCTGAACCCGCGCATGAGCGTCGGCCAGATCATCAGCGAGGGTATGCAGGCGCACAACATGATCAAGAAAAAGGACGCCCGTATGCAGGAAATGGTCCTCAAGATCATGGACGACTGCGGCCTTGCGCCCTACTTCCTGCACCGCTTCCCGCACCAGTTCTCCGGCGGCCAGCGGCAGCGTATCGGCATCGCCCGCGCGCTCGCCACGAAGCCGAAGTTCGTCGTCTGCGACGAGGCTGTCTCCGCGCTGGACGTGTCCATTCAGGCGCAGATCATCAACCTGCTGCTCGATCTGAAGGAACAGCAGAATCTGACCTATATGTTCATCACGCACGACCTGTCTGTCGTCAAGTACATTTCCGACCGTGTCGGCGTCATGTACCTCGGCACGATGGTCGAGCTGGCAGCGGCTGACGAGATCTTCCATCACCCCATCCATCCGTACACCGAGGCGCTGCTGAACGCGATCCCGACCACGGATACCGTCGGCGCGAAGGAGCTGTCGATCCTTGAGGGCGACATCCCCAGCCCGGTGAACCCGCCGAAGGGCTGCAAGTTCCATACGCGCTGCAAATACTGCACGGAGATCTGCACGCAGGTCGTTCCGGAGTGGGAAGAGGTTCGCCCGAACCACTTCGTCGCCTGCCACCACAAGCTTGAGGCGAAGGAGTAAGCCGATGCTGTTCCAGAAGAGAATAGACCGCGCGATGCGCTACCAGAAGGAGCGGAACGAAGCGGCGGAGCTGAAAAAGCCGACAGAGGAGGATAAGGACGCCGTCAGCAAAAAGGATCTTTTTGCGATGATCCTGTCCGCCATGCTGGTGATCCTGCCGGTCGCGATCCTGATCCTGTTCGTCATTGCGTTTGGCTGCTACTTCCTCTTCTTCCATTGAGCTGATCCCAATATGTACAATACCCCTGGTATGCGTCTGGCATACCGGGGGTATTTGCAATGCACGCCCATACCGGGGTGTCCGTCAGTCCGTGTCATCGTGCATCTGCCCGCGAAGAAAGACCGCGAGTGCCTGTCCCAGAATGCGGGCGGAGCGCAGCGCTTCGGCCAGCGTATTGCCACTTGCGCCGACCTCGACAAGAAGGGAACCCGGCGTTTCGTGCTGGTTGAAGCGCTCGGTGCGCAGATTGAGGTTCCGGCACAGGCCGGGTGCCGAGCGGTTCAGAAGTGTCTGGATTTTCAGCGCATTTGCGAGATTTTCCTGCCAGTCCGGGTGCGATAAGCCGCCCTCGTCCGTGCCGACTACGAGCATCAGCTCTGCACAGGCTTCGCCGTCTGCCTCCGCTGTCAGCGCGACCGGGTTCCCGTCTGCGTCCTCAGCCGCGTCGCGATGGATATCCAGCACCATCTGAATGGACGGATATTCTGCCAGATAGCCCTCGATGGTCTGCCGCATACGCTCGTAGGCGCCGTTGTAATTCGGATAATCGTTCGGCTGCGTGTCGTGCAGGACAGAAATGCCCGCCTCCGTCAGAATATCCGCAATTTCATCGCCCACGCGGATCACGGAATACCGCTCATCCAGCGTCCGCAGCGCATCTGATTCCGGATATTCAAAGCCCGCCTCCATGGTATACGCCTCGCTGGAGTGCGTATGTACGATCAGGACTGCCGGGCCGTCATCCGAAAGCGACAGTGCGGACGGACGGGTCAGCAGCGCCTGCTTGTCCGGCTGATAGCTGCAGGCGCCGACGATGCCGATCGCGTCCGCCTCGTCCGCAGAAAACACAAGCGGCGGGTCGACTGGCTCCGCCTTCGTCTCCTGCTCTGCGGGCGCTTCCGATGCAGCGGCGATCTCCGGCTGCATAGGCGGCTCAGACGGTGCAGTCTCCGGCTCGAGAATTTCCAGAAGAAAGACATCCGGCTCGTCCGGTACTTCGAGCTTCGGCGCAAGCCCGACTGCCGAATCAAGCGCCGCCGATACGCCCGTCGCCAGAAGCAGCCGCACGATCACGGCAAACGCCACCAGACTCATGCAGAACCGGTTTTCCATACTGCGGTATTTCATATGCTTCGCCCCCATTACAGTATATGCACGCAGACCGGCAGGCAGAACCGGCAGTTTCCATGCCAAACAGAAAGAAAAAACCGTTTGGCTGCACTTTTCCCATTGAATTTCCGGTCAGCGTCGTTTATAATATGCAATAAGTATCAGCACGCAGGAGGGACACGGCTTGGCACAGGTTTTGGCAGTCATCTCCGGCAAGGGCGGCACGGGCAAGACCTCGCTCTGCGCGGGCGTCGCGTCGTGTCTGGCGATGGAGGGACAGCGGGTGCTGTGCGTCGATCTCGACGTCGGCCTGCGCAACCTCGATATCGCGCTCGGCATGGCCGATATGGCGGTTCTGCCGTTTACGTCCGTCATGCGTGGGGAATACTCCCTTCAGCAGGCGTCACAGCACCCCACGATCGGAAATCTCTCCATGCTCACGGCCCCTGTGACCGAGAGCGCTGAGGCGGTCGACACAGAAGCGTTCGAACGACTCATCACGCAGGCACGGGACGGCTTCGACTGGATCCTGCTGGATGCGCCGGCGGGCGTCGGACGGCTGTTCCGGATGGCGGTGCGCTGTGCGGACGAGGCAATGCTCGTCACGCTGCCCGGCCCTGCGTCGCAGCGGGACGCCGCGCACACAGCGGAGCTTCTGCTGCAGGAGCGGCAGATCCCGGCACGGCTTGTGGTCAACCGGGCTGTCCCGAAGCTGTTTGCCTGTATGCGCTCGACGGTCGACGATGTGATGGACGGCGTGGGACTGCCGCTGCTCGGCGTGGTGCCGGACGATGCATCTGTCACGCTGGCTGCGGCAGAGGGAAAGCCGCTCGTACAATATACCTACCACGGCGCGGCGCTGGCCTGCCTGCATATCGCAAAGCGGCTGTGCGGACAGCGCGTTCCGTTGATGAAAATTACCCGATAATGCGTACATAAAGGAGCTGAGCGTATGAACATCACCCTTATGGCACACGATAAAAAGAAGGAACTCATGGTGCAGTTCTGCACCGCGTATAAAAGCATTCTGTCCAAGCACTCGCTGTCGGCTACGGCTGCGACGGGACGCCTGGTGTCCGAGGCAACGGGCCTGCCCGTGACGCTCTTCCTGTCCAAGAGTCAGGGTGGCCACCAGCAGATCGACGCGCGCATCGCGTATAACGAGATCGACCTTGTCATCATGTTTTCCGACCCCAACGACACCGATCCCTGGGAGGATCAGCGCATCATGCGCACGCTTCGCCTGTGCGATTCGTCCAACGTCCCGTGCGCGACAAATCTGGCCTCGGCAGAAATGCTGATCCTCGGATTGCAGCGCGGCGATCTGGATTGGCGCATGATGATGAAGAACAAGAAAACGATCCGATAATTTTGATTTTTGCGACGACGCGGAAGCAGTACCGGCTTTCTGCCTGCCCAGAGAGAGGGCCATGACGCTGAAAGGCCCTTGCAGCAGCACCGGGAAGGACATCCGCCGAGCAAGCGTATAAGGCGCACCGCGCCGAAATCGCCGGGCCCGCGCAGCCCGCATCCCTTGCGCAAGAGGGAAGTGTCCAACCGCTTCCGAATTTGGGTGGCACCACGAAGCAGGTATGCTCTCGTCCCAAAACGCCGGGACGGGAGTATATTTTTATGGATATGCAAAGCAAATTTGCACGCACCGGTTGTAGGGGGCGATGCCGGTCACAGCCGTTCGCGACGAAGGAGCGTTACGGATGTGGGTCTGCCGCTTGCCGGTACACATCGCCCCGGCAGGATGGACTGTTTTTTCGGAAATCTTCGGCAAATTCGCAGCTGCCCAGCGGGCCGATGTGGGCATCGGCCCCTACAAGATTCCAGCAAATCCATACTTCCCTGCAATTTATGACCACATAGCTGATTTACCGCAATGATCCCATCCAAAACCAAAAACGCATCACATAGAGAGGAACAAAACCATGTCACAAATCAAACCGCATACGCTCTCCGGGTTTATGGAGCTGCTGCCGCAGCCGCAGCTGCAGATGGAGGCGATCATGGAGGTTCTGCGGAACACCTACAGCCTCTATGGCTTCACGCCGCTGGATACCCCCGCGATCGAAGCTGCCGACGTGCTGCTGGCCAAGGGCGGCGGCGAGACGGAAAAGCAGATCTATCGCTTCCAGAAGGGAGACAGCGATCTGGCGCTGCGCTTCGATCTGACCGTCCCGCTGGCAAAATACGTCGCGCTGCACTACGGCGAGCTGGCCTTCCCCTTCCGCCGCTACCAGATCGGCAAGGTCTACCGCGGCGAACGCGCGCAGCGCGGCCGCTTCCGCGAGTTCTATCAGGCCGACATCGACATCATCGGCGACGGCAAGCTCTCCATCACGAACGAGGCTGAGATCCCGTCCATCATCTATAAGACGTTCTCGACGCTCGGCCTGCGCCGGTTCCAGATCCGCGTGAATAACCGCAAGATTTTGAACGGCTTCTACGCCATGCTTGGCCTGTCCGAGCAGTCCGGCGATATTATGCGCACCGTCGACAAGCTCGACAAGATCGGCTCCGACAAGGTTCGCGTCCTGCTGGTCGAGGAGTGCGGCGTGGAGGAGGCAAAGGCCGATGAGATCCTGACCTTCATCGCCATCCGCGGCACAAATGGCGAGGTCCTGTCCGCGCTGGAGCAGTACCGCAGCAGAAACGAGGTCTTCGATCAGGGCCTGGACGAGCTTTCGTCCGTGACGAAGCTGCTCGGCGCGTTCGGCGTGCCGGAGGAGAATTTCGCCGTCGACCTCACCATTGCGCGCGGGCTGGATTACTACACCGGCACTGTCTACGAGACAACGCTTCTTGACCATCCCGAGATCGGCTCGGTCTGCTCCGGCGGCCGGTACGACAATCTTGCGGAGTATTATACCGACCGTCCGCTGCCCGGCGTCGGCATCTCTATCGGTCTGACGCGCCTGTTCTACGTGCTGAACGAGCAGAGAATGCTGAACGAGGAGCGCGTCATGGCCCCGGCTGACGTGATGATCGTTCCCATGACCGACGATCTGGAGGCCGCCGTCCGGCTTGCGACCGAGCTTCGCGCGCAGAATATCCGCGTCCAGCTCTACGCTGAGCAGAAGAAATTCAAGGCCAAGATCCAGTACGCGGACAAGCTGCACATCCCCTATGTCGTCTTCCTCGGCGAGGACGAGATCGCGGCCGGAACCGTCTCACTGAAGGATCTTCGCACCGGCGACCAGGTCACCGTCCCGGCGCAGGACGCAGCTGCCCGCATTCTGGCCGATATCGAGCTTCGCGGCCAGGGCACGATTTTAAAGTAAAAAATTTTCCCATAAAGAAAGAAGGAAACCACTATGATGCAGTCAAGAACCCATACCTGCGGCCAGCTTCGCATCGAAAACGCGGGCGAGCGCGTCACGCTCGTCGGCTGGATGGAAAATGTCCGCGTGGTCGGCAATAACTTTGCCTTTATCGTCCTGCGTGATTTCTACGGCACGACGCAGATCGTTGTCGAGACGGAAGAGATCATGAACATCGTCAAGGGCATCAACAAGGAGTCGACCATCTCCGTGACCGGCACCGTGCGGGAACGCGCAAGCAAAAACCCCAAGCAGCCCACCGGCGACATCGAGGTCGTGCCGGAGAAGATCGAGCTGCTGGGCCGCTGCCAGTACAACGAGCTGCCGTTCGAGATCAACCGCAGCCGCGACGCCGACGAGACGCAGCGCCTGAAGTACCGCTATCTCGACCTGCGCAACCCCGCTGTCAAGAGCAACATCATCCTGCGCTGCAATGTCATCGCCGCCATCCGCAAGGCTATGATGGACCATGATTTCCTTGAGATCACGACCCCCATCCTCACGGCCTCCAGCCCGGAGGGCGCGCGCGACTACCTTGTTCCCGCCAGAAAGCATCCCGGCAAGTTCTACGCCCTGCCGCAGGCCCCGCAGCAGTTCAAGCAGCTGCTCATGACCTCCGGCTTTGACCGCTATTTCCAGATCGCTCCCTGCTTCCGCGACGAGGACGCACGCGGCGACCGCAGCCCCGGCGAGTTCTATCAGCTCGATATGGAAATGGCCTTTGCCGCGCAGGACGACGTGTTTGCCATCATTGAGGACGTGCTGCCGCCGATCTTCGCCAAATACGGCAAGTATAACATCGCGTCCAGCGCACCGTTCCGCCGCATCGCGTACAAGGACGCGCTGGAGACCTACGGCTCCGACAAGCCGGATCTGCGCATCGATCTGACGTGCATAAATATCTCCGACCTGTTCACGGAGTCTGAATTTGAGCCGTTCAAGGGCCAGACCGTCAAGGCCGTGCCCATCTCGAACTGCCATCTGACGCGGAAACAGATCGAAAAGCTCCTGACCGACTGCGAGGTGCAGGCGGGCGTCAAGGGCTACTGGTTCAAGATGGACGAGAACGGCGAGCTTGCAGGCGGCGTCGCGAAGTTCGTGCAGGGCTGCAAGGATGCGCTCATCGAGCGTCTCGGCCTGACCGCCAACACGCTGGTCGTTGTTGCGGCGGGCGCTTCTGCTACGAAGCTCACCGGCGTTCTCATCAAGACCTTCGGCGCGAATGTCGAGGGGCATATGGACAAGGAGCGCTACGAATTCTGCTGGATCGTCGACTTCCCGATGTACGAGATCGGCGACGAGTCCGGAGAACTGGAATTCTGCCACAACCCGTTCTCCATGCCGGGCGGCGGCGCAGCCACGCTGGACAAGGCCATCCGGGGCGAAATTGACCCGCTGACCATCACGGCGCAGCAGTATGACCTCGTCTGCAATGGCATCGAGCTGTCCTCCGGCGCAGTCCGGAACCATGATCCCGAGATCATGATCAAGGCCTTCCAGCTCGTCCGCCTCGGCGAGGATGATGTAAAGAAGAAGTTCCCCGCCATGTACAACGCCTTCTGCTACGGCGCACCTCCCCATGCCGGTATCGCTCCGGGCATCGACCGTATGGTCATGCTGCTGGCAGGCGAGGACTGCATCCGCGAGATCATTCCGTTCCCGATGAACAAGAACGCACAGGATATCCTGATGGGCGCACCCAGCGAGGTCACCCAGAAGCAGCTCGACGAGCTGCATATCCGCTGCACGGCAAAGGAAGAAGACTGAAAAACCAGAATAAGCGCGCCGCAAGGCGCGCTTATTTTAACGGGAGAGAAAGAGAAATGGAAAAAAACCTCAGAAGGGCACTGCTGTCCTGCGCGGGCTGTACGCTGATGCTGTTTGTGACGTGCGGGCTGGCCTTCAACGTCTTTTCGGCGGCGCAGCCGTACGTCCTGGCCCAGAACGGCTTTACCAACACGCAGACCTCGCTCATTACGACGATCCGCTCGGCGGCGTATCTGCTCGGCACGTTCGCCATCGGCCGGTATTACCGGAGGCTCGGCTATCGCACCGGCTGCGCGCTGGCGGCGATGCTGGCCTGCGTCAGCTTCCTGCTGTTTGCCGCAGCAAAAAGTCTCGCGGCCTATTATTTTGCCGGAGCCGTCGCGGGCGTCAGCTATGCGCTCGGCTCGATGGTACCGGCGTCGATCCTGATGCGCCGCTGGTTCCGGGCGCATTCCGGGCTGGCCATCGGGATCTGCTCTGCCGGAACCGGACTGGCGACCGTCGTGTTTTCCCCGCTGTTCACCGCCATTGCGGAGTCCGGCGGCGTTGACCGCGCGTTTTTGTGGACAGCCGCGTTCTGCGCGGCAGCGGCTGTGCTCGTCTTTTTCCTCATTCGCAGTGACCCCGCCGCGCTCGGCCTTGAGCCATGGGGCAAGGCCGCCCCGGAGAGCACGCAGGAGCGTGCGCTGCACGGCCTGCACCCGTCCCGGCTGCGCTGGACGCTGCTTCTGCTGGCCGTTTTGCTGGTCAGCGGCATCGGTGCGACCGGCTTTACCCATCTGATGACGCTTTATATGTCAGAGGGCATGGACGCCATGCGCACCGCGGCGGCGTTCTCGCTGTGCGGACTGGCGCTGATGGCAGGCAAGTGCGTTTGCGGCGCGCTGTGCGACAAGCTGGGCAGCTACCGGGCAAATTATCTGCTGTTCGGCAGCTTTATCCTCGGCTGCACGCTGTGCGTGCTGGCGCCGCTGAAAAGTGAGGCGCTGATGCTGGCCTCTGCGGTCTTTCTGGGCTTCGGCGGGTCGCTCATTACCGTTGGCGTTTCGATCTGGGCGGGCGATCTGAGCACGCCGGAGCGCTATGAGAAGACGCTCCGGCTGTTTCAGGGGGCTTACGGCCTCGGCGGCATTGTGCTGTCCTTCCTGCCCGGCGCGATCGCCGATCTTGCGGGCGGCTATGCACCGGCCTACGCCGTCTTCGCCGTCATGCTCCTGTACAGCCTGTTCATGCTGCAGAGCACATACCGTCTGGCAAAGGTTTAAATACGGCAGAGTGACTGAGCAGCCCCGGATACTGAAGTATCCGGGGCTGCTGTAAGTTTTTTAGCTGATCGAACTGCTGCGTGCCGGCCGGTCTATGCCCCGTCCTTTAAATGCAGCAGGTTCATGAAATTTCCGTACAGGATCTTCTGCTGCTCGGCCTCGTCCAGACCGAGGGAAAGAAACCGCTCCAGCTCCTCCTTCGGGCTCCACATGGGGAAGTCCGTGCCGAAAATCAGCCGGTCGGGGCCGATTTTGTCAATGAAGCGCAGAACAAGCTCCCGGTCGATCATGCCGAGCGTGGAGGATGTGTCGTACAGGACGCTTTCCGGCTGCAGCTGCGCCAGCGACCGCGTCCAGCTGCGCCAGCCGCCGAAGTGCGCGGCCACGGCCCGCAGCTCCGGCACGCGCCGCAGCAGATTTGTCAGCCGTTCCGGGGAAGAGAAATCGTACCGGTCGTCGCCCATATGAAACAGCACCGGAAGATCACGCCGGGCGATGGCCTTATAGGTTTCGATGCCGCGTTCGTCGTCGATGGCGAGCTTCTGAAAATCCGGGTGGATCTTGATCCCGCGCAGGCCGAGCTCCAGCATACGGTCAAGCTCCTCCTCAAATCCGTCCATGCCGGGATAGATCGTGCCGAAGGCGAGATAGCCGTCGTGTCCGCGGACGGCCTCGGCCAGAAATGTGTTGGCGTTTTGGACCTGACTGGCATTCGTTGCGGAGTTGGAGACGACGCAGCGGGTGATGCCCGCAAGCTTATCCTCCGCGCACAGGCGCGGCATATCGGCCTCCCGCTCGATGGAAACGCCGTAGAAGCTGCCGATGGAATGCGATGCCTTTTCGGCCAGCTTTTCCGGGAAAATATGTGCGTGGATGTCTGCGATCTTCATGAAAAATCCTCTTTTATTCTATACGGAGATATGCCCGGTATGCAGAGCCGAGCTTTCCGTTTTCAATCAAAGTTTATCACACTTTTTTCCTGCATACAAGTGGCAGAAAAGCCGGAATCCGCATGGGATCCCGGCAAAATTTTGTCGCTTTCTTAGGCAGCGCGGTTTCGCAGGGCGAAGGACACGGCGAAATACACTGCCAGCAGCAGCGCGATCGTCGCACCCGCCGAGCAGCCGAGCCAATATGCCGCGCACAGACCCAAAAGCCCGCACACAAGCGCGGACAGGACGGACAGCAGATGGTACTGCCGCAGGTTCCGCGCCAGATTGCGCGAGGCTGCCGCCGGCAGGACGAGCAGGGAATTGATGACCATCAGGCCCACCCAGCTCATGGCCAGCGTTACGACGATAGCGATGGCGACGGTAAAGAGCGTTTCATTGCGCTTCGTCGCCACGCCGCGCGAGGAGGCCAGCTGCGGATGCACCGCCGTCAGCACCAGACGGTTCGACCCGAACACCCACAGCAGCACGACCGCCAGCAGAACCAGCGCCAGCAGGCCGATCTCCTGCGGGGAGACGGAGAGGATATCGCCGATGAGATACCGGTTGAATTTCGTAAAGCTCCGCCCGCCGAGCGTCACGATGAAAATGCCAAGCGCGACGGCGGTGGAGGAAAAGACGCCGATGATGGTGTCCGCCGACTGGCTCGTCCGGCTGCGGACGAAGGAAAACAGCAGCGCGAACAGAACCGACAGCCCGACCGCGAAATAGATCGGCTGCACCGCGCCGCAGAGTACGCCGATGGCGATGCCCGTAAAGCCGGAATGGCCCAGCGCGTCGGAGAAAAAGCTCATTTTTCCCGTCACGATCATCGTGGACAGCAGGCCGAACAGCGGCCCCAGCAGCAAAACAGCCAGCAGCGCGTTCTTCATGAAGTCCATTTCAAACATCCGGATGCCGAGTGCGTTCAAAAACGCGTACCAGACGTTCATGCCTGTGCGCCTCCTCCCATGTGGAATGCCTGCGCGAATTCCTCCGAGTTCAGCACGTCCAGCGGCGTCCCGCGCCGGAGGATCTTTCCCTGCAGCAGCACGACCTGGTCGCAGTACTGCTCCAGCATGGTAAAGTCGTGCGTCGTCATGAGGATCGACAGGTCAAATTTTTTGCGGATCTCGTCGAGCATATCCATGAGCAGGCTCATGCCCTCGACGTCCACGCCAGAAAGCGGCTCGTCGAGTATGAGAATATTCGGCATGGGCTCAAGCGCCAGCGCCAGCAGCACGCGCTGCAGCTCGCCGCCCGAAAGCGTGCCGATGCGCTTGTCGATGAGCGCTTCGCCGTGCACGTTCGCAAGGCACGCCAGCACCTTTTCCCGCATGGCTTTTGTCGGGCGCAGGAACGCGGGGCGCTTGAAGATGCAGCAGGTGAAAAGGTCCATCACGCTCACGGGGTCGCCGCGGTCAAAGGCCGGGCTTTGCGGCACATAGCCGATGCGCAGCTTCGCCTCCTTGCCGCTGGCCTCGTGGAAGGTGATCTTCCCTTCATATTCCCGCTGGCCCAGAATGGCGCGGATGAGCGTGGACTTGCCCGCGCCGTTCGGACCGATCAGCGCGACCATCTGGCCGCAGTGCATATGCAGGTCGATGTTGTCCAGGATCGTCTCGCCGCCGATATGGACGGACAGATGCTCGATTTTCAGACAGCAGGCGTGTTCACAGTCGCCTGCGTGCGGGTGCAGATGTGGGATCATGAAAGCGCCTCCCGGATGGTGTCGATGTTGTGATAGATCGCGTCCGTGCAGCCTGCCTCGCCGCCGTCCATGCCCATTGTGAGCGCGTACAGGCCGGTTCCGGTCTGCCTCGCGACAGTCTCAGCCGTCTGCCGTTCGCCGTTTTCCTCGCAGAAGACGGCGGGGATGGCTTCAGTCTCTACCAGCCGGATGACGGACTCGATCTCCTTTGCGGACGGTTCGCTGCCCTCCTCAATTTCCATTGCGGCGGCAACCTCAAGGCCGAACGCGCGGGCGAAATAGGAAAAGCCGTCGTGGAACGTCACAAGCTCCCGGCATGAAAGGGCCTTCAGCGTCTCTTCGCCATAGGTCTGTGCAGCCTCATACTCCGCCGTGACGGCGGACAGGTTCTGCTCGATCAGGGGCTGTTTGTCCGGATAGAATTCCGCAAGCCCGGCGGCGATATTTTTGCACATTAAAATACAGTTCGCGGGGTCGAGCCAGATATGCGGGTCCTCGCCGTCCTCGCCGGGGAGGGTGTCAACGCCGGTTGATGCCGTAATGGTGCGCTTCGCCGTGCGCAGCGCGTCCTCCATAAACTCCTCCAGCCCGAGGCCGTTCAGAACGACTACGTCGGCCTGCCCGATCTTTTCCATCTGCGCGACGGTCAGCGTATAGTCGTGCAGGCACGAAACGCTTTCCGTCACGACCAGCCCGCAATTCAGCCCCGTGCCCTCCAGCAGCGCCGCCGTCATGGCGCGGACCGGTGCGGTGGACGCGAGCACGTCATAGCGCTCCGCCTCCCGCGCCGCGCAGCCGGAGAGCGGCGCGCACAGCAGAACCAGCGCCAGCAGTCCGGCAAAAAGCCGTTTTTTCAGATCTGTCATGATAATATTCCCTTCAAGCTCACTTCACTTTTATTATAGCGGAGCTGTCAAGTGATCCGCTTTGTTTCCTTTTTGTCACTGCTTATCCGTTTTTTGTGCAGAGCGACGAAGACAATTGTCCGCGCAGCGTGAATTTTTTTCAAAAAACAAGCAATTAGGGCTTGCATTTTACACTTCACTTCGCTATAATGGCGACTATAAGTTCATGAACACTTGTCTATTGTACATGGACAGAAGGAGGAAATTTTCTATGAAAAAGATCATCGCTCTGCTTCTGGCTGCCGTTATGGTCATGTGCCTGTTCGCAGGCTGCGCGTCCAGCGGCGGCTCCAAGGTCATCAAGATCGGCGTGTTTGAGCCGCAGTCCGGCGACAACGGCGCGGGCGGCAAGCAGGAGGTTCTGGGCATCCAGTACGCCAACTCCGTCAAGCCGACCGTCACCATCAACGGCGAAGAATACAAGATCGAGCTCGACATTCAGGACAACCAGTCCTCGACCGACAAGGCCGTCTCCGCTGCCCAGCAGCTGGTCGCCGACAAGGTCTCCGTCGTCCTCGGCTCCTACGGCTCCGGCGTTTCCATCGCCGCCGGCACCTACTTCGCAAACGCCAAGATCCCGGCCATCGGCTGCTCCTGCACGAACGCGGCCGTCACCGCCGGCAACGATTATTATTTCCGCGTCTGCTTCCTCGATCCGTTCCAGGGTTCCGTCATGGCCTCGTTCGCCATGGAAGAGTTCGGCGCCAAGAAGGCCTACGTCCTGTCGATGCTCGGCGACGACTACACCGTCGGCCTGGCCAAGAACTTTGTAAAGGCCTTTGAAGAGGCCGGCGGCGAGATCGTAGCCGATGAGACGTTTGTCGAGGGCACGGCGGACTTCTCCGCGTACCTCAATAACGCCGTCTCCGGCGGCGCAGACGTCATCTTCGCGCCGTCCGCCATCGCCTATGCCCCGCAGATCATCGAGCAGGCCTCTGCACTCGGCGTCAGCCTCCCCATCCTCGGCGGCGACACGTGGGAGAACTCCGCGATCTCCGATGCGCAGAACGGCACCGACATGCAGGTCTTCGTCTCCACATTCTTTGACGAGAACGACGAGTCCGGTCTTGCTAAGGAATTCGTCTCCGGCTATAAGGCGTGGCTGAACGGCAATGCCCAGAACCTCACCAACAACGGCGGCAACGACGTTGTCGCGGCAGTCTCCGCCCTCGGCTATGACGCCTATATGGCTGCGGTGGCGGCCATCGAAAAGGCCCAGTCCACCGACGGCACCGCCATCCGCGACGCGCTGGCCGGTCTGTCCATCGACGCCGTTACCGGCGCGCTGAGCTTCGATGCCAACGGCGACGCAGTCAAGAGCACCGCCTACATCAAGCAGGCCATCGACGGCGGCTTCCAGTTCTACAAGGTTCAGACTGCCGCCTGAGTATTTGTCCCGCAATACTGACCACAATGGTTTCCGGCCGGAGGAAATCCCTCCGGCCGGTACGCATTTTCATCCGGCAGCGTTCGAACCCGCTGCCGGATGGAACCATTCTTTTATCGCCGCGTCCAAGCCGGCTCATTTCGGTGAGCGGTTCGCGGTTTGGACATGGCGATAAACAAAAATCAGGAGGTTCCCCATGGGTGTTCTCAAGCAATGGCTGCCCTATGTTCTGTCGGGCATTTCGGCCGGCGGCCAATATGCGCTGATCGCCGTCGGCTATACGATGGTCTACGGCATTCTGCGCCTTATCAACTTTGCGCACGGCGATATCTTCATGGTCGCCGGTCTCATCATGGTCTATCTTTCGGCGACGATGCCGCTGTATTTTGCGCTGCCCGTCGTCGTGATTCTGACGGTCGCGCTCGGCTTCGCGGTGGAGCGCTGCGCGTATAAGCCGCTGCGGCAGGCCCCGCGTATGTCCGTCATGATCTCCGCCATCGGCGTGAGCTATCTGCTGCAGAACCTCGCGTATTACGTCACCGGCGGCGTCCCGAAGCAGTATCCCGAGCTGCCGTGGATCTCCGACACCATCACGATCCTCGGCGCGTCCACCAAGCGCGTGACCGTCATTACCCCGATCCTGACGCTGGCGCTGGTCGTGGCGCTCGTGGTTCTCATCAAGCGCACGAAGGTCGGCATGGCCATGCGCGCCGCGTCCAAGGATTTTGAGACGGCGCAGCTGATGGGCATCAAGATCAACTCCGTCATTTCCTTTACGTTCATCATCGGCTCCGCGCTGGCCGCCGTGGCCTCGTTCCTGTATTTCTCGAATTATACGACCATCGCCCCGGCCTCCGGCGCCATGCCGGGCCTGAAGGCGTTCGTCGCCGCCGTCTTTGGCGGCATCGGGTCGATCCCCGGCGCGGTCATCGGCGCGTTTATCATCGGCATCTGTGAGAACCTCCTCAAGGGCATGAAGCTGACGGCGTTCTCCGATGCGTTCACGTTTGCGCTGCTCATCGTCATCCTCGTCGTCAAGCCGACGGGCCTGTTCGGTGAGAAGCTGACCGAGAAAGTCTGAGGTGGAGCATATGGAAAAGAAAAAGGGCCTCTCCTTACAGATGATCCTGACCATTGCGGGCCTTGCGCTCGTCTATCTGCTGGCGTTCCTGCTCGACCGCATTCCGGGCGTGCCCATCATGCTCACGACCGTCCTGCGCAAGGGCGCGATCTATTCCCTCGTCGCTGTGTCCATGAACCTTCTGAACGGCTTTACGGGCCTGTTCTCGCTCGGACAGGCGGGCTTCATGCTCGTCGGCGCGTACACGTTTGCCGCCATCAACATTTCAAGCGGCATCCGCTCGACCGTGTATCAGTATTATGACCCGCTGCTCAAGTTCTCCCTGACCGAGACGCTGCAAAACGCGCTCGGCAATACGGCAGGCACGGTTCTCGGCGTGTTCATTTCGCTGCTGCTGGCGGGACTGCTGGCGGCGGTGCTGGCGTATCTCATCGGCCTGCCTGTTCTGAAGCTCAAGAGCGACTATCTGGCCATCGCGACGCTCGGCTTTGCCGAAATTATCCGCGCCCTTGTCCAGCTGGAGGCGTTCGCGCCTGTCACCAACGGCTCGCAGCTCCTGCGCGGCTTCCCGTATTTTACGGATACGTTCATGCCGTTCGTGATCGTCGGCATCTGCATCGCCGTCGTCGTGCTGCTTATCAACTCGACCTATGGCCGCGCGTTCAAGGCCATCCGCGACGATGAGATCGCCGCCGAGGCCATGGGCATCAACCTTGCCCACCATAAACGCATGGCGTTTACCATTTCCTCGTTCTTTGCCGGGATATCCGGCGCGCTGCTGGCCATGTATCAGACCACGGTGCAGGCTAATACATTCAAATCCGCCATGACGTATGAGATTTTGCTCATCGTCGTCATCGGCGGCATCGGCTCCATCTCCGGCAGCTGCATCGGCTCGTTCCTGTTCATCGCGTGCTCGGAGTGGTGGCTGCGGTTTTTGGACAACGAGACGTATATCGGCGCGTTCAAGGTCCCGCTGCTGCGCACGGGCTTCCGGATGGTCGTGTTCTCGGTCATCATCATGATCGTGGTGCTCTTCTTCCGCAAGGGCATCATGGGCACCCGTGAGCTTTCGCTGGCCGGGCTTGCCGACAGGCTGCGGAAAGAATCCGCGAAGGGAGGAAAACAGGCATGAGCACACCCGTCCTTCATGTGGAGCATATCACGATGCAGTTTGGCGGCGTCGTCGCCGTCAACGACCTGTCCATGGATATCTATCCCGGCGAGATCGTCGCTCTGATCGGCCCGAACGGCGCCGGCAAGACCACAGCCTTCAACTGCATCACCGGTGTTTACGAGCCGACCAACGGCCGTGTGGACTTCATGGGCGAACCCATCGTCTGCAACCATCCGCGCGGCAAGATGAAAAAGAGCTATGCGGGAGCGGAGTCGGAGCGGTATCTGTCCCTGCCGACCGTCTCCTACACGCCCGACAAGATCACAAAGCGCGGCATCGCGCGCACGTTCCAGAACATTCGTCTGTTCAAGTCTATGACCGTTTTTGAAAACGTCCTGACGGCCATGCACGTGCGCCGCACGTCCAATGTTTTTTCCGCCACGTTCCGCGCCAACCATAAGGAGGAGGCTGCGCAGCGCGAAAAGGCGCTGGAGCTGCTGAAAATCGTCGGCCTTGACGATGTAAAGGACGAACTGGCGACGGCTCTGCCGTATGGCAAGCAGCGCAGGCTTGAAATTGCCCGCGCGCTGGCGACCAGTCCGAAGCTGCTGCTGCTCGACGAGCCTGCGGCTGGCATGAACCCGCAGGAGACGCTCGAGCTGACCACGTTCATCCGCAGCATCCGCGATCAATTCGGCCTTACAATTTTCCTCATCGAGCATCATATGAATCTTGTCATGGACATCTCCGACCGCATCTATGTCATCGACTTCGGCAAGCAGATCGCGGCGGGCGTTCCGGCGGAGATCCAAAACGATCCGCGCGTCATTGACGCGTATCTGGGGGTGGACGAGGATGCGTAACATTCTGGAAATCAAGAATCTGGTCGTCTCCTATGGCGGCATTGAGGCCGTCAAGGGCATCGACCTGAAGGTCGAGGAGGGCAAGATCGTGACCCTCATCGGCTCGAACGGCGCGGGCAAATCGACCACGCTGAAGGCAGTCGCCGGACTGGTCAGGCCGAAATCGGGTGAAATTCTCCTGAACGACGCGAATCTGGTCGGAAAATCGACCGACCAGATCGTTTCGAGCGGCGTTACGCTCGTGCCGGAGGGCCGCCGCGTGTTCGAGAACCTGACTGTTGCAGAAAATCTGCGCATCGGCGCATACCTGCGCAAGGACCCGCTGGCGGACGATCTGGCCCGGGTCTACGACCTCTTCCCGCGTTTGAAGGAGCGTGCGTGGCAGCAGGCCGGAACGCTCTCGGGCGGCGAGCAGCAGATGCTGGCCGTGGGCCGCGCGCTCATGGCAAAACCGAAGCTCATCATGATGGACGAGCCGTCTCTGGGCCTTGCACCCATCGTCGTCCGGGGCATTTTCGAGATCATCCGCGAGATCAACCGCCAGGGCATCACGGTGCTTCTCATCGAGCAGAACGCGAACATGGCGCTCAAAATCGCGGACTGGGCCTACGTCATGCAGACCGGCTCCATCCTCATGCAGGGCCCCGGCGAAGAGCTGGCCGCCAACGAGGAGGTCAAGGCCGCGTATCTCGGCACGGCAAAATAAAAGAAGCGATCCCCCGGCAGCTGCCGGGGGATTTTTGCGCGGCTCCGGTGCGTGCGGTTTTTACACATCTTTTCCTGCTTGCCTATTGCCAGATCCGGCTGTTTTGTGCTAAACTGGATTAAATTTTCAGGAGAATCCAAATACGGGAGTGTGAATCATGAGTCGGGAACCGAAAAACAACGAAGAGGGCTTCATGTATAAGCTTGCCAGCTTTATTGTTGACAAGCGGAATCTGATTTTTCTGATCGTCGCCATCGGGCTGGTGTTTTCCGTGTTTTCACGGAACTGGGTGCAGGTGGAGAACCAGCTTTCGGCATATCTGCCGAAGGATTCGGAGACATACAGGGGCCTGCATCTGATGGAGGATGAATTCATCACCTTCGGCACGGCAAAGGTCATGCTTGTCAACGTGACCTATGACGAGGCGCAGGCCGTATCCGAGCGGCTTGAAGCGGTCGACGGCGTGCAGAGCGTTACGTTTGACGACACGAAGGAGCACTATACCAACGCCTCCGCGCTCTACAACATTACCTTCGACTATTCCGAGACGGACGAGATGTGCGAGACGGTCATGAACCGGGTCGAGGATGAGCTTTCCGGCTATGATATCTACGTCTCGGCGACCTTCGGCGATACCGCGTCCAAGACGCTGGCGCAGGAGATCGGCGTGATCGTCATCATCGTGGCAATCGTCGTCGTGTCCGTGCTGATCCTGACCTCGCAGACCTATGCGGAGGTGCCGGTGCTGCTCATTACGTTCATCGCAGCGGCGCTTTTGAACATGGGCACGAACTTCCTGCTCGGCACGATCTCGTTCGTGTCAAACTCCGTTACCATCGTGCTGCAATTGGCCCTGTCTGTGGATTACGCGATCATTTTCTGCAACCGCTATAAAGAAGAGCACGAAAAGCTTCCCACCCGCGAGGCCGTCATTGTCGCTCTGAGCAAGGCTGTGCCGGAGATCTGCGGCAGCAGCCTGACGACGATCGGCGGCCTGGTCGCGATGCTCTTTATGGAGTTCCGTCTGGGCTTTGACCTCGGCATCTGCCTGATCAAGTCCATTTTCTTCTCGCTGTTCGCGGTGTTCTTCCTCATGCCGGGCCTTCTGGTGCTCTTCGGCAAAAAAATTGACGCAACGCGGCACAAGAATTTCGTTCCCAAAATTCCGTTCGTCGGCAGGTTTGCCTATGCGACAAAGAAGATCATTCCGCCGATTTTTCTGGCGGTCATCATCGTCGCCATGCTCCTTGCGAATAACTGCCCGTATGTCTACGGCTTCAGCTATCTGGAGACGACCAAGCGCTCGGAGCAGCAGATCGCGGACGATCTGATGGACGAGACGTTCGGCTCGACGAATATGGTCGCCGTTGTGGTCCCGGCAGGGGATTACGCGGCGGAAAAGAAGCTGCTGGATGAGCTTGGGACATACGACGAGGTCAACTCCACGCTAGGCCTTTCCAACGTCGAGGCCATGGGCGGCTATATGCTGACCGACGCGCTGACGCCCCGGCAGTTTTCCGAGCTGACCGACCTTGACTATGAGGTCGCGGAACTGCTTTATGCGGCCTACGCTGCCGACGGTGGCAATTACGGCAAGATCATCGGCGGTCTTCCCAATTACTCCGTGCCGCTCATCGATATGTTCACCTTCCTCTACGGTGAAATGCAGGACGGCTACGTCACGCTCGACGCCGATATGACCGAGACGCTGGAAAGCGCCTATTCGCAGATCACCAACGCCCGCAAGCAGCTGCAGTCCGACGATTATACCCGTATGCTCGTCTATCTGAACCTGCCCGTGGGCGGCGACGAGACGTATGACTTCCTCGACCAGATGCGCGTCGTCGCGCACAAATACTATCCGGACGGCGAGGTATACGTCGTGGGCGATTCCTCGTCCGAGCAGGACTTCAAGACCTCGTTCTCGCGCGACAACGTCGTCGTGTCGGTGCTGTCCATCCTGATCGTTCTGGTCGTGCTGCTGTTCACGTTCAAATCAGCCGGTATCCCGGTGCTGCTGATCGTGGTCATTCAGGGCAGCATCTGGATCAACTACGGCATCCCGACCATCACCAATAGCCCCCTGTTCTTCCTGAGCTATCTGGTCGTCTCGTCCATCCAGATGGGCGCGAACATCGACTATGCAATCGTCACGACCAGCCGATTCATGGAGTTCAAGGACAAAATGCCCAAAAAGGACGCGATCATCGAAACGATGAACCTGTCCTTCCCGACGATCATCACCTCGGGCCTTATGATGGCCATCGCCGGTATCCTCATTGGACAGATGACTTCCAACGCCGCGATTGCCGGTATCGGCGACAGCCTTGGCCGCGGCACGATCCTCACGATCATCATCGTCATGTTCATTCTGCCGCAGATTCTGCTTCTGGGTGAGAAGGTCATTGATAAGACTGCGTTCGATATGCCCTCCGCCGTCTCCTCGCATCAGTCTGCGGGCCGCGTGCGCATCGACGGCATGGTGCGCGGCGAAATTCACGGCCAGATCAGCGGCATTGTACACGCGGTCGTGGAGGGGGACGTCAATATCAGCCTGCTCTCCGGCACGGCAGAGCCGGAAACCGCGGACGCGCCGCAGGCGCAGACGGAAAAGGAGGATGACGCGCATGAATAACAGAACGCTTCGGGCCCGCGTGGGTGCGGTGCTGCTGGTGCTGGCGCTTTGCCTGACCGTTCTCCCGGCAGCCGCGGCATCCGGCAGTATGCAGACCGTCTATCTGGACTCTGCTGAAGAGTTTGCCGCGTTCGCGAAAAGCTGTTCGCTCGATACCTGGTCGCAGGGAAAAACCTTCATCCTGCGCGCGGATATTTCGCTTTCCGGCGTGGACTTTACGCCTGCAGCCTCCTTCGGCGGCACGTTTGAAGGACGCGGACATACCATCTCCGATTTCAATCTCACGGAAAATGCCAGCCCGGCCGGACTGTTCGGCACGATTCTGCCCGGCGGACGCGTGGCAAACCTGAATGTTGCGGGCTCTGTAGCTGCGGGCGGCGATAAGATCGCCTGCGGCGGCATTGCGGGTGAGAACTACGGCAAGATCGTCTGCTGCACATTCACCGGCATGGTGCAGGGCGACACGCAGATCGGCGGCATCGTGGGCCGCAATCAGGCCTCCGGACAGATTGTCAGCTGCTCGTTCGAGGGCAAGGTGCAGGGCACGACCGCCACGGGCGGCATCGCGGGCCAGAATGCGGGCACCATCCGGCACTGCACGAATACAGGCAGCGTCAATATTGACAACATCGACTCTGCGCTGAGCCTCAGCGACGTTCAGATCGACACCACGCTTGATCTTGCCAATCTTGCCACCACGCAGACCTTCCTCACCACGACCGCCACAGGCGGCATTGCGGGCCGGAATACTGGCCTGATCGCAGTCTGCGAAAATACCGGCACGGTCGGCTATGAGCACGTCGGCTACAACGTCGGCGGCATTGCGGGCGTGACGAGCGGGTATCTGCTCAATAATACGAACTCCGGCACGATCTACGGCCGCAAGGACGTCGGCGGCATCGCCGGTCAGGTCGAGCCGTATGTCGCCGTGACCGTCTCCGAGAGCACAAAGCAGCAGCTGCAGAACCAGTTGAAGGAATTGAAAACGCTCACCGATCAGGCAACCGCTGACGCAGGCGGTGCGGCAAGCGACCTCGGCTCCCAGCTGGCCGGAATGGGAACGTATCTCGACAGCGCCTCGAATGCAGCCAATAATCTCCGCGCGACCGCAACTATCGATGCGGGTGCGCTGGCAAATGGCGGCGTGAGCGGCGGGGCAGACCTCACCGTCGGGGACGCGTCAGCCGGCATCGGCGCAGGCCTTGGCATCGGCGCAGGCGGGATCGGCATCGGTGCGGGCGGATACATCGACCCGTCCGATCTCTCAATCTCCGGCGGCACAGACGGCTCCGGCGCGCTCAGCGCGTCGCTGCAGATGAATGCAGACGCTTCCATGCCGGAACTGGCAAGCGCGCTGAGCGGCATGGGCGCGCAGATGCGCGCCATCGGCTCACAGGCGGCGAATCTGTCCGAGACGCTGCAAAAAGACGTGCAGGCCATCAGCGACAAGCTGGATGAGATCAGCACGACCGTCTTTGACGCCATGGACAGTCTGGAAAACCGCGACCTTGTGACCGACGGCTCGCAGACCGATCCGGAGAGCATCACCATGGGCGCTCTGCGCGGCTGTGAAAATACCGGCGCGGTGCAGGCCGACCGCAACGTCGGCGGCATCGCGGGCGCGATGGGCATGGAGGCCGGCGCTGACCCTGAAAGCGATGTCAGCCAGAGCCTGTCCACGACCGAGCGCAAGCAGTATGAGCTGCGCGCCGTTTTGCAGCGCTGCGTCTCCACGGGCGCAGTCACAGCCAAGAAGGACTGCGCGGCGGCGATCTGCGGCCGGATGGATCTCGGCCTGATCGACGGCTGCGAGGCCTACGGCAGCGTGGAGAGCCAGAGCGGCGATTATGCCGGCGGTGTCGCGGGCATTTGCAGCGCGGCGATTGAAAACTGCTGGGCCAAGTGTGCGCTTTCCGGCGGACGTTATGTCGGCGGCATCACCGGCACGGGTGTGACGGACAGCGTGACCGGCAGCGGCAGCACCGTCTCCGGCTGCGTGTCGCTCGTGTCCATCACCGGGTATTCCCAGTATGCGGGCGCGATCAGCGGCAGCAGCGCAGGTGCGTTCGCGGATAATCTCTTCGTCTCCGACACGCTGGCCGGGCTTGACGGCGCAAGCGCTGCCGGACAGGCGGAGCCGGTCTCGTATGAAGCGCTGCTCGAAAACGAAGCGCTTCCCGATGCGTTCCGCACCTTCACTGTGCAGTTCGTCGCGGGCGAGGAGGTGCTCAAGACCGTAGAAGTAAATTACGGCGAGTCCCTGCCGGACAGCGTGTACCCGGACATCCCCGCCGTCGACGGACAGTACGGCGAGTGGGACGTGCAGACGCTTGAAAATATTCAGTTTGACACAACCGTGACCGCGCAGTACCACGCCAGCATCGACGCGCTCCCGAGCGATGCGCAGCGTGCCGACGGCAGGCCCGTCTTCCTGGCCGAGGGCGCGTATACGAGCGCCGACCGCCTGCAGGCGCAGCCGCAGGCCATCACGCCCGCCGCTTTCGGCGAGATCTCTGCCAGCATCCCGGAGGCCATCCGGAAATACTGCGAGAATATCGCAGACGGCCATGCGCCCGCCGCGCACGTGGCGCGCTCCGTCGTCGAGCAGTGGCAGCTCCGCCTGCCGGACGACGGCGCGGACACGCACACCATCCGCTTCCGCGCGCCCGATGGGCAGTCCGGCAAGCTGGATATCTATCTGGAAAACGAAAACGGCGTCTGGCAGAAGGTGCCCACGACCGAGATCGGCAGCTATCTGTCCTTCGAGGCCTCCGGCCAGACCGTGCAGCTTGCGGCGCTGTCCACGTTCCCCGTCTGGTGGGTGTGGATCGTGCTGGCCGGGCTTGCGGCTCTGCTGGTGCTGCTGATCATTCATCTGATCCATAAGACCGGCAAAAAGCGCCGCCGCCAGATGCAGGCGCTGCGCAAGGCCATGCAGGACGAGCAGAACGCCAACGACGCCGTCATCGGCGTCATCGACCCGGACGCGCAGGAAGCGCCCGTCTCACCGGAGCAGCTGCAGAAAAAGAAGAAAAAGCGCCGCGTCTGGTGGATCATCGCGCTTGTGGCCGTGATTTTGATCGCCGCCGGGATCCTCATCTACCGGGCCAGTCTCAAGAGCAGCGTGGACGCGCTTCTGCTGCTGAAAAACCTCTCCGGCAGGAAGGAGCTGGACATGACCGCGTCCGTGCAGATGGAGCTTGGCGACGAGACGCTGCGAACGGACGTGCGCCTGTTCCGCACGCAGGCCGGTGGGAACACCATCCTCTGCATCGAGGATAACGGCGTGCAGCTGTATTATTATGACGGCGCGATCTACCTCGAAAACGGCAGCGCCTACCGCACGAGCGGCCTGTTCCCGGACTATTCCACGCTCGGCGAGCATCTGCTGGAACTCTACAACGCGACCGATGTGACCTACGCCCGTGAAAGTGGTGAAGAGGTCTATTCCGTGACCGCCTACGGTAAGGATGCGGAGCAGGCGCTTTCGCTGCTGACGCCGACGATTGCGGATTCGCTCAGCGCCGTCGAGAGTATCGACCTGTGTATGCACGTTGAAGACGGGGAGATCCGCTCCATCGAAGCCTCCGGCAGCTGTGAAGCGGAAGACGACAGCGGCCAGACACAGCCGATGACCGTCTGGGCCGAGCTTACCGTCCAGCAGGACGCGCAGACGGCGCACACCGTCCCCACGGCGGTCACGGATGCGATCGCGAACGGCGGCTATCAGGGCAAGCTGGAGCTGACGGAGGATCTGCTGCGCGTGCTGTCTGCCGCCTCCGAGCTTGGCAGGCGCGACCCGCTTGCCGCCCGCGTCCGGCTCAGCGCCAACTGCGGCCCCGTGATCTTCGATACGTCGCTGGATTACACCCGGACTGTAAAGGACGGCAAGACCGTCAGCTGCATCCGCACGGGCGCGCTGGAGCTGTATTTCTCCGGCGAAACAGTCCTTTCGAAGGACGGTTCTCCCGCCGTGAGTGAGCAGACGCTGGTCAAGTGCGCGGATCTGATCGATCTGGCCTACCGCGCCTGTCTGGAGGACAGCGCCGCAAGCGAGCAGACGGAGACCGGCTGGCACTATACGCTCAGCCTCAGCGCCGAGCAGACAAAGCAGGCCGCCTGCGCCATCGCGCCGGAGGCGGAGAAGCTGGACGTGCAGTACCTGCCCGGCACGCTGGAGCTGGATGTGCAGGGCGGCGCGATCACAGCCCTGCGCGTCACGACCGGCGGCAGCGTACAGGTCGGTGTCGTCGACACGCAGGTGTCGATCTCGGCCCAGTTCGACTTCCAGACCGGCCTGACCACAGACGACTGCCCCGTCCCGGCCGCAGTGCTGGAAAAGCTGTAACAGCCGTACAAAGATCGTACAAACCAAAGCCTTCCCCGCCGGGGAAGGCGGCCCGAAGGGCCGGATGAGGGCTGGGGAGCAGCTGCGATTTTGAGAAACTGCAAAATAAAGTGCAAGTGCTGCTCACCCTCATCAGTCTGCTCCGCTTCGCTCCGCAGCCAGCTTCCCCGGAGGGGAAGCCGTTGGGCGCTCCCGCGCCAGTGCACCGCAGAGCAGGCAAAACGCCCCGGTTTTCCGTTTGGAAAACCGGGGCGCAGTCATTTTTATCCCGTTACGATCTCTCCCACGCCGTTCAGAATGTAGGTCGGGCGGTAGGGATAGCCGTTTACGTCGGTGCGGCTCGTGCAGCCGGAGAGGACGAGGACGGTAGCAAGGCCGGATTCCATGCCCGCAATGACGTCGGTGTCCATCCGGTCGCCGACCATGGCGGCCTCTTCGGAGTGGACACCCAGCAGATGCAGGCCCGTGCGCATCATGAGCGGGTTCGGCTTGCCCATAAAATAGGCCTTCCGGCCCGTCGCCAATTCGACCGGCGCGACGAGCGACCGGCAGGCGGGCGCAATGCCGAACTCCGTCGGTCCCGTGAGGTCGGAATTCGTGGCGATCAGCCGCGCACCGTTCAGAACCAGCCGGACAGCCTTGGTGATGACCTCGTAATTATAGCTTGCCGTCTCGCCGACGATCACATAATCCGGGTCCACGTCGTTCATCGTGACGCCCACGTCATACAGCGCGTTCAGAAGCCCCGGCGCGCCGATCACGAACGCGGTGCAGCCCGGCGCCTGCTTTTTGAGAAACGCGGCGGTCGCCAGCGCGCTGGTGTAGAAATGCTCCTCGCCGATATCCAGTCCCATGCGCTGCAGCTTCTGCCGCAGCTCCTTGGGCGAACGCTCGGACGAGTTCGTCAGGAACAGAAACTGCTTGTCGTTTTCGTTCAGCCAGCTTACAAATTCCCGCACGCCCGGCAGCAGCTGGCTGCCGAGATAGATCACGCCGTCCATGTCGCAGATAAAGCCCTTCCGGGCGCGTAATTTTTCCAGATTCATCTCTTTGACTCCTCTCCTCCCGCTCCTGCGGCGGGGTATCTCTTTTCATTCGCTTACAGGCTCAGTATATGGGATAAGATCTGGAAAAGCAAGATAATTTGCACAGATTTAACGAAGATTTGTTGTGGATTTTACCGAAGTAGGTCAACGCAGGAAGCCCTCGAGAATTTTCTCCTCTGCTTCCTCCGGCGTCAGGCCGAGCGTTTCGAGCTTCAGCAGCTGTTCGCCCGCGATCTTGCCGATGGCGGCTTCATGCATAAGCGTCGCGTCGACGTGGTTGCAGGAAATTTCGGGGATGGAGCGCACCTTTGCCGCGCCCATGATGATCGAGTCGCACGACACATGGCCGAAGCAGGGGGCGTTGCCCTGTACGCGCGGGTAGAAGACCTGCGTGGACTGCTCCTTCGCGACAGACCGGGAGACAACGCGTGTGCGCGCGCCCGCACCGTTCAGGATCACGTCCATTTCGCTGACAGCGTGCTGATCGCCCGCCGTCAGGAGCTTTTCGTTGATCTGCACCTCGGAATTCGCGCCGTTGGCCTCGCACTTTGTATAGCGCGTCGTATCGTCCACGCCGCCGATCTGGCTGGTGTCCATGACGATGGACGCGCCCTCTTCGAGATATACGATGGTCTGCGGGTTCAGAATGCGCTTGCCCGTACCCTCGCCCTCGCCGTAGTGCTTTTCGATATAGTGAACCTTCGCGTTTTTGCCGATGTAGAAGGTATGGATGCCGTCATGCTCGGAGTCGCAGTCGCCGCAGTTGTGGATGCCGCACCCGGCCACGATGGTCACGTCTGCACCCTCGCCGACAAAGAAGTCGTTATAGACCATGTCGTGGAACCCGGCTCTGCTCAGCACGACAGGGATATGCACGTTTTCGCTCTTGGTAAAGGGCGCGATTTTGATGTCGATGCCGTCCTTGTCGGTCTTGGAGACGATCTGGATATGCTCGGAATTCTGGCGGAACGCCTTCTGTCCGTCGAGACGGATGTTCACCGCGCCGTCCGGGATGCCCGTCATATCCGAGACGGTCTTGAGAATGCTTTTCTGAATGTCGTTCAGCATATTCCGTTCACCTCCAGCAGATTGCAGCCCGCAACGGTCTGCGACAGCAGCTTCGGATAAAGCTCGTCCGCCGTGCCGCGTCCGGCGATCTCGCCGTTCGCGATCAGGATGATCTCGTCGGCCAGACGGATGATGCGCTCCTGATGGGAAATGATGAGGATCGTGCGGCCGCCCTTTTCGTGCAGCTCGCGGAATGTTTCCGTCAGCCGGGCAAACGACCACAGATCGATGCCTGCCTCCGGCTCGTCAAAGATCATAAGCCGGGAATTTTTGGCCAGCAGGGTCGCAATCTCGATGCGCTTGACCTCGCCGCCGGACAGGCTCGTGTCCACGTCGCGGTTCAGATAGTCGCGCGCGCACAGACCCACCTGCGTCAGATAGGAACAGGCCTCGTCATGGGAAAGCGCCTTGCCCGCCGCGATGGTGAGTAGGTCGGAGACCTTCATGCCCTTGAACCGGGGCGGCTGCTGAAAGGAATACGAAATGCCGCGCTTTGCGCGGTCGGTGATGGAAAGGCCGGTGATGTCCTCGCCGTCCAGAAAAATCTGGCCGCCGGTGGGGGTCGCAAGGCCCATGATGAGCTTGGCCAGCGTCGTCTTGCCGCCGCCGTTCGGGCCGGTAATGACAAGGAATTTTCCGTCTTCTACGTCCAGAGAGACGTTTTTGACAATGTCCGCGCGTCCCTGCGCGTCAGCCGCTGTCAGGCTGAGATTCTTGAGTGTCAGCATAGTTGCTCCTCTTTGTTTTTCTGATAATCTGTGGGTATTCTATCATAGTTTGTTCATTTGTGCAATGAATAGCCCGTTTTTCCAGAAAACTTTCTCTGTTTTTCCGTGAAAATTCCGCGCGGCTTTCTGTACAAACAGCATAATCTCTGCTATAATAACCACAAAGGGCGCACTGTGTGCGCTCACGTGCCATTGGCACGAGACTTTTGCTTTGCAAAAGTCTTTGTGTTGCTGTTACAGCGACAATAAAAATCGGCGATGCCGATTTTTTGCACGGCTGCGCCGTGCATACAGCGCTCAGCGCTGTAATTGTGCTATAATACAGGCAGAATGTCTATCGGTGAAGGAGCGTGGGTCTGTTGTCTGATTTGTCTGCCGTCGTCTTTGTGCCTGACGATACCGCGAAAACAGGTTTTTCCCGCCCGATGATGCTGCAGGCGATCATGGGGACGCCGCTGCTGTCGTGGCTGACGCGTTCTCTGGCCGCGGGCGGGGTCGGGCGTTTCTTTTTGGTCTGCCACGAGCGGTTCCTGTCCGAGGCGAAGCACTGCTTCCCGGACGGCTGCGAGCTGAGCTGCGCGAAGCTCGAGGAAACTGCCGACCAGCTCCACGTCTTTTTGTCCACGGCCGACGAGCAGGAGGAGGACGTCATCGTCGTCACTGGCCCCGCCGTCATTGATCCGTTCGCCGTCGACGAGGAAGCGTTCTCCGGCGCACCGGTCGAAAGCGGCGTAAGCTCCGTGAGCCGTCAGGCGCTGATGGACGCGCTGGACGATACATTTATTTTCACCGACTTCATGAAGGAGCACGGTATTCCCTATACCGACCGCGACGGCGTTTACGCCGTTTCGTCCATGCAGCAGCTGGCCGAGTGGAAGCCCGTGCTCAGCCGGGGCGTTCTGTACGATCTGGCCGCCGCAGGCGTGTCGATCTGGGACTATGACAACACCTATGTCGAGCCGACCGTCTTCGTCGGGGCCGGGGCAGAGCTGCTGCCCGGGACCGTGCTGCGCGGTACGACGTCCATCGCCGACGGCTGCATGATCGGCCCGAACAGCTATCTGGAAAACGTGAAGGTCGGAGAGAATACGCGCGTCAACGCCTCGCAGGTCTACGATTCCGAGATCGGCGCGGACACGACCGTTGGCCCCTTCGCCTACGTCCGTCCGGGTTCGCGTATCGGCTCGCACGTGCGCTGCGGCGATTTCGTGGAGGTCAAGAACTCCACCATCGGCGACGGCACGAAGATCTCCCACCTGACCTACATCGGCGACAGCGACGTAGGCAAAAACATCAACTTCGGCTGCGGCACGGTCACGGTCAACTATGACCGCGTGAAAAAATCCCGCACCGTCATTGACGACGACGCGTTTATCGGCTGCAATGCCAATCTCATCGCGCCCGTGCACATCGGGCAGGGCGCATATATCGCCGCCGGGTCCACCGTGACCGACGACGTGCCGCCCGCAGCGCTCGCCATCGCCCGCGCCCGCCAGCAGAACAAGCGCGACTGGGCCAACCGGCACAAGCTGAAGGAGAAAAAATAAGCCTCGTATCCCCGGCGGCGGGTGCCGCCATGATATAGAACACACAGAACAGGAACAGACCGAACAACACAAGAGAGAGGGTAATTTCATATGATTTCTCATGGTAAGAACGTCAAGGTATTCTGTGCCAATGCCAACCGTCCGTTTGCCGAGGGCGTCTGCCGCAAGCTGTGGCTGCCGCTGGGCGACTGCACCGTAACGACCTTTGCCGACGGCGAGGTTTCCCTGACGATCAATGAATCTGTCCGCGGCAGCGACGTATTTCTGGTGCAGTCGACCTGCAAGCCGGTCAACAACAACCTGATGGAGCTGCTCATCATGATCGACGCCTGCCGCCGTGCCTCGGCCGGCCGCATCACCGCCGTCATCCCGTACTTCGGCTACGCCCGTCAGGATCGCAAGGCCAAGGGCCGCGACCCCATCTCCGCAAAGCTGGTCGCCAACATGATCGAGGCCGCAGGCGCAGACCGCGTGCTGACCATGGATCTGCACGCGTCCCAGATCCAGGGCTTCTTTGACATCCCCGTTGACAACCTGCTCTCCAATCCCATCTTCGTGAAATATTATATGTCCAAGTTCGAGCATCCGGAGGAGATGGTCGTCGTCTCTCCGGACGTCGGCTCCGTCGCCCGCAGCCGCACGTTTGCCAACAAGATGGGCATGAACCTCGCTATCGTCGACAAGCGCCGCGAAAAGGCCAACCAGTGTGAGGTCATGAACGTCATCGGCGACGTCAAGGACAAGAAGTGCATCCTCTTTGACGATATGGTCGACACTGCCGGTTCTCTGTGCAACGCGGCCAAGGCCATCGTGGAGATCGGCGGCGCGACCGAGGTCTACGCCTGCGCGACCCACGGCGTGCTCTCCGGCCCGGCCAACGAGCGCATTGCCAACAGCTGCATCAAGGAGCTGACCTTCCTGAATACCATCCCGCCGCTTGAGGGTGCGTGCAGCAAGATCAAGTATCTGGACGTTTCCCCGATCTTTGCCGACGCCATCCAGAGAATCTACGAAGAAAACTCCATGTCCGTTCTGTTCTGATTTTATGCTGTTTCAAAAGCCAACCTATGACTGGCTGATTGCGGGACTCGGCAATCCGGGTCCTGAGTATGAGAAGACCCGTCACAATACCGGCTTCATGTCCCTTGACCTGCTGGCTGCGCGCCTGCAGGTCAAGGTTTCCAAGGAGCGCTTCAAGGCCCTCACCGCGCAGGCGGACTTCGACGGCCAGCGGCTGCTTCTCATGAAGCCGCAGACCTATATGAACGCCTCCGGTATTGCGATCGAAGCCGCCGCGCACTTTTATAAGATCCCGCCGGAGCGGGTGCTCGTCCTCTTTGACGACATTTCGCTCCCCGTCGGCAAGCTCCGCATCCGCAAAAACGGCTCTGCCGGCGGCCACAACGGCCTGAAATCCATCATCTCCTGCCTCGGCTCCGACCAGTTCCCGCGCGTCAAGATCGGCGTCGGCGCGAAGCCGCACCCCGATTACGATCTGGCCGACTGGGTGCTGTCTACCGTCTCCAAGACCGAATGGCCCGACTATCAGGAGGCTATGTCCCACGCCGGCGACGCGGCCCTCTGCATCGTCAAAAACGGCTGCGAAAAGGCCGCGGCGGAGTATAACGGGAAGATGTTCTGAGCGTACCCTAAGGCATCCGCGCCTACAGGGTGCTGTGCAAATTCCCTCCCCATCTCACTTTCAATACCCACACCCCCTACGCATAGGAGACTCTCTCCTATGCGCGTTGTCTGTTGGGCAAAAAACTGTTTTTAGGAGAATCCCATGAACGTTCTGCTTTCGCTTCTGCAAAAGAGCACCGATTATAACCAGCTGCTGAAGGCCGTGGAGGCGAAGCAGGCCGTCGCTGTGTCGGGACTGAGTCAGGCCCCGCGCAGCCATGTGCTTGCCGCCGCGCACGAGCAGTCCGGCAGACCCCTCGTCGCCGTGTGCCAGGACGATATGGCCGCGAAGCGGCTGGCTTCCGAGCTGGGGGCATTCTTAGGCGAAGAGCCGCCCGTGCTGCCGTCGCGTGAGCTGACGCTGGCCGGGGCCATCGGCGTGTCCCGGCAGTGGGAGCAGCAGCGGCTGCGGCTGTTGTACGCGCTGGCGCAGGGACGCGTCCCGGTGCTGGTGGCAAGTCTGGACGCGCTGCTGCTGCGCACGCTCCCGCGGCAGACGCTCTTTTCCGCGTCCGTGACGCTTCGGGTCGGTGCGGAATACAGTATGCCGGAGCTGATCGAACGCCTGACCCGCGCGGGCTATTCCCGCGCAAGTCTGGTCGAGGGCGTGGGACAGTTCGCGCTGCGCGGCGGCATTCTGGACGTGTATTCGCCTGCGCAGGAAAAGCCGCTGCGCGCGGAGTTTTTCGGCGACGAGCTGGACACCATGGGCTATTTTGACCCCATCACGCAGCGGCGCACGGAAAACGTTGACGAGGCTGTCCTCCTGCCCGTGGCCGAGACGGAGCCGCACCTGCACCCGCAGGGGATATCCGGCCTGTGCGAGGACCTGCGCGCCATCATCGCGCGCCAGCAGCGGCGCAAAACGCCCAATCAGGCGCTGATCGAAACACTGCAGAAGGACTGCGAGGCGCTTGAAAACGAGACGCTTTTCGCCAGCGCCGACCGGTATATGGCGCTGATTTACCCGGAATTCACGACCGCCGCCTCGTATCTGCCGCAGGAGGCCATCGTCGCCTTCTGCGACCACGGCAATCTCCAGCGCGGGGAAAAAGACCGCGCGGAGGAGTTTGGCCTCCTGCTCGATTCGTTCCTGGCCTCCGGCACGCTCTTCGGCGAGCTGTGCGATTATTACGCCACGATGGACGATCTGGCCGCGTCACTGCGCGGCCGGGCTGTTATCTACTGCGACAGCTTCCTTGCCGCGCGGTACCCGGAGTCCCTGCCGCCTAAGCAGCTGCTTTCCTTTACGGCCCGGCAGCTGCCGGGCTATGGCGGAAGTCTGGAAACAGCGGCGGCTGACCTGAAAAATTACGCGTCGAACCAGTATGGCTCCATCGTCCTGTGCGGCGGACAGCGGCGCGGGGAAATTTTAAAGGAGCTGCTTGCCAAAAGCGGCCTGAACGCGCTTTTGTCCTTCCCGCTGACGAAGCTCCCGCAGCCGGGGCAGATCCTTATTGCGGGCGGCTCGCTCCCGGCGGGGCTTGAATACCCGACGCTCAAATTTGCCATCTTAACAGAGGGACAGATCGCCGTCCGGCAGGAGCGTAAGCGCGTCCGTGCGCCGAAGAAAGCCACGAACCGCAAAAAACTCGATTCGTTCACCGATCTGACTCCCGGCGATCTCGTCGTACACGAGCACCACGGCATCGGCCGCTACGTCGGCATGGAGCAGCTGAAGGTCGGCGGCGTGACGAAGGATTATGTGAAGATCGCCTATCAGGGCACGGACTGCCTGTACGTGCCCGCAACGCAGCTCGATCTGGTCAGCAAGTATATCGGCGCCGGTGAGGATACGCCCGTCCGGCTCAACAAGCTCGGCGGCGACCAGTGGCAAAAGACAAAGGCGAAGGCCAAGGCTGCGGCCAAGGATCTGGCTGCGGGCCTCATCAAGCTCTATGCCGAGCGCAAGCGCCTGCCGGGCTTCGCCTTCGCGGCGGATTCGCCGTGGCAGCAGGAGTTTGAGGAGAGCTTTGAATACGCCGAAACGGACGATCAGCTGCGCTGCATCGACGAGATCAAGCGCGACATGGAATCCCCTGCGCCGATGGACCGTCTGCTCTGCGGCGACGTCGGCTTCGGCAAAACGGAGGTCGCGCTGCGTGCGGCCATGAAGTGTATGCTGGACGGCAAGCAGGTCGCGATCTTAGTCCCGACGACCGTTCTGGCCCAGCAGCACTATCTCACGGCCATGCGCCGCTTTGCGACCTTCCCGGTCACCATCGATGTGCTTTCCCGCTTCCGTACGCCTGCGCAGATCAAAAAAACGCTCTTCGATCTGCAGTCCGGCAAGATCGATCTGATCGTCGGCACGCACAAGCTGCTGCAGAAGGACATTCATTTTCACGATCTCGGCCTGCTCATCGTCGACGAGGAGCAGCGCTTCGGCGTGACGCATAAGGAGCGATTGAAGGAACTTTCGCGCGGCGTCGACGTCTTAACCCTATCCGCAACGCCCATCCCGCGCACGCTCAATATGGCGCTGTCGGGTCTGCGCGATATGTCTACCATCGAGCAGCCGCCGCAGGACCGCTATCCAGTGCAGACCTTCGTGCTCGAGCATCAGGACGGCATTCTCGACGAGGCCATGCGCCGCGAGCTGGCGCGCGGCGGGCAGGTCTATTATCTCCACAACCGCGTGGAATCCATCGACCAGTGCGCCGCGAAGATCAAGCAGCGCATTCCGGAGGCCGAGGTCGCCGTCGCCCACGGCAAGATGAACGAGGAGCAGCTCGGCGACGTCATGCAGTCGATGTCAAACGGCGAAATTCAAATTCTCGTCTGCACGACCATCATTGAAACCGGCATTGATATCCCGAACGTCAACACGCTCATCATCGAGGACGCCGACCGGCTGGGCCTTGCGCAGCTGCACCAGATCCGCGGCCGCGTGGGCCGTTCGAGCCGCCATGCGTATGCGTACCTCACGTTCCGCAAGGGAAAAGTCCTGTCCGAGATCGCGGAAAAGCGGCTCGACACCATCCGCGAATACGCGGAGTTCGGCTCCGGCTTCAAGATCGCCATGCGCGACCTTGAAATTCGCGGTGCGGGCGATCTGCTGGGCGCGGAACAGTCCGGTCATATGATGACCGTCGGCTACGATATGTACCTGAAGCTGCTTGAGGACGCCGTGCTCGAAGAGCGCGGCGAGGCGGCGCAGAAGGAGCCAGAATGCACCGCAGACCTCACCGTCACGGCAAATATCAACAAGGACTACGTCGCCTCCGGCGAGCAGCGCATGGATCTCTACCGCCGCATGGCGGCCATCCGCACGCAGGAGGACGCAGATGAGCTGCTCGACGAGATCGTCGACCGCTTTGGCGACCCTCCGAAGGGCGTCATGAACCTCATCGCCATCGCGCTTCTGCGCGCAAGAGCCGCAGCGGCGGGCATCACGGAGATCACGCAGAAAGACGGTGCGGTTCTCCTGTCGCTTTCTACGATGGACTTTGCCGCCATCTCCGCCTGCTGCGCCGAGGCGCAGTTCAAGGGCCGCATTTTCTTCTCGGCAGGCAAGGTGCCGATGCTGTCCGTCAAGCTCAAAAAGGCTGAAGACCCGTTAAAGCTCGCGACGCAGCTCGTCGGCGTCTACGCTGCACTGCGCGCACAGACAGCGGGGACGTAAAAGACTTCTCTGTACTGATTTGCAGTCAACAATGCACTTTTCAAAGTAAGAACCCATATTAGAAATTTGCGGCTGCCATCCAGCATTTCCTTTTGCTTCTCCAAAAGAAAACGCTGGCAAAAGAAAACGAGCCCGGAGGGATTTCGATTTCCCTCCGGACCTCCTTGAAGCGGCCAGAAAAACCGCTTCGGTTTTTCTGGACTTTTCCCGCGATAACAGGAACAGCGTTGGGATACGGCAGTCAGCAAGACCAATGCGAATCCGTACTGCCCCGCAAATTTTGAATGCAAGGCGTTTTTACTGCGGCCATTCAAAGGCAGTTGCCATCAATCCTGGTGTACCGTAACAGGCGGCGCGTACCTTAGCGTCCGTAGGGTGAGTTTGTGTGTTCGTAACACCCGAAAACCAGGGCTTACCTGAATTGCATCCGCAAGATGCACCCTGCGTCCAAGCACTCTTTTCTCCCATATCTTTTCTCTTGCGAGAGAAAAGATATGGCCGTCGGAGACACGCCGGAATGACCCTGCAAAGCAGCGTTGCGCGTACCCCCGAAAATGTTAATAGAAATTTCAGAAATCCGGGGGCTGTTCCTGTCGGGAATGCCGTTGCAAAAAGCGGTCGGTTTATGTATAATACAGACACGAAATAGAGTATGTCGCCTCTGCGGCTTTTGAATAGGAGGGATTCTTATCAGAAAGAAAGGCAGATTTGAGGCCAGCCGTCCCGCGCACAAAACTGCGGCGGACAGAGCCGCCGCGCCGAAGAAGCAGCCGTCCGGCAATGCCGGGAAGAAGGCCGCGGTGATCGCGGGCTGCATCGTGCTGCTGGCGGTGCTCGGCGTGTGCACCTATGGATTTATATTAAAGGGAAGCGACACCATTTTCCCGAACGTCTATGTCGCCGGCGTGAACGTCGGCGGATTGAAGCGCGACGCCGCGATCAACGCTGTGACGCTTGCCGTCGAACAGGAGACGGCCACCGATACGCTCACCGTCGTCCTGCCAGACCGGACGATCGACTTCACCCCTGAGATCACCAACGTCGCCCTCAACCCGGACGAGGCGGCGGATGCCGCCATGAATTATGGCCGCGACGGCGGCCCGATCACGGCGCTTCTCACATACGAACGCGCGAAGAAGACCCGGCAGGACATTTCGCTCGAATCCGGGACGAATCTTGATACCGCGTATATCCGCGATCTGATCGACCAGACCGCGCGCGCCTGCGCGTCGGAAAAGGTCGACCCGACCGTCACGGTCGACGCGGACGCAAAAACGGTCACGGTCGTGACAGGTTCGCCGAAAATTTCGCTTGATGCCGATGCACTCTATGATGCGGTCGTTGCGCGGTTCAATGCCGGCGATCTGTCCGAACTCAAGTTCGATTACGACACCGAGCCCTGCGCGCCGGTTGATCTTCAACAGTATTACGACCAGTTCGCAACCGAGATGAAGGACGCGTACTACGACGAGGAAAAGAAGGAGCTGGTTGCGGAAAAGGTCGGCTTCGGCTTTGACGTGTCGTATTACACGCAGCAGCTTGCCATGGCCGATCCCGGCACGAAGATCGTCATTCAGGCCGAGGAAATCCAGCCGGAGGTCACGCTGGCCGAGCTGGAGAAGGAATACTTCTCCGATGTACTCGGTTCCTGCGACAGCCCGCATACCGCGCAGGCAGGCCGCACGAAGAATCTGGAGCTGGCCTGCAAGGCCATCGACGGCACAATCCTGAACCCCGGAGACGAGTTCTCGTTCAACAAGATCGTTGGCGAGCGCACGCCGGAGAAGGGCTATCAGTCCGCTATCGTCTACCAGACCGGCGGCAAGAGCGAGGCAGAGGCCGGCGGAGGCGTCTGTCAGGTCGCGTCCACGATCTATACCGCCTGCCTCTACGCCGATCTCAAGGTCACAGAGCGTGCGCCGCATATGTTCACCGTCACCTACGTCCAGCTCGGCATGGACGCGACGATCTACTGGGGCAGTCTCGATTATAAGTTCGTCAACAGCACCGACCATCCGCTGCGCATCGACGCGTCTGTCTCCGGCGGCTATGTCCACGTCAAGCTCGTGGGCACCGCGCCGAAGGACAAGGGCTACGACCATATCGTCCTGCGGCACGAGGTTGTCGCGACCATCCAGCCCAAGATGGAGATCGACGGCGACAAGACCATCATCACCGACGCCGGTACCGCCCTCGACGAAAACGGCAACACCGTCAACATCGTCGTTGACAAGGACGGCAACAAGTATATCAAGGGCGACATGGTGCAGTATTCCTACGTCGGCAAGACCGTCATGGCCTACCGCGATTATGTGGATGCAAACGGTACTGTCATCAAGACCGAGACGCTGCACAAGGATACGTATCAGGCCCGCAACACCAGCTACAAATGCACGCCGTATGTCGAGCCGGAGGTTCCCGAGGAGCCGGATCCCACTGACCCGGATTACCCCGACTATCCGGATAATCCGGATGAACCGACCGACCCGACTGAGCCGGACGACCCGATGAACCCGTGGGATTGACCCCCAAAAACACCAGCCCCCCGGCAGCCCGAATGGGCCGCCGGGGGCTGATGCGTTACAGGCAAATATGCGCGGTGATGTTGTTTTCGCCCTCCGCACGCTCGAAGCCCTGTGATTCGTACAGGGCAATCGCGGCCTCATTGTCGATGTCGACCAGAAGCGCCATGCCGTTCGGCCGGTTTTCCTGAACCGCTGCTGATAGAAGCGCGCGGCCAAGGCCGCGCCTGCGGCTCTCCTTACGGACAAACAGGTCATACGGCTCGTTTTCCGCGCTGTTGTGGGTCAGGTCGATATAGCCCGCAGCTTCGCCGTCCTCGATCGCCAGCAGAACGCGGAAAATTTCCGGCGCAGCCAGCACGCGTTCGCCCGTCCAATAGCGGTCGCCGGTGTGCAGCGCCAGATACTGCGCCCGGTACTCCGGACGGTAGGGCACGATGCGCGCATCCGGCACATACGGGACAGTCCGCCGCAGGACGAGCTTCTGCTGCTCCGGATCAAATTTCGCGTCCAGCGCTTCGAGCGCTGCCTGCAAAAGCCGGTTGCGCGGGTTATAGACAAAGTCCGCCTGATAGCCGGGGTAAGCCGATTTCAGATGCGCAAGCAGCTCGTCATAGGCCGCCGCGCTTCGGGAAAGTCCAGCCAGAAGCTCCAGATACTTCTCGTCCTCCAGCACCAGCAGCGCAAACACGCCTGTGACGGTGTCGTTTTCGAACGTGCCGAGCACGCGCGTATTCGGGTTTTCAGGCGCATCCAGCAGGTTCCGGTGCAGCTGCTGCTCTGTGAGCAGCATGGGGTCACGGTAGTCGGGGTCTGCGCTGCAGGCATGAATAAAGTCCAGATATGGCGAGAGCGTGTGCAGATCTTTCAGCATATTGCGGCTTCCTCTCAGTCAATTTTTCTGATGTGTATTGTACGGCCTTCTCCGGCGCTTGTCAAACGGCGCGGAACACTGTATAATCATTATCAGATTTTTATTGATCCTCGGAGGTGGCTGAATGTCTCTTGCGGAAAAACGGCTGTTCCTGCTGGATATGGACGGCACGATCTATTTAAGCGAAACGCTCTTCGACGGGACGCTGGAGTTCCTGCGCTATGTGCGCGCCATCGGCGGCCGGTATTTGTTCCTGACGAACAATTCCTCGCGCGGGACCGACGCGTATATTGCAAAGATGGCCCGCTTCGGCATCGAGGCCTTCCCCGACGATTTTCTGACCAGCGCGGACGCGACGATCCGCTATCTGCGGGGCCGCTACTTGCCGGAGACGGTCTATTACGTCTGTGGGACGGAATCGCTGAAAAACCAGCTCCGGCTGGCGGGGCTGCGGGTCGCCGAGACGCTGCGGGACGATTGCGCCGTTGTGCTTCTGGGCTACGACACGGAATTGACGTATGAAAAGCTGGAAAATTGCTGCATTCTCCTGAACCGAGGCGCGGATTACGTCGCCACGCACCCCGATCTTGTCTGCCCGACATGGTACGGCAGCGCGCCGGACTGCGGCAGCGTGATTGAAATGCTCCATACCGCGACAGGCCGCCGCCCGAAGGTCATCGGCAAGCCCCAGCCCGAAATGGCGCTGCTGGCGATGGAGCAGACGGACTTCTCGCCGCGCGAAACGTGCCTCATCGGCGACCGGGTGTATACCGACATCGCCTGCGGCGTGAACGCCGGGATCGACACGATCTTCGTCCTGTCCGGCGAGGGCGTGATGGCCGATATTGAGAAATACGGCGTTCAGCCGACGTACTGTATGCAGAATATCCGCGAAGTCCTCAATACATTAGAAAAGGGAGAACCGAAATGAAGCTCAACAACAAGCGCACCATCCTGGTCGGCCTCGCGTTCTTGTCCATCTGCGCGTTCTGGCAGATGTATGACAGCATTGTGCCGCTGATCCTCACGAAGACCTTCCACATGAACGAAACGTTCTCCGGCGCGATCATGGCGGCGGACAACATTCTGGCGCTCTTTCTGCTGCCGTTCTTCGGCTCTGTCTCGGATAAGAGCCATTCGAAGCTCGGCAAGCGGATGCCCTTTATCCTCTTCGGCACTGGCTGCGCCATCATCCTCATGAACATTCTCCCTCTGCTCGACAACAGCTACGCCGCCCAGCCCTCCGGCTTCAAGACGGCCTCATTTGTCATCGTCCTCGGTCTGCTGCTCGTCGCCATGGGAACGTACCGCGCTCCCGCCGTTGCCCTCATGCCCGACGTGACGCCAAAGCCGCTGCGCTCGCGTGCGAACGCCATCATCAATCTGATGGGCGCGGTCGGCGGCATTCTGTATCTCGGCGTTGCGGCGGTGCTCTATCCCAACTCCAAGACCGCCGGTTTGGATCATGTGAACTATCAGCCGCTGTTTATCGTTGTGTCGGCCATCATGTTCGTCGCCGTCGCCGTGCTCTTCCTCACGATCAGGGAGCCGAAGCTCACGGCGGAAAATCAGGCGCTTGAAAAGCAGCACCCGGAATGGAACCTCGCGCAGGACGACGGCAGCGGCCACGAGACGCTCCCGAAGCCCGTCAAAAAGAGCCTCGGCTTCCTGCTGGCCTCCATCACGCTCTGGTTCATCGGCTATAACGGCGTAACGACGTGGTTCTCGACGTATGTCGATACCGTCATGGGGCAGGGCCTCGGCGGCGCATCGACCTGCCTGCTCATCGCCACGGCGGGCGCCATCGTCTCGTACATCCCCATCGGCCAGATCGCCTCAAAGATCGGCCGCAAGCGCACGATCCAGGGCGGCATCATCCTGCTTACCGCCTGCTTTGCCAGCGGCTATGTGCTCACAACGACATTCTCCTCGATCAACGCCATCATGTTTGTCGTCTTCGCCCTCGTCGGCCTTGCCTGGGCCGCGATCAACGTCAACTCGCTTCCCATGGTCGTCGAGATGTGCAAGGGCTCGGATATCGGCAAATTTACCGGCTATTACTACACGGCCTCCATGGCCGCGCAGGTCGTCACGCCCATCGCCGCCGGTACACTCATGCGCAAGATCGACTACCGCGTCCTGTTCCCGTATGCCGCGCTGTTCGTCGCACTGAGCTTCGTGACCATGCTCTTCGTCCACCACGGCGACGCCAAGGCCGAGGCCAAGAAGGGGCTGGAGGCGTTCGAGGAAATGGACGACTGACCCCGTCCGCATAACCTTTGTAGGGGTCGATGCCAGTCACAGCCGTTCGCGACGAAGGAGCGTTACGGATGTGGGGCTGCCGCTTGCCGGTACACATCGACCCGGCAGGATGCACCGGTTTTTATGGTAATCTGCGGCGAATTCGCAACTTCCTCACGGGCCGATGTGGGCATCGGCCCCTACAGAACTCCGGCGAATCCGTACTGCTTTGCAAATTTTGAACGCAAAGCGTTTTTACAGCAGCCATTCAAAGGCAGCTGTTATCAAACTTGATGTACCGTAACAGGCGGCGCGTCGGAAACGGCCTCGACGGAACGAGCTGCCGCTATGTGCGACGTCCCTTATCCTCTGAGCCCGTTTCCTCCTTTCCAAAACACAAATGCTTCGCTGGTTTGTGTTTTGGGTTTCAGTGCTGCTCAAGCCTATCTTAAATATAGCAAGAAAGAAGTCTGTAACTATGCTGACAATCTGCATCATCCTGATCGTGCTTCTGGCGCTCGATCTGCTGTTTACGCTGGCGCTGCGGTGCCGGAAGGGACACCGGAAGTGGGAGGTTCTCAAGAAGTACCGTTACGCCCACCGGGGCTATCACGACAAGCCCGTCGTCCCGGAAAACTCTCTGCCCGCCTTCCGCCGGGCCATCGAGCGCGGCTTCGGCGCGGAGCTGGACGTGCATCTTTTGAAGGACGGCACGCTTGCCGTCTTCCATGACTCTGATCTGAAGCGCTGCGCGAATGTCGAGGGCGAGATCGAGGATCTGACGCTGGACGAGCTGAAGCAGCTCCGGCTTGAGGGCACGGACGAGCAGATCCCAACCTTTGACGAGGTTCTTGCCCTGTTCGAGCACGAAACGCCGCTCATCATCGAGCTTAAGACCGCGCGCGGCAACCATATGGCGCTGGCCAAGGCAGTCTGCGAGCGGCTGGACAGCTATCAGGGTGAGTTCTGCATCGAGTCGTTTGACCCGTTCGCGCTCATCGACGTGAAAAAGCTCCGCCCCGAAATCTGCCGCGGGCAGCTTTCTATGAATTTTGAGAAGGACAAGGCGGGCCTGCCGTGGTACAAGCGGTTCATCGCGGGCAATCTGCTTTTGAACTTCCTGACGGTCCCGGACTTTATCGCGTACAAGTTTGAAGACCGCAGCAGCTACTGCCTGCGCTCGTGCGTCCGCGTCTGGGGCGCGCAGGAGGTCGACTGGACGATCCGCACGAAGGAGGATCTGCTGGCCTGCGAGGCCGCCGGCGGCATTCCGATTTTTGAGCGCTTCGATCCGGAGGTCTGAGTGTCCGTACATACGCCAAGTGAAAAAACTGCCGCCCGGCCGGGCGGCAGTTTCTGTTTTCAGAGCAGCAGCGTCAGATGGTACACTGCGAACGCGGCCAGCCACGCAATGCAGCACTGGGAAAGCGCAATGAGTGCGGCTCGCAGCGCCGAACCCGTCTCGCGCCGGATGGCGGCGATGGCCGCTACGCACGGGGTATACAGAAGCGTAAAGACCAGAAAGCTCAGCGCGGCCTTCGCGGTAAAGAGCGTCGAGACGGCGGCTGTGCCCAGCAGGATCTGAAGTGTGCTGACGACGGATTCCTTTGCGATAAAGCCGGTGATCAGCGCCGTCGCGCAGCGCCAGTCCGCGAAGCCCAGCGGCGCAAATATGGGCGCGAGCCAGCGCCCGACCATTGCAAGCAGGCTCTGCTCGCTGCTCGTCACAACGTCCAGCCGGGTATCGAAGCTTTGCAGGAACCAGATGACGATGGTTGCAAGGAAAATAACAGTAAAGGCGCGCTCGATAAAATCCTTCGCCTTGTCCCAGAGCAGAAGCGCGACGCTTTTTACGCTCGGCAGCCGGTAATTCGGCAGCTCCATCACAAACGGGACCGGACGGCCCCGGAAGGCGGATTTGAGCACGAGCGCGGAGAGAATGCCGAACAGGATGCCGAGCACATACAGCCCGATCATCACAAGCGCTGCATACTTCGGGAAAAACGCCGCCGAGAAAAACGCGTAGATCGGAATTTTTGCCGAGCAGCTCATAAAGGGCGTGAGCAGGATGGTCATGGTGCGGTCGCGCTCCGACGGGAGCGTCCGCGCCGCCATGACTGCCGGGACCGTGCAGCCGAAGCCGATGAGCATCGGCACGACGGACTTGCCGGACAGGCCGATGCGCCGCAGCAGCTTGTCCATCACGAACGCCACGCGCGCCATATAGCCGGTGTCTTCCAGAATAGACAGGAAGAAAAAGAGCGTCACGATGATCGGCAGAAAGCTCAGAACCGCGCCGACGCCCTGAAAAATGCCGTCGATCACAAGGCTCTGCACGACGGGGTTCAGGTGATAGGCCGTCAGCGCCCGATCGACCACGACGGTTAGCGCATCAATGCCGGAAGCCAGCAGATCGCTCAGTCCCTGCCCGATCACATGAAATGTCAGATAGAAAATCAGCAGCATCACGCCGATGAAAATCGGGATGGCGGTATATTTTCCGGTCAGAATTTTGTCGGCACTGACCGAACGCAGACGCTCCTTGCTTTCGTGCGGCTTGACGACGCAGGCTTTGACCAGCGCTTCAATGAACGTATAGCGCATATCCGCGATGGCCGCGTTGCGGTCAAGTCCGCGTTCCAACTCCATCTGGACGATGGAATGCTCGATCAGCTCCTTTTCGTTCTGATCGAGGCGCAGCTGCTCCAGCACGGCTTCATCGCCGTCGATGACCCACGTCGCCGCGAAGCGGACGGAAAGCCCCGCGCGCTGCGCATGGTCCTCGATCTGGTGGCAGACGGCGTGGATGCAGCGGTGGACAGGTCCGGGGGCGCAGAAATCGACGACGGCGGGCAGGCGCTTGTCCTCCGCCGTGCGCACAGCCGCCTCGATCAGCGCCTCGACCCCGTCGCCGGAGGCCGCGCAGATGGGCACGACGGGAACGCCCAGCTGCTGCGAGAGCTTATCCGTGTCGATGCTGCCGCCGTTGCCGGTCAGCTCGTCCATCATGTTGAGCGCCAGCACCGTCGGCACGCGCAGCGTCAATAATTGGAGCGTCAGATAGAGATTGCGCTCTAAATTGGTCGCGTCGACAATATTGATGATGCCGTCCGGCTTGTTTTTCAGAATAAAATCGCGTGTGACGATCTCCTCCGCCGTGTACGGGCGGAGCGAGTAAATGCCCGGCAGATCGACGACGGTGCAGTCCTTCTGCCCGCGCACCGGGCCGGATTTCTGGTCGACCGTCACGCCGGGGAAATTGCCGACGTGCTGGTTTGAACCGGTCAGTTGGTTAAAAAGCGTCGTTTTGCCGCAGTTCTGGTTGCCAGCCAGTGCGAAGATCATTCTGCGTCCTCCTCAATCGTGATGCTGCGCGCATCCTCCTTGCGCAGCGTGAGCGTATAGCCGCGCAGAAACAGCTCCATGGGGTCGCCCATGGGCGCAATTTTGCTGACATGCACGCGCGTATGCGGAATGAGGCCCATATCGAGCAGCCTGCACCGGAGGACCCCTTCGCCGCCGACTGCTGTAATCACGCCGGAATGTCCGACGGAAAGTTCGTCAAGCGTCATAAATCGCATTCCTTTCTCCATTACATTCTGAATGTTAGGATAATCTAACTTTCAAGAAAATGCAAGAAAAACCGTTCGGATGCGACAAAAATTTTTCTGTCCGCGCAGTTTACAAAATCGTCACGCCCTCGGCCGCCCGGTATGCTATGATATACTACAGATATAAGGAGGCCGACGCATGAATATTCTCTTTTTCCTGACGCCGAAGGCGATGTGCGCCTATATAGAGTCCGACGACACGCTGCGGCAGGCGATGGAACGGATGGAGCATTCCGGCTATGCGGCACTGCCCGTACTGGACAAGAGCGGGAAATACTGCGGCGTTGTTACCGAGGGCGACCTGCTCTGGACGCTCAAGCGCCTGTGCGTGATGGACTTGCGCCAGACCGAGGAGCATTCCATTTCCGAGATCGAGCACCGCCGCACCGTGCAGCCTGTGCGGGTCGACACGCGCGTGGAGGATCTGATCTCCGTCGCCGCCGAGCAGAACTTCGTCCCCGTGATCGACGACAAGGGCGATTTCATCGGCATCGTCACCCGCAGCCGCATTCTCCGGTATTACTTACAGACGAATTTCCCGCACGAATAATTTTCCTCCGCTGGTTTAATCCTCCGTTTTTTGGCACATACTTAGCCTCGGAGGTGCAAAATCATGCAAACAAACGAAAATCATCCGAACCGGAAGCGGATCCGGAGCTTTTTCCGTGAAAAGGGCTACTACATCGTTCTGGCGCTGTGCGTATGCGCGGTAGGCGTTTCGGGCTGGCTGTTCGTGTCCGGCGCCATCGCCGAGAAGAAAGCACTGCGGCAGGAGACGATGTCCATTGCCACCAGCGCGGAAGAACCGGCCAAAAATCCGTCCGCCGAACAGAAGCCGGCCCCGACCGCCGCTGCGGAGGAGGAAACGGCTCCGGCTGCTGCCATGACGGACGAGTCCGTCCGCGAGGCGGCGAAGAACGTGCGCGTCTGGCCCGTTTCCGGCAGCACGCAGGCCGCCTACAGCGTCGACGCGCTGCAGTATAACGCCACGACGCAGGACTGGCGGACGCACGCGGGCGTCGATCTGGCCGCGTCGGTCGGAACGCCGGTCAAGGCCGCGGGTTCCGGCGTCGTGACGGCGGTTTATGACGATGAATTCCTCGGCACGACCGTCGTCATCAACCACCCGGACGGCCACGTCTCGCAGTATTCCAATCTCGCCGTCATGCCGTCCGTCTCGGCGGGCGACAGCGTAGAGGCCGGGCAGACCATCGGCGCCGTCGGCGAAACGGCTCTGCTCGAAATTGCGGACGAACCGCATCTGCACTTTGCCGTCTATGCCAACGGCGACACCATCGACCCGGCAGAATTCATCCGATAAACGCAGACAAGCGCCGCAGCAGCCGCTGCGGCGTATTTCTTTGCAACAGATTCTGTTTTTCTGCGACTATATAGGTGAGACGTCTCAAAGGAACAAAACGACAGGAGGGATGGATACGGATGACAAGACCATTCTGCGGCGGCTGAAGCGGGGCGACGCGGCGGCGCTGGAGGCCGCCGTGCGGCAGTACAGCGGATATGTATCGGCTGTGATCGGCAATCAGCTTGGCCCGTGCGCTGCCGCAGAAGACATTGAAGAACTGGCCTCCGATGTGTTTGTCGCGCTGTGGCGCGCACCGCAGCCGCTTCGGACGGAGCATCTGCGCGGCTGGCTGGGCAAGGTCGCGCGCAACCAGGCGATCAGCTTTTTGCGCAGGCAGCACATGCAGCTCATCCGGGACGAGGACTGCATCCTCGTCGACGACCGCGACGCGCAGAAGCTGCTGGAGGCGAAGGAGCGCAGCGCGCTTTTAAACGCAGCGCTGGCAGCGCTCAAGCCGGAGGACCGGGAAATTTTTCTGCGCCGGTATTACTACAACCAGACAGCCGGACAGATCGCGGAGGCGCTGCATATGAACCCCAGCACGGTCCGCAGCCGCCTTTTGCGCGGACGGCAGGCGCTGAGGACGGAATTACAGAAAGGAGACGTGCAGATTGAAGATCTCTGTGCAGAGCCTGTTTGAGGATTATGAGGAAAACGCCGTTTCGCTGAGCCGGGACGCGGACGCGGAGCGGATTTTGGAAAAAACAAAGGCCAAGCTGCCGGGGCTGAAAAAGCGGCGGCCGGTCGGCCTTGTGCTGATCGCAGCGGCGGCCGTCGCCGTTTTGTGCGGCGCGGCGGCGATCGTGCATTACGCGTCGGTCCGGGACGGTGCGGGAAGCTACATCATGCCGGACACGCTCCGCTATGACGAGGAAAACAAAAAGACGATTCTGGTGGACACGCCGTTTGAGTGGAACAACCCCATCAGCTTCGATACCGAGGGCCGGACAAAGGGAAAGGTCTGCGGTATGCGGCTCGGTTGGCTGCCGGAGGGCTGGGGCACGGGCTACACCCAGACGGCCTATGACGTGATCGCCCAGCGGGACGCCGAACAGGCGCAGAGTCTGCCGCAGGACGAGCGGGAGCTGGTGGTCTATACCTACGACCTCTTTGCCGTGCAGGACGTGCGGAAGGACTACAGCGTGCAGTGTATGTCCGCCAACACGGTCGCCGGGTGCGACTTCCTCTGCGGCGGTACGCGGACGGAGATCACAAAGCAGGGGACGATCGGCCCCTACGACGCGTCGTGGGTCGAGACGCACTGGCAGCACGCAAGTCCGGGCTCCGACGCGCCGGAGGAGTGGACCACGCAGATGCTTCTGCTGTACGACCCGGAGAAGCTCTGCGTCGTCATTATCAGCGCCGGCTGGGACGATGCGGAACGGATCGCGGCGAATCTGGAGATTGTGGAGACCTCCGTTGACGCCCCGCAGCCCGATCTGACGAACGGCAGAGGGTTCCGCTGGATCGGCGGCGTCGGATAGTCGGAAACGGCCTTGCCGGAACGAGGCCCCGCTGTTTGCGGAGCCTCTTATCCTCTAAGGCCGTTTCCTCCTTTTTTCCCGTCGAACCGCTGATGCTGGGTTCGCCGGGAAGCCATGGCCTTGCCGGAACGAGGCC
>ENA-UOJM01000056-UOJM01000056.1-human-gut-metagenome-genome-assembly--contig:-P116-NODE-56-length-172267-cov-37.264087_pt1 | contig 172267 bp, 172 predicted proteins | sample MGYA00242349_ERZ723896 | MGnify/ENA metagenome assembly ERZ723896 | reverse complement strand
GCTTGAATGGCATTCAAGAGGTCAGCGGTTCGATCCCGCTTATCTCCACCACAAGAAAACCTTGAAACCACGACGGTTTCAAGGTTTTCTTTTTTGTTTTCGCGGGGGACCTTACCCGGCGGTTTTCTAACACATTTTTAACACTTGCCGAGCCTTCATCGCTTTGCGCAGGCAGCACCGGTGGGGTAAAAACTTCTTTGGCGCACCCGAAAGGCATGTGCAGAACACCATTATGATGGCAAAAGCGGGCAGTGAGCCGATGCAGTCAGCCAACGCGAAGAATCAGTGCATTTTTTGACCGTTCTCCCGTCAGCGCTATATCCGATGGGAGCATTGTTTCTTTTTATCGTTTCTTTTACATCTGAATGAAAGCATCACCGCTTGACAGCCTATCGTTCGGTAGGTATAATATGAGGAAATACCAATCCCAGGAGGAGTACACCATGACAGCAAAAGGAACCACCAAGCAGGGGATATTGGATGCCGCGCTGGAATTGTTTTCCGTGCAGGGGTATGAGGCCACTTCCATTTCCCAGCTCGCGGAAGCGGTTGGTATCCGCAAGGCGTCTCTCTACAGCCATTTTGAAAACAAGCAGGCGATTCTGGACGCTCTGATCCAGACCACCATAGGAGAATACGAGAAGCATTCCATTTTTGCCAATGCAGATTGGGATGATCCCGCATTCACAAAGGATAAGGAACATATGACGACGGAAATGGCGGCGCAGATGTTCCTTGGGCAGATTCGTTATATTCTCCACGATCCGAAAATCAGCCGCGCCAGGAAAATGCTCACCATTGAGCAGTTTCAGAATCCGCAGATGGCAGCGCTGCAAACCAAGCAGAATTACACGGATGTCATGGGCTACTTCACCGGGCTTGTGCGTTTTCTCATTCGTCAGGGGCGGCTCGTAGACTCTGACCCGGAGATCATGGCGGCGCAGCTTTGTCTGCCGATCTCTGCCTGGATCAATCTCTGCGACCGGGAGCCGGAGCGGGAGAATGATGTGATGAAGCTGATTGAGCGGCATATCCGGCAGTTCTTTGAGGTATATCAGGTGAAATGAGTTTGGAGCTGAGAGGATGAAATCAAGCAGACGATCGTTTCTCCTAAATCCGCTGTCCATGCTTTTGGCCGGACTGCTTCTCGGCATTGCAGCAAAACTGTTTGATATCTATTTCCAAAATCTCGGAGAGATCTTTTCCCAGATGGCCATATGGATTCTTTTGGGAACAGGGATCGCGATTTACAGTCCTACAAAGAAAGCGGCCATGGGAAATATATTTCCCTTCTGCATGGGGATGCTGGCGGCCTATTATGTGACGGCAGCCATCACCCACGGGGTTTACAGCCGGACCTTTATCATCGGCTGGACGTTGTTCGCCCTGACCTCCCCTGTCATGGCCTATTTTGCATGGATGGCAAAGGAACCCGGTGCTTTCTCGAAAATCATCGCCGCAGGAATCGCAGCTGTGTCGGTCATGAGCAGCGTCCTGCTTTTTGACCATTTGCGCCTTTACGATTTTGTCATTGACGGGGTGCTGATTTACATTCTGTTCTTCAAAAAAATCAAGCGATCACAGAAAAGAAAGGATTGGAACGAATGAAACCGGAGGAATTATATCCATACATAGAGAAAAACCAGCCGAATATCTGCCAGATCAGCGTCCTGCAAAACGGGCAGGAGCCTTGAGGTGAGGCGTGGAACGGATCGAGAATGTGCTGCGGCCGGCATTGCGGCAAAATGAAAGGGTTGAGATGATATGAACTATATCCGAATCACGGAAGAAAACATCGACAAGGAGCACATCTGCTGCGCCATGTCCGGCAAACAGAGCCTTGTGAAAAAAGAGTGGCTGAAACGGCGCTTTCCCGAGGGGCTTGTCTTTTACCGCAGTGAGGAGCGGGGCAAGTGCTTTATCGAGTACATTCCGGCAGAAAACGCCTGGGTGCCCATTGAAGCGGCGGGGTATCTCTATATCAACTGCCTGTGGGTCTCCGGCTCCATGAAGGGACACGGCTACTCTAGCGACCTGCTGGACGAGTGCATCCGGGATGCCAAAGCGCAGGGGAAAAAGGGCCTGTGCATCCTGTGCGCCGAGGGACGCAAGCGGGAGTTCCTTGCAGACCCGCAGTTTCTTGCGCATAAGGGCTTTCTGCTGGCGGACACTTCGGATTGCGGCATTACGCTTATGTATCTGCCGCTTGCAGAGGACGCCGAACCGCCGGAATTCAAGGCCTGCGCCAGGCATCCGCAGGCTAACGGGAATGGCTTTGTAATTTACTATACCGATCAGTGTCCCTACACCCACTACTGGGTCCCGAGAGTGGAGCAGGCGGCCAAGGAGCACGGTATTCCCCTGAAAACCATTCACATCACCACAAAGGAAGCAGCGCAGAATGTACCGGCTCCGGTGACCACCTACGCCCTGTTCCGGGATGGAAAATTTGTGACCCAGGGCATCCAGTCGGATAAAAAGCTTCTGGCGCTGGCGGGCGTGAAGGAGTGAGATTGACAGTGGAAATCAGACCTTTGGAAAAAGAATCAATGCCTGATACAATGACGGTAAACGACGCGGAATACCGCGTCGTCAAGCTCCTGGGGAAAGGAAAAGGCGGCTACTCCTATCTTGTGACGGACGGAACAGCGCAATATGTTCTGAAACAGATCCACCACGAGCCCTGCGCCTACTACACCTTCGGGGACAAGCTGCGCTCCTGCGGGACTATGAAACGCTGCGGAAGCTGGGCATCCCCATGCCCCGGCTTCTGGCGGCGGACATCCCGCAGGAGCGCATTCTGAAGGAATACATCGCCGGGCAGACGGTGGCGGAGCTGCTCAAAGAGGGACGGATGAACCCCGGCTGGCTCAGACAGGTGCAGGCCATGTGCGGCCGCCTGTACCCGGCGGGGCTGAACATCGACTACTATCCCACCAACTTTGTCCCCTGCGGCGGAACGCTTTACTACATCGACTACGAGTGCAATGCCTATATGCAGGAGTGGGACTTTGCCCATTGGGGCGCCCGGTATTGGACGATACAGGCACCGGAAAGGCCGGATGGGGCATGAATCATCCTCTGTATGAAGGACAGCTGGCAGGCCGGTGTTCCCGGCAGGGACGAAATATCCAAAAAATCCGTTCGCTTTTGTGACATATTCCAATTCCTGCAAAACTACAAAAAAGCGGTTGCAAAGCTGCCGCAGCGGTGTTGTATATAGTAGAGACGCAGGCCTGCGTCCGCTTCACGAAAGGAGCACTACGGCATGGCACGAAAAAATATCCCCCAGATCGACGCTCTGGTGCAGCGCACCTTCGCGCAGAAAATGTGGGACAATGGGTTCCACCCTTATAAGGACCACACGGAGTGGCTGCGCCATCATCCACGCGGACGGATGGGCAGGCTGTATGCTGTTTTTCCCGCCGTTCTACTGTCTTATGGCCGCCACCGCCCTGCTTTTCATTCCCGATCTGATCCGTCTCCCGTCCGAACGAAGGCGCTATCGCTGGAAAGAGCCGCGCGGGGCAAGGAGGAAACGATATGCCGTTCATCTTAATCAGAGTCTGCTTGTGGCTGATTCTTTCGGGAGCCATCATAGCCCGAGCGAAAATTGCGAAAACGGTCCGGAAGAAGCCCGCTGCCATTATGGCGGTCGTTTTATGCACGCTGCTGCTGGCGGCCTCCGCCGTGTTCCCTGTGGAGAATCTTTTTGTCCGGTTTCCATCCCCGGAAAGTGTGTCCCGCTATGCCATACCCGGAAGAATAGACGATATGGTTTATGGGAAGGATTCCTGCCTGGTTACATGTATAGGGAGGGACGGCACAAGAGAAATCTGGTTTATACCGAAAACGAAAAACGGCTACCGGATACCGGGTTACTTTAACACAAAAAGGGTGTCGCAGAAATTCGATGAAAATGGACTTTTTATTGTGCGCCGGGTCAGAGGAACGGATGATTATTATGTTTTCCTGACGCTCCATCTGACGGGCGGTCAAAACGAGATACAGGTTTTCAACGGGAAGGACGACCAGGCGGCACGCAGCTTTTACCGGGTGAAGGATTCCGATTATATCTATTTCTTCCTGGAAGATTTTTCCAAAGAAACCTATCTGCTTATTAACGGCGAAAAGGTGATGCTCGCGGACTGATCCGCTGCTTTCGCCCACCGGCGCATAAGATACCTGGAGGTGACGTGCATATGTCGTTCCGGAAAAATTCCATCTTGTTTTACGAAAATGTCATCCTTCTTGCGGCTTTATCCCTGCTGATGATCGCTGTGGGACTTGTCAAAAATTTCCCCATTCTCTGCCTCTGCGCCGTTCCACTGCTGATCGTGGCACTGGTCAGCCCGAAGCTGGACCGGGAGTACATCACCATCGACGAATGGGGCATCACCTGCAAAGAGGGGGACCAGCTGCGCTGGAGCTTCGATTGGGCGTATATCGCCGATTTGCGAAGAAGCTCCCGGTTTCGCCTCCCCTCCATTGAGGTGATCCCCTACGACGCGTCCGGCCAGCCGGAGCCATTTGCTTCGGACCGGCACTATTTCCAATTGGGCCGGGCCGCGAAAAAGGCGCTGTCCATGTATTATGCCAAACCGCCCTTTCCGCGAACATAGAGCAGGATTTCTTTCATTCACCCGCACTTTCATCGTCACGGCGCTCGATCTCAGCAGAGCGGTCGAAGTCGATCTGCAGGATGTCATCCATGGGGATCCTCACACCGCTGCGCATGATTACCAGCCGCTGGTACTCGTCAATTTTTCCGATCTTACCCGTCTCAGTCAGATACGCGCCCCCGTCCTTCCGCTGGTCCGGCTTGAAGTAGGTGACGGAGGCCTCCGGTTCTTCGTCTATAGCTTTCATAAGGAGCTGGAATTTCATATCCAGCGCCGTCAGGGCCTCCTCATCCAGCTCAATCTTCTCATCCGTCAGACGCCCGGTTTCTCTGATGGCGGAGTCATACCCGGTCAGCGCGGCGAAAGGAGCAAACTGTGCCGCACGGTCAGACATCGGCATCCGCGGTCGCGTCTTGGAGACGTGGTGCGGGAGATTCATAATGGAATCGTATTTACTGTTCGTGTGCATTTGCAATCCCTTTCCCAGACAAACTGGAATTTTCAAATTAGTCTTTGCAAATAACCTTTGAACCTTCACCATCAATTACAATTCCCTGACGGTTGTTAATTGGGCATAGATTCAAATCCGAAAACTCAGTCATTATTTTCTCGGTAACTTTCTTAAATGGTGCTGTAAGATAATGCGGAAGAACATAGAAATCAATCAAATCAAGCCCTGCATCATCTTCTTGTGAGTAGTCCTCCGGCTTTTCATCCATTTGCTCGATATATTGGATGCTTGGAGCGCATATAATTGCGCCTGCCGACTCGCCGATCATCAATTTTCCATTTGCCAATTCCTTTTTCAGTAGCCCATCAGCTCCCGTTTTACGGAGCTGGTCCATAAGAAAGAAAGAATTTCCGCCGGTAAAATAGATCACATCCGCATCTTCAAAAACGGACTGTATCGTTAAATAAGCCTCCGTTGAAATATCAATTTCCGTTACGGTTGCTCCCAGTTTATTGAATAGCTTTCGAGCCGAGCCGACATAACCGGTGTAGCCTTCACGCAGTGAAGCTGTTGGAATAAATGCGACTTTCTTATTTTCAATTTCTTCCTTTATCAGACTTCCCACACTTGAAAAGTGCGAACATAAAAATAGTTTCATCAATATTCTCCTTTATAACTTCCAATTTATTCCATTCTCTACGCCTTATGCCCGCCGATCTGCGCATTTCGGTCCTTGGCCGTTGCGCCCTCCTGCAAATTCATTCCCTTGAGGATGGCGTTCTTTCCGTACTTCTTCTTGATGGCAAGTGCCGCCTTCTGGATCCTTCGTTCCCGTTCCAGCGCAGCATCCTCCGCCTTCTGCTTTTCCTCCTGGGCGGCGTAGTCCGTAAAAAGGTCCAGCTGAACGGCGCCGTCGTTCTTCTTCGGTGCATCCGCTTCCGGCAGGACATGATTTGCAACGACATACATGCGCCGCACCAGGAGATTTTTGTCCACGATCCGGTCAAACAGCTCTGACACGGCGCACACTATTTTCTTCGTAGATGATGTGTGACTGTCAAGGTTAATAGAGCCGTGGGCCTGCTTCGGGATCCGGCGGCCATAGCGGTCGGTTTCCACCGGGCCGTGATACCTGGCCCGCCGCGCCGGATCGGTCAGATTCTCAACATCATAGCCCACGGTCAGCGCCATCTGATCGGTGACAAGCCCCTTATCCACCAAATCCAGCACCAGCAGGTCCGTCATCTCCCGGACGACCAGCTTTGCCTTGTCCGCCTCATAGGGGCAGTGCAGGACCTGACCGGAGCTGAGACTGTTGGAGCTGGGGCGGTACGCCTTGATGGCCGCAATGGTGGTGGGCTCCCAGCCCCACGCATGGTCGATGAGCAGTTCCGCGTTCTTGCCGAAGAGCTTATAAAGCAGGTCCTCATTCCGCTCCGAGCAGAGGGCAACATCGCCCATGGTGAACATCCCGTTCTCCTCCAGCTTCTTTGCGATGCCCCGGCCCACCCGCCAGAAATCGGTGAGAGGCCGGTGTGACCACAGCTCACGGCGAAACTTCATCTCGTCCAGCTCTGCAATGCGGACGCCGTTTTTATCGGCGGGAATGTGCTTCGCTACAATGTCCATGGCTACCTTGCAAAGAAAGAGGTTTGTCCCGATTCCGGCAGTTGCCGTGATGCCGGTGGATTCCAGCACGTCGAGAATGATCTTCATGGCAAGCTCCCGGGCCGTCAGCCGGTAGGTGCTGAGATAGTCGGTGACGTCCATGAACACCTCGTCGATGGAGTAGACCACCATGTCCTCCGGCGCGATGTACTTGAGGTAAATCTGATAAATGCGGGTGCTGTACTCCATGTAGTACGCCATTCTCGGCGGCGCGATGAGGAAGTCCACGGCAAGGGCCGGGTCAGCCTGCAACCGGGAGAAAAAGTGGGATGAACCCTCCAACTCTCGCCCCGGGGCCTTCTGCTGCCGCCGGGCGTTCACCTCCCGGACCCGCTGGTTCACCTCGAAAAGCCGGCTGCGCCCGGAGATGCCGTAGCTTTTGAGGGAGGGCGTCACCGCCAGACAGATGGTTTTCTCCGTCCGGCTCTCATCCGCAACGACAAGGTTGGTGTCCAGCGGATCCAACCCCCGCTCCCGGCACTCCACGGAGGCATAGAAGGATTTCAGGTCAATGGCAATATAGGTGCGTTGTTTCAACTTCTGTGCCTCCTTTCAAGCAAAATTTACAGACATCCCGCCTCAAGATCTTGACTTAAAGTCGGGTTCAGGTGTTATCATGAGTATAGCAAAAACCAAAGCGCCGCGCAAGAGCGCGGGCCGGAATAATGGGGGTAAAGAAAATGTCTGTGAAACAAACCGCTCCTTCGGGCGACAGCGCCATGGCTCGGCATGCCGCGTCCATGGTCTTCCCCATCGGTGCGCCCAACGACGGCTTTGCGCAGTATTTTACAGGCAGGAGCTTTCTTGCGCCCGTTTCCACGGAACAGGTCGGTATTTTCAATGTGACCTTTGAGCCGGGCTGCCGCAACAACTGGCACATCCATCACGCCAAAAGCGGCGGCGGCCAGATCCTGATCTGCGTGGCCGGACGCGGCTTCTATCAGGAGTGGGGCCGGGCCGCCGTGCGGCGGGCCGGAGGGGCGCGGCGTGTACGTCACAAAAAACACTTCTCAGTCTGCAAGCCTTTTGTCCCAAAAGGGCCCGGCCCTTTTGGGGCAAAAAAATCAGGTCCGTCTCCGGACCTGATTTTTTTGTCGTATGTTCCGCGTATCCGTTTACGCCTTCTTGGCGATGTCGCACAGGGCGGTGAAAGCCACGGCGTCGTTGATGGCCATCTCAGAGAGCATCTTGCGGTTGATCTGGATGCCGGCCACCTTCAGACCGTGCATAAAGGTGGAGTAGTTCATGCCGTTGAGCTTGCAGGCGGCGGAGATGCGGGTGATCCACAGCTGGCGGAAATCCCGCTTCTTCAGCCGGCGGCCCACATAGGCGTAGGTCAGGGACTTCATGACCTGCTCGTTGGCCATCTTGAAGTGCTTGGACTTGGCGCCCCAGTAGCCCTTGGCCAGCTTCAGAGTCTTATTTCTTCTTTTACGCGCCATCATAGCGCCTTTAACACGTGCCATTTCTTAATTGCCTCCTATTTCTAACGATATCCGTCTCTTATTTGTAGGGGATCATCTTGCGGATGGTGGCCTCATTGGTGCAGTCGGCATAGGTGCCGCTGCGCAGGCGACGACCGCGCTTGGTGTCCTTCTTGGTGAGGATGTGGCTCTTGAAAGCGTGCGCTCTCTTGACCTTGCCGGACTTCGTCAGATTGAAGCGCTTCTTGGCGCCGCTGTGGGTCTTCAGTTTAGGCATAATATTACTCCTTCCATCTATTCTCCCGCCGGGGCGGGAAGAACTCGTGTGTTATTTTCCGGCCTTCTGGGCCTTGGGGGACAGGAACATGGACATGAGCCGGCCCTCCATCTTGGCGGACTTATCCATGGTGGCCACGTCGGCGCAAAGCTCCGCGAACTTCTTCAGCAGATCCCGGCCGATATCCGTATGCGCCATCTCGCGGCCGCGGAAGCGGACGGAGACCTTCACCCGGTTGCCGTCAGCCAGGAACTTCTGCGCATTTTTCAGCTTGGTGTTGAAGTCGCCGACATCGATGCCCGGAGACATGCGAATTTCCTTGATCTCCACCACGTGCTGGTTCTTTCTGGCTTCCTTCTCCTTCTTGCTGCGCTCGAACTTGAACTTGCCATAGTTCATGAGCTTGCACACAGGCGGCGTCGCCTGGGGGGAAATCTTCACCAGGTCCAGTCCCTTTTCCTCGGCGATGTGCAGGCCCTCCGCAGAGGACACAATGCCCAGCTGCTCGCCGTCTTCGCCGATGAGGCGGATCTCCTTATCCCGGATCTCTTCATTGAGTTCATGCTCTACCTTGCTAATAACCGTCGCACCTCCATTCGATAAATAAAAAACGCGAATGCATCCCTTGCATCCGCGCAGCGGCACGGCCCCCATAACGGAAGCCCTGACGAAAATCGCTGTTGACCTCTTTGCCTGGGGCGGGAGGTGAGGCGGATGCATCCAGCCTTCTTTGTTTTCCAGGATAGTATACCAGACCCTCCCTCCCCTGTCAAGCACTTTTTCCTGAAAATATCGTTGAAATTTGCCCACCTACCGTGGTAACATAGGGAGAGAAAATTGCGGAAGGAGGGTCCGCCCTATGTCCCATCCCATGCTGCCGCTTTTGGAGCGGACGCCGGTGATCCCGGCGGTGAAGGAGCCGGAGACCCTGGACCTGGCCCTGGCCCATGACGGTGCGGCGGTGTTCCTGCTGTGCGGCGACATTCTGAATATCGCGGGTCTGGTGGACCGGGTCCACCGGGCCGGGAAGCAGGCGGTGGTCCATGGGGACCTGGTGGCGGGGCTGGCCCCCAAGGAGATCGCCGTGGACTATCTGCGCTCCTGCGGAGCCGACGGGATCATCTCCACCCGGCCCCACATCATCCGCCGGGGCCGGGAGCTGGGCATGCTGACGGTGCTGCGGGTGTTCGCCATCGACTCCAAGGCCGTCAGCAACCTGGGAAAGGAGACCGGCATGGGGATGCCGGACCTGATCGAGGTGCTGCCCGGTACCATTTACAGGGTCATCGCCCGGCTGTCCCGGGAGCTGCCGGTGCCCCTGATCGCCGGGGGCCTGCTGGCGGACAAGGCCGATGTCACCGCGGCGCTGAGCGCCGGGGCCCTGTGCGTCTCCGCCAGCGACCCGCAGCTGTGGGACCTGTGACGGCGACCTTTCTGGGGCTGGAGGCGGCCCTGTATGCGATATTTATGGCCCTGGACCTTACCGGCGGCAGCGGCGACCCGGTGAAATACGCCTCCATCGCCATGTGCCTGGTGTTTTCCGTGCTGTTCGCCCGGCGGGGCGGCAGCCGCCTGATGGCCGCCGCCATGGCCCTGACCCTGGGGGCCGACACCTTTCTTCTGCTGCTGAACGACTGGTACGGCGCGGGGGTGGCCCTGTTCTGCGGGGTCCAGGGGCTGTACCTGATCCGTATCCTCCGCCGGTGCGGCCGTTCCCTGTGGGGGCTGCGGCTGTTCCTGGTGACAGCGGCCTGGGCGGGGCTGTGGGCCCTGGGCCTGCTGTCGCCGCTGAACCTACTGGCGGCGGTGTATTTCGCCAATTTCCTGGTCAATGCCTGTCAGGCCCTTTCCCTTTCCATGCCGCTGTTTGCCTGGGGACTGTGGCTGTTCCTGCTGTGCGACGTGTGCGTGGGCGTTCATAATCAGCCGGAGCTGTTTCCCGGGTGGCTTGCCGCCTTTGCCCAGGTGGGTATGTGGCTGTTTTACCTGCCGGGCCAGGTGCTGCTGGTGCTGTCCGGCCGGAAAAAGGAGGATATTTCATGAGGAAGCTGCTGTCCGTTTTCGCAGCCTTTGCCATGGTCCTGACCATCCTGACCGGGTCCATCGCCCTGCCGCTGTTGATCCGGCCCTTCTACCGGGCGCAGATCGAACCTCTGGGCATCCCCGCCCGCAGCGGCCTGACGGTGGAGCAGATCGGGGCGGCCTTTGACGACGTGATGGATTACTGCCTGGGCAAGCGCCCGGACTTTGCCGCCGGTGTGCTGTCCTTCTCCCCGGAGGGGGCCAGCCACTTCGCCGATGTGCGGCGGCTGTTTCTGCTGGACCTTCGGGTGCTGGCGGTGTGCGTGGCGGTGCTGCTGGTGCTGTACGCTCTGCGGCGGAAAAAGGGCCTGACCCTGGATCCCCTGGCGGGCCACAGTCCCGGCTTCTGGGCCGGCTGCGGCCTGGGCGGGGCGCTGGCCATAGCCGGCGTCCTGGCAGCCCTGGATTTCGACCGGGCCTTCACGGTGTTCCACAGCATCTTCTTCCCCGGCAAGGACAACTGGCTCTTTGACCCGGCCACGGACCCGGTGATCCTGATCCTGCCGGAGGCGTTCTTCCGCAGCTGCGCCATTCTCATTCTGGCGGCGGTGCTGCTGTGCTGCGCCGCGCTCATCATCGCGGACCTGTGCCGCCGCAGACGGGCCCCATAAATGGGCACAAAAAAAGCGCCTTGCGGCGCATCCCTTCGTAAAACGCTTTTTCTGTAAAAAAAATCACCACGCACAGGCGTGGTTTCTTCCTTGGTATAGCCGGATCACTTACCGCTCGCTGGGCTGCCAGTCGGAACCCTCGAAGATCATGTCATCCAGGTCACCCTTCATGAAGATGTTGGTCATTGTATCACGCTCCTTTCTTCTCTTTTCACGGTTATAGTATACCCCGCCCGACCCGGTTTTGCAAGGGTGAGAATCTACATTTTTCATAAAAACCGCTCATCATTTTTTGCTATTATGCACAACAAAGGACTTGCAAACCCCGGGGAACCTATTATATAATAAGTGACAGCGGGAAAGGAGGTGCCGCCGTGGCCCACAAGGAACAACGCAGAAAGAAGACCCTGCCGCTGCTGCTGGCGGCCCTGACCCTGGCCGGGGCGGGACTCTGGTGGGGGAACTACACCCTCTCCGTCGAGGAATACGCATTTTCCTCCTCCCGTCTGCCCCCGGGCTGGGACGGCGGACGGCTGGTGGTGCTGTCGGACCTCCATGGCCGCCGGTTCGGCCGGGACAACCGCCGCCTGGCGGCGGCGGTGGAGGCCGCCCACCCGGACGTCATCGCTCTGGTGGGGGATTTCGTGGACGAGTGGACGGACCCGGCGTACCTGCGCCCTCTGCTGGAAAGGCTCACGGCCCTGGCCCCCTGCTATTTCGTCTCCGGCAACCACGAGTGGGCCGCCGGAAAGATGCAGGAGACGGCGGCCCTGCTGGCGGACTGCGGCGTCACCTGGCTCCACAACGGCTTCGTGACGCTTCAGCGGGGCGGCGATAGCCTGCTCCTAGCGGGCATCGACGACCCCAACGGCTACGCCGACCAGAAAACGCCCCAGCAGGTGGCCCGGGAGGTCCGGGACGCCGCCCCGGAGGGCTTCTGGCTGCTGCTGGCCCACCGGAACAACCTGTTTGAATCGGAATATGCCGCCCTGGGGGCGGATCTGACCCTGTCGGGCCACGGCCACGGCGGTCTGTGGCGTCTGCCCTTTACCGACGGGCTGCTGGGAAGCGGCGGCACGCTGCTGCCCTCCTATACCAACGGATTTTACACCTGCCGGGGCGCGGAGGTATTTGTCTCCCGGGGCCTCGGCGGCATGGTGCGCCTGTTCAACCGCCCGGAGGTGGCGGTGTTGACCCTGCGGCGCGCATAAGGAGCCTGTATGAGAGAATTTGACGCGGGACAATTTGATATCGCCGTCATCGGCGCGGGACACGCCGGCATCGAGGCGGCTCTGGCCGCCGCCCGCCTGGGGCTGGAAACGGTGTGCCTGACCATCAACCTGGACGCCGTGGGCAATATGCCCTGCAACCCCGCCATCGGCGGCACCGCCAAGGGCCACCTGGTCCGGGAGCTGGACGCCCTGGGCGGCGAAATGGCCCGGGCGGCGGATAGGGCCTGCATCCAATACCGGATGCTCAACCGCCGGAAGGGTCCCGCCGTGTGGTCCCTGCGGGCCCAGGCGGACCGCCGGGCCTATCAGCAGGTGATGAAGCACACCCTGGAGCGGCAGGAGCACCTGACCCTGCGCCAGGCGGAGGCGGTGGCCCTGCGGACGGAAAACGGCCGCGTCACCGGCGTGGTGCTGCGCACCGGGGCGGTATACCGGGTCCGGGCGGTGGTGCTGTGCACCGGCACCTATCTCCGGGGCCGCACCATCGTGGGCGACTGTGTGGAGGACTCCGGTCCCGACGGACTCCACGCGGCGGGCCCCCTGACGGAGAGCCTGCTGGCCCTGGGCCTGCCTCTGCGGCGGTTCAAAACCGGCACCCCTCCCCGGGTGAACCGCCGGAGCATCGACTTTTCCCAAATGCAGCTCCAGGAGGGGGACCCCTCTCCCCTGCCCTTCAGCTTCGAGACCCCGGCCCCGCCGGAAAACCGGGCGGTGTGCTGGCTGACCTACACCACCCCGGAGACCCACCGGATCATCCGGGAGAACCTGGACAAAAGCCCCCTGTATTCCGGGGTCATCCAGGGGGTGGGGCCCCGATACTGCCCCTCCATCGAAACCAAGATCGTCCGCTTCCCGGACAAGGAGCGGCACCAGCTGTTCATCGAGCCCATGGGCCTGGACACGGAGGAAATGTACATCCAGGGCTTCTCCTCCTCCCTGCCGGAGGATGTACAGCTGGCCATGCTGCACTCCGTCCCCGGCCTGGAGCGGGCGGAGATGATGCGCCCGGCCTACGCCATCGAATACGACTGCATCGACCCCACGGCCCTGCGCCCCACCTTAGAGACCCGGACGGTCCGGGGCCTGTACGGCGCGGGACAGTTCAACGGCTCCTCCGGATACGAGGAGGCGGCGGTCCAGGGCTTTATGGCCGGGGTCAACGCGGCGCTGGCCCTGCTGGGCCAGGAGCCGCTGATCCTGAAGCGCAGCGAAAGCTACATCGGTACCCTTATCGACGACCTGGTGACCAAGGGCACCCAGGAGCCCTACCGCATGATGACCAGCCGGTCGGAATACCGCCTGCTGCTGCGCCAGGACAACGCAGACCGCCGCCTGTGCCCCATCGGCTTCCGCATCGGCCTGGTATCGGCTGAGCGGCTGCGGCGGGTGGAGGAAAAATACGCCGCCGTGGAGCGGGAGATCCGCCGCCTGGAGAAAACCGGCGTCCCCGGCACCCCGGCGCTGAATCGCCTGCTGACGGACCTGGGCACCGCTCCGGTGCCCGACGGCTGCCGCCTCATCGACCTGCTGCGGCGGCCCCAGGTGGGCTACGACGACCTGGCCCCCTTCGACCCGGCCCCGCCGGGCCTGCCCCCCGCCGTCCGGGAGCAGGTGGAGATCACCGTGAAATATGAGGGCTACATCCGCCGCCAGGAAAAGCAGGTGGAGGAATTTGAAAAACTGGAGCGCCGCCGCCTGCCGCCGGACATGGATTACAGCCATATCCAGGGGCTGCGGCTGGAGGCACGGGAGAAGCTGGCCGCCCTGCGGCCGGAGAACCTGGGCCAGGCGGGCCGCATCTCCGGCGTATCCCCCGCCGACATAGCGGCCCTGATGGTATACCTGCACACCCGCGAAACGCCGCCCGAAGGAGGGACCTCAACATGACCGTTATCGACCTGACCCACACCATCCGGGAGGATATGCCCGTCTATCCCGGCACGGAGCCGCCCCGGCTTACCACCGCCTGCACCGTTTCCCAGTGCGGCTACCGGGAGACCCTGCTGCATATGTATTCCCACACCGGCACCCACATGGACGCCCCCGCCCACATGATGGACGGGGCCCCCACCCTGGACAGCTTCGGTCCGGACCGCTTTGTGGGCCGTGGCTATGTGATGGACTGCCGTGGCCTGTCCCGAATTCCCCTGGACCTGCTGCTGCGGCACGAGGCCGCCCTGCGGGACGCGGACTTTCTGCTGTTCTGCACCGGGTGGGACCAATACTGGGGCACCGATGCCTATTATGAAGGGTTTCCGTGTCTGACCGAGGAGGCCGCCCGGTTCGTGGCGGGCCTGCCTCTGAAGGGGGTGGGAGAGGATTCCATCTCTCTGGACCCCTGCGACACGGTGGATTACCCCAACCACCTGACCCTGTTTTCCGCAGGGCTGGTGAATACCGAGAACCTCAAGGGGCTGGCGCAGCTCATCGGCCGGGAATTCACGTTCCTGACCATGCCCCTGAAATTTGAAAATGCCGACGGCTGCAGCTGCCGGGCGGCGGCGATTGTTACCAAGGAGGCTTGAACACAATGGGTAAACTGCGATTCCTGTTTGCGCTGTGGATGGCGAAGCTGTCCGTCCCGGCGCTGAAGATCACCCGCCACAACGGAACGGACTTCCCCGGCACCCTGGCCCTGAAGCTGTGCCCGGATTTCCTGAAGTATGTGGGCCGGCCCAAAACCATCATCGCCGTCACCGGCACCAACGGCAAAACCACTGTCAGCAATCTCCTGGCGGACACCCTGGAAAAGGCGGGTCACCGGGTCCTCATCAACCGGGCCGGTTCCAACGTGGCCAGCGGCATCGCCACCGCCCTGCTGAAGGGCTGCAACCTGGCGGGCCGGGTGAAGGACTATGACATGGCCGTGCTGGAGGTGGACGAGCGCTCCAGCGTCCGGGTGTACCCCTACATCACCCCGGACTATATCGCCGTCACCAACCTGTTCCGGGACAGCATCATGCGCAACGCCCACGCCGACTTCATCGCCGGCATCATCAGCCGCAGCGTCCCCGCCGCCTCTAAGCTGGTGCTCAACGCCGACGACCTGATCTCCTGCGGCCTGGCCCCGGAGAATTCCCGGGTCTATTTCGGCATCGACCGCCTGCCCTCGGACACCGTGGAGTGCGTCAACCACATCAACGACGTGCGCATCTGCCCCAAGTGCGCCGGGAAGCTGCGCTATGAATACCGCCGCTATCACCACATCGGCCGGGCCGTGTGTCAGGACTGCGGCTTCCACTCCCCGGACAGCGACTATCTGGCCACCAACGTGGATATCCCCGGCGGTACCATGACCATCCGGGAGGACGGAAAAGAATACCCCTATACCCTGATCTGCGACAGCGTATTCAATGTCTACAACATGGTCACGGTGATCGCCGTGCTGCGTCAGCTGGGCTACGCCCATGACGAGATCGCCCGGGTGCTGTCCCAGTCCGCCATCACCGAAAGCCGCCACAACGTGGAACAGGCCGGAAACGTCACCCTGGTCCGGGAAATGGCCAAGGACAAGAACGCCCTGGCCTGCTCCCGGGTGTTCCAGTATATCGCCTCCCGCCCCGGCAAGAAAGAAGTCATGCTGCTGATGAACTCCCTGACGGACGTGCCCCACTGGTCGGAAAACGTCTGCTGGTTCTACGATACGGACTTTGAGTATCTGGCGGACGAGAGCATCGTCCGGGTGGTGTGCACCGGTCTGCGGTGCGAGGACTACAAGCTCCGCTGCCTGATGGCCGGCGTGCCGGAGGACCGCCTGGCCTGCGCCAAGGACGAGCACGACGCGGCGGCCATGATGGCCTACGAGCCCGGCGACGAGCTGTATGTGCTCTACGGCACGGACACCCTGGAGCTTGCCTATCAGGTATATGACCAGATGAAGGATATCGCCCGTTCCCGGGCGGCGGAGCAGGAGGTGCAGGCATGAAAACCGAGATTTTGTTCCCCGAGGTGGCCAACCTCTGCGGCGACCTGATGAACGTCACCTATCTGCGCCAGTCCTGCCCGGAGATGGAGGTGGTGGAAACCGGTCTGAAGGACCGCCCCGCCTTTCTGGACGGCGGCGTGGACCTGGTGTACGTGGGCTCTGCCACCGAGCGGGGCCTGCAGCTGATGGTCCAGGCCCTGACCCCCTATAAGGCGGAGCTGGAGCGCTATGTGGACGGCGGCGGGCTGATGCTGGCCACCGGCAACGCCCTGGACGCCCTGGGCGAATATGTGATGATCGACGGCAAGCGCGCCTTCGACGGCCTGGGCATCCTCCCCACCCACGCCGAGTATCACATGATGAAGCGGCACAACAGCTTCCTGCTGGGGAGCTTCCAGGATATGGAAATTGTTGGCTTCAAGAGCCTGTTCGGCCACACCTATCCCGATGATGAGCTGGCGAACCCCCTGTTCCGGGTGGAGCGGGGTGTGGGCCGCCATCCCGGGGCCTTTGCCGAGGGCTTTCTCCGGGGCGGCCTGATGGCCACCTATCTCATCGGCCCCCTGCTGCCGCTGAACCCGCCCTTCACCCGGTATCTGCTGGAGCAGATGGGAGCCAGGGACGTGCACCTGGCCTTTGAGGACACCGCCATGAAGGCCTACCGGGCCCGGGTGGAGGAGTTCCGGGACGAAAAGCGGGGCTATCAGTATTAAACCGCACAACCCCCCGTACCTGACCCGCACAAAAGAAAATCAGGCCCCGGGAGACGGTCCCGGGGCTTGACAAGACGGCCTGCGCCGCCTATAATGAACACAGAAAAGGGCGCTGCGACAAGCGGTTGGCTCGGTTCAATCAGGAATTCATAATGAAAACCGTCACTTGGCCGAGTGGCGGTTTTCGCGTTTCTTTACAATGATCGTAACCGTATAGGGCCCGATATGTAATGTAATCCGCATGGCGTCACCCCTTTCGGGGATCATCAGCCAACCGCCTGCCGTTCGTGCAGCGCCATGGCTATTGTATCAAATGGCGCGGCGGAATGCAACACGTTTCTGCCGCCTGCACCCCCGTCCCCGCCGCCGCATACACTGATATCGAGGTGATATCATGGAGGTGCTGCAAGACGGCGTGCTAGCCTTTCTGGCGGCCACGGGGCTGGCGGCCCTGTTCTGGCTACTGACGGGCTGGTTCCGGCGGCGGGAGCCTGCCCGGGTGATGCTGCTGATCCCCGCCCGGCCCGGCTGCGACTTTGCCGCCCCGGCGGCCCAGATGCTGGACCTGCGGCGGCAGCTGCGGGGGGCGGTCCCCATCGTGCTGTGCGACTGCGGCCTGGAGGGGGCGGACCTGCGCCGGGCCCGGGAGCTGACGGAGCGATACGACGATCTTCTGCTGCTGACGGCGGCGGAGATCCCCGACCATTTACCATAAGGAGGGCCGTTATGGCCGAACGAAGCACGGTGGAGGGCGCCGTACAAAGCCTGATTTTTCAGAATGAGGACAACGGCTACACCGTGCTCTCCCTGCTGACGGACGACGGCGAGCTGGTGACGGTGGTGGGGTGCATCCCCTGCGCCGCCCCCGGCGAGGGGATGACCGTCACCGGCGTGTGGACCAACCACCCCAGCTACGGCCCCCAGTTCGCGGCGGAATCCGTGGAGCGCCGCATGCCGGAGACGGGGGAGGACATCGCGGCCTATCTGGCCTCCGGCATTCTCAAGGGCATCGGCCCCGCCACCGCCCAGCGGCTGGTGGACCGCTTCGGGGCGGACACCCTGGCCGTTATCGAGGAGGAGCCGGAGCGGCTGCAAACCGTCAAGGGCATCACCGCCAAAAAGGCCATGGAGCTGTCCGCCGCCTTCCGGGAGCTGACGGGACTGAAGCGGGTGATGGAATTTCTGGCCCGGTATGAGCTGCCGGTGCCTCTGGCCATGCAGCTGTACCGGGCCTACGGGGCCCAGGCCCTGCCCCGGCTGAAGGAGGACCCCTATCTTCTCACGGGACAGGCCTACGGCGTGGCCTTTTCCACCATGGACGAGATCGCCCTGAGCATGGGCTTCGACGGCGACAGCCCCTGCCGGGTGGAGGCCGCCCTTACATACGAGCTGTCCCACAATCTGAACAACGGCCATGTGTTCCTGCCCCGGGACAAGCTGCTTTTTGCCTCCGCCCAGTTGATTGACGGCAACCCGGACACCCTGGAGACCGCCCTGGACGGGCTGCTGGCCCGGGGCGTCATCGTCCAGGAGCCGGTGGCGGGGGTGCAGGCCTGCTATCTCCAGCGCCTGTATCAGGCGGAGACCCAGGTGGCCCGGCGGCTGCTGTCCCTGCGGGACGCGCCCCGGCAGACCGGGAAAAACGTGGACAAAATCATCGCCGAGATGGAACGCCAGCAGGGCATTGCCTATGCGCCCCAGCAGCGCCGGGCGGTGGAGCTGGCGGCCCGGAGCGGGGTGCTGCTGCTGACCGGCGGCCCCGGCACCGGCAAAACCACCTCCACCCGGGGCATCGTCACCCTGCTGGAGCGCATGGGCCTGACGGTGCTGCTGCTGGCCCCCACGGGCCGGGCGGCCAAGCGTATGAGCGAGCTGTGCTCCCGGGAGGCCCAGACCATCCACCGCTGCCTGGGCATGACCTTCAACGAGCTCACCGGCGAGGTGACCTTCAAGAAAAACGAAAAGGACCTGCTGGAGGCCGACGCCGTCATCGTGGACGAGATGAGCATGGTGGATCTGCCGCTGATGGACGCCCTGCTGGCGGCCCTGAAGCCCGGGTGCCGCCTGGTGATGGTGGGGGACCCGGACCAGCTGCCCTCCGTGGGCCCCGGCAACGTGCTGGGGGATATCCTGCGCAGCGGCGCGGTGGACTCCGTGACCCTGACGGAGGTGTTCCGCCAGGCGGAGCAGTCCGCCATCATCCGCAGCGCCCACGCCGTGAACCGGGGCCAGGCCCCGGACCTGAGCAACAAGCAAAGCGACTTTTTCTTCCTGTGCCGCCGCTCGCCGGACCGGCTGGTGCAGACGGTGGTGGACCTGTGCCGCACCCGCCTGCCGGAAAATATGGGCATTCCCGCCGGACAGATCCAGGTGCTCTCCCCCACCCGCAAGGGGGAGACCGGCACCGTCAGCCTGAACCGGGCCCTGCAGGCAGCTCTGAACCCCCCGGCCCCGGGCAAGCGCCAGAAGACCTGGGGCGACATGATCTTCCGGGTGGGGGACCGGGTGATGCAGACCCGGAACAACTATGACGTTCTCTGGGAAAAGGACGACGGCGAGGCCGGCAGCGGTATCTTCAACGGCGACGTGGGCACGGTGGAGGACATCGACCCCTCCGGCGAGCTGGTGACCATCCGGTTCGACGACCGCACCAGCGTATACACCGCCGACCTGCTGGGCCAGCTGGACATGGCCTATGCCATGACCGTCCACAAGGCCCAGGGCAGCGAATACCGGGCCGTGGTGCTGGTGTCCGCCCCGGCGGCCCCCAACCTGCTGGTCCGGGGCGTGCTGTACACCGCCATCACCCGGGCCAGGGAGCTGCTGGTGATGGTAGGCGACGACGCCATCCCCGGCCGCATGGCGGAAAACGACCGCCGCACCCGGCGATACAGCGGCCTGCGCCGCAGACTCAAGCAAGGAGGACCAAGCCATGGGCATGAGTGATCTCAACGAACGGCTGAACCAGCTGGAGCAGGGGGCATTGAACTTCCTGTTCCCCCGGCGCTGCCCCTTCTGCAATCAGCACATCGGCAGCAAGGAGCTGATCTGCGCCGGCTGCGAAAAGAAGCTGCCCTACACCGGGGACCGGGCCGTCCGCCAGACCTCCTGGGGCCGGGTGGCCGCGCCTCTGTATTACGAGGACGCCGTCCGCCGTGCCATTCTGGACTTCAAGTTCAAGGGCCGCATGGGCGGCCTGCCCTGCTTCGGCAGCCTGACGGCCCGCTGCGCGGCGGAGGAGTTCGGCGGCGAGTTCGACGCCATCACCTGGGTGCCGGTGAGCCGGAAGCGCCTGCGCAAGCGGGGCTTTGACCAGGCCCGGTATCTGGCCGGGAGCCTGTGCGTGGAGTGGCACGTGGAGCCCCAGGAGACCCTGCGCAAAATTCTGGACAACCCGCCCCAGTCCGGCCTGGAGGACGCCGACGCCCGCCGGGCCAACGTCCTGGGGGCCTATGAGGCCGTCCATCCGGAGCGCATCGCCGGAAAGCGCTTCCTGCTGGTGGACGATATCTGCACCACCGGCTCTACCCTGGGGGAGGCCGCCCGGGTCCTGCGCCAGGCGGGAGCCGCCGACGTGCTGGGCCTGACCCTGGCCGTCACCCGGGAGGAATAAAATCCCCGCCGCCTGTCCATAATGAAGCACCGGCCCAAAGGTTACAAATTATGAACAAAAGATTACGATTTGGAAAAACCCACAAATTCTCTTGCAAAATGGGAAAAGCGCCATTATAATAGGATATCAGGAATTAAATGGCCCTCCCCGGGGCCGTGGTCCATATCAGAAAAATGAGGTGCAGCATTATGTGTTCTTTAGCAAAGGATATCGGTATCGACCTGGGTACCGCATCGGTGTTGGTATATGTCAAGGGTAAGGGCGTTGTGCTCAATGAGCCCTCCGTGGTGGCCATCAACAAGGACGACGGCCGCCTGCTCAGCGTGGGCGCAGACGCCCAGGCCATGCTGGGCCGTACCCCCGGCAACATCGTGGCCATCCGTCCCCTGCGTGAGGGCGTCATCTCCGACTATGACATGACCGAGCGGATGCTCAAGGAGTTCATCCGCAAGGTCAGCGGCAGCTTCCACCACATCTTCAAGCCCCGTGTCATCATCTGCGTTCCCTCCGGCATCACCGAGGTGGAGGAGCGCGCCGTGGTGGACGCGGGCCTGCAGTCCGGCGCCAGCCATGTGTATCTGATCGAGGAGCCTGTGGCCGCGGCCATCGGCGCCGGCATCGACATCACCAAGCCCGAGGGCCACATGGTGGTGGACATCGGCGGCGGCACCAGCGACATTGCCGTGATCTCCCTGAAGGGCGTGGTGGAAAGCGCCTCCATCAAGGTGGCCGGCGACCAGTTCAACGAAGCCATCGTCAAATACATGCGCCGCAAGCACAACATCCTCATCGGTGAGCGTACCGCCGAGCAGATGAAGATGCAGATCGGCTGCGTCTTCCCCAAGGAGGAGGAGACCACCATCGAGATCAAGGGCCGCTGCCTGATGACCGGCCTGCCCAAGACCATCACCGTCACCTCCACCGAGATGCTGGAGGCCTTTGAGGAGCCCGTGGAGCGAATCCTGGAGGCCATTCACGGCGTCCTGGAGCGCACCCCGCCGGAGCTGGTGGCGGACATCGCCAACAACGGCATCGTCATGACCGGCGGCGGCAGCCTGGTGGACGGCTTCGACAAGCTCATCACCGCCCGCACCGGCATCCACACCGTGGTGGCCGAAAATGCCATCAGCTGCGTGGCCATCGGCACCGGCAAGAGCCTGGATTCCGTCCACGAGATGAACGACGGCACCGTGAACCTCTCCCGCCGCAAGCAGATGAACTGAGCCTCAGCTGCGGCATTCTGGGCACGTTATCTGACCCAAATACAAGGCCCCGCCGTCTGCACATGCAGGCGGCGGGGCTTCCTTAGACATCGTTGTTGTTTCTGGCTTTTGTCCGCCAATGGGCAGCCAGGAAAGAGCTCCGCTTTATGCCCCAGCCGTTCTCATAGCAGGCCGCCAGGGCAAACTGGGCGTCCCTTTGCCCCTGCCGGGCGGCTTTTTGGTACCACTGGGCGGCCTGAACGAGGTCCCTCGTCACGCCGGTGCCGTTTTCGTAGCAGCGTCCCAGATAATACTGCGCATGCTTGTAGCCCAGCTCGGCGGACTTGCGGTACCAGAGCACGGTCTGGGCTGCGTCCTGTCTCACGCCTTTGCCTCTTTCGCAGCAAACGCCCAGCACATACTGTGCCTTGGCGTGGCCCTGCTCGGCGGCCCTGCGGAGCCAGCAAACGGTCTGGGCCTCGTCCTCCTGTGTGCCCCTGCCGTAATAGCAGAGGCCCAGCTGATACTGCGCCTCTGCATTGCCCAGCTCCGCAGCCTTCTTCAGGTATGCGATCCGCTTAGTCGGATCCTGCTCCTGTTTAGCTAAATCGAGCCACTGCACCGGGGTCAGGTTCTGCTCCTGCTGCGGCGCGGGGCAGCCGCCTTTGCCGCTTGCCGCCGGGGCGTCAGGGGATTGCCCGTGGTCTCCGTTGTACCCGCACCGGAGGCAGAACCGGGTGATCTTATTTTCGTATCTGCATACCGGACATTTCCACATCATTCTCCACTCCTCAGCCGTAATTGTTGATTTTGAAGGTCTTGTATATAAATGCATGCGTATTATATCACAGGATTCTTCTTTTTGAAACATGAAAAAATGTGCATTCTCGAAAAATTTACTTTTGCGAACCAAAACCATTTCTCGTTGGCAACTCCGCACAATTGCAGGCAGACCTCCTGTCCCTTGCCGGGCTTCTCCCCCGAAAGTAACCGGGCACTGGCAGATTTTCCATATTTTACCGCCTGCATTCACAAAGATTTAATATTTTTTTTGTTGCCATTTTGTAGCTTTTTGTTTATAATGTTTCCGTGAAGTAAAAAAAGGCCGAATGACGACGCCTGTCAAAGGGCATCGTGTGTGCATACATCGAGGTATTATCCCATGATCAGAATGACAAATGTTGAAAAAACATACGAAAATGGCACCCATGCGTTAAATGGCATTTCTTTTGAGATTCAGGACGGGGAATTCGTGTTCCTGGTGGGCCCCTCCGGCAGCGGAAAGTCCACCATCATCAAGCTGCTGACCGGCGAGCTGGTGCCCTCCCGGGGCCGGGTGATGATCAACGGCTTCTCCATGAGCAACATCACCCGGCGTCAGATTCCCCTGATGCGCCGCACCGTGGGGGTGATTTTCCAGGATTTCCGCCTGATCGGCAACAAAACCGTGTACGACAATCTGAGCCTGGCCATGCGGGCGGTGGGGGCCTCCGCCAGGGAGATCAAAAGCCGCATCCCCTATGTGCTGGGCCTGGTGGGGCTGGACGGCAAGGGCCGCCGGTTCCCTGATGAGCTGTCCGGCGGCGAGCAGCAGAGAGTGGCCATCGCCCGGGCCCTGGTGAACAATCCCAGCACCATCGTGGCCGACGAGCCCACCGGCAACCTGGACCCCGCCCGCTCTCTGGAGATCATGACCCTGCTGGAGCGCATCAACGCCCTGGGCACCACCGTGGTGGTGGTGACCCACGAAAAGAGCCTGGTGAATCATTTTGACAAGCGGGTCATTATGATCGACCACGGCGTGGTAGCCGCCACCGGCGTGGGCAGATACGAGGTGGCCGCCCATGCGTAATTTCCGTTATTTCTTCCGGGAGGGCGTGGGCAATATGCTGTCCCACGGGTTCATGTCCTTTGCCGCCATCGGCGTCACCGTGGCGTGCCTGCTGATTATGGGCACCTTCTCGCTAGTGGCCTACAACGCCAACATCAACCTGCAGGACCTGCAGAAGGAGAACGCCGTGGTGGCCTTCGTGGACGAGAGCCTCACGGATGAGGAGGCCCAGGGCCTCCAGTCCCAACTGTCGGGCATCTCCGGCGTGGCGGACTGCACCTTCGTCTCCCGGCAGGAGGCCCGGGACGAATATGTGGACCAGTATAACGAGGACGACCTGTACAGCGACCTGGACCCCACCATCTTCCGCCACCGCTATGTGATGCACCTGACGGACCTGAAGCTCATGGACCAGGTGGTGCAGAGCCTGGAGAGCGTGGAGGGCATCGCCAAGGTCCGGGCGGACCAGGACATCTCCAACGGCTTCATCACCGTCCGCAACATCGCCAGCGTCATCAGCATCGCCCTGATCGCCATTCTGCTGATCATCTCCGTGTTCATTATTTCCAACACCATCAAGCTCACCACCTTCGACCGGCGGGACGAGATCGCCATCATGAAAATGGTGGGGGCTACCGATGGCTTCATCCGCTGGCCCTTCGTGTATGAGGGCCTGCTGCTGGGACTCATCGGCGCGGTGGTGGCCTTCGGGCTCCAGTGGCTGCTGTATGCCGCCGTATCCCAGGGCATCGCCAATTCCGACACCATGCAGCTGCTGCGGGTGGTGGACTTCCGTCAGATCTGGGCCCCGGTGGCGGCGGTATTCGCCGGCGTGGGCATCCTGGTGGGCGTGGGCGGCAGCCTCACCGCCATCCGAAAATTCCTGCGGGTATAAAAAGAGAGGAGACCGTCATGAAACAGAAAATCAAACGCCTGACCGCCCTGGTGTGCGCCGCAGCCATGATGGCCGCCCTGTGTCTGGCCCTGCGGCCGGTGGACACGGCCTACGGCGTCACCCTGAACGAGCAGCTGGCCGAGACCCGGGCCAAAAAGCAGGAGATCCAGCAGCAGCTGGACCAGATCAAGTCCGACAAGGCCAAGGCCCTGGAGCAGAAGGAGCTGCTGGACCAGCAGGCCGCCGTCATCGCCCAGCAGATCGACCTGCTGGAGCTGCAAATCAAGGACACCCAGGACCGCATCACCGAAAACGAGGCCCAGGAGGAGCAGCAGTATCAGCTGTTCTGCCGCCAGGTGCGGCAGGAGGAGGAGCGGGGCGCCGTTTCCTACTGGTCCGTGCTGTTCAAGGCTACGGGCTTTGCCGACCTCCTCAGCCGCATGGATTTTATCAACGAGATCGTGGAGCACGACCAGAGCGTCATCGACCAGCTGCGCACCCTGCGGGAGCAGCTGGCCCAGGATAAGGCGGACCTGGAGCAGCAGCAGGCGGAGCTTACCGCCAGCAAGACAGAGCTGGACGCCCAGGTGGCCGAGGCTACCCGGGTGTTTGAGGAGTATGCCGCCAGCGAGGCGGGCCAGCAGGCACTGCTGAACCAGCAGGCCGCCCGGGAGAAGGAGCTTCAGGAGGAGATCCGCAAGTCCGAGGAAGCCAACCGCAACAACCAGACCGCCGTGGGCGGCTTCATCTGGCCCACCGCCTGCCGCCTGATCACCGGCGGCTACGGCGGCCGTGACGCACCGTGCCCCGGCGCCAGCACCTATCATCTGGGTGTGGACATCGGCGCCTCCTGGGGCTCCGACATTTACGCCACCAAGGCAGGCACCGTGAAGGTGGCCAACGAAGGCTGGAACTATGGCCTGGGCTATTGCGTGAAGATTCAGCATGACGACGGCACCAGCACGGTGTACGGCCACATGAGCCGGGTCATCGCCGTGACAGGCCAGCGGGTGGCCCAGGGTCAGGTCATCGGAAAGATAGGCTCCACCGGCGTTTCCACCGGCCCCCACCTGCACTATGAGATCCGCATCGGCGGCGTTAACGGTACCGCTGTGAACCCCCTGCCCTACCTCCCCGGCTACATCCGTTACGGCTGGTAAAATTCCGTATATTTTCCCCTCCTGCCTTATAAAATAAGGCGGGAGGGGATTTTTATGCGAAAAAAGCCTCTCAGAGTTCGCGGCCCGCAGGTCGCGAATCAAGTCAAATCCATTTTTCGCGGCGGCATCCCCCAAGGGGACTTCCGCTGGGCGTGTACGTCACGAAAAATACTTTGCGCGGAGAGAGTGTGCCCGAATGGGCTTAAAAGGCCATTCGGACGCGCGGTTCGGAGCGAATGACTTTTTGTTCCAAAAGAGCATTGCTCTTTTGGAACAGGATTAAGGCGGGAGGGGATTTTTTTATGCTGGGATATGTGCATCTGACCGCCGGACGCCCGGTGCTGGAGCGCCGCGCCGCCGCCGGTATGACCTACTGGGCCCTGGAGGGGGACCTGGACGGGGGCCTGTTTCCCGGGCGGCGTCTGCGGCGGTGGATCGGGCGGCTGGAGCGCTGCGGGGTGTCCCACGCCGCCCTGCCGCCGGGCCGGGAGGGGGATTTTGCCCCTCTGCGTCCGGTTCTGCCGGACGGACTGCGGCTGGCCCTGCTGCCGCAATTGCTGGACGCCCTGGCCCCCGCCGGGGACACGGTCCTGCTGCTGGCGGACCGGGCCGACAGCCGGACCCTGCTGGCAGCTCAGGTCCTGGCCCGGCGCTTCCGGCGCCTGCGGCTGGAGACGGGAGCGGGGCAGGAAGCCCTGGAGCGGCAGCTGCTGCGGCAGCTGGGACTTACCACCGGCGGCGGCCCCGCCGCCGTCACCGTGACCTTCGGCCCGCCGCCCCGGGAGGGCCTGCCCCTGTACCTGACTCCCGACTGCGCCCTGCGCCAGGAGGTACGGTACGCCTGGCCGGACCCGTCCCAGGCCCCGCCGCCGGAGGGGCTTCTGTCCCTGCTGCACCGGGCCTGCCGCCTGCCGGAGATCTGCGTCAAATCCGTGGAAACCCTTGACAGAAGCCGGGAAAATCACTATAATGCAACGTGACATATTATGGGTATCTGTCAAAGAAGCCTCGCAGAGTTTGCCGCCCGCAGGCGGCAAATAAAATGGAATCATTTTTTGCCGGGGCGTGTACCTGGCAAAAAATACTTCTCAGTCTGCAAGTGTGGAATTTGTTCGCCCGTGGCGGACAAATTATGCGCGCGGCAGACTGCAAGCCTTTTGTCAAAAAAGGGCTTTGCTCTTTTTTGACAGTTTCATATTATGGGTATCTCACGTCCGCCCCGGCGGATATTTGAAAGGAATGGATCATATGGCAACCGTAAAAGAATTCAGAATGAGCCAGGAGCGCTATGACGAGCTCAAAAAAGAACTGGACTACAGCAAAACCACCCGCGCCGACGAGATCGCCGAGCTGATCAAAGAGGCCCGTGGCTTCGGCGACCTGTCCGAAAACAGCGAGTATGACGAGGCGAAAAACGAGCAGGGCAAGCTCTATTCCCGCATTGCCGAGCTGGAGGAGATTCTGCTCCACGCCGTCATTGTGGACGAGTCCGAGATGGACTCCGACAAAATCTCCATCGGCTGCCGTGTGGTGGTCACCAATCTGGATAACGGCAAACAGCTGCCGGAATACACCATCGTGGGCTCCCAGGAGGCCAACGTCATGGAGCGCAAGGTGTCCGAGGATTCCCCCTTCGGCAAGGCGCTGATGGGCACCAAGGCCGGTGACGAGATCACCGTGGAAGCCCCCCGGGGCGTTATCCACTACCGGGTGGACAGCATCGAACGATAACAAGAGAGGAGAACTGCACCATGGCAGAACAGAATACACAGCAGGACCTGCGGGAAATTCTCCAGATCCGCCGGGACAAGCTCAAGGCCCTGCAGGACGCGGGGATGAACCCCTTTGAGATCACCCGCTACGACGTGACCCACCACGCCCAGGAGGTCAAGGACAACTTCGACGCCCTGGAGGGGCAGACCGTGTCCCTGGGCGGCCGCCTGATGTCCAAGCGCGGCATGGGCAAGGTGTCCTTCTGCGACCTGCAGGACAAGTCCGGCCGCATCCAGATCTACGCCCGCAGGGACGAGATGGACGAGGAGGCCTATAACCGCTTCAAGAAGTACGACATCGGCGACATTGTGGGGGTCAAGGGTGAGGTGTTCCGCACCCAGAAGGGCGAGATGAGCATCCGCGCCCACGAGATCACCCTGCTCAGCAAGTCCCTCCAGCCCCTGCCCGAGAAGTTCCACGGCCTCACCGACAAGGAGCTGCGCTATCGCCAGCGGTATGTGGACCTGATCATGAACCCCGAATCCAAGCGGAATTTTGAGATCCGCAGCAAGTTTGTGGCCTTCCTGCGCCGTTATCTGGACAACCTGGGCTTTATGGAGGTGGAGACCCCCGTGCTCAGCCCCATCGCCGGCGGCGCCAACGCCCGGCCCTTCATCACCCACCACAACACCCTGGATATTGACATGTATATGCGCATCGCCACGGAGCTGCACCTGAAGCGGCTGATCGTGGGCGGCATGGAGCGGGTGTATGAGGTGGGCCGCATCTTCCGCAACGAGGGCATGGACACCAAGCACAACCCCGAGTTCACCACCTGCGAGCTGTATCAGGCCTTCACCAACCTGGACGGCATGATGGACATTCTGGAGGGCATCCTCACGGGAGCCGCCAAGGAGATCCTGGGCACCTACCAGATCACCTGGATGGGCCACGACATCGACCTGACCCCCAGCTGGCAGCGTGTCACCATGGCCGATGCCGTGAAGAACGTCACCGGGGCCGATTTTATGGCCTGCATCGGCGACGCCGACCGGGGCGTGGAGCTGGCCCGCAGCGTGGGCGTGGATATGGACGGCGTGCCCCACACCTGGGGCAACGCCCTGTATGAGACCTTCGACCAGAAGGTGGAGGAGACCCTGATCCAGCCCACCTTCATCACCATGTACCCCGTTGAGGTCAGCCCCCTGGCCAAGCGCAGTCCCGCCCAGCCGGAGCTTACCGAGCGATATGAGATGTTCATCTGCGGCTGCGAGATGGGCAACGCCTTCTCCGAGCTGAACGACCCCATCGACCAGTATCAGCGCTTCAAGGCCCAGGCCGAAAAGCGCGCCAACGGCGACGACGAGGCCGACATGATGGACGAGGATTTCGTTCTCGCCCTGGAATACGGCATGCCTCCCACCGGCGGCCTGGGCTTCGGCATCGACCGCTGCGCCATGATGCTCTGCGGCACCGACTCCATCCGGGACGTGATCCTGTTCCCGACCATGAAGCCGCTGGATACCGACAAGAAGCCCGCAAAGCCCGCCGAGGCCGCTCCCACCGCCCCTGTCGTGGAGGAGAAGATCGACTTCTCCAACGTGCAGATCGAACCGCTGTTCACCGACCTGGTGGATTTCGACACCTTCAGCAAGTCCGATTTCCGGGCCGTGAAGGTCAAGGAATGCGAGGCCGTGAAGAAGTCCAAGAAGCTCCTGAAGTTCGTTCTGGACGACGGCACCGGCACGGACCGGGTGATCCTCTCCGGCATCCACGAGTATTATGAGCCGGAGGAGCTGGTGGGCAAGACCTGCATCGCCATCACGAACCTCCCGCCCCGGCCCATGATGGGCATCGAGTCCTGCGGTATGCTCATCTCCGCCGGGCACCAGGAAAACGGCCAGGAAAAGTTGCATTTGCTGATGGTCGATCCTCACATTCCGGCAGGCGCAAAGCTCTATTGATGACCCCTGAAGCCCTCCGGCGAAAGCCGGAGGGCTTATATGAGAGAAGAAAGATGAAAATGGAGAGAGAACACACGAAAGTACTTGATTTTGAAGCCGTCCGGGCCATTGCAGCCGAGACTCCGGACAGCGAGCTCATCCGCTGAGTGGACGAGGCCCTGCGGGAAAAGTCCGGCTACACCCTGCCCCCCAAAATCCACATCTCCCAGCAGGACGGCGACTATTACAACGTCATGCCCTGCATCTATGAGCGGGGCAACCTGGCCATGGTGAAGCTCATCCGCTACCACGGCCACGAAAACCGCATCATGGACCTGTTCCGTCAGGACCCGGACGTGCATTTCGTCCTGTGCGACACCTATGAGGAGGTCATCGGCGGCTCTGACCTGGTGATCTCCGCCATTACCAAGGTCACGGAGAACTTCGTCACCGACGAGTACTTCAAGGAGGGCTGCACCGTCATCCCCATCTGCACCATGGGCTTCCAGAACTGCGACCTGTTCTTTGACCGGGTGTTCACCGATGAAATGGAGCAGATCCGGGGCTTCAAGTATTTCGACCACTTCGCCCCCGTCACCACCAATGTCACCGACGTGCTCAACGGCGTCGCCCCCGGCCGCACGGATAACGTCCAGCGCATCCTGGTGTATAACTACGGCATCGCCATCCACGACCTGGTCTTTGCCGCCAACCTCCTGGCCCGGGCCGAAACCCCCGACACGCCGTACCGCTGCTGCCGGGAAAAATACTTTATCCGATGCTTTTGACGCACTATATTGTGTGAAAGCGCTATAAAAAGGCTGCGGCGAAATGCTCTCTGCTGGTAAGACAGTAAAATCAGATTTCTTGGAACAGGCATGATTTCGGTCATGCCTGTTCCGCTTTTAGCAGCTCGTCCACGGGGATGTAGCCTACGAGGTCATGTTCGATATGTACCCTCTGCCTGCTGCTCCTGTTCATGGATTCGCTGTTGCAGACCCTTGCCCCGCCGCCGGTGTCAAGGTTTACAAAGTCGTTTTTTTCTGCTACAATAGGGGCTGTAATCCCATACCAAATGGCAATTCATCCGAAAGGAGATCATTTTATTATGAACAACGAACTCAAGCCCATTCTGGCCCGGGTGGACCACACCCTGCTGTCCCAGACGGCTACCTGGGACCAGATCCGGGCCATCTGCGACGATGGCGTGAAGTACGGCTGCGCCAGCGTGTGCATCCCCGCCTCCTATGTGAAGCAGGCGGCGGAGTATGTGGCGGGCAAGATCGCCGTGTGCACCGTCATCGGCTTCCCCAACGGCTACGACACCACCGCCTCCAAGTGCTTCCAGGCCACCGACGCCGTGAACAACGGCGCGTCCGAGATCGACATGGTCATCAACATCGGCTGGGTAAAGGACGGCCTGTATGACCGGGTGCTGGACGAGATCCGCGCCGTAAAGGCCCACTGCCAGGGCAAGCTGCTGAAGGTCATCATCGAGACCTGCATGCTCACCGATGCCGAGAAGATCGAGATGTGCCGCGTGGTGTCCCAGTCCGGGGCGGAGTATATCAAGACCTCCACCGGCTTCGGCGGCGGCGGAGCCACCCGGGAGGACGTGGCTCTGTTCAAGGCAAACGTGGCCCCCCATGTGAAGATCAAGGCCGCCGGCGGCATCGCCAACCTGGACGACGCCCGGGACTTCATCGCCCTGGGGGCCGACCGTCTGGGCACCAGCCGCATCGTCAAGGCCGTGAAGGCCTTGGAACAGAAATAAACACAATTAAACACAATACAAGGAGGAACTCAGCCATGTCTACCCCCCATAACAGCGCCGCCCCCGGCGCATTCGCCAAAACCGTCCTGATGCCCGGCGACCCCCTGCGCTCCCAGTTCATCGCCGAAACCTTCCTGGAAAACCCCGTGCTGGTGAACAACGTCCGGGGCGTCCAGGGCTACACCGGCGCCTACAAGGGCGTGCCCGTGTCCGTGATGGCCTCCGGCATGGGTATGCCCTCCATCGGCATCTACTCCCATGAGCTGTACACCCAGTACGGCGTGGAGAATATCATCCGCGTGGGCTCCGCCGGGGCTCTGCGGGCGGACCTGGAGCTGGGCAGCGTGGTGGCCGGTCAGGGTGCCTGCACCAACTCCAGCTTCGCCGACCAGTATGAGCTGGGGGTCCACTATGCCCCCATTGCCGACTTCGACCTGCTGATGGCCGCCGTGGAGTCCGCCCGAGAGCTGGGCGTGAAGATGCCCGTGGGCAATCTGTACTCCTCCGACACCTTCTATGACGCCGCCGGCCGCAACGACCGCATGAAGAAGATGGGCGTCATGGCCGTGGAGATGGAGGCCGCCGCCCTGTACTGCACCGCCGCCTACCTGGGCAAGCGGGCCCTGGCCATCTGCTCCATCAGCGACAACCTGGTGCTGGGCACCGAGCTGACCCCCCAGGAGCGGCAGACCACCTTCACCAACATGATGAAGATCGGCCTGGAGGCCGCCGTGAAAATGGCCCAGCGGGGTTAAGTCCGGCGAAAGACAGAACTTAGCGCAAAAAAGGTTGCACTTTTCACCCCACCCTGCTATAATGTGCTTATAAGGGGCGTTTCGCGCCCAAAATTAAAAAGGAAGGTAGATTCACCATGAAAAAGTTTCTGGCAATGCTCCTTGCTGTGGTCATGGTCCTGTCTATGGCAGCCTGCTCCAAGCAGCCCGCCAAGGACCCCAACAAGGGCAACGATGATCCCAACCAGACCGCGACCATCACCAATCCCGATCAGATCAACGATGAGATGACCTCCGAGGATGGCAAGTACGAGATCGCTTTCATCACCGACGTGGGCCAGCTGAAGGATAAGTCCTTCAACCAGGGCACCTATGACGGCGTGAAGCTGTACGCTGCCAACAACAAGCTGTCCTATAAGTATTATCAGCCCGCCAACAAGGACCAGGCCACCGATGATGACCGTTACGAGGCCATGAAGGCCGCCGTGGAAAACGGCGCCAAGGTGGTTGTCTGCGCCGGCTTCATGCAGGAAGGCGCTCTGCGCATGGCCGCCAAGGAATTCCCCAATGTCTCCTTCGTGTTCGTGGATGGTTATCCCATCACCGAGGAAGCCGGCGTTGACGGCTCCCCCGTTCTGAAGAACGTTGCCGGTATCGCCTTCAAGGAAGAGCAGTGCGGCTATCTGGCCGGTTACGCTGTCGTCAAGGAAGGCTTCACCAAGCTGGGCTTCACCGGCGGTGGCGGCGGCACCAACCCCGCCTGCTGCCGTTACGGCTATGGCTTCGTCCAGGGCGCTGACGCCGCTGCCAAGGAGCTGGGCGTGAAGGTCGATATGAACTATTCCTGGCAGTATGGCGCCAGCTTCTCCGCTTCCCCCGAGCTGCAGACCATGGTTTCCGGCTGGTACGAGGCCGGCACTGAGGTCGTGTTCGCCTGCGGCGGCTCCATGTTCGCCTCCGTGGTCGCTGCTGCCGGCGCTGCCGACGGTAAGGTCGTGGGCGTGGACGTTGACCAGTCCACCGAGTCCGACACCGTCATCACCTCCGCTATGAAGGGCCTGGCCGACTCCGTGCAGTGGGCTCTGGGCAAGTTCTACAGCAACGAGTTTGCCTCCATCGGCGGTATGGGCACCTCCCTGGGCGCCAACGAGAACGCTGTGGGTCTGCCCACCGCTACCTGGTCCCTGACCAAGTGGACTGTTGACGAGTACAACACCATGCTGAAGGACATCGTTGACGGCAAGATCACCATCGACAGCGATTACAACAACCTGAAGTCCACCGACAACGTCACCCTGAACATCATCTGATCGTTCCGTCCGGACTTATAGCCAAAAAGGTTACATAAAATCCCGGGAGCGCCAAAGCGCTCCCGGGATTTTTCTTGTCAAAAAAGCCTCGCAGAGTTTGCCGCCCGCAGGCGGCAAATAAAATGGAATCATTTTTTGCCGGGGCGTGTACCTGGCAAAAATACTTCCTCCCCCACGCTCACGCCTTGGGCTGCTGCTGGGTGATGCAGTGGATGTTGCCGCCGCCGAAGGCCACCTCCCGGGTCTGGACCCCCACGATCTGCCGGTCCGGGAACATCTGCTGCAGCTGCTGGATGGCCAGCTGGTCGTTTTCGTCGCCGTACTGAGGGGCGATAACGGCCCCGTTGACGATGAGGAAATTCATATACGAGGCGATGCTGACCTCGCCGTTTTCCCGGGGTACGGTACCCTCCACGGCGTCGATGGTCTCCGCCCCCTCCAGACAGCAGGGCTTTTTGGTCAGGCACAGCTTGTGCACCGTCAGGCGGCGGCCCTTGGCGTCGGTGGCCTGGCTCAGGGTGCGGAAGGCGTCCTGGGCCGCCTGATAGAAGGGGTTCTCCGGGTCCTCGGTCCAGATGCAGGCCACCTCCCCCGGGGCCACGAAGCAGGCCACGTCGTCAATGTGGCCGTTGGTCTCGTCGGGGTCGATGCCGTCCCGCAGCCAGATGACCTTTTCGCACCCCAGATAGTCGCAGAGCTTTTCCTCGATATCCCGGCGGCTCAGCTCCGGGTTCCGGCCCGGGGACAGCAGGCACATCTCCGTGGTCAGCACCGTGCCCTGGCCGTCCACATGGATGGACCCGCCCTCCAGCACGAAACCGTCGGTGCGGTAGCTGTCCACCCCCTCCAGCTCGCAGATTTTCCGGGCCACCAGGTCGTCCTGGTCCCAGGGGAAGTACAGCCCGTCATGCAGGCCGCCCCAGGCGTTGAAGGTCCAGTCCACCGCCCGCAGGTTCCCCTGATCGTTTTTCACAAAGGTGGGGCCGCAGTCCCGGACCCAGGCGTCGTTGCTGGTCATCTCCACCACCCGGATGTCCTCCGGCAGCCGGGCCCGGGCGTTCTGGAACTGGTCGGGATTCACGCACACCGTCACCGGCTCGAACCGGGCGATGGCCCGGGCCACGTCGGCAAAGGCCTGCTGGGCGGGCTTGGCCCCGCCCCGCCAGTTGTCGGGCCGCTGGGGCCACAGCATCCACACGCCGGTCTGCTCCTCAAATTCCCCGGGCATGCGATACCCGTCCTGCCGGGGGGTGGTTCCCACAATACGTTTTGCCATAGTCGTTATCCTCCTGATCTGGGTTGATGGTGCCGCCGGACGGCGATGAGCAGCTCGCCCAGCAGCACACTGATGACAGAGCCCACGGTAATGGGCAGAATGGTGGCCAGAGTCTCCCGGTCCGTGGACAGGGGCACGGCGGTGAACAGAATGGACAGGCCGATGAGCACCATGGGCACATAGGCCAGCACCCGCAGCATTCCCGGGTCTCCCGGCACCCGGAAGGGCCGCTCCGCCTGCGGATACTTCCGCCGCAGAGCCAGAAACGCCGGAAACACCGGCATATAGCTCAGCAGCAGCATCACCAGGTTCAGGGCGAAGAAGCTCCAGAACAGGGAGGAATCCGGGCTTACCGCCTGGATGGCAGCTCCCAGCAGGCACACCGCCGATGCCACGATCCCGCTGACCAGGGCCGAGCCCACGGGCATATCGTTGTCCTTCCGCCGCCGGGTGAACACGGCGGGCATGTCCCCCCGCTCGGCGGCGTAGGCGGCGGTGGAGTTGACCCCCATGGACCAGGAGATCATGTTGCCGAACAGCGTCACCAGGAACAGCAGGGCCACGATGCCCACCAGCACCCCGCCGGTGCGGCCGGTCATCAGGGACACGGCGTCGATGAGGCCGGAGTCCACGCTGATGTCCCGGGTGGGGACGGCGGCCCCGATGCCGAAGGCGGAGAACAGATAGATGGCGGCAATCACCACGCCGCCGGTAACGATGGCCTGGGGGATCTGCCGCCGGGGGTCCGCCATGCTTCCGGCGTAGGTGCACACCACCTCAAAGCCCAGGAAGTTGAAGATGATGACGGAGATATACGACAGGCTGTCCAGGTCGAAGGAGGGCAGGAAGGTCCCGGCGGACATATCGTTGACAAAGCCGTTCCGGGCCACATACACAATGCCCAGCACCCCCACCGTCACCGCCAGCAGAATTTTGATGGCGGCGCTGAGGTTCAGAATGACGATGCTGTCGCACACCGGGTAAAAGGCCACCACCGTGACGATCCAGATAAAGGCCAGCTGGATCACCAGGGACCACACCGGCCCCGGCTGCCAGCCGAACACATACCCCAGCAGCTCCGGACACATCACTGCCAGGGATGCCATCCACAGGGGAAAGTTGATCCAGTAGTACCAGGAGGCCCGGGCGCCCCAGCGGGAGTCGGGCCAGGCGGTGTGGATCCAGTCGTACAGGCCGCCGTCCCCGGGAAAGGCGGTGCCCAGCTCCGAGGAGATCAGCCCATAGGGCAGCAGAAACGCCAGGATCATGAACAGCCACCAGAAATACTGGCTGTTGCCGATGGAGGCCACCGGGGCGGCGGCCTCCGCCACGAACACCACGCAGATGACGGACAGCACCACGTCCGCCAGGCGGAATTTGCGCTTCTCCATGTCAGCTCAGGCCCCGGTCCGCCATAAAGCGCTCCAGCTGCTCCCGGGCGGCGGCCTCCTCCAGTTCGGTGTGCTGCGGGCGGCAGCGGGTGAAATAGACCAGCAGGCCCCGCATGGCCGTCAGCCGGTTTCCGGCCTGCTCCCAGCACAGGGAGGCGGCGGAGTCCGCCACCTCGTCGGTGACGTCCTCGCCCCGGGTGGCGGGCAGGCAGTGGAGGAACTTGCAGCCGATGGCCCCCAGGCTCATCAGCTCCCGATTCACCTGATAGTCGTGGAACACCTCCACCCGCTGCTCCTTGGGCATCTCGTTTTCGTACAGGCCGTACCACACGTCGGTGTAGAGGAAGTCCGCGTCCCGGACGGCGCTGCGGTCGTCTGTGACCAGGAAGCTGCCGCCGCTTTCCCGGCAGTTTCGCTCCATGATGGCCTGGTGGCCATCCGTCAGCTGGTGGCCCTTGGGGCCGTAGTGGACGAATTTCATGCCCAGATGGGTGGTGATGAAACCCAGGGAGGCGCACACCTGGGTGCCGTCGCCTACGAACACCACCTTGCAGTCCGACAGCTTCTTCCCCCGGGGCAGGTTCTCCGCCATGGTGCACAGGTCGCCGATCTCCTGGGTGGGGTGGTTGTAGTCGGACATACCGTTGAGCACCGGGATGGAGCAGGCCCGGGCCAGGTCCACAATGGTGCGGTGCTGGATGACCCGGGCCATCACCACGTCCACCAGATAGCTCAGCACCCGGCCGGTATCCTCGATGGTCTCGTGTCCCCCCAGTTGGATCATGCCGGGGCCCAGATACTGGGCGTGGCCCCCCAGCTGGCTCATGGCCGTTTCAAAGGACACCCGCGTCCGGGTGGAGGACTGCTGAAAGATCATGCCCAGGTTCATGTGCCGCAGCAGCGGCGGGTAATAGCCGCCCCGGATGGCGTCCTTGATGGACAGGCTCAGCTGGATCATGTCCAGCAGCTCCCGGGCCGAAAAGTCGTTGGTGTCGATAAAATCCTTGACCATATGGTTTCCCTCCTGCAAGAAATCGTTGGAGATTTTTGCGTTCGGCCATAGTATGCGCCGGGAGGGAACGCGATATGCAAAGGTTTTTCGACAGTCTCAAAAAAGGTTTTTTGACAACCGGCGCGCTATTTTTCGCTGGATATAAATCCGGAAAAACCCGCTTTTTTCAGCCTTTCCAGCATTTTTTCGGCGTTGTTTCGGTTGGCGAAGGCCCCCACCTGCACCCGGAACAGGCCGTCTCCCTTGGGCTGGGGCGCGGGCTTTTCCGCCTGGGCCGGAGCATAGGCCACCCCCAGATACTGGCAGAGGCCCCGGGCGATGGCCTCGCCGATTTCATCGGTGTGCTGGATGATCCACCGGGCCGTTTCCGGATTGTCGTGAAATTCGCACTCCACATAGGCGGTGGGAGCCGCCGGGGTCCGCACCTCATACAGCCGGGAATTGGCCTGGATATTCTCCGAGGTCCCCGGGGTCAGCGGCGCCAGGGCGCCGAAGATCGCCCGGCAGGCGTCGTACCCCTTTCCGGGCACGGCAAAACAGAACAGCCGGGTGCCGGTGACCTTTCCGTTGAAGGCATTGGTGTGGACGCAATTGTGGATGTCCGCCCCAAAAGCGTTGGATTCAGCGCATCTTTGGGCCATGCTGGTTCCAAATTTTGCCAGCTGCACCTCCACGCCGCAGCGGCGCAGGGCGGCGGCCTCCGCCTCGGCGATCCTCTGGCACTGGACATGCTCATTGGTATTGCCCCAGGCGTATTTGTTTTCCACCTGGTCGCTGGGACTGATATAAACTCGTTTGGCCATTTTGGTTCCCCCTCCCCTTTCATGCTATGCGGCGCTTTGCATTTTGCCAACAAAAATACCGGAACCGGCAGAAAATCTGCCGATTCCGGTATTTTTGGCTCCATTTTATGTCTGGTCGCAGGTGATGTCCATGGCGACAGGCGGGATATTCTCCAGGGCAATATAACCGGCAGAACGGCGAATGCGGTCGAAAGCATTCTCTCTTTCGTCTAACTCGTCGCTGCACAGCTCGTCCTCAAGCTGGAGACGGCCCTTCACGTCCGGAAATCCGATATCCAGCAGGATCTCCACCGATCCGCCCTCCCCATCCGGGAACTGGCGGGTCAGAGCGAAGTGAATCCACTCCGGTTCTTCGCCGAAGGGGTCGGTTATACAGGTGATCAAATCGTCCTGAATTTCCACATTTTCAATCGGAATCCGGCACATTTCCTCGAAATAAGCGAGAATTTCCGGAAGGGCGGCGGTATCGGGGATTTTCTCCCGCAGGGAGTCCGCCAGCTGGCGGCCCAGGAGGACAGCCGGGTTGTTCGTGGGAGTTTCTGCGCGTTTTTGTTTGGATTTCTTCTGTTTTTTCTGAAAAATACGGTCAAAAATGCTCATTTTTGTTTCTCACTTTCTGTTGCTTCTTCTATATTTTCCCAGCAGAGGGCGGCGGCGTAGCCTGCCGGGGCCGGGAGCAGGGAGAAGGAATAGCCGGGGACGGAGCAAATGATGGATGAACCGCTCAAATCGAAGTGAACGTGCCGGATTTGGCCCAAAACACCTCCGCGGCACTTGATAAGTGCCTCTTTCAGGGTCCAGAGCCGGAAGAAATCCGCGTCACAGCGCACAGATTCCCGCTCCTGCGGCGATAAAATGTCCATCAGCCGGGGCGGAACCGGACGGATTTTCTCCACGTCGATGCCCACGGGGACATCCGACACGGCACAGGCCACCAGGCCGTGGCTGTGGCTGATGTTGAAATAACAGTCACTTGCCATTGGTTTACCGTTATTTCCGATAAAAACTGTCCCGGGACAGGGCGGGATGTCCCGCTTTTGGGGGTTTTTGTCCCGGTACAAAGCCAGCATCTCCCGGGACAGGGCATGCCCCGTCTCATGGTCGTCGCCATGGGACCACACAAAGCGCCACTCCGTCATCCGAACAGGGTGATCTGGCTGGTGTCCGCCATACCGGCGAAGGCGCCCAGGGCTTTCAGCTGCTCGATGTGGGTTTTGGACAGCTTGCTGCAGCAGGTGGAAAATTCTTCCACGGAAATGAAGGTCTTGCCCTTCCGCTTTTCCACGGTGTCCTGGGCGGCGGTCTCCCCCAGGCCCCGGACGGAGATGAAGGGGGGCAGCAGGCCGTTGTCGGTGATCTTGAAGGCGGTGGCCTGGGACTCGTAGATGTTGATGGTGTCAAAGTGGAAGCCCCGGAGATAGAACTCGTAGCACACCTCCAGAGTGACCATCAGGTTCTGCTCCACGGCGGTGGCGTCCTTGTTGTTTTCGATTTCGCGGATCTTCCGCTTGACGGCGTCGATGCCGGCGCAGCAGTATTCCGCGTCGAAGGCCTTGGCCCGGACGGTGAAGAAGGTGGCGTAAAACGCCAGGGGCTCGTGGACCTTGAACCAGGCGATGCGGAAGGCCATCATCACATAGGCCACGGCGTGGGCCTTGGGGAACAGGTAGCCGATCTTGGCCAGGGAGTCAATGTACCAGTCGGGCACCTCGTGGGCCCGCATGGCGTCCTCCCACCCGTCCTGGAAGCCGCCCTTTTTCACCTTGCCCTTCCGGACGGCCTCCATGATCTTGAAGCTCATTTTGGGGTCCAGGCCCATGTGGATCAGGTAGAGCATGATGTCGTCGCGGCAGCCCACGGTTTCCAGAACCGAAGCGGTGCCGCTGACGATCAGGTCCCGGGCGTTGCCCAGCCACACGTCGGTGCCGTGGGAGAAGCCGGACAGGCGCACCAGGGTGTTGAAGTCCTTGGGCTGGGTATCCACCAGCATGCCCCGGGTGAACCGGGTGTTGAACTCCGGAATGGCCACGGCCCCGGTGGGGCCTAACAGCTCGTCGTTTTCAAAGCCCAGGACCCTGGAGGAGGTGAAGATGCTCATGGTGTCCGGGTCGTCCAGGGGGATGGTCCGGGCGTTGACCCCGGTGAGGTCCTCCAGCATGCGGATCATGGTGGGGTCATCGTGGCCCAGCATGTCCAGCTTCAGCAGATTATCCTCCATGCAGTGGTATTCAAAATGGGTGGTGATGGTGTCGGCGTCCTCGGCGTCGGCGGGGTGCTGCACGGCGGTGAAATCCTCCACATCCATGTCGTCGGGGACCACCACCAGGCCGCCGGGGTGCTGGCCGGTGGTGCGGCGGACGCCTACGCAGCCCTGGGTCAGGCGGTTCACCTCGGCATTGCCGGCGGTGAGGCCTCGCTCGTCCAGGTATTTGCGGACAAAGCCGAAGGCGGTTTTCTCCGCCAGGGTACCGATGGTGCCGGCCCGGAACACCTGGGTCTGGCCGAACATCTCGATGGCGTGGCGGTGGGCCCGGGCCTGGTATTCGCCGGAGAAGTTCAGGTCGATATCCGGCACCTTGCCGCCGCCGTAGCCCAGGAAGGTCTCGAAGGGGATGTCGAACCCGTCCTTGACGTATTTCGTGCCGCACTCCGGGCAGCATTTGTCCGGCATGTCCGCACCGCAGCCGTAGCTGCCGTCGGTGATGAATTCCACATGGCGGCATTGGGGGCAGCGGTAGTGGGGCGGCAGGGAGTTCACCTCGGTGATGCCGGACATATAGGCCACCAGGGACGAGCCAACGGAGCCCCGGGAGCCCACCAGGTAGCCGTTTTCCAGGCTGCGCTGCACCAGCTTCTGGGCGGACATATACACCACGTCGTATTTGCCCAGGATGCTGCCCAGCTCCACATTCAGCCGGTCCACCACCAGCTGGGGGGGCTGGTCGCCGTACAGGGCGTGACACTTGTCCCACACCAGGCGGTTCAGGTCCTCCTGGGAGTTTTCCAGGCGGGGCGGGAACAGCTGGCCCGGAGGCAGCAGCTCGATCTCCTCCACCAGGTCGGCGATGTGGCGGGGATTGTCGATGACCACCTGATGGGCCAGCTCCTCCCCCAGATAGGAGAATTCCTCCAGCATCTCGGTGGTGGTTTTGAAGTAAATGGGCAGGGGCGCGTCGGCATCGGGGAACTTCTTGCTGGCCAGGAGGATATGGCGGTAGGCCTCGTCCTCCGGCTCCTGGAAGTGAACGTCGCCGGTGGCGCAGACGGGCTTGTTCAGCTCCCGGCCCAGGCGGACGATGGTGCGGTTGAACTCCCGCAGCTCCTCCTCCGACTGGACGTCGCCGTTGCGGAGCATGAACATATTGTTGCAGATGGGCTGAATTTCCAGATAGTCGTAAAACGACGCGATGCGCCTGAGCTCGGCCCAGTCCTTGTGGTCCTTCACCGCCTGGAACAGCTCCCCGGCCTCGCAGGCGGAGCCGATGATGAGGCCCTCCCGGTGGGCCATCAGCTCGGTTTTGGGGATGATGGGCACCCGCTTGAAGTATTGCAGGTTGGAGGCGGAGATCAGCTGGTACAGGTGCTTGAGGCCCATTTTGTTCTTGGCCAGCAGGATGATGTGCTTGGGGAAGCGGCTGGACTTGCTGCCCCGGGGCCGCAGCTTCAGCATCTGGGGGTTAATCTGCTGTAGGCGGCGGATGCCCAGCTCCTTTTCCATCTTCTGGAAAAACGGGATCAGCATGTAGGCCACCATGGCCGCATCGTCGGAGGCCCGATGGTGGTTGAAGGCAGGCAGGTCCAGATACTCGGCCACAATGTCCAGCTTGAACTTGTGCAGCTCCGGCAGGAGATTCTGGGCCAGGATCAGGGAGTCCACATAGGTGGGGTCGAAGGGAAGCTCCTCCCGGCGGCAGCCGGCCCGGATGAAGCTGATGTCAAATTCGGCGTTGTGGGCCGCCAGGGGGCGGCCGCCCACAAAGTCCAGAAAGGCCGTCAGGGCCTCCTTGGGGGAGGGGGCACCGGAAAGCATGGCATCGGTGATGCCGGTGAGGCCGATGATCTCCGGCGTCAGGCGGCGGCCGGGGTTCACGAAGGTCTGGAAGCGGTCGGTGACCTGGCCGTCCTTCAGCACCACGGCGCCGATCTCGGTGATGGCCTCCCGGTCCACCTTCAGGCCGGTGGTCTCGATATCGAAGCAGACGATCTCGTCGGCGAAGTCCTGGTCCTGGGGACCGTGGACGGCGATGCGGTCGTCTAAGTTATTGACGAAGTAGCCCTCCACGCCGTAGAGGATCTTGATCTTGCCCTTGGCGGTGTGCCAGGCGTCCGGGAAGGACTGGGCCACGCCGTGGTCGGTGATGGCGATGGCCGGGTGGCCCCAGGCGATGGCCTGCTTGATGACGGAGGCGGTGTCCGTCAGGGCGTCCATGTTGGACATCTTGGTGTGGAGGTGCAGCTCCACCCGCTTCTCCGGGGCGGTGTCCTCCCGGGGCTTGTGGGGGATCTTCATGATGTGGAAGGGGCGCAGCTGAATGTCCTTGCCGTCCCGGCTCAGCTCCACATTGCCCTGGACCCGGAGCCACATGCCCGGGGACACGGCGTTCTGCATGGACTGGGCCTCCTTGCCCTCCATGTACTTGGTGACGGTGACGGAATTCCGGTAATCCGTCATGTCGAAGGTCAGGCGCCAGACACCGGGCTTGCGGGTCTCGTAGCATTCGGCGGCAAAGACCTTGCCCTCCACCACCACGGCGCCCATTTTGGGGTTCAGGCCGTCGATGGGGACGGGCTTTCCCTTGATCTCCCGGCCCATGAGGATGTCGGACTTGTCCTCTGCGGGCCGGGGGGTGCGGAAGTGGAGCCGCAGCTGGCGCAGCTGATACTGGTCCATCAGCAGCTGGCGCAGGGCGGTGACGGCAGCCTCCGGCAGGGGGGCGGAGGCGGTGAGCTCCAGCTCCATGGTGCGCTCCGCCCGGTCCATGCTGCCGCCCACCACACAGGCGTCGTGGAGCAGCAGGCCCAGGTCCCGGGGCGGCACAAAGCTCTCGAAAAAGGTGAAAAACGGTATTTTATCGCACATACGGGGCCCTCCCTTACAGCTTGTCGATCTCGTCCATCAGGGCGTCCACCAGCTTGTCCTGGGGAACCTTGCGCAGAATTTCGCCATGGCGGAACAGCAGGCCCTCGCCGTCGCCGCCGGCGATGCCCACGTCGGCGGCCCGGGCCTCGCCGGGGCCGTTGACCACGCAGCCCATGACCGCCACGGTGATGGGCTTGGTGCAGCCCTGAAGGCGGCGCTCCACCTCCCGGGCGATGGGGATCATGTCGTACCGGGTGCGGCCGCAGGTGGGGCAGGAGATCAGGTCGGGGCCGGTTTTCCGCAGACCGGCGGCGGACAGGATGTCCAGGGCGGCGCGGACCTCCTCCTCCGGGTCCGCCGTCAGGCTGACCCGGATGGTGTCGCCGATGCCCTGGCACAGCAGGCCGCCGATGCCGATGGCGGATTTCAGCACCCCCAGGCGGGGGGTGCCAGCCTCGGTGACCCCCAGGTGCAGGGGGTAGTGGGTCTGCTCATGAAGCATGCGGTAGGCGGCCATGTTCACGGGGACGTGGGAGCACTTGACGGAGATGCAGATGTCGTCAAAATTGCAGTCGTTCAGCAGGCGGACGTGGCCCAGGGCGCTGTCCACCAGGGCCTGGGCGGTGACGCCGCCGTATTTTTGCAGCAGCTCCCGCTCCAGGGAGCCGCCGTTGACGCCGATGCGGATGGGAATGCCCCGGTCCCGGCAGGCGTCTGCCACGGCCCGGACCTTTTCCGCGGAGCCGATGTTGCCGGGGTTGATGCGGATCTTGTCCACCCCCTGGCGGACGCATTCCAGGGCCAGGCGATAGTCAAAGTGGATATCCGCCACCAGGGGGATGTGGATGCGGCGGCGGATGGGGCCGATGGCCCGGGCGGCGTCCATATCCGGCACGGCCACCCGGATGATCTGGCACCCGGCCTGCTCCAGACGGAGGATCTGGGACACGGTGCGCTCCACGTCCTGGGTGGGGGTATTGCACATGGACTGGATGCTGACCGGCGCGCCGCCGCCCACGGCCACGGCGCCCACATGGATCTGTTTGCTCATGGTGTTATCCTCCTGTAATTGTGTGATAAATGGCATAATTTGCCTCAAAAGGGCGGCGCCCTTTTGAGGCAAAGGGGATTCAGTGGAACAGCTTCAGAACGTCCTGGAAGGTGATGACCAGCATCAGGCCCATCAGCAGGATGAAGCCGGCCAGGTGGACGTAATTTTCAAATTTGGCGGGGATCTGTTTGCGGATGGTGAGCATACACAGGGCGTTGACCACCAGGAAGAAAATCTTGCCGCCGTCCAGAGCGGGCAGGGGCAGCAGGTTCATCACCGCCAGGTTCACGGCGATGAGGGCCGCCAGGTAGGCGATGTTGGCGGCGGCGGCCGCAGCGCTTTCGGACTGCTCGCCCACGGTGGTGATGGTGGACACGATGCCCACGGGGCCGCTCATATCGGAAAAGCCCGCCTCGCCGGTGATGAGCATCTGGAGGCTCAGGCGCACCAGGCGGACAAAGTCCACCGCCTGGTTCCAACAGTATTTCAGCCGCCCGCCGAAGGTCAGCTCCTCCGCCCCGAAATACAGGCCGAAGCCGGTGAATTTCTCGCCGGACTGGTCCAGATACTCGCCCCGCTCCATGTGGAAGTTCTCCAGACGGAGCTTCTGGCCGTCCCGGCGGATGACCAGGTCAAAATCCCCGGTTTTGTTGCGGCCCAGCAGCAGGGACACGTCGCTGAAGGTGTAGATGCGCTCCCCGTCGATGGACAGGATGCGGTCCCCCTCCTGGAGACCAGCGGCGGATTCCAGGGGGCAGCCCTCGGCAAAGCCCCGGATCACCGGGACGTTGACGGCCTTGACCCCGGCGTACAGCACCAGGATGATGATAAGCCCCGCCAGGAAGTTCATCAGGGCCCCGGCGGCGAAGATCAGCAGCTTCTGCCAGAAGCCCTGGTTATTCAGGGCGGCGGGGTCGCTGGAGTCCTCCTCCTCGCCCTCCATGGCGCAGAAGCCGCCGATGGGCAGCAGGCGCAGGGAATACTGGGTGTCGCCCTTGGTTTTTTTCAGCAGGGCGGGGCCCATGCCGATGGAAAATTCGTTGACCCGCACGCCGCAGGCCTTGGCCGCCAGAAAGTGGCCCAGCTCGTGGACGGCGATGAGCACGCCGAAAATCAGGATCGCTGCGATAATATAGATCATACCATGTCTCCTACCGTTTGCAGTACAGCGGCTCGCGCCTGTCTGTCTGCTTCCAGTATATCCGGAAGGTCCGGGGCATATTTCACCTGCACCCGGTCAAGAGCGGACTCCACCAGGCGGGGAATGTCGTTGAAGCCGATGCGCTCCTGCAGGAACAGGGCCACCGCCGTCTCGTTGGCGCCGTTCATGATGGCGCAGGCGGTGCCGCCGGTTCTGGCGCACTGGCGGGCAATGCGCAGGCAGGGGAAGGCGTCCATGTCCGGGGCCCGGAAGGTCAGGTCGCCGCAGGTCAGCAGGTCCAGGGGCCGGTCCGGGCTGGGGGCCCGGCGGGGCCAGGTGAAGGCATAGCGGATGGGGAGCTTCATATCCGGGGTGCCCAGCTGGGCGATCAAGGCGCCGTCCCGGTACTCCACCAGGGAGTGGACGATGCTCTGGCGGTGGATCACCACGTCCACCTTTTCTACCGGCAGCCGGTACAGCCGCATGGCCTCGATGACCTCCAGGCCCTTGTTCATCAGGGTAGCAGAGTCGATGGTGATTTTTGCACCCATGCTCCAGTTGGGGTGTTTCAATGCATCGGCGGGGGTGACGGACTCCAGCTGCTGATAGGTGCGGCCGAAGAAGGGACCGCCGGAGCAGGTCAGCAGCAGCCGCCGGACCTCATTGCGGTCCCGGCAGCCCTGGAGGCTCTGGAAAATGGCGCTGTGCTCGGAGTCCACGGGGACGATGTCCGCGCCGCAGCGCTCCGCTTCGGCCATGACCAGCTCCCCGGCGCAGACCAGGGTCTCCTTATTGGCCAGGGCGATGCGCTTTTTCCGGCGGATGGCGGCCAGAGTGGGCTCCAGGCCCACGCTGCCCATAACGGCGGTGACCACGGTGTCGGCCTGGGGCAGCTGAGCCGCCAGCAGCAGGCCCTCCGGCCCCGCCTCCACCCGGATGTCCGTGTCCGACAGGCGCAGGCGCAGCTCCCGGGCGGCGTCCCGGTCGTACAGCACCGCCAGGGTGGGGTGAAACTCCCGGGCCTGCTGCTCCAGCAGGTCCACCTGGCGGTTGGCGGTCAGGGCCGCCACGGAAAGGCCCAGCTCCCGGGCCACCTGCAGGGTCTGGCGGCCGATGGAGCCGGTGGAGCCCAGCAGGGAAATGGTTTTTGTCATGTTGCGATTCTCCTTATGCCGTATACGCCGCCAACGCCCGCAGCAGGGCGCACAGCACCGGGGCGGCAAAAAGCACGCTGTCGAACCGGTCCAGCACGCCGCCGTGACCCGGCAGCAGACGGCCATAGTCCTTGATGCCGTACTGGCGCTTCACGGCGGAGAAGCTCAGGTCCCCCAGCTCCCCCAGCAGCGCCCCCAGCAGGCCCAGGGCCACGCACAGGGGCAGGCCCAGGTTCACACCGGTGATGGCCCGGTACACCAGGCAGAAAATGGCCATACCGGCCATGCCGCCCACCAGGCCGCCTGCCGCGCCCTCCACGGTTTTATGGGGGCTGACCAGGGGGGCCAGCTTATGACGGCCCAGGGCCATGCCGGTGAACAGGGCCAGGGCATCGCTGCAGAAGGCCGCCACCAAGGGCGTCAGCACCAGGAGATACCCCCCCTCCAGCATCCGCAGGCCGTACAGCCCCGAGAAGGCCCAGGGGATGGCGAAGCCCGCTGCGGCCATGGCGCAGACGTCGGTAAAGGTCAGGGCCTGAGGCTTTCCATAGGTCAGCACCCCGGACAGGGGCAGGGCCAAAGCCGCCGCCAGCAGCAGCCACTCCAGGCCCGGCCAGGAAAATACCTGCCGCCCCAGCAGCAGCACGCCGCACAGGGCGGGCAGCACCGTCCAGCGGCGGGCCTTGTCCGGGCCGGACACCGCCGTCAGCAGCTCGTGGGCCGCGATGACGGACAGGGCCGCCAGCAGCAGGGCCGTGGCCCAGGCGGGAGCGATGCACAGCACGGCAAGCAGGGCGGGAATGCCCACCACCGCCACCAATATCCTCTGTTTCATGTTTGTATCCTCTCTATTTCACGCCGCCGAACCGCCGGTCGCGGCTCTGGTAGGCGATGATGGCTTTGTCTAAGGCCCGGGCGTCGAAGTCCGGCCACAGGGTGTCGCAGAAGTAAAACTCCGAATAGGCGCACTGCCACAGCAGGAAGCCCGACAGGCGCTCCTCGCCGCTGGTGCGGATGATGAGCTCCGGGTCCGGAATCCCGGCGGAGTAGAGATAGTCGGAGAAGCCCGCCTCGGTGAGGCTGTCCGGGTCAGCGGTACCGTCGGCGCAGTCCCGGGCGAAGCGGCGGGCGGCGTGGAGGATCTCCTCCCGGCCGCCGTAGTTCAGGCAGACGTTGGCCTGGAACCCGTGAATGTGGGTGGAGATCTCATTGGTGCGGTCCACCAGGGCCTGCAGCTCCGGCGAAATGGCGGACAGGTCCCCCAAAAAGCGCAGGCGGATCTGATCGCGCTCCATAGAGTCGATGGCCTCCAGCATATACTGCTTGAGCAGGGCCATGATGGTGCTGACCTCGTCGGCGGGACGCTTCCAGTTCTCCGTAGAGAAGGCGTACACCGTCAGGTATTCCACCCCCAGGTCCTTGCAGTAGGTGGCAATCTTGCGGAAGGTCTCGGCCCCTACTTTATGTCCGGCAGTGCGAGGCAGACCCCGCTGCTTCGCCCAACGACCGTTGCCGTCCATAATAATAGCGATGTGGCGGGGCAGGCGGCTCTTGTCCACCTGCCCCGCCCCGTGATGATGAATTTTCTTGGAAAACAGGCCCATCAGACGGACAGGAGCTCCTTTTCCTTGTTTTCCAGGAGCTTGTCCAGTTCCTTGCAGCTGTCGTCGGTCAGCTTCTGCAGGTCCTTTTCCGCCATCTTCAGCTCGTCCTCGGTGATCTCGGAGGCCTTCTGCTGCTTCTTGAAATTCTCCATGGCGTCGCGGCGGATGTTGCGCACGGCCACCTTGCCGCCCTCGGTATACTTGCGGATCTGCTTGACCAGGTCCTTGCGGCGCTCCTCGGTCAGCTGGGGGAAGCTCAGGCGGATGGCCTTGCCGTCGTTCTGGGGATTGATGCCCAGGTCAGACTCCAGAATGGCCTTTTCGATGGCCTTCAGGGCAGAGGCGTCCCAGGGGGTGATCACCAGGGTGCGGGGATCGGGAGAGCCAACGGATGCGATCTGCTGGATGGGGGTGGGGGTGCCGTAATAGTCCACATGGATGCGGTTGAGCACGGAGGCGTTGGCACGGCCTGCACGCACGGCGGCAAAGTCGTTGGCAACGGATTCGATGCTCTTTTTCATTTTTTCCTCGTAAACCTTGTACTCGTCTTTCAGCATGGGTTATGCCTCCTTCACAATTGTTCCGATTTTTTCGCCGCGCAGGGCGCGGACGATGTTGTAGGGGTCCTTCAGGGCGAACACCAGCACGGGAATGTGGTTGTCCATGGACAGGCTGGTGGCGGTGGAGTCCATGACGGCCAGGCGCCGCTTGAGCACCTCGTCATAGGTGATGGCGTCGAACTTCACGGCGTTGGCGTTCTTGGCGGGGTCGCAGTCGTACACCCCGTCGATGTTCTTGGCCAGCAGGATCACGTCAGCCCCGATCTCGGCGGCCCGGAGCACGGCGGCGGTATCCGTGGAGAAGAAGGGGCAGCCCACGCCGCAGCCAAAGATCACCACCCGGCCCTTTTCCAGGTGCCGGACGGCACGGGCCCGGATGTAGGGCTCCGCCACCTCTTTGATCTCCAGCGCCGTCTGGACCCGGACGTCCACGCCCTTCTGCTCCAGCACGTCGGCCATGGCCATGCAGTTCATGGCGGTGGCCAGCATGCCCATGTGGTCGGCACGGGTGCGCTCAATGTGGCCCTCGCCGTTTTTCACGCCCCGCCAGAAGTTGCCGCCGCCGATGACCACGCCCACCTGGACGCCCATGGCCACGCACTCCTTGATGACGTCGGCCACCCGGCCCATGACCTGGAAATCCAGGCCGAAGTGCTTGTCGCCGGCCAGAGCCTCGCCGCTGATCTTCAGCAGCACCCGTTTGTACTTCGGTTCGTCCATTGACTGAATCCTCCCTATTCATACTTGGTTGTATTTTACCTTATTTTTCTGGTTTTGCATAGGGGGTAAACGCAAATTTTTGCCAGGTTGTTTTTTCCGGAAAAAAAGTATATAATACAGAATTATCAAAAAAGGGCGAAGCCCTTTTTTAATAAAAGGCTTGCAGTCTGCCGCGCGCATAATTTGCTCGCTGAAAGCGAACAAATTCCACACTTGCAGACTGAGAAGTATTTTTTGCCAGGTACACGCCCCGGCAAAAAATGATTCCATTTTATTTGCCGCCTGCGGGCGGCAAACTCTGCGAGGCTTTTTTGACAAGCGGGTCATAATGCAAAATATATACAAAGGAGGCGGGGCTATGGAGCTGCGCCACGTTTATGGGAACACCTATGCGGCAGTGGGGGCCACGGCGCTGATGCCGGTATATAAGCTGACGGACACGGACATTGTGCTGATGGACACGGGCTATGCCCGGCTGGACCGCAGCGCCCTGGTGAATCTCGTTGAGGACAACGGCCTGCATCTGCGGGGAATCATCTGCTCCCACGCGCACTTTGACCACACAGGAAACGTCCGGTTCCTGCAGCAGCGGTACGGCTGCCAGGCGGCGGCCCAGATCATCGAGGCGGGCATCTCCGTGAATCCCGATGCGTACCGGGCCAACTATGTGGCCCTGACCTACGGCAAAAGCCGGGAGTATCTGCTGGAGGAGTGCTTTCCGGCGGACGTGATCATCCCCGCCGATGCGGAGCATCTGGACTTCTGCGGGGCCAGGTTCGGCATCCTGCAGCTGCCGGGCCACTCCGCCGGGCACATCGGCGTCGTCACCCCGGACGGGGTTGCCTATCTGGGGGACTGCCTGATCGACGAGGAGCAGATCGCCGCCGCCAAGCTCCCCACCAGCATGTTCATCGCCCGGGACCTGGAGAGCAAGGAGAGCCTGCGGAATCTCCGGCGCCCGGCGTACATCATCGCCCACAAGCAGGTGCTGACGGATATCGGCCCTCTGATCGATCGGAACATCGACTTTATCCATGACAAGGGCCGGGAGCTGCTGGAGGACCTGGAGGACGGCATGTCCTTTGACCAGTGGATCTACGCCTTCTGCCAGCGGGAAAACGTCCGCACCCGGAACGAGTTCAAGTTCAGCATCGTGGAGCGGAATTTTGCCAACTTCGTGGACTGGCTGACGGACGAGGGGAAGGTGGAGGTGCGGCGGGAATTCTGCGCCAAGCACTATTTTCACCGGGAAAAGTAAAATGATTGTAAAATAATACGTTGCATATGTTGCGAAAACGGTCTATAATGGACAGATACCCCGCAAGTATAATGAAAATTTGAGGTATTTGAGGATGAACATTGGAGAAAAGCTGAACATGACCATGCTCTGCGACTTTTACGAGCTGACCATGGGCAACGGATACTTTGAAAACGGCTTCAAGGACAAGATCACGTATTTTGACGTGTTCTTCCGCCGGGTGCCGGATAAGGGCGGCTTCGCCATTGCCGCCGGTCTGGAACAGCTGATCCGTTACATCGAGGACCTGCACTTCACCCCGGAGGACATTGAGTATCTCCGTGGGCGGAACCTGTTCTGCGAGGAGTTTCTGGAGTATCTGGCGAACTTCCGGTTCACCGGCGACATCTACGCCGTGCCGGAGGGGACGCCGGTGTTCCCCAAGGAGCCGCTGGTGGTGGTCCGGGCCCCGGCCATCGAGGCCCAGCTCATTGAGACCTTCACCCTGCTGACCGTGAACCACCAGAGCCTCATTGCCACTAAAGCCAACCGCATCACCCGGGCCGCCAGAGGCCGGACGGTGCTGGAATTCGGCTCCCGCCGGGCCCAGGGCTCCGACGCCGCCATCACCGGCGCGCGGGCGGCCTATATCGGCGGCTGTGCCGGAACCGCCTGCACCATCTCCGACCAGCTGTACGGCGTGCCCGCCGGAGGCACCATGGCCCACGCCTGGGTGCAGATGTTCGACTCGGAGTATGATGCCTTCAAGACGTACTGCGAAATTTATCCCACCAACGCCACCCTGCTGGTGGATACCTACAACACCCTGAAATCCGGCATTCCCAACGCCATCCGGGCCTTCAACGAGGTGCTCAAGCCCAAGGGCATCACCAAGTGCGGCATCCGGCTGGACTCCGGCGACATGGCCTACCTGACCCGGAAGGCCCGGAAGATGCTGGACGACGCCGGGTGGACCGAGTGCAAGATCAGCGTGTCCAACTCCCTGGACGAGTATCTGATCCAGGACCTGTTTATGCAGGGGGCACAGATCGATATGTTCGGCGTGGGCGAGCGGATGATCACCGCCCGGTCCGAACCGGTGTTCGGCGGCGTATACAAGCTGGCGGCGGTGGAGGACGATGAAGGGAACATCATCCCCAAGATCAAGGTCAGCGAAAACGTGGAGAAGATCACCATTCCCCATTTCAAGAAGGTGTACCGCTTCTATGGCCGGGACACCGGCAAGGCCATCGCCGACCTGATCACCCTCCACGACGAGCAGGTGGACGACACCCAGGACCTGGAGATCTTCGACCCCATGGCCACCTGGAAGAAGAAAACCGTGTACAATTTCACCGCCCGGGAGCTGCTGGTGCCGGTGTTCCTGAAGGGCAAGCGGGTGTATGACAGCCCCACCCTGCCGGAGATCCAGGCCTATTGCCGCCAGCAGGTGGACACCCTGTGGGACGAGGTGAAGCGCTTCGACAACCCCCACAAGTATGTGGTGGACCTGTCCCGGAAGCTGTGGGACATCCAGCAGGAGCTTCTGCGTTCGTCCCAGCGGTGACGGAGGATAAGGGCGGACAGAGTCGTCCGCCCCTACAGGCCCTCTCAGTCGGCTGCGCCGACAGCTCTCCCAGAGGGAGAGCCAAGGCTGTAGAGCTCGCTGCCCTCAGCGGGCCGCAAAACAGACACCCTTAGATACCCATACACCGCCGATGAGCGGCGGGGGCAGCGGGAAAGGAGGAAGGATTTCCGTTGAAGAAACCGAAGGTACAGCAAAAAACCGAGCGGCGCATATCGGCGGCCCTGCGGCTGGTGCTGGTGGCGGTGCTGCTGCTGGCCCAGATCGCGCTGGTGCTGGTGCTCAATGACCTGCTGCGGCAGAGAATGGCCATCGCCTATACCCTGCTGGAGCTGGTGGCCCTGGCCTACGTCTTCCGCATCAACAGCCGCCCCGGCGGCGGCTCGTACAAGCTGGGCTGGACCCTGCTGATCCTGACGGTGCCGGTGGTGGGCCTGATCCTGTACTGGCTGTGGAACGGAGATCATCCCCAGAAGCGGCTGGACCTGCAAAAACTGCCCCGGCCCCGGGAGTCCGACGCCCGGCAGGAGCACAGCCGCCTGCAGGCGGAGCACCTGCGGCGGGAGCACCCGGAATGGGGCCGCCTGGCGGCGTATCTGGACCGGCAGGGCTTCCCCCTGTACACCGGCACCGGGGCCGTGTATCTGCCCACCGGCGAGGCGTATCTGGAGGATCTGCTGGAGCGCATGGAGCAGGCGGAGCACTTCATTTTCATGGAGTTTTACATCATGGCCGAGGGGCAGCTGTGGGACCGGCTGATGGATATTTTCCGGCGGAAGGCCGGACAGGGCGTGGAGATCAAGGTGCTGTTCGACGACTTCGGCAGCATGATGCGCATGTCCGAGGAGGCCGTGGAGGAGCTGCGGCGCATAGGGGCGGAGGTGCTGATCTTCAACCCGGTGCACCACTACGTGAACCGGCTGTACTTCAACTATCGGGACCACCGGAAGATCGCCTGCATCGACGGGGACACCGCCTATACCGGCGGGGCCAATATTGCCGACGAATACGCCAACCTGATGGAGCGGTTCGGCTATTGGAAGGACGACGGCATCCGGCTGGAGGGCCAGGGGGCCTGGACCCTGACCCGGGAGTTCATCTATATGTGGGAGCGCATGGGCGGCGCCATGCACCAGGAGCACGACTATTACCGGCCCCACGGCGACGCCCCGGGCCAGGGCTTTGTGCAGCCCTTTGTGGACGGGCCGGACAGCAACCCGGTGTCCTCCGCCGAGGACGCGTTTTTGCAGCTGATCGGCGGGGCCAAGCACATGGTGTATATCACCTCCCCCTATCTGGCCATTGACGAGTCCATGGAGAAGGCCCTGTGCATGGCCGCCGGCAGCGGGGTGGACGTGCGGCTGATGATGCCGGGGATCCCGGACCACAAATTCGCCTTCATGGTGGCGGAGAGCTATTTCGGGGAGCTGCTGGACCACGGGGTGAAGATCTATCGCTTCACGCCGGGGCTGCTGCACGGGAAAACCGTTCTGGCGGACCGGGAGGCGGCCTTTGTGGGGTCCGTGAACATGGACTACCGCAGCTTCCAGCTGCACTTCGAGTGCGGCACCCTGCTGTACGGCGCGCCGGCCCTGGAGACCCTGCTGGAGGACATGGACGGCATTATGGAAAAGTCCTGGCAGGTGACTCGGTCCGACTGGGAGCACCGCCCCCTGCTGCACCGGGTGCTGGGGGGCCTGCTGCGGCCCTTCGCCATGTGGATGTAATTCTTTCGAAAAAGCGGCAGGCCGCTTTTTCGAGAAGGCTACACCGCGCTTCGTGCCTCACGGGCCGCCGCAGTCGTCCCCTTCGACACGCGCTCCGTGTAAAGTGTTTTTTGCGGCGTACACGCCGCCGCAAAAAACGGATCGCATTTGATTTGCCGCCTGCGGGCGGCAAACGCTGCGAGGCTTTTACAACAGACTCAAAAGAGACCGTATTCTTCCGAATACGGTCTCTTTTGATGCTTTATGACTCCAGCCTGTGCAGCAGGCGGTCGGTGAGGGACACGGTCAGGGCGGCGGCCGCGGCCAGGGCCACCGTCACCGCTCCGCCGCACCACAGCACCGCCCGGTAGGCAAACCGGCGCATTACCGCTCCCCTCCCCCGCTGACGATGTGGTAATAGGCGTTGGAGGTGATCCGGTACACCAGGGTGTACAGCGCCGCAAAGGCCAGGAAGCTGGCGGCGGTGGTGCCCACCAGCAGGCGGGTGTTCCAGAGGTTGAACAGAAGCAGCAGCTTGTGCACAAAGGGGAAAGCGAAGGCCAGGTGCAGTCCCGCCAGCAGCAGCGGCAGGAAGAACACCAGCAGCAGCTGGCTGTTGATGCTGGAACGGATGTCCCGGCGGGTCATACCCACCTTCTGCATGATGTCGAAGCGGGCCTGGTCCTCGTAGCCCTCGGAGATCTGCTTGTAATAGATGATGAGCACCGCGGCCAGAGAGAAGCCCACGCTCAGCAGGATGCCCAGGAAGAAGAGGCTTCCGTAGGACCCGTAGAAATCGCCGCGATTCTCCGCCAGGGACTCCACGCCCAGCATGCCGTTTTCCATCAGGCCGCCGTCCTGGGCCGTGCGGCGGATGGCCTCGGCCACGGGGTCCGTGCCGTCCGGCAGCTGGCGGTCCAGGTCAAAGCCATAGTACCAGGTGCGGGACACGCCCATATTGGCCCGGTTCATCACCTGCTCCAGGGCGTCTGCGGCGGAGAGGTCCGGGACGATGAGCCACAGCTGGGTGACGACGCTGGCGGAGTCGCTGCCGGAGGGAGAAAAGTTATCCAGCAGGCCCGCCACCTGCCAGGTGGGGCCGTTCTGAAGGGTCAGGGAGGTCCCCTGATAGCCGGTCCGGCTGCGGCAGACGTACACCTGCCCCTGGGGCAGGGTCAGGTCCGTGCCCATGGCGGCGTTGTAATCCGCCAGGGGGATCAGGGTCACATCCACGGGATCGCCGAAGCCCTCATTCGGGGAGAGCACCCCGTCCCGGATGGTCATCACCGAGGACACGGAGCGGTACTCCCAAACATTGGCGGCGGACATACCGCTGCGGCGGACGGCGTCTGCCACGGCGGTGCGCAGAGGCGTCAGGTCCCCGGACTGGCTGGCCCGGTCCGGGAAGTAGGCGGTGATGTTTTCATCCCGGGGATAGCGGGTGTGCAGGGAGTCCTCCGCGCCGAAATACAGGCAGGTGGTGGAGGAGAGCATCACCAGCACCATAGTGCCCAGGATGCAGATGGAGGCCAGGCCCGCGCCGTTGCGCTTCATGCGGTATACCAGGGAGGAAACGGACACGAAGTGCCGCTTCTGATAGTAAAACCGGGGGTTCTTCTGCAGCAGGCGGCACAGGGCCACGGAGCCGGAGATGAACAGCAGATAGGTGGCGGCGATGACCATCAGCACAGCGATGAAGAACCAGGTCAGGGCCGCCAGCGGCTCCCGGATGGTGACGGCCAGGTAATAGGCCCCGGCCAGCAGCAGGATGCCCAGCACCGCCAGGGCCCAGTTGGCCCGGGGCGGCTTCTCCCCCTCCGCCTGGCTGCGCATCAGCTGCACGGCAGTGGAGCGGCCCACCCGCACCAGGGAGGAGATCAGGATCAGCAGGAAAATGCCGGCGTAAAGCCCCAGGGTCAGGAGCAGGCCCCCGGCGGACACCCGGTACACCATGTCCGTTGCCGCGCCCACCATCCGCAGCAGGCCCAGCTCCGCCAGCTTGCCCAGCAGGATGCCCAGGGCCAGGCCCCCGGCCAGGGAGATGCCGCCGGAGAGCAGGGTCTCCCAGCAGAGGATCCGGGCGATGTCCCGCTTGCCCATGCCCAGGACGTTATACAGGGCAAACTCCCGGTTCCGGCGGCGGATCAGGAAGGAATGGGTGTAAAACAGCAGCAGCAGAGAAAACATCCACAGCACAAAGCTGCCCAGATTCAGGATCACCTGCACGGAGCCGCTGCCGGGCAGCGTTCCCTCCGGCAGCCGGGACAGGGCCACAAGAATGTAGAAAAACGACACGGCGCCTACGCCGGTCAGTAGGTACGGCACATAGAGGCGGCTGTTTTTCCGGATGCCGTCCCAGGCCAGATGGCGGTACAGCTTCATGCCCGGTCACCGCCTGCCTGAAGCATGGTCAGGGTGTCCGCGATCTTCTGGTACAGCTGCTCGTCGGTACACTGGCCGCGGTACAGCTGGTGGAACACCTGGCCGTCCTTGATGAACAGCACCCGCCCGGCGTGGCTGGCGGCCTTGACGGAGTAGGTGACCATGAGGATGGTCTGCCCCTGGCGGTTGATCTGGGCGAACAGGTCCAGCAGCTCGTCGGTGGAGCGGCTGTCCAGGGCCCCGGTGGGCTCGTCGGCCAGGATCAGACGGGGATGGGTGATCAGCGCCCGGGCCACGGCGGCCCGCTGCTTCTGGCCGCCGGACACCTCATAGGGATACTTGTCCAGCAGCTCCAGGATGCCCAGCTGGCGGGCGATGGGGTCCAGCCGGGCCTTCAGCTCCCGATAGGGCCGCCCGGCCAGCACCAGGGGCAGGTAGATGTTGTCCCGCAGGGTGAAGGTGTCCAGCAGGTTGAACTCCTGGAACACGAAGCCCAGGTTGTCCCGGCGGAAGGCCGCAGCGTCGGACTCCCGGACGGCGGACATGTCCCGGCCGTCCAGCTCCACCCGGCCGGCGGTGGGCTTATCCAGCGCCGCCAGGATGTTCAGCAGGGTGGTCTTGCCGGAGCCGGACTCGCCCATAATGGCCACGTATTCGCCCTCCTCCACGGAGAAGTCCACCTGCCGCAGGGCCGTGACCTGGCTGCCGCCGAAGCGGGTGGTATAGACCTTTTTCAGGCCCGTTACATTCAGAATCTGCATATTGATGCCTCCTTATTGACAGGGCCTATTATAGCAGGCCGGGGAAATGCGCCGCCATCGAATGGGTTTACATTTCCCCGGTCTGAGCTTACATTTTTGTCACTCGTGGGTGCGGACGTTGATGAACTCCGCGCGGAGCTTGGAATAGAGGATGGTCTGGCTGCTGTACAGGCCGCAGTAGCCGGAGAGGAGATAGCTCAGGGCGCAGGCCACGGCAAAATACGGCGCACCGGCAGAGCCGAACAGCTCCACGCTCAGCAGCACCGAGGCCACCGGGCAGTTCACCGCCCCGCAGAACACCGCCACCAGGCCGATGGCCCCGCCGAACCCGGCGGGCAGGCCCAGCAGGCCCCCCATGAAGCAGCCGAAGGCGGCCCCCACGAAGAACGACGGCACCACCTCGCCGCCCTTGAAGCCGCAGCCGATGGTGACGGCGGTGAACAGGATCTTCAGCAGCCACGCCCAGCCATTGGCCTCCCCCGCCAGGGCCCGGGCGATGACGTCCATGCCCGCGCCGTTGTAGTCGCCGTTTGTCAGAAGGCTCATGCCGATCAGCAGAACGGAGCCTGCCAGCACCCGGACCCAGGGGCTTCTGAACCCCCGGTCCAGCAGGCGCTCCGTCCAGTGAAGCCCCTTGCAGAACAGGATGCTGACCACGGCGCACAGAATGGCCAGGGCCACCACCGGCACCATGGTCTCCAGCGTCACAGGGGGCATGGCCACCGCGAACCGGGTGGGCTCCACCCCCATCAGGGTGGACACGCCGAAGGCCGCCATGGCGGCGGTGATGCAGGGCACCAGGCCCGCATAGTACAAAACCCCCACGCTGATGACCTCCAGGGCGAACACCGTGGCGGTGAGGGGGGTGCCGAACAGGGCGGAGAACACCCCGCTCATGCCGCACAGGGTGGCAAGGGGCAGGTCCTTCTCCCCCAGGTGCAGCAGCTTCCCGGCCTCGTAGCCCAGGCCGCCGCCGATTTGCAGGGCCGCGCCCTCCCGGCCGGCGCTGCCGCCGCACAGGTGGGTGATCACCGTGGACACAAAGATCACCGGCACCAGGAGAATGGGCACGCTTTCGCCGAAATGCACCGACTCGATGATGGCGTTGGTGCCCTTCCCCTCCAGATGGCAGAGCTTATACAGCCCCACGATGGCAAGGCCCCCCACCGGCAGCAGGTACAGGATCCAGGGGTGCGCCCCCCGGATGGCCGTGGCGTAATTGACGCCGATATGAAACAGGGAGCCGATCACGCCGCCGGCCACACCGATGATGCCGCCCAGCAGCACCCATTTTCCCAGCGCCGCCGGGTATGCTCCCATATGCATTATGGTCTTTTTCCACTTATCCACCGCTTGCCGCCGTCCTTTCCGCCCGTTCCCCCAAAAAATCTTCTTCCTTTTATAGCCAGCTTTTTTCGACAGTCTCTTTATAGCATCTTTACGGTTTGGTGTCAATCCGGCATATCAGCCATTCCCTGTTTCCGCAAAAACAGGGGCCTGCCTCCCGAAAAGCAAAGCCCCCGTCCTGTTTCATTTTGCTTCAGCTGCCCAGATGAAGCACCTGGAGAAGCAGAAGCCAGCTGAGCCCATAGTAGGTGACCACAGCCACCAGATCGTTCACGGTGGTAATCAGCGGCCCGGAGGCCACGGCAGGGTCCACCCCGATTCGCTTGAAAAACATGGGAATCAGCGTTCCCACGGCGCTGGAGATAAACATGGCCAGCAGAAGCGCCGCGCCGATGCACACCGAAACCGCAAACGCATATTGGGCGGGATATCCCTTGCCCAGCATGATGTAAGCGCCCACAAACAGCACGGAAAGGCTGCCCAGAATCAGCCCGCTGAACAGCCCCACCCGCATCTCCTTGCAGACGAGGCCCAGCTTTTTCCGGGCGGTGATCTCCTTGTCCATCAGCACACGGATGGTGACAGCCAGCGACTGCGTTCCCACATTTCCCGCCATATCCAGGATCAGCGACTGGAACGCCATAATGATCGTCAGCCGGGACACGACCTTCTCGAATGCGCCTACAACGCCTGAAACAACCATTCCCAGCACCAGCAGCACCAGCAGCCAGGGCATCCGCTTTTTCAGGCTTGCCCGCAGCGGCTCGTGCAGATCCTCCTCCGCGGAAAGGCCGCCCAGCTTCGCATAGTCGTCGCTCATCTCGTCGTCCACCGCTTCCACCAGGTCCCTCAGGGTGATGACGCCGAGAATGCAGTTGGAGGCATCCAGCACGGGAATGGCGCTTTCCGAGTAGCTTTTCAGCCGCTCGATACAGTCCTCCGTGCGCTCGCTGCAGTAGACATACGGGAACCTGTGCTGGATAAGGGGCGCGATAGCCGCGTTCTTTTCTGCAATAAGCAGAGCGCGCAGCTCCACCGTGCCGCAGAAAAAGCCGTTTTCCGCCGTCACAAAGAGCATTTGGATATTATCGTTTTCCTTCGCCTGGTCCATAAGCGCCCGGGTGGCCTGGCCCACCGTCATTTCCGAATCCAGCGAAATGAAATTGGCGCTCATTCTGCTGCCGATCTCGTCCTCGTCAAACGACACCAGCAGCTCAATCTTTTTCCGAAGCGCTCCGTTGAGCAGCCCGATCATCGCTGACCTGTCGCTGCCGGGCAGTTCCCGCAGAATGTCCGCCGCAGCATCCGGGTCAATCTTTTCCAGAATGAAAACAGCTCTTGCCGTGTCGATGTCCTTCAGGAAGGCAGCCGCCTCCTGGGGCTCGACATACTTGAAAATACCGGCCAGCTTGTCCGGCTCAATGGAGCGGATCAGCCGCATCCTTCCAAGCCGGTCCATCTGCTCCATGGACTTGGCAATATCGCTGTTATGATAGTTCTCCAGCTGCTCCTGGATCATCTTCGGCGAAAGGTCATCCCTTATCAGCGCCGCGATCTCATCCGCGCAGCCTCCGCTTTTGAGGTTCTTGTCTTCGTTGAACATTGCCATGGTATTACCGCCTTTCAATTAAAATCGCATCGTGTTCCTAATTGAAAGTGAAGCCGGGCAATGTGCTGTCATATCCGGCCTTTATTTACCTGTACGAGCCGACGCAAAGCAAGCGCCGGACACAGCGGCACATTGAATACTTCGCCCGTAACTGTCACCTAAGCTCACTTTGCTCACCTCTTTCTGGAATAAAAGTCGATTGCTTTGTCATGATACCACTGTCGCGCGGTCCTGTCAACCCGGGACCGGACGCTGCCGCCTCTCCCCTTTCTCTCGTTTTTTCTGAGAAGCTGAAAAATTTTCAGGGAAGCTGATTTTCTATGATTTTCCCTGTTGATTCCGGAGAACATTTGCCGTATACTATGAGATGGAAGCAAAAAGATCCCAAGTGCTATCACCTATTACAACAATCAGGAGGAAAAGCAAGATGAAATACGGTCGTACTTTCAATTTCTCCGCAGGTCCTGCCATGATGCCGGAGCCTGTTCTGGAGGAGATCCGCGACGAGATGATGAACTATCGGGGCAGCGGCATGTGCGTCATGGAAATGAGCCACCGCTCCAAGGTGTTCCAGCAGATCGCCGACGAGGCCCAGGCCGACCTGCGCAAGCTGATGAACATCCCCGATAACTACAAGGTCCTGTTCATCCAGGGCGGCGGCACCCTGCAGTTTGCCATGGTGGCCATGAACCTGATGAAGAACGGCAAGGCCTGCTATGTGGAGACCGGCGCATGGTCCAAGAAGGCCATTGCCGAGGCCAAGAAGTATGGCGAGGTGCAGGTGGTTGCCTCCTCCGCCGACAAGAACTTCTCCTATATCCCCGACTGCTCCGATCTGGACATCCCCGAGGATGCCGACTATGTCTACATCTGCGAGAACGAGACCATCAACGGCACCACCTGGAATAAGCTCCCCAACACCAAGGGCCACATTCTGGTGTCCGACCAGTCCTCCATGTTCCTGTCCCGCCCCTGCAACGTGGCCGATTACGGCCTGATCTGGGCCGGTGTGCAGAAGAACGTGGGCCCCGCCGGTATGGCCGTGGTCATCATCCGGGAGGATCTGATCCGGGACGACCTGGATCCCAAGACCCCCATCTATATGAAGTATAAGACCCATGCCGACAACGACAGCATGTACAACACCCCCAACTGCTGGGCCATCTACTGCTGCGGCAAGGTGTTCAAGTATCTGCTGAGCATCGGCGGCCTGGAGGAGATGGAGAAGCGCAACATCGCCAAGGCCCAGGTCATCTATGACTTCCTGGATTCCTCCAAGCTGTTCAAGGGCGCCGTGGTGCCCCAGGACCGCAGCCTGATGAACATCCCCTTCGTCACCGGCGACAAGGAGCTGGACGCCGCCGTGGTGGCCGCCTCCAAGGAGGCCGGGTTCGACAACCTGAAGGGCCACAAGTCCGTGGGCGGTCTGCGGGCCTCCGTGTACAACGCCATGCCCATCGAGGGCGCACAGGCCCTGGTGGACTTTTTGACCAAGTTCGAGGCCGAGCACAAGTAAAAGACGCAAAATCTGCACCAGCCGGGGGACAGGGTTCTCCCCTGCCCCCCGAAATTCGACAACATTTCGTATTATGGAAGGAGATTATTACGATGCGTATTCTGGTTACTGACGGTATGGACAAGACCGCTATGGCGCAGCTGCGGGAGCAGGGCCACGAGGTGGTGGAGCAGTTCTATGAGCCCGATCAGCTGGGCGCTGCTCTGCGGGATTTCGACGTGGCCGTGGTCCGCTCCAAGACCAAGGTCCGCAAGGAGCACATTGACGCTGCCAAGGGCGGCAAGCTGAAGATGATCATCCGCGGCGGCGTGGGTGTGGACAACATCGACGTGAAGTATGCCGAGGAGAACGGCATCACCGTGAAGAACACCCCCCGCGCTTCCTCCCAGTCCGTGGCCGAGCTGGCCATGGGTCATATGTTTGCCTGCGCCCGGTATCTGTCCATCGCCGGTCACACCATGCGCGAGGGCAAGTGGGAGAAGAAGGCCTATGGCAAGGGCATCGAGCTGCAGGGCAAGACCCTGGGCATCGTGGGCTTCGGCCGCATCGGCCAGCACCTGGGCGTGATGGCCAAGGCCATCGGCATGAAGGTCATCGCCTTTGATATCTATCAGGTGCCCGTGATCTCCGAGCAGCTGGGCATCCCCTATGTGGAGATGGATGAGCTGCTGGCCCAGTCCGACTTCATCTCTGTCCACGCTCCCGCTGTGGACGGCGGCGCTCTGATCTCCGCCGAGAACATCGCCAAGATGAAGGATGGCGTGGTGGTCATCAACACCTCCCGCGGCACCAACGTGGACGAGGCCGCCCTGCTGGCCGCTCTGGAGTCCGGCAAGGTCCGCGCCGCCGGTCTGGACGTGTACGCCGACGAGCCCGCCAGCAACGTGGCTCTGTACAGCCATCCCATGGTGTCCTGCACGCCTCATATCGGCGCCGCCACCGTGGAAGCTCAGAAGCGCATTGGCCAGGAGATCGTGGAGATCATTGCGGCTATGTAACCCGCCCCGGCGGCGCCGTCCCCCGTCCCCTGCTTCCTGCTCAGTGTTTCTCCTCGCGGCATAGCCGCTGCGGTCGGAGCTAAAAATATGCCGCCGGCATATTTTCTTCACGCTCCGACGCCCCACATCGGCGCCGCCACCGTGGAGGCTCAGAAGCGCATTGGCCAGGAGATCGTGGAGATCATCGCCGCTATGTAACCTGCCTCGGCGGCGCCGTCCCCCGGCCCCTGCTTCCTGCCCAGTGCTTCTCCTCGCGGCATAGCCGCTGTGGTCGGAGCTAAAAATATGCCGCCGGCATATTTTCTTCACGCTCCGACGCCTCATATCGGCGCCGCCACCGTGGAGGCTCAGAAGCGCATTGGCCAGGAGATCGTGGAGATCATCGCCGCTATGTAACCTGCCTCGGCGGCGCCGTCCCCCGGCCCCTGCTTCCTGCCCAGTGCTTCTCCTCGCGGCATAGCCGCTGTGGTCGGAGCTAAAAATATGCCGCCGGCATATTTTCTTCACGCTCCGACGCCTCATATCGGCGCCGCCACCGTGGAGGCTCAGAAGCGCATTGGCCAGGAGATCGTGGAGATCATCGCCGCTATGTAAGTTTTCCCAAGGAAAGCTTACCCATATCGAGTCCGGAACAGGGACGCCTTCGGGCGTCCCTGTTTTTCTGTAGGGCGGCGCTGTATTTTTGCAGAAAGCCTTGACAGGAGAGGTTGAATCTGTTAAACTTGTTGTAGGGTTTAACAGATTCAACCTGAAAGGAGGAGCGTAACATGAGCGTACCCCAGATATTTGAAAGTGAGTACCGGTTCTGCCTGATCCTATGGGAGCACGAGCCGGTGAACAGCACCCGGCTGGTGCACCTGTGCCAGGAGCAGCTGGGCTGGTCCAAGGCCACCACCTATACCGTGATCCGGCGGCTGAGCCAGCGGGGCGTGGTGAAAAATGAAAACGCCGTGGTGACCAGTCTGGTCACGAAGGAGCAGGTGCAGCAGAGCCAGATCGACCAGCTGGTGGACAAGACCTTTGAGGGCTCCCTGCCCGCCTTTGTGGCGGCCTTTGCCCGGGGGCGGCGGCTTTCAGAAAAGGAGGTCCGGCAGCTGCAGCAGCTTATTGACGACAGCGGAAAGGAGAACTGACCATGGAACAGCTTTTTCTGACCATTCTGAACCGGGCGGTTACCGCCGGGTGGCTGGTGCTGCTGGTGATGGTGCTGCGGGTGGTGCTGAAAAAAGCGCCCCGGGCGGCGCACTATGGCCTGTGGGCCATTGTGGCGGTGCGGCTGCTGTGGCCGGGGGACCTGCTGCCCCGGGCCGGCGTCAGCCTGGTGCCCACCACGGAGCCTATCTCCGGAGACGTGCTGACGGCGGCGGGAACAGCGGTATCCGGCGGGCTTCCCGCCGTCGGCAGTCCCGCCGGTGCGGCGGCAGCGGAGACGGCGGCCCGGACGGGGCAGAGCCTGGGCCACATCGCCGCGGTGGTGTGGCTTGTGGGCATGGCGGCCATGGCGCTGTATCTGGCAGGCAGCTATGTGCGGCTGCGGGTGCGGCTGCGGACGGCGGTGCGGCTGGAGGACGGCGTGTGGGAGAGCGAACAGGCCCCGTCTCCCTTTGTGCTGGGGTTTATCCGGCCCCGCATCTACCTGCCCTTCGGCCTGGACCGGGGAAGCCGGGACTATGTGCTGGCCCATGAGCGGACCCACATCCGGCACCGGGACCACTGGGTGAAGCCCCTGGCGTTTCTGCTGCTGGCGGTGTACTGGTTCAACCCCCTGCTGTGGGCGGCGTATATCCTGCTGTGCCGGGATATGGAATACGCCTGTGACGAGGCGGTGCTGCGGGACCTGGAGGAGCCGGACAAGCGGGCGTATTCCCAGGCGCTTCTGAATTGCGCCGGTCCCCGGCGGGCGGTGACGGCGTGTCCGGTGGCCTTCGGCGAGATCTGCGTCAAGGGGCGCATCCGCCGGGCTCTGCGGTATAAAAAGCCTGCCGTGTGGGTGACGGCGGCTGCTGTGGTGGTGTGCGCTGCGGCGGCGGTCTGCCTGCTGACCAACCCCAGGGACCGGACCCCCTATGGGTGGGCCAGCCGGGTGACGGCTGGGGGGCTGAACGTGACGTATCTGTGGGAAGGGAACTCTGCCCGGACACCGGCCGGAATGCCGGGGCTGACCTCCCGGCTGGCGGAGCAGCTCAACGGGCTGACGGAGGAGGACTTCCCTCTGCTGGAGAACTACGCATACAATATCTTTGACCAGGGGAGGGCGCCCTTCCGCCTGCAAATGGGGCGGAAGGCCGGAAAGCGGGAGCTTCTGTACGGCGGCGACAGCGGGTATCCGCTGATGCTGCTGTACCGGGGGAAGCTTTACGGTGTGAACAGCGAGGAGCTGCTGCAGACCATCCTGGAGTATACCCGGGGCGTGCAGGTGGTTCCGGCAGGGACGGAGCTGGCCCTGCGGATGGGGCTGCCCGGAGTGTACCGGATGATGACAAAGGAGAGCGCCGACGGGCCGGACGTGATACAGGGAGATGACTTTTCCTGGACCCCGGCGGCGTGGCAGGGCGGCATGGCATATGTGGACCTGATGCGGACGGAGGGGGATGCTTCCGGCTCCGTGGGCCGCATCTGGTGCGCCAGGGCCCGGTGGGGCGGCCAGGAGCGCTGGCTGGTATACGCCCGGGACGGGCAGATCGCCCTGCGGCCCACGGAAAGCGGCTCCACGAGACTGAGCGTCGTCGGGCGGGGACTGGCATTCCCGGAGGACGGGACGTATCTGACGGCGGAGTGCGTGTATCAGACGCCGGAGATGCCCAGCCCGTCTCCCCTGTCGGCGGAGCTGCTGCAATTCCGGGATGAAGCCGTGAAATACTGGGCCCGGTATCAGGAGAACGCCGACGGGCAGCTGACCACCGCACTGGACCCGGAGAAGTACAGTCAGTATCCCATCCAGGGCGGTCAGAGCGTCAGCCTGGAGGAATGGGACAGCCGGTTCCCGGAGGGGGTTAGCCCGGACATCAGCGGGTACCAGGAGCGATGGCTGTTCCAGCTGGAGGACGGCCGTCAGCTGCTGCGGCTGGATGATCAGCTGTATTTGCTACAATATCACCAGGCTGACGGGGAAGTTTTCGATCTGCTGAGGCTGCGGCCGGTGCCGCTGGAGCCGGAGCGGGTGCTGGAGCTGGATCGTCTGCTGCTCAGCGTCAGCGGAGACGACAGCGTGGCGGCCATCAGCTTTTCCGGGGCCGTGGAGGCCGCTATGCGGCAGCTGCCGGATTACCGGCGGCTGCTGGACGGCGGGGCGGACACCCTGCGGTACTGCTTCACCATGCTGGAGTGCCGGTATAACGGCGGGTATGGGATGCAGGCAGCCATGATGGCGGTGTGCCGGGATATTCTGGTAGACATGGGCGAGGATCCCGGCGATGACGGGTATGACGTGCAGACCTGGTATGACGAGCTGAAGGCCCGAGCCTTTTCCGTGTCGGAGGACCTGGCGCACCATCCGGGGTATGCTGTGCTGCTGGGGCTGGGGGTGTCCCGGCCTGACGGCACGGCGGCGATAACCTATGTGGACATGGACGGCGACGGACTGGCGGAGCGCCTTGCGGCAGAGAACGGAGGACTCCGGGTGCTGCGGTATGACGGCACGGAGGTGTGGTCCTCCGGCCCGGTGGGACAGAACGGGGATGAGGCCCTGTTCCTGCACCGGAACGGCGGGCAGTGGGAGCTTCTGCGCTATGGCCGGACGGCGGAGGAGCAGCTCTATGAGCTGCTGAGCCTGACCGGCGGCCGGGAGCGGCTGGTGCGGTCCCGGCATCTGGCCCACGGCGCGGCGGCAGAGAGCGTCCGGGTCTTTGCGGAGGAGTTCCATACCCTGCTCTATGGCGTGGATGAGGCGGGGCTCTCCGACGGGTGCGAGATGCTGCTGCTGTCCGTCAGGAACGGCGAGACCCGGGTGGGACCGCTGTACGATTTCAGCGGCTATGAGATCGGAGAGGGAAACGGATGAACAGAAGCGGCTATACCATTGTACAGGCCGGGGCGGAGGTGCCGGCGGAGGAATTCGTCAGGCGGTATGTGGACCTGAAGGACCCCGCCGCCGGGTGCCGCCCCTGCCCGGACTATGGGCGGTACTGGACGTGCCCGCCCTATGACGTTCCGGCGGCGGACTACTGGGCGGGGTTTGACACGGTGCTGCTGGAGGGGATGCAGTTCCACTTCACCCCGGCCATGCTGGAGCGGCGGTTTGACCCGGAGGAGCTGGCGGAATATACCCGGCGGCTGACGGCGGAGCAGGCCCGGCAGATGGACCGGGCCCTGCGGCGGCAGTACCCCGGGGCGGCGGTGCTGACCACCGGAGGGTGCACCCTGTGTGAGGAATGCACCCGGCCCATGGGGCGGCCCTGCCGCCATCCGCAGGCGGTGGGGTACAGCCTGGAGTCCCTGGGCTGCGACGTGGGCGCCGCCGCCCGGGGGGAGCTGGGCTGGGAGCTGCTGTGGCCCCGGCGGGATAAGCTGCCGCGATACCTGACCTTACTGTGCGCGGTGCTGCGGTGACATACAGAAATTTTGAAAGTTTTTCAAAATTCGGGTTGATTTTTCAGTATTGTATGTGTATAATGAATTTATATTCAGAGTCACCTCCGAGACTCCTGAATCAAAGCAGGACCGCCAGGCGGTCTGCCTGACTTCGCTGATTTCCCCCTTCCCCCCTATAGCAAAAACGCCGGTATCGCTGCGATACCGGCGTTTTTGCCGCTTGATACGCGCACAGCCGCCGCAGCTTGCTCTGCGGCGGCTGTTTCCTGCGTTTTTTGGGTCAGGACAGCTCCTCCTGGCCGGTGCACAGCTGGTAATACTTGCCCTTCTGGGCCATCAGGGCGGCGTGGTCGCCCCGCTCGATGATCCGGCCCTGCTCCAGCACCAGAATGGCCTGGGCATTGCGGACGGTGGAGAGCCGGTGGGCGATGACAAACACCGTGCGTCCGGCCATCAGGGAGTCCATGCCCTTTTCGATGAGCTTTTCGGTGCGGGTGTCGATGGAGGAGGTGGCCTCGTCCAGGATCAGCACCGGGGGATCGGACACGGCGGCCCGGGCAATGGCCAGCAGCTGGCGCTCGCCCTGGCTGAGACTGCCGCCGTCCCCGGTGATGACGGTGTCGTACCCCTGGGGCAGGTGGCGGATGAAGGTGTCGGCGTTGGCCAGCCTGGCCGCCGCCCGGACCTCCTCATCGGTGGCGTCCAGCTTGCCGTAGCGGATGTTGTCGGCGATGGTGCCGGTGAACAGATGGGTGTCCTGCAGGACGATGCCCAGGGACCGGCGCAGGGAGTCCTTCCGGATATCCCGGACGTCGATGCCGTCATAGGTGATGACGCCGGACTGAATGTCGTAAAACCGGTTGATGAGATTGGTGATGGTGGTCTTTCCCGCGCCGGTGGAGCCCACAAAGGCGATCTTCTGCCCCGGCTCTGCGAACAGGGACACGTCGTGGAGCACTGTCTTTTCCGGGTCATAGCCGAAGTCCACGTGCTCAAACCGCACGTCGCCCCGCAGCTCCGTCAGGGAGCCGTCGGACTTTTTCCAGGCCCAGTGGCCGGTGCGGCGGTCCGTCTCCGTCAGGGTATCGCCGTCCTTCAGCACCCGGACCAGGGTGGCGGTGCCGTCGTCGGTTTCGGGGTCGGCGTCCATCACGGCGAAAATGCGCTCCGCGCCGGCTACGGCGGCCAGCAGGGTGTTCACCTGCTGGCTGATCTGGCCCACCGGCTGGGACACCTGCTTGACATACAGCAGATACGCGCCCAGAGAGCCGATGTCGAACACGCCGGAGATGGACAGCAGGCCGCCCACACAGCAGGTGACGGCATAGTTGATGCGGGAGAGGTTGCCCATGGCGGGCATCATGGCCCCGGCGTAGGTCTGGGCCATGGCGGCGGCGTCCCGATAGGCGCTGTTGCGGGCGGAGAACTCGTCCAGGGTCTTCTGCTCATGGTGAAAGACCTTGATGACCTTCTGGCCCTCGATCATCTCCTCAATGTAGCCATTGAGGCTGCCCAGGGCCGCCTGCTGCTGCTGGAAGCTGGTGCGGCTGCGGCCGCCCACGCCCTTCACCACCAGGAGCATCAGCCCCAGGAACACGAAGGTGATCAGCGTCAGCGCCCAGTTCAGATACACCAGCATCACCACCGTGCACACGAAGGTCAGCAGGTTGGACACCACGCTGGCGAAGCTGTTGCTGATCATGTCGGACACGGTGTCCATGTCGTTGGTGAAGCGGCTCATCAGGTCGCCGGACTGGTGGGTGTCGAAATACCGCAGGGGCAGGGACTGGAGCTTGTTGAACAGGTCCTGCCGCAGGGTGGCCACCGTCCGCTGGGAGATGCGCACCATGATCCGGGAATAGGCATAGGAGCACCCGGCGGACACCAGGAACACCCCGCCCATGGCCACCAGCATCCAGAACAGGCCCTTGAAGTCCCCGGCCACAATGTGGTTCAGGGCGGGCTTGAGGAAATAGCTGCCGGCCACGGAGCCCACGGAGCTGAGGATCAGGCACACGGCCACCACGATCAGCGCGCCCTTGTAGCGGCCGATGTAGCCCAGGAGCTTCCCCACCGTGCCCCGGAGATCCTGGGGCCGCTGATAGCCGTGGCCCCGGCCGGGACCGTGACCCGGACCGCCGGCCCGCGCTTGATTCTTGTTTTCAGCCATCAATGGTCGCTCCTTCCTGCTGGGATTTGTAAACCTCCTGATAGATCCGGTTGGTGGCCATCAGCTGGTCATGGGTGCCTGCGCCGGAAATTTTGCCGTCGTCCAGCACCACGATTAGGTCCGCGTCCATGACGGAGGAAATGCGCTGGGCGATGATGAGCTTGGTGGCCCCGGGCAGGGCCTGGCGCAGGGCGGACCGGATCTTTGCGTCGGTGGCGGTGTCCACGGCGGAGGTGGAGTCGTCCAGAATCAGCACCCGGGGCCGGCGGAGAATGGCCCGGGCGATGCACAGGCGCTGCTTCTGACCGCCGGAGACGTTGGCGCCCCCCTGCTCAATGTGGGTGTCGTAGCCGTCGGGCATCCGGGAGATGAACTCGTCGGCGCAGGCCATGCGGCAGGCCTCCTCCATCTCCTGGTCCGTGGCGTCCTCCCGGCCCCAACGGAGGTTTTCCCGGATGGTGCCGGAGAACAGGGTGTTCTTTTGCAGCACCATGGCACAGCCCTGGCGCAGGGCCTCCATGGTGTATTCCCGGACGTCGTGTCCGCCCACGGACACGGCGCCCTCCGTGGCCTCATACAGCCGGGGAATCAGACTCACCAGGGTGCTCTTGGCGCTGCCGGTGCCGCCCAGGATGCCCACGGTCATGCCGCTGTCGATATGCAGGCAGACATCCTCCAGGTTCCAGGCGCCGCTGTCCTTGTGGTATTTGAAATAGACATGATCAAAGTCCACTTCGCCGTTTTCAACGGTCAGGGCCGGGTCGGCGGCGGAGTCGGTGATCTCGGGCTGCTCCTCCAGCACCTCCACAATGCGCTTGCCGCAGGCGATGGACCGGGTCAGCACCATCATCACCATGGCCACCATCATCAGGGACATGAGAATTTCCGAGGCGTAGGTGAAGAAGGCGATCAGGTCGCCGGAGAGCATGGAGCCGCCCACCACATAGTGGCCGCCCAGCCACATGATGGCCATGATGGTGCCGCCCATAATGAGGGTCACCAGGGGGACAAACAGCACCACGAAGCTGTAGGCCCGCTCCGCCGTATCCCGGAGGGTGTCGCTGCGCTGGGCAAACTTCTCCTGCTCCCGGTCCTCCCGGACGAAGGACTTCACCACCCGGATGGCGTTGAGGTTCTCCTGCACCACCAGGTTCAGGTCGTCGGTGGACTTCTGCAGGGCGGTGAAAAACGGCCCCACATAGCGGATGACGATGGCCACTAAAAGCAGCAGCAGCGGCAGCACCACCAGGAACACCTGGCTCAGCTGCAGGCTGATGGTCAGGGCCATGACCAGGGCGGTGATCAGCATCACCGGGGCCCGGACCAGCATCCGCATGCCCATCATCAGGGTCATCTGCACCGACGAGACGTCGTTTGTGAGCCGGGTGATCAGGGACGCGGTGGAAAACCGCTCGATGTTGGCAAAGGAGAACCTCTGCACCTGGGCATATTCCGCGGCCCGGACGTTGGCGCCGAAGCCCATGCCGGCCTTGGCCGCCAGAGCCGCCGCCCCCACGCCCATCACCAGGGACGCCAGGGCCATGAGGATCATTTTCAGGCCCGTGGCCAGAATATACGCCTTGTCGCCGTTGGCGATGCCCACGTCCACGATCTGGCTCATGGCCTTGGGCAGCAGCAGCTCCAGCACGGCCTCGCCTGCCGAACACAGCACGCCCAGGAATATCCAGACGCGATACCCCTTGGTATAGGGGGCTAATTTCCGAATCATGCGTTGTCCTCCTCCGATGTCAGATTGTCCGCCGCCCGCAGCAGAAGCCGGCGCAGGGTCTCCGTCTCCTGGGGGTCCATGCCCCGGTGGATCAGGTCCTCGATCTGCCGGGTGATGGACTCAAAGTCGTCATAAAACCGCTGCCCGGCCTCCGTCAGCCGCAGGATGCGGCACCGGCCGTCCTTTTCCCCCGGAGTCCGGGTCAGCATCCCCTTTTCCACCAGCCGGTCCACGATGCCGTTGACGGTGGAGGGCTTCACGGCCAGATGCTGCTGCAGCTGTTTCTGGGTCACGGGGCCCGGCTGCCGGTGCAGATACGTCAGCGACCGGCACTGGATGGGCGTGACCCCATAGCGCCGCAGCTTCTGCTCCATCCGCTGATAGGCCCGGTGGTTGCAGTACCCCAGCAGGGGTCCGATCAGCTCGGGCTTTTTCATGCAGCTCATAATAGTCTGCTCCTTTCCTGAGATTTTAATATTTAGCACCCTAAATGTTAGCAGGCTAAATATTACCACCATTGCGCCCCGCCGTCAATAAGCAGAGCGCCGGTTTCCTGTGAACGTTCTGTAAACGATGGTGGGGAGCTATTGACTTTTCTCCGCCGGGACGGTAAGATAAGCCCGTAATCCAAAAGCTGTTATCATTGTTATTCTCTCTCCTTTTACCACAAAACAGACCGCCGGTCCCCTCTTTCCCGGGACCGGCGGTCTGTTTTTGCTTGACAATCGTCCGAAATCGTACTATAGTATCTGGGTACGATTTCGGACCAAGGAGGGCGGCCCCATGGCATACACATCCCGGGATATGCGCCGGTTTAACCATCTTTTGCAGGAGACCGACGCGGTTTATCATGAAATGGCCCAGCACTGGGGCCTTTCGGACAGTGTCATGGGGGTGCTGTACACCCTGTGCGACGCCGGGGGCCGGTGCCGCCTGCGGGACATCTGCTATTGGAGCGGCATGACCAAGCAGACCGTCAACTCCGCCCTGCGGCGGATGGAGGGGGACGGGCTGATCTATCTGGAGTCCGCGGGCCGGGGCAAGGACGTGTGCCTGACGCCGGAGGGGGAGGCCCTGGTCCAGCGGACCGCCCGGCGGGTGATCCAGGCGGAAAACCAGGTGTTCGCCGCCTGGCCCCAGGAGGACGTGGAGCAATATCTGGCGCTGACCCGGCGCTTCCAGGAGGCCCTGGCCCAGAAGGCCCGGGAGATCAAGGAGGAATCATGAGCAAAACACCCATCCAGCTTTCGGATCATTTCACCTGCCGCAAGCTGATCCGCTTTACCCTGCCGTCCATCACCATGATAATCTTCACCGCCATTTACGGCGTGGTGGACGGCTTCTTTGTGTCCAATTACGCAGGCAAGACCCCCTTTGCGGCGGTGAATCTCATCATCCCGCTGCTGCTGATCCTGGGAAGCGTGGGCTTCATGTTCGGCACCGGCGGCGGCGCCCTGATCGCCAAGACCATGGGCCAGGGGGACCGCCGGCGGTCCAACAACATCTTCTCCATGATCGTGTACGCCTCGGCGGCCTGCGGCGTGGTGCTGGCGGCCCTGGGCTTTTTGATCCTGCGCCCGGCGGCGGTGCTGATGGGGGCCGAGGGGGAGCTGCTGGAGCAGGCCCTGATCTATGGCCGCATCAACCTCATCGCCCTGCCCTTTTATGTGCTGCAATACGAGTTCCAGTGCCTGTTTGCCACGGCGGAAAAGCCCCGGCTGGGACTGTTCGTCACCGTGGCGGCGGGTGTCACCAATATGGTGCTGGACGCCCTGTTTGTGGGGGTGTTCTCCTGGGGCGCGGCAGGTGCGGCGGCGGCCACGGCCATCAGCCAGTGCATCGGCGGCGTGGCGCCGCTGATCTACTTCGCCCGCCCCAACAGCAGCCTGCTGCGGCTGGGAAAGTGCCGCCTGGACCTGCGTGCCCTGGGAAAGACCTGCTCCAACGGCTCCTCGGAGTTTATGAGCAACGTGTCCATGTCCCTGGTGAGCATGCTGTATAACGTCCAGCTGATGAAGTACGCCGGGGAGGACGGCATCTCGGCCTACGGCGTGCTGATGTATGTGAGCATGGTGTTCCAGGCCATTTTCGTGGGCTATTCCGTGGGCGTGGCCCCCATTGAGTCCTATCACCTGGGGGCGGAGAACCACCGGGAGCTGCGGGGCCTGCTGCGGCGCAGCCTGGGCCTGTTGGCCGCGTGCGCCGTGTGCATGTTCGCGGCGGGCCAGGTGCTGGCCGCGCCCCTGTCCCGGCTCTATGTGGGCTATGACCCGGACCTGTTCGAGATGACGTCCCACGCCTTCGGCATCTTCTCCTTCTCGTTCCTGTTCTCGGGCTTCGCCATCTATGGCTCGTCCTTCTTCACGGCCCTGAACGACGGGCTGACCTCCGCCATCATCGCCTTTCTGCGGACGCTGGTGTTCCAGGTGGGAGCGGTGCTGACCTTCCCGCTTCTGTGGAAGCTGGACGGCATCTGGCTTTCCATCGTGGCGGCGGAGGTCATGGCCGTGATCACCACGGTGATTTTCCTACTGGCCAAGCGCATGCGGTACGGGTATTGAAGCCCCGTCAGAAAAAATCCAAAAAATTTCAAAAAAATGCTTGCAATCCCCGGACGAATGTGGTATATTAATCAAGCTGACACGAGCAAGCCAGCTATCCGGGTGTGGCGAAGTTTGGTATCGCGCTTGAATGGGGTTCAAGAGGCCTTGAGTTCGAATCTCAACACTCGGACCACGAAGAAGTCCTGAAACCGTAAGGTTTCGGGACTTCTTTTTTGCTTTCGCAGGGACCTTACCCGGCGGGTTTCTAACACTTTTCTAACACGTGATTCTTGATTAAAAAAATGGAATCAGGGATCCCGTGCGCTGCGCCAACGCACAGCGTGCGAAAACACGCTGTGCCGACTCATGCAAAACCGGCCGCCCCATGGCGCAAAAAAACGGACACCAACCTGATACCTATCGTATCAAAATTGGTGTCCGATTTGGTGCGCGAGGCGGGACTTGAACCCGCACGCCCGTAATGAGCACTAGAACCTGAATCTAGCGAGTCTGCCAATTCCACCACTCGCGCGCATGGATGAAGTTTTTGGGGAAAAGAAGTGGTGCGCGAGGCGGGACTTGAACCCGCACGCCCGTAATGAGCACTAGAACCTGAATCTAGCGAGTCTGCCAATTCCACCACTCGCGCATATCCGAAGTTCTTTTCCCACAGACGAAAGAGGAAAGTGGTGCGAGTGATGGGACTTGAACCCACACGTCCAGTCGAACACAAGCACCTCAAGCTTGCCTGTCTGCCTATTCCAGCACACTCGCAAATCAGCCTCAAATCGAATGCTTGTTTATTATAGCATGACTGCCAGAAATGTCAAGCATTAATTTACAAAACATCTGTTTTTTTTCGACAGGCTGCGCTGCCCCTTACCGGGCCGGGGTGCACAGGGTCACCTGCCGCCCGGCCACCTCCACCAGGTGCTCGTCCTTCATCTTCTTCAGCTCCCGCATCATGGCGCTGCGGTCGGCGGAGATATAGTCCGCCAGGGCGCTGAGGGAGAAGGGCAGCTGGAAGCTGGGCTTCTGCCGCTGTCCGGCCAGCAGGCCGAAATAGCACAGCAGCTTCTCCCGGATGCTGCGGCGGCTGAGGACCTCCACCCGCTCGGACAGGGCGGCGGCCTTTTCGGTCATGATGTGGAACATATTCTCCACCAGGCGGCTGTGATGGGCGCAGGCCTTTTCGCAGCGGCGGGTCATGTGCTCGTCCTGCATGAACCACACCCGGCAGGGCTCCTCGGCGATTACGGTGATGCTGTCACCGGCCACGTTCTCGAACATCAGCATCTCCCCGAACACGCCGCCGCTTTCCAGGTGCTCCAGAATGGTGCGGCCCCCCTGGCGGTCGATGCGCTGGATCACGGCGCTGCCCCGGGCGATCAGGCCCAGATACTTCCGCCCCTCGGCGAAGTCATACACGGTCTCTCCGGCCCGGAAGCGCTCCTCCCGCACCCCGAAGCACACCCGCATCTGCTCCTGCTCCTCCCGGGTGATCCCCTCAAGAATCGGCGTTTTGACAGCTTCCATAGCGCAGCCTCTTTCCTTCCGCCATCAGGCGGTCTCTTTTCTTTCCGATGACGACGTACACGATGATATCGCCCAAAGCCCCCACAAACAGGCCCGCCAGAACGTCAATAAAGGCGTGCTGCTTGACAAACAGCGTGGCGGCGATGATGACGATGCCCAGGGCCAGGGACCCCGCGCGCCAGCCCCACTTCCGCAGGCCCGGCGTGTGCCACACGGCGGACACCGCCGCGATGACCCCCAGCACATGGACGCTGGGGAACACGTTGGTGTTGGTGTCCAGGGCATAGGTGTTCTGCAGCAGCCAGGCGGCGATGTTGTGGTGCTCCATTACCGCCGGGCGCAGGTCCTGGCCGTTGGGCACCAGGGCACAGAACACCGTGGCAGTGGTGAAGGTGATCATAATGGTCCACATATACCGCCGGAAGCCCTCGCCGTCCTTGACGATCAGGTACAGGCCGATGGCCACCAGCAGGAAGGCCCAGGCGTCATAGGGGAAAATGAACCACTCGCAGAAGGGAATATAGTCGTCGATGGCCGTCTGGGTGGCCCAGTAGTTGTCGGTGATGAGATGCTCGATGATGAAAAACATGGTCAGGTACACCGGCAGATACAGTCCCCACCACATATGCGGGTGTTCCTTGATGAATTTCTTAACGGTTTCCATGGTATTCCTCCGAAAGTGATAGTGCAATAGATGATACCATAATGCGCGGAAAAAGAAAAGGGGAAAGTGATATATGTCACAGTTTTTTTACAATTGGAAACGGTTGCGGCGGCGGGGCTTTTCCGGTATAATATGGGACAAGATCATAAATTTGGAGGAGCATCCATGACCGTACTGAATAAAGAGATGAAGGAAAACAACCGGGTGGAGCTGACCATCCGGGTGGAGAAGCCGGAGTGGCAGAAGGCCCTGGACGACGCCTATCAGGCCAACCGGGACCTGTACCCCGTGGACGGCTGCGCCCCCGGCAAGGCCACCCGCCAGGCTCTGGAGCAGGCCTACGCCCCGGACGTGTTCTATCAGGAGGCGGTGAACGAGACCTTCCCCCGGGCCCTGGTGGAGGCCTTCGGCCAGGAGGAGATCCTGGTGGCCGGAGCGCCGGAGCTGCGCATCGTGGACATCGGGCCGGAGGGCTTCACCTTCGCCGCCCTGGCGGAGCTGTATCCGGAGGTAAAGCTGGGCAAGTATAAGGGCCTGGCCGCCCCCATGCCCCAGGCGGAGCTGTCCAACGATGATGTGGACAAGGCCGAAAGCGAGTGGCTCCAGGCCCACCTGGTGGAGGAGGAGCGGGACCGGGCCGCCATGGGCGACGAGGTGACCCTGGACTTCGACGGCTCCGTGGACGGCGTGCCCTTCGACGGCGGCAAGGCCGAGAACTATCCCCTGCTGCTGGGCAGCGGCATGTTCATCGACGGCTTCGAGGAGCAGGTGGCGGGGATCCGCCCGGAGGAGGAGCGGGAGATCCATGTGACCTTCCCCCAGCAGTACACCCCGGAGCTGGCGGGGAAGGCGGCGGTGTTCCGGGTGCAGGCCCACCGCATCGTCCGCCGCAGTATGCCGGAGCTGAACGACGAATTTGCCCGGGCCCAGGGCTTTTCCGACGCGGCGGCCCTGCGCCAGGCCATTATGTCCGCCGCCCTCCAGCGCAAGGAGGCCCAGGCCCGGGACGCCTACGCCGACGCCCTGGTGCGCCAGGTGCTGGACGGCATGGAGGTCCGGGTCCCGGATTCCATGGTGGAAAGCCAGCTGACGGGCCTTCTGCAGGAGCTGGAAAACCGCCTGATGAGCCAGGGAGCCTCCCTGTCCGACTATCTGCAGATGGCCGGCATGACGGAGGAGGATCTCCGGGCCCACGCCCGGGAGAACGCCCTGGAGTCCGCCCGGTATGAGCTGGCCATGACGGAGATCGCCCGGCTGGAGCATATCCGCGTCACGGATGAGGACGTGGAGCGCCGGTATCAGGAGATGTCCCGGCAGTTCGGCGTGCCGGTTGAGCACATCCGCCAGCAGCTGCCCCCCATGCAGCTGAGCCACGACCTGAAGCTGGCCTATGCCCGGGCCGTGGTGGTGGACAGCGGCGTCCGGCTGTAAAAACGAAGTGTTCTTCGCATAACACGGCACCCCCGTTGCGTCTGCGCCGGGGGTGCCGGCTTATCAAAAAGCCTCGCAGAGTTTGCCGCCCGCAGGCGGCAAATAAAGTGCAATCATTTTCGTCCGGGGCGTGTACCTGGACGAAAATACTTCTCAGGCTGCAAGTGTGGAATTTGTTCGCCTTCAGCGAACAAATTATGCGCGCGGCAGACTGCAAGCCTTCTGTCCCAAAAGGGCAAAGCCCTTTTGGGACAGTTGCACCCCCGGGCGATGCCCCGGGGGTGCTCTGCGTCTGTGAGAGGGTCTTTGCGGAATTTTTTACTTGGCCAGCAGCACGCCCATGGCCAGGGAGGCATACTTGGACGCCGGGTCGCTGGCCCGGGAGGGCAGGATGATGGGGGCGGCGGCTCCCATAACGATGCCGGCGTTGGAGGAGTGCATCAGATAGTTCAGGGTCTTGGAGAAGGTGTTGGCCACCTCGATGGACGGGGCCAGGATGATGTCGGCATGGCCGGGCACCGGGGAGTCGATGCCCTTTTTCCTGGCAGCCTCGGCGGAGAGGATGTTGTCCATGGCCAGGGGGCCCTCCACCACGGCCCCGGGGAAGGCCCCCCCTGTCCGCCATCTTGCACAGGCAGGCGGCGTCCACGGTGGCCTGCATCTTGGGGTTCACCGTTTCCACGGCAGCCAGGCAGGCGGCCTTGGGGGTCTCGATGCCCAGGGCCCGGGCCACGTCGATGGCGTTGCGGAGGATATCCGCCTTTTCCGTCAGGGTGGGGGCGATGTTCAGGCCGCCGTCGGTGCTGATGAGCAGCCGGTCCAGGCCGGGGAGCTGCAGAACGATCAGGTGGCTGGCCAGGCGGCCGATGTTCAGGCCCCGGGTCCGGTCCAGGGCATGCTTGAGCAGGGTGCCGGTGGACACGGTGCCCTTCATGAGGATCTGGTTTTCGCCGCTGCGGATGGACTCGATGACGGCGTCGATGGCCTGGGCCGTATCCCGGACGTCCGTCAGCTTCACCGCTCCGGCGTCCAACTGCACCTGCTCCAGCAGGGGCAGCATGCGCTCCACGTCGCCGAAAAGCTGGGGGGCGGCCAGGCCGGAGGCCAGGGCGTCCTTCACGGCCAGCAGGGTGTTCTTGTCATAGGGGGCGGCCACGGCGATGCCCTTGCGGCCGTGGGCCAGGGCTGCCTGCAGCAGCTGGTCAAAATTGCGGATCTGTTCCATAGCGGGAGGTTCCTTTCTTATATGTAATTATGTAATCAGTTATATTCCTTGGGCTGGAGCTCGCCGGTGAGGACGGCGTTGAGGTAATAGGCCAGGCTGTCCATCTCCTCCTCGCCGGGCTTGCAGATCACTCGGCCCAGATAGGAGATGCGGGAGAGCAGCAGCTGCCGGAAGGCCTGGGAATAGATGACGCCGCCGGTGAGGACGATGGCGTCCACCTGGCCGCTGAGCACGGCCTGCTCCAGGCAGCGGGCAATGACCCCGGCGCGGTAGTCCGCCTGGTCCAGCACGTTGGCGAAGGGCTGCAGCTCCTGGGCCGGGTGAGAGATGGTTTCGGAGAATTTTCTTTCAGAACCGTAATAGACCGCCACCTTGGTGGAGGTGGAGCCGGGGTTCACGATCAGCAGTTTTTTCATGGAATCATCCTTTCTTCCGGAGAAATCGGGGACTTCCCCGTGCTTTCAAAAGGAGTATAACACGCCCGTCCGGAAAAGAAAAGAGAAATTTATATAATTTTTCTAGTTTTACTCTTGCAGTTAGAAGAAAAATATAATACAATCGACCTGCAAACCAAAGCTGCGTTTTGCAGGATACATATTACAACAACGATTATCCTTTGAGAAAGTGAGAGACTCAGCCATGAAACAAGTCATGCTGGGCAATGAGGCCATCGCCCGCGGCGCATACGAAGCGGGCTGTTCGGTGGCCTCGGCCTACCCCGGAACCCCCAGCACCGAGATTTTACAGAACCTTTCCAAGTATAAAGAGGTATATCCCGAGTGGTCCGTCAACGAGAAGGTGGCGGCGGAGGTAGCCATCGGCGCGTCCATGGCCGGCGCCCGGGCCATGGCGGCCATGAAGCACTTCGGCATGAACGTGGCCTCCGACGCGGTGTTCCCCTCCGTGTATATCGGGGCCACCGGCGGCCTGGTGTATGTCTGCGCCGACGACCCCGGCATGAACAGCTCCAGCACCGAGCCCGACAGCCGTCATTTCGCCCCCCCACATGAAGATGCCCATGCTGGAGCCTGCCGACAGCCAGGAGTGCAAGGACTTCACCAAGCGGGCCTTTGAGCTGTCCGAGCAGTTCGACACCCCCTTCATGCTGCGCACCACCGTCCGGGTAAACCACGGCAGCAGCATCGTCACCCTGGAGAACCGGGTGGAGGTTCCCGTGAAGCACTATGAGCGGGACATCATGAAAAACACCAACATCCCCGCCCTGGCCCGGAACAAGCACAAGACCGTGGAGGAGCGGCTGGTGCGGCTGCAGGAGTTCTCCAACGAGACGGACCTGAACCGCGTGGAGCTGCACGACACCAGGATCGGCGTGATCTGCGCCGGTATCTGTTATCAGTATGCCCGGGAGGTGTTCGGTGACGGCGCTTCCTATCTGAAGCTGGGCTTCACCTATCCCATGCCCGACCGCAAGATCCGGGAGTTTGCCGCCCAGGTGGACAAGCTCTATGTTCTGGAGGAGCTGGACCCGTTTATCGAGGACTATGTCCGGGGTCTGGGCATCGAGTGCACCGGCAAGGCGGTTCTGCCCCTGTATCTGGAGTATTCCGCCGACATCATCCGGCGGGCTCTGGGCCTGCCCGGCGTCAGCGCCGCCTATGAGGCTCCCGTTCAGGCGCCGGTGCGTCCGGCCAGCTTCTGCGCAGGCTGTCCGCACCGGGGCATCTATCACGAGATCAGCAAGTATAACGGCAAGATCGTGGCCACCGGCGACATCGGCTGCTATGCCCTGAACATCAACCCTCCCTTCAGCGTGACCCACACCCAGATCGACATGGGCGGCAGCATCACCGCCGGTCACGGCTTCGAGCGGGTGGAGCGCTTTGCTCAGCGGGGTCTGAAGGTGTTCTCCTTTATCGGCGACTCCACCTTCTTCCACTCCGGCATTACGGGCCTGATCAACGCCGTGTATAACGGCGCCAAGACCAGCATCTTCATCCTGGACAACAGCACCACCGGCATGACCGGCCACCAGGACAACCCCGTCACCGGCGTGACCCTGATGAAGGACGTTACCACCGCCGTGGACATCAGGACCCTGGTGCTGGGCTGCGGCGTGAAGCCGGAGAACGTGCGCACCGTGGATCCCTATGACCTGAAGGCCACCGCCGCCGTGGTGAAGGAGGCCTATGAGGCCGAGGACCTGTTTGTGGTCATCGTGCGCCAGCCCTGCGCCCTGCTCAAGAGCGTTATCGCCCACCGCAAGGGCCAGCACTGCCGCGTCAACGCCGACAAGTGCCGCAGCTGCAAGGTGTGCATCAACAAGACCGCCTGCCCCGCCCTGACGGTGGGTGAGAACGGCGTGTCCATTTCCACCGAGGACTGCAACGGGTGCACCATCTGCCAGCAAATCTGCCCCTTCGGCGCCATTGAGAAGGAGGGCGAGTGATATGTCCAACACGAAATCCATCGCCATTGTGGGCGTGGGCGGTCAGGGCACCGTTCTGACCTCTGATATCCTCATCGAGGGCCTGGTGGACCTGGGCTTCGACGTGAAAAAAACCGAGCAGCACGGCCTGTCCCAGCGGGGCGGCAGCGTCAACTGCATGGTCAAGTATGGCGACGCCGTGTACGCCCCCATCATCGCCGACGGCGAGGCCGACGTGGTGGTGGCCTTTGAGAAGATCGAGGCCCTGCGCTGGCTGAAGCTGCTGAAGGCCGGCGGCATCCTGATCGTCAACGACAACGAGATCCTGCCCATCCCCGTGAAGATGGGGAAGGCCTCCTATCCCCACGATGCCATCGAGCAGCTGCAGCAGACGGTGAAGCATGTGTGCCCCGTCCGGGCCACGGAGCTGGCCCAGCAGCTGGGCACCATCCGCGTGGCCAGCATCCTGCTGGGGGCCCTGGTGAAGAAGCTGGGCCTGGAGCAGTATGACTGGACAGCCCTGATCCGCAGGAAGGTGCCGGCCAAATTCCTGGAGGCCAACCTGAAGGCCTATCAGGTGGGTCTGCAGAGCGTCTGACCTTATCACGCGCCGGGGAGACGCCTTTCCACTCCCCGGCGCTTTCTCTCCTTATACCGCACATTTTCTTCCTCATTTTTCCCATACCATGCAGATGCGCACCCGGCCCTCCACGCCGGGTGCGCATCTGCGCGGCGAAATTTTACATGGGGAAATGTTGGAATTTTCATCCGGATATGGTATAATACTTGTAAGAATTTTTCAAAGAGAAGGGAACCCCTCCATGGATATGGTAAACAGACTGATTCAGATCGCCAAGGGCATTTCGCTGTCGCTGGGCGAAACCTGCGAGGCCGTGGTGCACGACGGCGACCACCGCATCGCCTATATCGCCAACGGGCACATCTCCGGCCGGGAACAGGGCCAGCAGATGGAGGAGAGCGTGTTCAAATATTTCGAGGACGAGACCCGGGCCAACAACGGCACGGTGGTGCGCCTGACCCGGAAGAACAACGGCGAGCTGCATAAGTCCACCACCATGATGTTCTTTGACGAAACCGGGGCGTATGAGGCCATGCTGTGCTTCACGGTGAACCTGACGGCCCTGGACCAGGCCAAGAAGATGCTGGACTCGCTGATGAACGTGATGCCCTTCGACTCGCCGGAGGCCATGGGCTCCGACCTGACCATCGCCGACTATTCCAAGTTGGTCATCGCCGACATCATCAAAACCGTGGGCAAGCCCTCGGCCCTGGGCTCCAAAGAGGTCAAGCTGCGGATCCTGCGCAAGCTGGAGGAGAAGGGTGTGTTCCAGCTGAAGGACTCGGTGCCCCAGGTCTGCGAGCTGCTGGACATTTCACAGGCCACCCTGTACAACTATCTGCGGGAGATTCGCACCCAGGGCAGCGGCTTCCTTCCGCTCTCCCAGAAATAAGAAAAATTTTACAATAAGTACACCGGTCAAGTAGGGAGTCTGCACAATGGCACAGCCCACTAAGGCGATAATTTCAAACGAACAGAAAAGTGGCATTCGCAAAGGCAGCAACAGGGCTTCAACCGGCAAGGTTGGAGCCTTGTTGCTATCCGCATATAGTATAATCGCATCTTTGCGTTTTTGCAACTGCCGGAGTATAATGGAAGCGTCAGGAGGTGCCGGACAATGAAAGAACAGAAGTATCATATCTATCTGACCGAGCAGGAACGGTCGGAGGTTATCAAATCCCTCATAGACCTGAAAAACGCGCTTATCCGTCAAGGCAAATACACGGATGCCGTTGACGATTTGCTGGTGAAGCTGACCGGCGCAAAGCGAAAAAAGCTGAAGGCCGTATACATCTGAATAGAGTTCGAGCCGCTTATTCCCAATCGGAGTAAGCGGCTCTTTTCATTTCAGGTGGAGCTTTCCGTCAAAGAGCTTTCCTTGAAACGGCGGTTGTTTTCCAATAGCTCATCAAATGCTGCTGGAGGCTCAGCAGCACCACTTCTCCGCCTTTGTGGTGAAGGACCACTACTGCCCCACCATGCTGTCGGCCTATATCGCCGAAAAGTATGTGGGCGACGGCAGCTGCCGGGTGTTCGGCGGCATCGCCATGAACAACTCCGTGGGCGGCATCAATCTGAAGGCGGTGGACGCCGCCGTGGCCATAGGCGCAAAGCTGGTGTGGATGCCCACGGTGTCCGCCCTGCGGCACAAGATCATGCACTCCAGCAAGGGCGTGGCCTTCCCCGCCAGCAAGGGCATGAGCGTGGCGGAAAAGCCCATCATGTACTTGCAGGAGGACGGCAGCCTGCAGCCCCAGGTGCTGGAGGTGCTGGACTATCTGGCGGCTCATCCCGACGTGATCCTGGCCACCGGCCACGGCAGCCGGGACGAGATCGACGCGCTGATCCATGCCGCCGTGGAGCGGGGCGTGCAGCGCATCCTGGTGAACCATCCCCACTATATGATCGGCGCTTCCCTGGAGGATATGGTGGCCTGGAGCCGCCTGGGGGCCTATATTGAGCTGAACGCCGTGGCCTTTGTGCCGGATTCCAAGTTCCACTCCAACGAGATCGAGGAGGCCCGGAACATCGTGGCCGCCGTGGGTCTGGACAAGATCGTGGCGGACTCCGACTATGGCCAGAACGGCAACGGCAGCCCCGTGGAGGGTCTGCTGCGCTTCATCTCCATGCTGCAGGAGGCCTGCGGCCTCACCCAGGAGCAGATGGAGGTCATGACCTATCACAATCCCGCCTGGCTGCTGGGCCTGGAGACCCGCTGACCGGCCGGACGAACATTTTATCAAGGAGGAGCCTGTTATGATTTACAATTGTGCCAACTGGGCGGACCTGCCCTGGACTGAGGTGCGTCCCGGCGTGCGCCGCAAGGCCTTCACCGGCGAGGGCGCTACCTTCGCCATGAACGAGCTGCAGCCCCACCATGAGCCCCGGCCCCACAAGCATCCCTATGAGCAGATCGCTTACATCGCCGCCGGCGTGTGCGACTACCACATCGAGGACCAGGTGTTCCGTCTGACTCCCGGCGGCATGCTGGTGATCCCTCCCAATCTGATGCACTATGCCGAGGTGGTGGGCGATGAGGTTCTGGTGAACTTCGATATCTTTACCCCCAAACGGGAGGAGTACGTCAAATGATTGCCCGGGAGCTGAAGGAAAAGCTGCGCCGCCGCCCACACGGAGGAGCTGTGCCGGCGGGAGGATATTGACGTGCTGTTCATCGGCCCTATGGATATCAGCCAGTCTCTGGGACACCCCGGAGATCCGGCCCATCCGGAGGTCCAGCAGGTGGTGCGGCAGGTCATTGATACCTGCAGCGCAAACAAAAAGCCCTTCGGCATTTTCGTGGGCACCACGGAGGCTGCCCGGAAATACCGGGACCTGGGCGTGTCCTATATTGCCATCGCCTCTGACCTGGCGTTTATGGCCAAGGGCTATCACCAGATGGCGGACGAGCTGAAGAAATAAGCTATAAAAAGAGCGGCGCTGTCTGGCAGCGCCGCCCTTTATGTAAGGCGTAGATTTACTTGTTGCTCAGGTACTCGTCGATGGACTTGGCGCCCAGCTTGCCTGCGCCCATGGCCAGGATCACGGTGGCCGCACCGGTAACGGCGTCGCCGCCGGCGTACACGCCCTGGCGGGAGGTGAGGCCGTCCTCGTTGACGATGATGCCGCCCTTCTTGTTGACCTCCAGGCCCTTGGTGGTGGACTTGATGAGGGGGTTGGGGGTGGTGCCCAGGGACATGATCACGGCGTCCACGGGAAGCTCAAACTCGCTGCCCTCCTTCTCCACGGGGCGGCGGCGGCCGGAAGCGTCAGGCTCGCCCAGCTCCATCTCGATGCAGGTCATGCTCTTGACGCAGTCCTGCTCATCGCCGTTGATCTGGACGGGGTTGTTCAGGGTCTTGAACACCACGCCCTCCTCGATGGCGTGCTCCACCTCCTCATGACGGGCAGGCAGCTCCTCCATGCCCCGGCGATAGACCACGTACACGTCGGCGCCCAGGCGCTTGGAGCAGCGGGCGGCGTCCATAGCCACGTTGCCGCCGCCTACCACGGCCACCTTCTTGCCCTTCAGGTCCATGATGGGGGTGTCGGAATCCGGGCGATAGGCCTTCATCAGGTTGATGCGGGTCAGGAACTCGTTGGCGGAGTAAACGCCCTTCAGGTTCTCGCCGGGGATGTGCATGAACATGGGCAGGCCCGCGCCGGAGCCCACGAACACGGCCTCGAAGCCGTTCTCCTCCATCAGCTCGTCGATGGTGATGGTGCGGCCCACCACGGTGTTGGTCTCCACCTTCACGCCCATGGCCTTCAGGCCGTCCACTTCCTTCTGGACGATGCTCTTGGGCAGACGGAACTCGGGGATGCCGTAAACCAGCACGCCGCCGGCCAGGTGCAGAGCCTCGAACACAGTGACCTCATACCCCTTCTTGGCCAGGTCGCCGGCGCAGGTCAGGCCCGCAGGGCCGGAACCCACCACCGCCACCTTGTGGCCGTTGGGCTGGGGCTTTTCGGGGGCCTCGGTGCTGTGAGCGTTGTGCCAGTCGGCCACAAAGCGCTCCAGACGGCCGATGCCCACGGGGTCGCCCTTCTTGCCCCGGACGCAGTGCATCTCGCACTGGCTCTCCTGGGGGCAGACGCGGCCGCACACGGCGGGCAGGGAGCTGGTCTGGTGGATGACCTGATAAGCGCCCTCGTAATCCCGCTCCACGATTTTGGCGATGAACTCGGGAATGCGGACGTTCACGGGACAGCCGTCCACGCAGGGATGATTCTTGCAGTGGAGGCAGCGGGCGGCCTCGTCCAGGGCCTGTTCCTCGGTATAGCCCAGGGCCACCTCCAGGAAGTTCTTATTCCGGACGTTAGGGTCCTGAGAGGGCATCTCGTTCTTATCCAGACGCATATTGATCTTGGCAGCCATGTTACTTTACCTCCTGCTTGAACAGATTGCAGACTTCCTCGTGCTTGCGCACCTCGAAATCGTGATACATCTGGTTGCGCTTGACAGCCAGATCCCAGTCCACCTGCTGGCCGTCGAAGTCGGGGCCGTCCACGCAGGCAAACTTGGTCTCGCCGCCAACGGTCAGGCGGCAGCCGCCGCACATGCCGGTGCCGTCGATCATGATGGGGCTCATGGATACGGTGGTGGGCACGCCGTAGGGGGCGGTGGTCTTACAGACGAACTTCATCATGACCATAGGGCCGATGGCGAAGATCTCGTCATACTGGTTGCCCTCGTCCAGCAGCTGCTTCAGGGCCTCGGTGACCAGGCCCTTCTGGCCATAGGAGCCGTCGTCGGTGCAGACCTTCAGCACGGAGGAAACGGCCTTGAACTTGTCCTCCAGAATGACCACGTCCTTGCTCTTGAAGCCCACCACAGCGTGGACCTCTGCGCCGCAGTCATGGAACTTCTTCAGAACGGGATACGCGATGGCGCAGCCCACGCCGCCGCCGACGACGCAGACCTTCTTCTTGCCCTCGGTTTCGGTGGGCTTGCCCAGGGGGCCAACGAAGTCGTGGAGATACTCGCCCTGCTGCTTGTGGCTGAGCTTCTCGGTGGTGGCGCCCACGGTCTGGACGATGATGGTAACGGTGCCCTTTTCGCGGTTATAGTCGTGGATGGTGATGGGGATGCGCTCGCCGTTTTCATCCACCCGCAGGATGATGAACTGGCCGGGCTGTGCCTTCCTGGCAACCATAGGAGCCTCGATCTCATACAGGATCACGGTGGGTTTCAACGCTTCTTTGGTCACGATGCGATACATGGTCGTTCCTTCTTTCCTAATTCATAAGGGGTACAGCCGTACCCGGAGCATAGGGCGGACCCAGGCCCGCCCTATGTCGTGTGTGTTTATAATATCACAATGTGCGGATTTCGTCAATCCGTAGTAAAAGATTATCAGGCAGCTTGCCAAAAGGGATTTTTGACAAGCTGCCTGACGGGTCAAAGGGGCGAGGAGAAGGTCCCCTCACCCCTTGGATTTCGGAATGTCCGGGAAAGCAGATCAGAACCAGGCGGCCCAGGCCAGGAAGCCCAGGCAGGCCACCACGCCCACAAACAGGGTGACGATGACCAGGTAGCCCATGATGTCCCGGGCGGACAGCTTGGCGATACCCAGGGCAGGCAGGGCCCAGAAGGGCTGGATCATGTTGGTCCACTGGTCGCCCCAGGCGATGGCCATGGCGGTGCGGCCATTCTCGATGCCCATAGCCGCGCCGGCAGGCATCATGATGGGACCCTGGACAGCCCACTGGCCGCCGCCGGAGGGAACGAAGAAGTTCACCACACCGGCTGCCAGGAAGGACAGCATGGGGAAGGTGACGTTGTTGGAGATGTTCACGAAGAACTCGGAGATCACGCCCGCCAGGGACACGCCCTCGGCATTGGCGGCCACCATCATGCCCATGATACCGGCATAGAAGGGGAACTGCAGCAGCACACCGGCGGCGCCGCCGGCAGCGTCGGAGATGGCGTCCACATAGCGGCGCAGGTCACCGTGGAGCAGGATGCCCAGGAACAGGAAGATCATGTTCACGATGTTCAGGCCCAGGGTGAAGCCGTTCTGAACAAAGTAATAGACGATGTACACAAAGCCGCCCACCAGGGTGATAGCCCACAGAATCTTGGAGTGCTCCACCTTGTCGGCGGGGGTCTTGATCTCATAGGTGCGCTCGGCCTCGTCCTCCAGCAGAGTGGGGTCGATGCACACGGTGTGGTCCTTGTCGGGGTGCATGGCATAGTTCACGAAGGGCATGGCAAACAGAATCACGCCCACCATAATCAGGTTCATGGGGTGAAACACGGTGTCGGTGATGGGAGCCTGGTACGCCACGCCGCCGAAGTCCTTACCGGCCACCAGGTCCAGGGGGATGGAGCCGGACAGGCCCGCGTGCCAGATCACGAAGCCCGAATAGGCGGAGGCAATCAGCAGGGGATAGTCCACGGTGGGGACCCGGCGCACCACTTCCTTGGCCAGCAGGGTGCCGGCGATCAGGCCGAAGCCCCAGTTCAGCCAGCAGCAGATGGTGGAGATGAAGGTGGTGACCACGATGGCCTGCATATTGTTGTGGCACAGACCGGCGGCGGCCCGCAGGGCCTTTTTGCAGGGCTTGGCGGCGGCCATGGCGGAGCCGAACACCAGCACCAGGGCCATCTGCATGGAGAAACTCAGCAGACCCCAAAAGCCCTTGGAATCGCCCCAGGCGTTGAGCACCTGCAGCGGGCCCATCTTTGTGGCGCACATGGAGCCGATGAAAACGATGATGCTCAGGATGATGGCAAACAGGAAGGCATCCGGCAGCCATCGGTTGACCACGCGAACGCAGCCGTTGGTGAATTTCTTGAACACAGACTCACTCTCCTTTAATATGTCCGGAGGAGGGGTCCCCTCCCCCGCTGTCCTGGCCGGGCCTCTGCGCGGGGCCGGGCTGTCTCTGCTTCTATTGTATAGGAGTGCGGTCCTGTTTACAATTAATGTTACGCCGAAATTTTAACAATCTTTTTGGTAAAGTACAACAATTTTACATTTTTCAAGTGTTTTTGCCGTAAATATGGCGTTAAAAATACGCGCAACGTGTAAAGGCGCATTAACAAAGGGAGAGGGGGCGCGCCCCTCTCCCCTGTTTTTCAGAAAAAGTCTCGCAGAGTTTGCCGCCCGCAGGCGGCAAATCAACGGATTCCCACGTCGCTTCGCTCCTCGGAATGACAGAAGCGTGTTTTTCGACAGCCCCTTGGTTTAGTGCAAATATTTTTTCAGGTACTGGCCGGTATAGGACGCCGGGCAGGCAGCCACGGTCTCCGGCGTTCCGGCGCAGACCAGGGTACCGCCGCCGGAGCCGCCCTCCGGCCCCAGGTCGATGAGCCAGTCGGCGGACTTGATCACGTCCAGGTTGTGCTCGATGACCAGCACCGTGTTTCCGGCGTCCACCAGCCGCTGCAAAACCTCCAGCAGCTTCTTCACATCGTCGGAGTGCAGGCCCGTGGTGGGCTCATCCAGGATATAGAAGGTGCGGCCCGTGGCCCGGCGGGACAGCTCCGTGGCCAGCTTCACCCGCTGGGCCTCGCCGCCGGACAGCGTGGTGGAGGACTGGCCCAGCTTCACATAGCCCAGGCCCACGTCGCACAGGGTGCGGAGCTTTTCGGCGATTTTCGGCACCGGGGCGAAGAACTCCAGGGCCTCCTCCGCCGTCATGTCCAGCACGTCGGCGATGCTCTTGCCCTTGTAGCGCACCTCCAGGGTCTCCCGGTTATAGCGCTTGCCGCGGCATACCTCGCAGGGGACATATACGTCGGACAGGAAGTGCATCTCGATCTTCAGCATGCCGTCGCCGCAGCAGGCCTCGCACCGGCCGCCCTTGGTGTTGAAGGAGAACCGCCCCGGGCCATAGCCCCGGGCCTTGGCCTCCTGGGTGGCGGCGAACAGGGTGCGGATCTCGTTGAACAGGCCCGTGTAGGTGGCGGGATTGGAGCGGGGCGTCCGGCCGATGGGGCTCTGGTCGATGCCCACCACCTTGTCCAGATGCTCCTCCCCCTCCAGGGCGTCATGCTTGCCGGGCCGGACTTTCATGCGGTTCAGGTCCGCCCCCAGGCGCTTGAAGATGATCTCGTTGACCAGGGAGGACTTGCCGGAGCCGGACACGCCGGTGACGCAGGTGAAGGTCCCCAGGGGGACGGATACGTCGATATGCCGCAGGTTGTTTTCCGCCGCGCCCCGGACGGTGAGGTATGCTCCGCTGCCCGGGCGGCGGCTCTCCGGCACGGGGATGGACTTTTTGCCGCTTAAATACTGGCCGGTGAGGCTGTTGGGGTTGGCCATGACCTCCTCCGGCGTGCCGGCGGCCATAACCTGTCCGCCGTGGGCCCCGGCTCCGGGGCCGATGTCGATGAGGTAGTCGGCGGCGCGCATGGTGTCCTCGTCGTGCTCCACCACGATCAGGGTGTTGCCCAGGTCCCGCAGCCGCTTCAGGGTGGCCAGCAGCTTGTCGTTGTCCCGCTGGTGCAGGCCGATGGACGGCTCGTCCAGGATATACAGCACCCCCATGAGGCTGCTGCCGATCTGGGTGGCCAGGCGGATGCGCTGGCTTTCGCCGCCGGACAGGGTGCCGCTGGACCGGGACAGGGTCAGGTAGCTCAGGCCCACGGATTGCAGGAAGCCCAGCCGGGAGCGGATCTCCTTGAGAATCTGGGCGGCGATGAGCTGCTGGGTGGGGGTCAGGGTCAGGGCGTTGAAAAATTCCAGCTCCCGGTCCACCGGCAGCTCCGTGGCCTCCATAATGGACAGGTCCCCTACCGTTACCGCCAGGGCCTCGGGCCGCAGGCGGCGGCCCTTACACGCCGGGCACGGGCACTGGGTCATGAACTCCTCGATCTCCCGCTTGCTGGCGTCGGACTGGGTTTCCTGATACCGGCGCTCCATGTTGTTGGCGACGCCCTCGAAGGGCTGATACAGGGTGCCCCGGCCCCGGGGCTGGTCATAGTGCAGCTCCAGCTTCTGGCCCTTGGTGCCGTAGAGGATGACGTCCCGCACCTCCTCCGGCAGTTGGGCCACCGGGGTTTGCAGGGAGAAGTGATAGGCCTTGGCCAGGGCCTCGAAATACATGCGGCTGATGCCGTCGGAGCGGATGGAGTTCCACCCCGGGGCCACGATGGCCCCGTCTAAGATGGACAGGCTGTCATCGGGGATGATCAGCGCCGGGTCCGTCTTCAGCTGCATCCCCAGGCCCGTGCAGGTGGGGCAGGCCCCGAAGGGGTTGTTGAAGGAGAACATCCGGGGCGTCAGCTCCTCGATGCTGATGCCGCAGTCGTCGCAGGCGTAATTCTGGGAAAAGGTCAGGTCCTGCCCCTCCCGCACCAGGTTCACCAGCACGATGCCGCCGGACAGGTGGGAGGCGGTCTCCACGGAGTCCGTCAGCCGCTGGGCCCCGTCGGGGCGGACGATCAGACGGTCCACCACGATCTCGATGTTGTGCTTCTTGTTCTTCTCCAGGGGAATGTCCTCGGAGAGGTCGTAGAGGTTCCCGTCGGCCCGGACCCGGACATAGCCGGAGCGGCGGGCGTCGTCCAGCACCTTGGCGTGCTCGCCCTTGCGGCCCCGGACCACCGGGGCCAGCACCTGGATGCGGGCGCCCTCCGGCAGGGCCATGATCTGATCAATGATCTGGTCGATGGTCTGCTGGCGGATCTCCTTGCCGCACTTGGGGCAGTGGGGGGTGCCCACCCGGGCCCACAGCAGGCGCAGATAGTCGTAGATCTCCGTCACCGTGCCCACGGTGGACCGGGGGTTTTTGCTGGTGGTCTTTTGGTCGATGGAGATGGCCGGGGACAGGCCGTCGATATAGTCCACGTCGGGCTTGTCCATCTGGCCCAGGAACATCCGGGCATAGCTGGACAGGCTCTCCACATACCGGCGCTGGCCCTCGGCATAGATGGTGTCGAAGGCCAGGGAGGATTTCCCGGACCCGGACAGCCCCGTCAGCACCACCAGCTTGTCCCGGGGGATGGTGACGTCGATGTTTTTCAGGTTATTCTCCCGGGCGCCCTTGATGAAAATATGATCCTGCATGGTGATTTGTCCTCATTCCACGATAATATCCGCCGTTTTGGCCCCCAGCAGGGCCAGCAGGTCCTTGGGGTCGCACTGGACCTGACGGCCGATGCGGCCCGCCGACACCATGATGGTAGGAAGGTCTGCCGCCGTGGCATGGAACACCGTGGGGAATTGCTTTTTCATGCCCACAGGGCTGCATCCGCCGTGGACGTAGCCCGTCAGCGGCAGCAGCTCCTTCTGGGGCAGCATGGCCACGGACTTCTCCCCCACGGCCCTTGCGGCCTTTTTCAGGTCCAGATTCTCCGCCGCCGGGATGTCGAAAACGTAATAGCCGCCGCTGGCGCCCCGGGTCACCAGGGTCTTGAACACGCAGGCCGGGTCCTGGCCCAGGGTCCGGGCCACGGACACCCCGTCCATGGGGCCGTCGGGGTCATAGGCGTGGGGGATATAGGCGATCTTCTTCTGGTCCAGCGTCCGCATGACGTTGGTTTTTTCTTCCTTCTTGGCCATGATGTGCCTCCTTGTCTTACCAAATGATTCTATAATACGGATTCTTGATTCAAAAAAATGAATCAAGAACCCTGTGCGCTGCGCGCACACACAGCGTGTGAAAACACGCTGTGACGTCTCATACAAAACCTGACGCACCTTCGGTGCTATAAAAAGCTTTTCAAGCTTTTTAACAGGTTTTGGTATAAATCAGCCACAGCACCAGCAGGTGGGCCGGGTAAAAGCCGTACCATACCCACCGGAGCCAGGGGCCGTGGGGGCCCTGACGGCCCCGGTACAGCCAGATGGGGAGCAGGGCCGCCGTGGCCAGCAGCTCCACCGGCAGGGTGACGCCCCAGAGGGTCATATCGGCGCTGGGCAGCAGCCAGCCGTTGATCACCAGCATGGCCGCCAGCTCCGGAAGCCGCCCTATATGCCATTGGCGGCACAGGGCGAACACCAGCACCGTCAGCACCCCGGGACCGAAATAGTCGGATTGCAGCGCCTCCCCCAGCAGATAGCCCGCCGCGCCGGCGCACAGTGCCGCCAGCGGCAGGGGGATCTGCAGCCGCCGCTGCAGGGCCTCCATGGCCCACAGGGCCGCCGCCGCGATGCAAAAGGTCCAAAGGACGTTCTGGTACCCGGGGTCTATCAATTGGCCGCCTATGACCAGGTCGAAGGGAATCTCCGACAGCAGGCCGCACAGGGCCAGCCGCAGGAAATACCTCCGACGGTCGTGGGTCCTGTTCCACCCCTCGGCCACCTGAAAGGCGAAGATGGGGAAGGCCAGCCGCCCCACGCACCGCATCCAGAGGGCCTGGGGGAAAAACAGATAGCCTATGTGGTCCGCCAGCATGGCAGCCATGGCCAGCAGCTTCAGGTCAAACGCGCTGAGGTCAAGCCGGTTTTTTCCCATGGCCTCTCCTCATACCCGCTTCCGGCGGCCCCGGGGAGCCGCGGCGGCCCGGGCCTGCTGGGCCAGGACGTATTCCTCCACGTCGAAGGGCTCCGCCTGGGCGTCTGCCCGCAGATACAGGGGGTGGTGGGGGTGCCCCGCCTTGGACCGCCTGCCGCAGGTGACCCACCGGGCGCCGTATTCCCGGCCCAGGGCGATCATGTCCTCCAGGCAGGTCCAGAGGTAGGGGCGCTTTTCGATGATGGTCCCCCAGGCGGCCCACACCACCGGCCGGGGATTCAGGGACAGGGCATAGGCGAAGGCCCGCATATTCTCCCGGTGCAGCTCCGGGTTGCACTCCGGCTCCATATCGTCCGGGGAGGTGGCCCGCTGGGCGTAGACATTGAACATGATGAACGAGTCGAAGCCGTTGTTCCGGGCTACCCGCTCCACGCTTTGCAGGGTGGGGTCCAGGTCCCCGGGCCGGGCGGTGGAGGGGTTGATGCCGATGCAGATCAGGGGCTTTTTCCCCCGGGTGCCCAGGATGTACCGGTACTCGGTGTATTCATTGGGGACGAACAGCCACTGCTGCACGTCATAGTCCGGACTGGGGGCCAGGGCCTTTTCCAGTTGGGTATCGAAGCGGATATCCCCCAGGCGGCGGATATCCACGGTGGGAACGTGGGGCATGGCGAATCCTCATTTCTCCCCCCGCAGGGCGATGATCTGATCGCGCAGCAGGGCGGCGTATTCAAACTCCAGCATCTTGCTGGCCTCTTTCATTTCCTTCTCCAGGCGGCGGATGGTGGCCTCCCGCTCGGCATCCGTCAGTTTGCGGCGGCTGGCCTGCTGCTCCTGCTGGGCATCCTTGGAGATTTCCAGCACCTTGCGCACGTCCTTGCGGATGGTCTGGGGCACGATGCCGTGGGCCTTGTTATAGGCGTCCTGCTTCTCCCGGCGGCGCTGGGTCTCGTCCATGGCCGCCCGCATGGAGGGGGTGACGGTGTCGGCATACAGGATCACCAGGCCCTGGGCGTTCCGGGCGGCCCGGCCGATGGTCTGGATGAGGCTGGTCTCGCTGCGGAGGAAGCCCTCCTTGTCGGCGTCCAGAATGGCCACCAGGCTCACCTCCGGCAGGTCCAGGCCCTCCCGCAGCAGGTTGATGCCCACCAGCACGTCGAATTCGCCCAGCCGCAGATCCCGGATGATCTCCATTCGTTCGATGGCGGCCACGTCCGAGTGCATATACCGCACCCGCAGGCCCAGACCCTTCATGTGGTCCGTCAGGTCCTCCGCCATGCGCTTGGTCAGGGTGGTCACCAGCGTCCGCTCGTTTCTCTCGATCCGCAGGCGGATCTCGTCCACCAGGTCGTCGATCTGGCCTTCCACCGGTCGCACCTCCACCCGGGGGTCCAGCAGACCTGTGGGCCGGATCACCTGCTCGGCCACCTGGTCGGCGTGCTCCCGCTCATAATCTCCCGGCGTGGCGGAGACGAACACCGCCTGGTGATACCGCTCCTCAAATTCCGGGAATTTCAGGGGCCGGTTGTCGAAGGCGCAGGGCAGGCGGAAGCCGTATTCCACCAGGCTCTCCTTCCGGGCCCGGTCGCCGTTGTACATGGCCCGGACCTGGGGCAGGGTCACATGGCTCTCGTCCACGAACAGCAGAAAATCCTCCGGGAAATAGTCCAGCAGGGTGGTGGGCGGGGAGCCGGGCTCCCGGCCGGAGATCACCCGGGAATAGTTTTCGATGCCGGTACAGTAGCCCAGCTCCCGCATCATCTCCAGGTCATACCGGGTGCGCTGGTCAATGCGCTGGGCCTCGATGAGCTTGCCATGATCCTCAAACCACTTTTTCCGCTCCGCCAGCTCCTTTTCGATCTCCTCCGCCGCCCGCTCCATCTTGTCCTTGGTGGTGACATAGTGGCTGGCGGGATAGATGGCCACATGCTGGAGCACCCGCTGGGCCTGACCGGTGACGGGGTTGATCTGGGAAATGCGGTCGATCTCGTCGCCGAAGAACTCCACCCGGATGGCATATCCGTTGGCGTACACCGGATAGATCTCCACCGTGTCCCCCCGGACCCGGAACATATTCCGGTCAAAGGCGATGTCGTTGCGCTCATAGCGGATCTCCACCAGCTTGCGCAGCAGCTGGTCCCGGGGGTACTCCTTCCCCTGGCGCAGGGAGATCACCATGTTGGCATAGTCGATGGGGTCTCCCAGCCCGTAGATGCAGGACACCGATGACACCACGATGACGTCCCGCCGCTCAAACAGGGCGGCGGTGGCGCTGTGGCGCAGGCGCTCGATCTCGTCGTTGATGGCGGCGTCCTTTTCGATAAAGGTGTCCGTGTGGGGGATATAGGCCTCCGGCTGATAGTAGTCATAGTAGGACACGAAGTATTCCACGGCGTTTTCCGGGAAGAAGGCCCGGAACTCCTCGCACAGCTGGGCCGCCAGGGTCTTGTTGTGGGCCAGCACCAGGGTGGGCCGCTGGACCCGCTCGATGACCTTGGCCATGGTGTAGGTCTTGCCGCTGCCGGTGACGCCCAGCAGCACCTGGTCCCGCAAGCCGTTTTCGATGCCGCTGGCCAGGGTGTCGATGGCCTGGGGCTGGTCCCCGCTGGGGGTGTATTCCGATACCACCTTGAATTTTCCCATAAGCGCCTCCCGGATGCAGTATTCTGTCGTAGTACTCTATTGTAGCACCATTATTTTTATCTGTAAACAGATTTTTTCAAACAAATGTTCTGGATCTGGCCCAGGGCGGCAGGCATGTGTTGATAAGAGCAGCAGGGACGCGGCAGAATGGCCGCGTCCCCGCTATGCTGTTTCTCTATTCCGGCCGGTCACGCGGGCGATTGGGTGAAATTAGGTATCGCCGTACCCGGAAGTCTCTCAAAAAGTTAATAAAACGTTATAAATCCTGATATATCAATGGTTCCAAAGATTCGAAAAATTATAAAAATCTATATAACTCGATATAGATTTTTACACGTTTGGTACAGAAATGGTACAGTAAATTTGCGTGGTTTTTGAGGGAAAATGAGCCCGCTGCAACGGGGTGAAGAAGGCCGGAGGACATGCGTCCTCCGACCTTCTTTTGGGCTGTGATGTCAGGTGAAACCGGCGAGTTTGGAGTATCAGACCATTTTCGTGAGGTCACGAAAATGATCGTACCGGGAAGCGGCTCGACCGGGAAATCAGGGACTATATGCAGGATTCCCGATTCCAGCGATTTGAAATCTCCCATCCGATGCACTGGCCAAAAAAGCGCCCTTTGCACTTTACGGAAACGAGAACGGCCACGCCGAACCGCACCAAGTTACTCGGAACCGCGCACGCCATGCACGGTTTACAGAAGCGCAGAAGGGTGAAATTCGTTTGCGTGGGAGGAAAAAACTTTGCGGTTTGGGAAGGGATTGAATCTGCACGAGATTTTCGGGGCTTTTTCCCGCCAAACATCCCATATTTCAACAGAAGGGCTTTCCGAAACGGACTGCCCTTCTACTTATTTCTTCTCATCGATAATCCCATACCGCTTCATCAGCTCGATGCGCCCTTTTGCCAGCTTGATGGAGCCGGACGCGCTGTTGTCCGCGCCGGACTGCTCTCCGGCGTAGTGGGCGATGCGCTGCACCCACGCCACGGGCAGCAGGTACGGGCGCTTTTTGAGGTACGGGTAGCGCCGCTCCAGATACGCCCGCTTGGGGAACACCGTGCGCAGGACACTGCTTTTCTCGCCGGTGCGGCTGGCCTTGACGGCGTTCAGCGTCACGGTGGACGAGTGCAGGCGGGTGTAGCTGTTGGAGCCGTACACGCCGCCGCAGAGAGCGTCGTGCAGCAGCGGCTCCGCATCCACGTCGTTGTTCCACGGCGCGGGCAGATCAAAGTCGATGCCCAGATACGTCCGGCAATCCGGAAGGCCGCAGCGGCGAAGGTCGCCGCGTGGACGCTGGCGCACTGGTCATGCAGGCGCTGCCAGTCGATCTGATCGTGGTACGCCTGCGCCCAGAGGCCGATGTCGCAGAACTGCCGCAGGCCGATGCCGCTGTACACAAAGTGCTTGTAGGCGTGCAGGATCAGGTACAGAAGGTGCTCGTGGGGCGGCATGGTCAGGAAGCCGTCCACCTCCACGGGGGCGATGCCCACGAAAAAGTGATTCAGCTCGTCGTGGGCGTCCTCGGCGGAATCGAACAGATGGCGGTGCAGCTCGATGTAAAGCGGGCTGTCTTTTTTTGTGTAGGACACCTCGTCTGCCGTGGGCAGCTCATCGGCGGGCGTGTCGGTGGTCAGGCCATTTGCCAGCAGCGCCTCATGGCAGGCGAAAAACTCACCCTCTGGAATGAAGAGGTCGTCGTCCGCGCTGATGCGGTGATCGCGCAGCGGGTAGAGCCTGCTGCAAAGCTGCCCCTTCACCACGACCGGGTGCAGTCCGGCGGCCCGGAGCTTCCCATAGAGGTCTGCAAACTCCGCCGAGCGCACGGTCTGGTTCAGCACCTGCCCGATGACCTGCTGCTTGATGGCCGCGAACAGCGGGGCGTTCTCCCCGGCGGCAGGCGTTTTGCGGACGGCCTCGAAGAGGATGGGCAGCAGCTTCTGCTGGTTTGCCAGAGTGAAGATGGCAGGCCAATCCACGGCCTCCGTAGGCAACTCCCCACCGGAGACGGCAGCCTTGGCGATATGCAGAAATTGCGTTTCTGTGGCAGTCAGGGTCATGGTCGTGGGCCTTTCCTTGTGTTTTTCCATGGCGTGGGCCAGCAGCAGCGAGGACGCGCCGACGAACGCCCCCAGCGTGTTGCAGATCACGTCATCCGTCTCCGCCATGCCGAGGGCAAAGCGGTACTGCGCGTACTCGATCCCCGCGCTGAGGACGCAGCCGGTCAGCGTCGTGAGGGAAATGCGGAGCCAGCGGTGCCACTTTCGCGGCAGGGCGTTGGACATCGTCAGCCCCAGCGGGAAGAAGAGAAAGACGTTCATCAGCATCTCCCGGTAAAGCTCCGGCTGCTGCCGCGCGGCCGCGAGCGCGGCGAAGGGGGTGAGGATAGCGGTGTAGATCCCGGGCGTGCGGGAGAGGAGGGTGGTGTGGAGGATGATGAGGGTTGCGGCAAGCAGCAAAAGCGCGTTTGTAAACCGCCATTTCCTCCGGTCAGCATGTGCGCACAAATATCCCCATAGCGCTCCGCTGATGATAATCGCCGCGATTATACTCGTTGGCGACTGCGCATAAATAAAATTAAGCATCCAGTATGCGGTCAATAAACTCCCGCACTGCGCCTCGGCCGCCGTTATGACTGCAAACATAGTCTGCAACTTCCAGCACCTGCGGGACGGCGTCTGCGGGGCAGGCAGTTGTTCCGCAATAGTTGATGCATGGAAGGTCGTTCAGATCATCGCCTATATAGGCAATCTCGTCCGCAGACGCACCGCATGCGGCAGCAACGGTCTTCAGCTTCTCCAGCTTGTCCGAAACGCCCTGATACAGCTCCGTTATCTTCAATTCCTTTGCCCGCTGCGCGACGATCTCAGAGCTGCGGCCCGTAATAATTACCGGCACAATGCCGTGCGCGGGAAGCAGGTGCGCAATGGCGTACCCGTCCCGCACGTCAAAGGCCTTCATAACTTCGCCCTGAGCGCCGACATAAATGCGGCCATCCGTCAGGGTGCCATCCACGTCCATAACCAGCAGCTTCACGTTCATCTCACGATCCCCGCCTTATAGATATCCTGCATCAGGACAGAACCAACCACGCAGCCGTCTTCGTCAAGGACCGGCATCCCTGTAATCCGCAGGTCGCTCATCTTTTGCAGCGCGTTGACAGCCATATCCCGATGGTCAATAAACTTCGGGGATTTGGTCATCACGTTGTCAACGATCTCGTTGTAAACATCTACGCCCCGCTCCAGCATCCGTCGCAGGTCACCGTCCGTAATGATTCCCTTGAGCTTGCTTTCCGTGTCAACCACCGTGACCATGCTCAATCCCTTGCTGCTCATCTCTACAATGGCTTTGCGAAGGGTACTTCCCTCCGGGATCACTGCGTTCTCCGCACCGGTGTGCATGATGTTTTCCACCTTCACCAGCAGCTTTTTCCCCAACGCACCAGCGGGGTGATGCAGCGCAAAGTCGCTTTTTGTGTAGTTGCGCAGCTTGGAGGCCACCACCGCAATGGCATCCCCCAGCACCAAAAGCGCCGTGGTGCTGCTGGTGGGCGCAAGGTGCATATAGCAAGCCTCTTCAAAATGCGGGAAACAGAAGTGGTGCTGGCATCCCATGGCCAGCGTGGACTTCGGATTTCCGGTAATGGCCACTGTGGTGCAATGGATCTCATGCAATACAGGAAGCAGGCGGACGATCTCATCACTTTCTCCGCTGTAGCTCATCAGAATGACCACGTCGTTTTCCGCCACCATGCCCAAATCGCCATGCATGGCTTCGCCGGGGTGCATGAAAAAGGATGGCGTTCCCAAGCTCGCCAGAGATGCCGCGATCTTTGTTCCGATGTGGCCGGGCTTTCCCATACCGGTGATGATCACCTTGCCCGTGCAGTTTACTACCAGCCGGACGATCGTCTCGAAATCTTCGCCAAGGCTGGCTTTGGTCGCCTGCAAGGCAGCGATCTCAGTGTCAAACACCCATTGCGCTTCTTTTACGATATCCATGTCAAATCTCCGTATGTACTGCGTTGTACACCAAAATCAGCTTCTTCAGCAGCGTCTCCATCTCGTTCAGTGGCACCATGTTGGGACCGTCTGACTTTGCGTGGTCCGGATCCGGATGCGTCTCCATAAAGAGCCCGTCCACTCCCACGGCCACGGCGGCCTTGGCAAGATACTCCACATATTCCCGGTTTCCGCCGGTGCTTGTGCCGTTCCCGCCGGGCTTCTGAACGCTGTGGGTGGCGTCAAAAATCACCGGTACGCCAAAATCCTTCATCACACGCAGGCCGGTCATATCCACCACCAGCGTGTTATATCCGAAGCTGGTTCCCCGCTCGCAGAGCATAACGTTGTCGTTGCCGGACTGCCGCACCTTCTCCAGACAGTTCTTCATATCCCACGGGGCAAGGAACTGTGCCTTTTTGATATTGATGCACCGCCCGGTCTTTGCAGCAGCCACCAGCAGATCAGTCTGACGGCAGAGAAAGGCCGGAATTTGCAGAATATCCGCCACCTCAGCGGCAGGCTCCGCCTGCCAAGGCTCGTGGATGTCGGTGCAAACAGGCAGGCCATAGGTATCCTTCACTTTTTTCAGGATACGAAGTCCTTCCTCCAGTCCCGGCCCCCGGAAGCTACTGAGAGAAGTCCGGTTGGCCTTGTCAAAGGATGCCTTGAATGTGTAGGGGATTCCGAGTTCGTCCGTGATCGTTTTCATCCGCGCCGCAATGGAGAGAACCATCTCCTCCGACTCGATGACGCACGGCCCCGCTATCAGTTGAAACATATTTTTACGCTCCTTATGCTAAGCCGTTTTCGATCATGTAGCGCTCCACCTGTATGCGGTCTTTGGGGGTATCCACGGAGAGCGTCTTGCAGTGGGCGTTGATATAGTAGCAATCCTTGCGGTTTTCGATGAAGCGGAAGGAATCGTTCTCCTCAATTTTCTCAACCGGGCCACGCGGCGTCGCATGATAATACTCCAGTGCGCCATGGGTAAAGGCCCCAACGCCCACAAACTTCTGATAGGCGTAGTTCATCTCACCCTTGGGGAAGGGGATGGGGGCCCGAGAAATGAACAGGCAGACACCGTCCTTATTGGTAACGATTTTCAGATTGGTGGGATCAACAACCTCCACCGGATTGGAAAAATCGGTCATCAGGTTGGAGACGTAGAAGCCGTCCTCAGGAATGGACTGCGGAATGCACTTGACAATGTCCTGCGCCTGCACCAGCGGCTCATCGCCGTTGACCATAACATAGAGGTCAGCCTCCACCTTGTGCGAAACCTCATACAGGCGCTCCGTGGCCGTCTCGCAGTCGGGCGAGGTCATAATGACCTTTGCGCCAAAGCTCTCCGCCACAGAACGGATCTCTTCGTTATCCGTGGCGACATAGACCTCCTCAAAGCACTCGACCTCTTTGGAGTGCTTCCAGACCCAGTACAGCATGGGCTTGCCGCAGATCTGCGCCAGCGGCTTCATATGGAAGCGGGACGAACCTCCCCGCGCCGGAATCATACCGATGATTTTCATTGTATCCTCCTTGTGAAAGGTTATTTTTTATTTCGAATACTGACAGCTTTTCCAAACAGCCAGTAGAGCAGATAGCACCGTGTTTTCAAAATCCGAAGCACGATCGGATTTTCGTTCTTTCCGGACGCATGACGCAGGCAGAACTGAAACTCTTTACTGGAAAGCATCCGCTGGTTATATGCTATTTTTTTAAACCACGATGCCGGATTTCTTTCGTCAAAAGTGTTCGAGAACAGATTCAGGAATTGATAGAGCCAGATATCACAATACGCCTGAAGGTTCTCTTTTCCAATAAACTCAATGCGATCATAAAATGGCCGCAAATGCATTGCAAACCAATCCGGGTCATATTTGTGCATGACGCTTCCTTGCCGTTGGACATATGCATAGAGCTTTTGCGGGACAAATATACAACAGTCACAACACTGTAAATACTTCAGATTAAAATCAACATCTTCGGAAATGTGGCTTGCTTCATAGAACGATATCGAATGATCTTTTATTTTTTTTGCATCATAAATTTTATTTACAGCATAAGCCGACAAGCCCATCAAATATATTTGATAATATGTTGTTGCTACTGACAAACTACATGAATCTTTGAACATGAAGGATTCACTCTCGGTAACTCTCTCTAAGTCACAGCATACCCATGCATTTGGTGTTTCTTCAATTTGTCTGAACAGCTTTTCACACCACTGCGGGCTAACGTAATCGTCGCTGTCACAAAAAAGGAAATACTTCCCCTTGGCGACTGCCATTCCGGCATTCCTTGCCGAAGATACTCCGCCGTTCTCTTTGTGGATCACACGAACCCGGCTATCCTTCTCTGCGTATTCATCACATATAGCCGGGCAACCGTCCGGGCTGCCGTCATCTACGAGAATCAATTCAAAATTCGTGAATGTTTGGGCAAGGATACTGTCTATACACTGGCGCAGGCATGGCTCGACGTTATAGACGGGAACAATAATGCTGATTGCTTTCATGCCGCTTTATGTCCTTTTCGCTTTATTCGCCCGAGAATCATCTCTTTTTCATAGGCATTCATGGTAAACAGCCAATTTAGGACGCAATATACAACTGTATACAGCGCGATGCCCACGAAAAGAGCGGGGAGTCTATAAAAATCAATCCAATTGGAAAGCAGGAGCGTACCGGCGCACAATAGCGTAGGCACAATATAGATGTTCAGCATCTGCCTCCAGAAGCGGAACATGTTCAGCCCGGTTTTCTTGTGGTAATACCAATTCATGACAAAGCCTTGCCCAAGTATCAGCCCAATTCCGGACATCAATGCGGCGCCTATAACCCCCATATATTGCATCAGGAACCATGTCCCAATCACATTCAAAATGGCAATTCCCAGATAGACTAGTGACCGGAATCTGTGCTTGTTTTGGGCGACCACAACATTCAAGCAAAGGCTTTGAACCAAAGGAACCATCAATGGGACCATCATAAAAATGGCCACCCAATACGCGTCCAGATAATCCTCACCGGCATAAAACACAATGAACGGCTTCCCAAACGCAATAAAACCGGACACGATCAGCATCATGATATATCCCTGGATCCTTCCAACGCGGACGGCGAGGTCTGTCAACTCCTCTCCGGAGGCCCCTTGAAAAACCATTTTGTTGACTTTAGGCGCAAGTAACCCGGATACCCCCGTTGTCAGGCTCGACATTATGCTGTTAAATGTTCCGCCAACGTTATACACCGCAACTCCGGTGGTTGCCAGTGCGGGGATCATGCCGATCATGACGGTATCCGTGGCGTTGTAGAGTTGCCCCACCACGTTCGCCACAAAGATCCAGAAGGAAAACCCCATGATCTCCTTGAGCTTGTTGGTCGGCAGATTCTTTACTCGAGGCCGTAGCTGCATTTTGCGGCGGACATAGAACTGATATGCAATGCGTGTCAGGATCGAGGCTCCCATGGCGGCTATCGTCAGGCCAACAGAGCCAAAGCCGAGGTACAACGCCACCAGGTTCAGGCACGGAACGCCGCAGGTCTGGACAATGTTCATGCATTGCAGAAACACGAATTTTTCGTGGGCATTTACAACAGACAGATACGGCGACTGGGAAAAACTCAGCGCCATGTTGATGACCATCATAAACACCAGAAGCTGCATCCGGATCAACTGAGCGTCCGTCAGGGATTTGGAATACCACAGCGGAAGTCCTATTGTCAAGAGCGTGCCAATCACCAGCGCCGCAACGGCAATTACATTAAAGATCACATCAAAAAGGCCAAACATCCGCTCCTCTGCGTCTTTGCCCTCTTCTTCACGTGACTTGATCAGGTATCGCGTAATGGCGGAACCAAGTCCCATAGAAATCAGCGACAGATAGCTGGTAACACTGCTGGCCAGCTTATACAGGCCATATTCGCTTTGCCCCAGCAGCGTCAGCATGACAGGCGTATAGAAAATGGGAATCAGATTGCCCAAAATCATGTTGACATAATTCAGAACAATGCCGACTTTCAGTTGGCTTTTTTCCTGTGCCATATGTAAAAATTTCCTTTACCTGAAAAGAGTATCAAAATCCACGCGAGGGAACACTTCCAGCTTGCCGCCGCGGGTGGCGTTATATACCTGAATCCCCCGCGAATCGCAGTGGCGCTTCATAGCCACATAGGTCAGCGTACTGCGCTCCGTATTGGGGATATAGAGCTTATCCTTGTCCTCATTGTACTTGTCTGTAAAGTAGTCCTTTACCGAAGGATCCACAACGATTTCGCCCTGATTGTTCTGGCTGACCCGGAAATGATGATCCACGCCGATCATGTAGATCTCCGCAAACCCCATATAGGCCGCGATCTGTGCCGCCGTGTACATGCCGGTGGAAGAATTATAGACACAGCGCGGGATATCGTCTGAAAACAGGAACTGTTGTGGATCATCCACCTGCTGACCGACGATATTGAAGTATTTCGCGTCGTCAATGGCGATGTCGTTCCACCATTTGAGCTGGATAGGAATGAATTTGGCATCCGCTTTCAGGCCGCACACAGCATCAGCGCAGCCAGCCAGCATCTTTTCGTCCTGCGAAATGTAAAAGTTCGGTCGCCAGGGTGTCTGGTCAAAGATGTTGTAGATGCGATTGAAGGCAAATGTGATCTCACCGGCCTCATGCAGTCGCGTCATGTCCTCGGCTCGCAGACTGGGGCCGTTGCCGATCAAAAAACAGCGCTTCCCTGCAAATTTTCTCTTGTACGAGGCCAGCTGCTTTCCGTATTTTGTGCGGCTGAAATGGGACTGCTGGTAGGGGATTATATATCGGGCCTGCACACTGGCAGCCATGCGGGTAAATATGTTCATGCTCTCAAGACCTTATCGACTAAATGTTATTTTAGGAATTTGCTCTTCCACTTATGCAGGTGGTTCAAAAATAGTACCATGCGATAGCTTCCGCTCTTATACGCGCGCAAATAGAGAGGGTGCACAAAACACTCCCTCGCTTCCAGTGCTTCTCGAAATTCTGTACTACGCAGGAAGGCATTGTTCCATCGCATTTTTTCGCTCAGACTTTTATTCGGTGCGCGCATGGTGTTCCGTAATACACGTTCATACAGATAAAATCTGCTGTCAAAGAACTTTGCCATCTGTGCATCCAATATCCTCCACTTTTGCAGATGGGTCAGGCAAGCATCGTTCAGTCTGCGATAAATATCCAGCAAATCACTTCGATACTTAGAATCCAGACTTTCATTGTTCCCGCGCACATAGTTATAGAGAGGCTTTGTTATAACCGCAATCTTACTATTTCCAGATGCATCAATATAGGCAAGGTTGAAGAGCCAATCCTCTCCCAAAGACAGGTCTTCGGGAAAACGAATCCCGGACGATTTTATGATATCCGACCTATACAGCTTATTGCATGGTCCTGCATCCAGCCACATTTCATGAAGCGTCATGTAATCCTGCAACGTATAGCGTTGGATATCCTCTGCGGCAGAATAATTTGGCACGGCATTTTCCTTTTGATAACCGGTTACCGTTTGAAAGCAACACCAAATATGCCCGCAGTCAGGATTACTCTCTGCTGTTTGAAGAAGAGATACAAGATAATCTGGTTCAAGATAGTCATCGCTGTCACAAAACGTGATATATTCCCCGATGGCCGCGTCAATTCCTGCATTTCGTGCGGATGAAACGCCTCCATTCAATTTGTGGATTACTTCAATTCGGCTATCCATTTCTGCAAGCTGATCGCACAGTCCCGCAGTGCCGTCGGTAGATCCATCGTCCACAAGAACCAGTTTCCAATTCATATACGTTTGCTGCTGAATCGACTGCACACAATATTTTAGTGATTCAATACAGTTGTAAACCGGAACGATAATGGAAATCATCGAATGATCCTCTTTTCAATTAGTTATACATAGCCAAATGTTGATTCCAAACGCTCTCGCATCTGCTGTTGTTCTTCTTTTGACACATTTATCCACTCATTCCACTGATGCTCACAAAAGTAAGGTTTCGTTTCGAGATTCTTTAAGTGCTTTTCCTGAAACTCGTCAAATCCGCACACAAATCTTGCGGGGTTTCCTGCATAAACACAATTCGATGGCACATCGTGCGTCACCACCGATCCAGCACCAATAATCACATTATCCCCAATGCGTGTATTGCAGAGAACGACACTATCTGCTCCAATAAACACATTGCTTCCTATCCGGACAATTCCTATTTTTGTATGTGCACCAGCCTTGACGGTACTAGCATCATGCGCAAGAATCCGCACATTACTAGACAACGTCACATTATCCCCAATCGAAATCAACCACGGCCAATTCGCATCAATCGGATAACCGCTGTTATATTGGAAATTCTTTCCTGCTGTAAAACCGTGAGCAAAACAATAGTCCATTGCGGCTTTCTCCGGAGTCGTTCCCATCCCGCGGGCAATTCTCTTCAACACATTGGCAATCGTCATATCTCTACCTCTCATCAAGTTATAGGCCGATCTTCAACCAATCGCGAATCTGACACGTCATAGCTAAACTGATTTTTGCCATTATTAACCATATTTTTTCTTTTATAGTGCACGCATTCGCTTGATGTGGATTTGCTATCAACTCACTTTTTAAAAAAGTCAAGACTTTTTCCGCGTCATCGCTGTCAAGTTCGCTCACAGCGCACTGCCCCTGGTAAATGCACGAAAACCATAAATCTTTAAGGCTCAATGCAAATAATTGCGGGAAATGCTCACGCATATAATCACAGCGCCGAACCTTTGCCTCGATGGCATCCAGCCGTTTTATTGAGTATCCCTCGCCCATAATGCTCCCGCCACGCTGAAGATAATAATATCCGACATAGTCCGAAACTGATACTTTACTAGTCTTTCCCACGGCCTGATAGCTCCAGAAAACGTCCTCATGGTACTTTCCAACAGGAAAGCAAATATCCCGAACCAATTTTGATTTATAAAGCTTGTACCAGACGGGTTGCTTGAGCCATGACTCCTCAATAATTGCCTGCATAGCTTCATCCCGATTCAAAGTGCGGCTACCGGGGCGCGTCAACAAACGAGGTGGAGTGTTATTCTCCCATACCATCTGTACACCACAGGCCGCGATGTCACTACCATCCTCTGTCAGGTGGTGATAAAGCTTTTCATACATATCCGGCGCAATCCAGTCATCGCTGTCCACAAAAGCCATCAGTTCACCTGTAGCCACGGACATCCCCGCATTGCGGGCGTCTGATAAACCTCCGTTTGGCTTATGTATTACTCGAATCCTATTGTCCTTCTCAGCCCATGCATCACACATAGCCGGGCAATTGTCGGGTGAACCATCGTCCACCAGAATGATCTCCAAATTCTTATAGGTCTGGTTCACGATGGAGGAAACGCACTTATCAAGATAGGGTTCAACCTTATAAACCGGGACAACGATGCTGATCAGTTCCATAACGCCCGCTCCATTCAGATATCATACTTTCTGGAAACGCCCGTAATCCGGTCATAACCCCACCGCACACTCCGGTATACAGGCAACATAAAGCCCGCTCCCAATGCCATCAGGCGCAGTTTTTTTGAATCGCAGTTCAAAATCTCTCGAGAGCGAAACTCCTGTTTCAACTGCCTTTTGGCAACGTTGCTTTCCTCTGGCCACTGCTTTTGCACAGCGGCGGTAATCAACGTATATACATATCGAGAATAGGCTACCGGGTACAGCTGTGTATCACCGTGTAAATCCTTCCGAATCATATCGCGTACGCGAAGCGGATCAGTTACATGGTAACGTTTCTTTGAGGTTGCCGCAGATCCTTTTCGCAGAATATAGTGGTATGGGCAGAAATCCTCGTACACCGTTTGTTTGGCTTCCTTGAATAAGAAATAATTCATCAGGAGATCTTCATTGATCTTGATATCCGTTGGCATGGAGTTATCGTGTAACAAACTGTCGAACAAGTTTTTGTGAAAGAGCTTGTTGCACAATCCCGGCTCAATCCTCGTGCCAGATAACAGTTCTTTTAGAGCTGTCATATTATCCTGCCGTTCAAGAACACCCGTGTTGTAATAGTAGTCAATACGACCATCCGGAAATACCATCTGATATCCACAGTGGGAAATATCTGCTTGATAGATAATAGCATTTTGGAGCAAGTGCCGGAACATATCCGGTTCCACCTCATCATCGCCATCCACGAAACCGATCCATTCACCTGTGGCGCTTTTAATCCCTGCCATCCGGGCGCTGGTCACGCCCCCATTTTCTTTGTGAATCACCTTTACCCGGGAATCATTGGCAGCAATTTGATCGATAATCTTCCCGCTACCATCTGTGGAACCATCGTCTACCATGATGATTTCCAGATTCGCATATGTTTGATTCAAAATGCTATATGCACAACGTTCAACGTATTTCTCAATATTGAATACCGGCACAACAACAGATATTTTCTCGCTCATTAATCAATATACCCAATCTTTCCGTCCAACTCAGCCTTCTGCTTCATACGCAGCTCCATCGAAACATCTTTGCGCAGGGTATACTCCTCTCCATAACACGGAGCCCCGCCCATTCGTAGTCGCTCCTTCTGAAGGTAATCTTCCAACGAACAGATAGTCCTTGCCGGGTTTCCGGCAACAAGCATTCCGCCCGGCACATCGTGCGTAACTACGCTACCAGCTCCGATTACCACATTACTTCCGATTGTGACCCCCGGAAGCACGATACTCTCCGCGCCTATAAACACATTGTCTCCGATCGACACCCTGCCAATCTTTGTATAGTTTAAAAATGTTTTTGTACTTGCATCGTGGCAAAGAATATGTACTCTAGGAGCCATGGTCACATTGTCACCAATTTCAATAAGCCAGCAGTGAGATGGGTCGAGAATAACTCCGTTCAAACGTTTGAGATTCTTGCCAACCTTCATTCCCATAGAAATAAGCTTTTCTGTTGTATACTCTCCGCGCAGTCGGTAGACAAACTCTCTTAATAACCTTCGCATAGCATTATCCCTTCACAGCCCCAACAGCATTTCTTCCACCGCATGGACGGTATGTTCCGTGCTGAAGCTCTTCCCTCGCTCAATGGCTTTTTCTTTGTAGTAGGCCAGCTTGTCTGGGTGATCAAGTAAGTCTTTGATTCCCTGATACAGCGCCTCTTCGCTGTTCTTCGTCACAATGCCCCATTCGTTGTGTTCACCTAGCATCTCTTTCATACCGGAGACTTCAACGGTACAGACCGGCGTTCCAACGATCAGTGCCTCGGTTGCGGCGGTAGAAAAGCCCTCTGACAGCGAACAACACACAAACAGATCGGTCCTTGCGACGTATTTATACGGGTTTGTTTGGTAGCCCAAAAAGGTGAACGAGTCCGCCAAACCGTTTTCATCAATATACGCTTGGATTTTCTTCTGCTCCTCACCGTTGCCCAAAATATAACAGTGAACGGGATAGCCCTCGTCACGCAGGCGCTTATGGATGCGTGCTAAGCGGTCAAATCTTTTTACCGATACGACCTTACCTACACCGCATATTGCAAATTCATCCGATTTAAAAATGCTGCCAATCAATTCTTCCCGACTCTGCCGAATAATAGTCTCAGAATCATTTATGTTGTACAAGACATAAGGTTTTTCTACAGCACATAGTCTCGTAAATGCATTCATGACTTCATTTGATACAAAGCAAACGGTGTTCATTTTTTTGTAGCTATTTGCAGCTTCTTTGCTGTTTCGAAAGCCAATTGAGAAATCACTCCTGTTATGCGTCGTGCAGTGCACCCACGATACCAACTTTGTAGTTTTGGCTTGGCAGCCACTGATGATGCGTACAGACGGCCCCTCCAAATACGATATTTCGATATCGAACTTTTCTTTGATGAAAAGCCTGTGGAGCTGCTTTGGCGACAACAATTTCATGATATGGCTATTACCGCGAAACGTGTGTTGGAACACACTTTGGTAATGAATATCAGCTTTCAAAAACTGTTCATTCACCCCTCCGCCAAACAGCGACATCACCGTAATGTCAAACTTTGATCGGTCCATGTTATTGACCAGATTGACCAGCACCTTCTCTGCGCCGCCTTGGCCAAGATCATGGATGAGGAAAAGAATTTTCAACATGACACCCTTCTCCTGATATACCCCGTCAGTGCCCATCCAGCCGGTGTACACAGCACTGTTAGCAGCTTGCGGGGGGATTCCTTGATGTAGTGCCGGTTTCCGGCGAGCTGGCTGCTGGAGCAGTAGTGGATGCAGTCCATAACCAGCCGCTTGAAGGACTCCGGGTACTGCATCTTGACCGTCCGCCAGAAGGCAAACCCCTTCGGATTTTTCAGGTACTGCCGGAACATATTATTGCTGGAGCCGTCTGGCTGATATTCCACGTTGCACAGGACATCATCCAGCACAGCCAGCTTATAATCCTGATCGATCAGGAGATATTTATAGGCAAGACTGACATATTTTTCGCCATCAAACACAGGGTACTCCGGGTAAGCGTTGATCACATCCGTGCGGTAGACCAGCTTTTTGTCGCCTGCCCCCCCGGCAGCATAGTAGCCGGAAATGGTTGTCTCCGTCATATTGACCGGAAAGCCTTTTCCGATTACATTCCCGGAGAAATCAGCGTCAAGCCCGACAAGACCGGCATAGCCTTTATCTTTGACCTCCGCCCATTTGTTCAGGATCTTCTCCACCGCGCCGTCTGCCAGCATATCGTCCGAGTCAATGCAGGTGTTCAGTTCGGTATGAATATTAGCGTAGGCAACATTGTGGGCCGTATGCATGCCGCCATTTTCCTTGTAGATGTACTGAATCTCAAACCCGTTATCGCGGCTCTGCCACTGCTGCACCAGCGCGGCTGTGTTATCCGTGGAACCATCGTCCACAATGAGCCAGATGAAGTCCTTGCAGCTTTGGCGGCAAAGGCTCTCATAGGTGCGCGGCAGCGTATGGGCGCGATTGTAGGCGGGGGTGAAAATCGTAAGGATAGTAGTCACGTTATCCATGTTTTTTCGCTGCGTCCTCATAAAAATGTTGTAGCCATAATGTAGTGGTTCTGATATCATAGCCAGCCTGTTGAATTTCTGCCGTTGTATCTAGGTGAGGTTCATTTTTGCGAGAAAGAATCCATTTAGCCCAAACCTTAGCTCCATCACTAAGCGGACGTTGCTGTATCAATTTTGTTAGTATCGCTTCTTGAGATACCGAATCAGAAACACAGCACGGAAGGCCTGACGCTTGCGCTTCAATCAAGACAATGCCCAATCCTTCATACAATGACGGAAAGGCAAAAACATCCATAGCTTGATAGAACTCCTGCACATTGGTTTGAACACCGGCGAATATCACGTTTTGGGTCAGGTTATGCTCGAAAACCATATTCTCAATTTTACTGCGGAGTTCTCCATCTCCAACCAGCAACAACACAGCATTTGGAAAGTCTCGAACGATTTGTTCAAACACCTCAATCAAAAAGCGGTGATTTTTTTGCTCTGCAAATCTTCCAATATGGCCTATTACAAATGCATCTTTGTCAATAGCATATTTTTTGCGGATATATTCTCTATTTGATGCCGAAATGAAAAACTGCTGCAAGTCAATGGCGTTTTTTAGCACCTGGCACAATTGATGATTCTCTGAAATCTTTCTCCCAAAGCGGTCGCGCGCGGCCTCTGCTGAACAGGCAAAAAAGTGGTCTGCGACAAATCGCGTTGGAAAGGAATAAACAGCATAGGCAACTTGTTGCAATGACCTATTCGCATTTGTATTGTGGCTATGCGCGATGGTATATACCCCATATTTCTTCGCAATCGCCAGATAAATCGCAGCCGTACTCCCTAAATGCCCATGCACAATAGGATATTCTTTTGAATGCGCTTGGAAAAACTCATTCCACCACTTGACATAGGTAAAGTGATTTTTTCCATTGTAATGCGGGCATCGATAAATTCTTCCGCCAAGGCTGATAATTTCCTCATCGAATATAGCCGGTTCGCTGCTGTTTTCCACAAAGTCAAACTGCACCTTACTGCGGTCAATATGACGGTAGAGATTCATAATCATTGTCTCTGCTCCACCGCGATTCATAATACCGATAACATGCAGCACTCGGATCGGTTTATCCATACCTTTGCCTCTTATCCTTGCATAAGCTCCTCATAATTGTGTTCGAAATCAATCAGGATCGGGTGATGCTTCCATACCCGCTCTTCCTCCGGCGGAAGCTGCATATAGTCGCCATACTCTATACGCAGCATCGTATCTGGGTCCGCAGCACACATATATTGTTTTCCGTTAAACTCTATCGCTTTCAGGTTTTCAAACAAATTTGCAGGATAAAGTTTGCGGCTGCACCCGATGGTGTTTGGAAATACATATAGTAGGGCTTCGTTTCCGTTCCAACTGCGAATCCTCTTCTCTGCACGCTCGCGCCGCACGGGATATTTCTCTTTCGGCACTTTGAGCAAGAATCTCTCAACTTTGCCTGTCATTCCTCCAGAGCCACTGGTGTGCCCGCGGCTGTATAACAGGTTCACGGCGCAGGCAATGTACTGGATCTTCCGCCCTATCTTGCCGGACGGAACCCGATCACCGGGAAAAATATCAACGAATATGCCTTTGTGGTAATGCTTCGTCCGTTCCGCCTCGTCCTGCAGGAAGGTCGTATGATCCTTCCTGATTTTCGTGAAGTTCTGCGTAAAATCCGAGTCAGTCCTTGTGTTTTGCAGAATATACCCCTTTGGCGCAGCTTCATTCCAGATGGCAAGAAGCTTTTCGTAGTCCTCCCGCGGCATTATCAAGTCAATATCATCGTCCCACGGGATAAAGCCCTTATGCCGCACAGCGCCAATCAACGTACCATACGCCAGAGAATACCGCAGCCCATACTCCGTACAGACCTGATGGATCACATCCAATATCTCCTGCTCGGTTGCCCAAATCTGCCGCTGGAGCTGATCTGATATTTGCTTCATGCCTATGTGTCCTTTCTCTCCTGTAAGTAGCCGGACGCATCTTTAAAGAAGCTCGCTGCGATCATGAGGATGATAATTCCAATGGGAAATGCCGCGATGATTGATACAGATTGCAGACTGTGCATGGAATTCTCAGAGAATATCAACGCTATAGGCAGAAGAATGAATACCACAGCCCAGAAGGTGCGGACTCTTTTATCCGGCTCTTGCTCCGGCTTCAACCTCTTGTACGAATAGCTCGAAACAACCATTGTCAGCGCATCAAACGTGGTGGAGTAGAAGGCAATCATTGTAACCGCCAGCAGAATCAGGCCGACCTCCGTTAGCGGAAGCGTATCAAAGATCTTCATAATTGCCTCGGAATAGTCCCCGCCCGCTGCGACAAAGCCCGTAATATCAAGGCCATGTTTAAGCTGCTGCGCAAGGCCGTAATTTCCAAGGATAATGAACGAGGTAAACGTCCCTGCAAGCCCCCAGCCGTAGCCGCCGAGAATGGTATTGCGGATCGTGCGTCCCTTGCTGATCACGCCAATAAAGAACGGTGTCGCAACGCACCAGACCATCCAATATGCCCAGTAATAGATCGTCCAATTTTGTGGGAAACTCGTTTCCCGCAACGGATCCATCCATGTTGACAGGCCGATAAAATTCTGGACAAGATTGCCTATGGCAGAAAAACCTGTTTCAAGAATATACCGGGTTTCACCGCCTCCAAACAGAACGTATGCAAGCAGTGCAAAAAAGCAATAACTGCAAATGGCGGCGAGCTTCGCGATTCCTTTCATGCCGAACCAGACCGTAAAGGTGTAGACTGCCGCGATCATCAAAAGGATTGCTATCGTTAACCCGATGCTGTCCTGCAGGCCAAACACATGGCTGATTGCTCTGGAAAGCAGCGGCGTTGCGAGAGAAAACGTCGTCGCTGTGCCCGCAATCAGCGCAAAAATCGCAGTCAGGTCGATCACACGCCCCAAAACTCCATCTACCCGGCTTCCCAGCAGGGGGCGGCAGGCTTCAGAGAATTTCTGCTTATCACGGCCGCGGATATGGATCATAAAGCCGAATGCAACCGCGAGCACGATATAAAAGCCCCACGCGATAGGTCCCCAGTGGAAAAGCGGGTAAGTGGACGCCCATTTCTGCATGCCGCCCATCATTTCCACCTGCGATTCATTGGCATACAGCGCCCACTCGCACAGCGAATAAAACAGAATATCCGCAGCCATGGTGGATGTAAAAATCATAGTGCCCCACTGAAAAGAGCGATATTGCGGCTTCTCACAGTCGCCAAGCTTGATCTTGCCGAATTTGGAAAAGGCTATGTAAAGCGTACAGCCTACGATGCCAACGCCGAGCAGTGCATAGTAGAGGCCAAAGTCATCCCCCAGAAAGCCGCGCACCACGCTAAGGACGAGCTTGGAGCCTTCCGGAAAAATCATAAACAGCGCACATACCGTCAGTACGATTGCCAGCGGCACCAGCATAGATACCCAGTCAAGCTCTTTTTTCAGTGTGTTTTTCTTCATATCTCAATTAACCCTTCCTCTATATGATGAATCCGCCTCGCAAAGCTCTGTGAAGCTGTCAATTTCGCGCAGATCTTCCGCTGAAATGGGGTAAACGCCGAACTGGTACTCATCAGGGTGGCAAAACATTGCAACATCATCCCAGTAAATGCTCCGATTTTCATTTTGCACAAATTCCAGTTCCAAGTGCTTTCTGAGTCGCTGCCCATCTTCTGCTGTCCAGCGTGACACACTGAAGAGCTGCCAGCCGTGATCGCCGCCTGTGTGGCTGCATTTTGTCACGATCCCATTTTTAACCGTCAACAGCCATTCGTTTGTAGCTCTGTCTGTCCAGGCGCAGCTATACCCGGAGCGGGTAAATTCCCGGTGAAGGATCGCCGGGTTGCGGATGATCTGATCGCCGTCCAAAATAATCGCGTTGTTCAGGTATTCACGCGCGACATAGAGGGACGCGATGTTATTGCACTCCGCGTACCATGGATTTTCTATCAGCGTAATGCCGTTGTACTTTTTCGCCCATTCATAGAATTGCTCTTTTAGGTATCCGACCACGACATAAATCTCGTGGATTTCATTCTCATGAAGCGCCGCGATGATCGTATCGATCATGCACACGCCATTTACTGTGACCAACGGTTTGGGAGTCGTCAGGGTCACAGGGCGCAGCCGCTGGCCGATGCCCGCAGCCATAATGATGGCGCGTTCTATGGTATGTTCAAACATAATCTCTGCCAAATGCCTCCCTGTATTCCTTGAAAAAGATTTTGGTATACTCTCTCGCGTAATCATACTGTCGCTGTGCATAAGCGCCGAACTCCACACCGCAATGACGCTTGAACTCGCACCAGTTGCTCCACACAAGGCCACTGACAGCAATATAGCAATATATCTTCAGGCGGGTGGCTTTATCGCAGCCATCAGAGAAATACAGGTCTATCAGTTTCTCAGCTGAGTCTCTATCGTACATTGCATAGATAATAAACATTGCGACGTCCAAGTGCGGGTCCTGCATACCAGCATACTCCCAGTCGGTGAGCTTAATCTTCTCGCTTCCATCCTTTCCAGTCACAAACAGGAAGTTATCCGGAACAGCATCGATATGACAGAGCTGGATGCTCTTTGGCTGTGCGTCAATATAGCCTTTCAAGCTAAGGACAGTCTGCTTCGTTTTATCATAATCCGCGTAAACGGAAGGCGCACCATTCCAAAGGCTCTCATAGAAAGCGAGACGTTCCCAAAGATCGAAGCTATGAGAAACGTGCAGCTTCTGCGCATGGAATCTTTTTAATGCTGATAAACAACGCTCAACTTCTTCCCAGTTACTGCTGTCACAGACGTGGGCATCCGTTAAATAGGCCGCAATTTTAATTCCTGTTTTTGGATCAAAATAATAAACGTCCTCGCTGATTCCCAGAGATGAAATTGCATTATATACCGCGTGCTCTTGTTTGCGGTTAATCAGGCGATCCGTGCCCTCTCTCGGAATGCGGATAATATATCGCTTATCGTCCATGCAGAACGAATAGGAACGGTTGGTCATTCCGCTTTTCATTGCCCGGAGACTCTTAACCTTCTCAGCGCGGCAAAACCCACAGGATTCAATTATTTGAGGAACATCCGAGACCATCATAACCCTAACCTCCAAAAAGACTTGTGATAAACTGCCACAGTGTGATAGATGAGTATCCGCTGCCAAATCCTTTCGATACGCCAAATTCGTACAGAAAATAGATGAAATACAGCACAGCTGCGCAAGCTGTAACATATTGCGCGGAACGCTTGGTGAACAGCTTCTTTATCATCCACGGAAGCGTGATCGCCGTGGCAATCTCAAAATATGCTGCCATTCGCGCAAACAGATTTGCCGCCTGAACCAGGCCGATCATCAAAATAAATGCGCTGATGAGGCTCATGTTAGCAAACAGATTTTCCGCCCTTGTCGAATCTGAAAAAAGTCTCTTGCGAAACACCAGTGCCAGCAGTGCAGGCACCCAGTAAACAGCAACGCGCAGAACGTTGATGGCGTTATTATCAAACACCTCGATCTCTGCCACCAATGCTCCCATAGACTGCGCATATTCCATAAACGCACCAAGGGTTGCATCGTAAGTCGCCATTGCAAAAAGGGCAGCTCCGAAAAATGCAATGGTAACTTTCCCCCACGGCTTTCCAAAAAGCAGCGGCACAATTGCAAACATGAATGCATGGGTATGAAATAGAACCGCAACGAACACCAGCAGGTAAAATCTCACATATTTCTTGTCTATTGCATACGGCAATGCCAAAAGCAGAAAAAACATTGCAAAGCATTGCTTTAGTGCCGCAATATACATGACATATGTACCGATAGAGAAAAAAACAAGCAGTGAAAGCGCAGGGCTGACAGAGTATTTCTTACAAAGCTTAACAACCGCAAAACTGCTGAGGAATGCTGGGAAAAAGAAGTAAATATGATAGTTAGTCGTGATATCACGCATAGCATCACGATACAATTCCGAAAGAGGATTACCCGTCCAGTCCAAAAGACCGTTTCTTGCAAAATAGTCTGCGACAGACTCTGAGTCCATAAAGTGGGCGATATATGTTCCCGTATCGTTATAGCTTGTCCGTAGGAACGAAAAGCATGTCATCCACACGATCGCGGCAATCATAAACACGTCCGCTTTGCGCAGCATGAAGTGGCAACGCCCAGTCTGGGGGCCCTCCAACTGCATGGACGTGGGATAATAAACCTGAGACAGATACATCAGAAAGACGCAGCCCCAATAGAGCAAAATCAGCTGCCGCATGCTCAGTTCCTCACTGCCGCAGGCAGGCCGAGGCCATCCAGCGTCTTTGCCACCACAAGCTGTTTATCAAACTTACGCTCAACGAGCGCGCGTCCGCTCTGCCCCATCTGCACCTGCCGGTCAAAGGATTGCTGCGCGAAATCACGCATGGCTTGGGTCAGGCCCTCTGCATCCTGCGCCGGGCACAGATACCCGCTGACGCCATTCTCCACTGCTTCACGGCAGCCGGGGATATCGCTGGTGATCAGGGCGCGGCCTGTGGCGGCACCCTCCAGCAGCACGTTGGACATGCCCTCATGATAGGACGGCAGCACCACACAGTCCGCCGCCTCATAAAACGGATGCACATCCGTCTGGAACCCATGAAAACGCACGATACCATCGGCAACCAGCTGATCCACCTGCTCTTTGTAGGCGTCCTCATAAAAGCCCACCACATCGAAGGCGACTTCCCCACCAAATTCCGCTTTCAGCGTTCTGGCCGCAGAGAAAAACTCGTCCACGCCCTTTTCCTTCATAATGCGCCCCACAAACAGGAAACTGCACACGCCGTCATCCCCCATGGGAACGCAGGGATACTCGTCCAGATTGATGCCCGCACCGGGAAGCACACTTACCTGCCGGTGGGAGATGATCTTTTTGTTCAGGAAAAACTGGGCGTTCTCCTCATTCTCGAAGAACACCGTTTTTGCCTTGCGCAGGGCGCTGCGATACATCACCGACACCACAGACGACAGCACCGGCTTTTCAAACGCCGTGCCCAGTCCCTGCACGTTGGCGACGTATGGGATACCCTTGGCCTTGCAGGCTGTGCCCATATAGATATTGGGCTTGATGGAATAGGTGACCACCATGTCCGGCTGAAGCTCGTCCAGCATCTGCCGGTACGTCTTCAGCAGCTTCATATCCTTGAAGGGGTTGATGCTGCGGCGGTCAATATCCGTCTCGATGCAGCGCAGCCCCATGGCCTGCAGATCGTCCTCATGCCCCACAAAGGGCGTGCTGAGAATGACCTCGTGCTCCTGCATCAACGCCTCCACCAGCTCCTTGCGGAAGCGGTAGAACATATAGGAATGGTTGGTTGCGATCAGAATCTTCATTGCTTGTTCTCCATCCTGTGCAGCTCGCCGGTGCCGCCCTCTACCACACCGTCTCCGCGCAATGCGGAAATGGCCGTTCCGAAGAAGCAGCGGCAATCAAAGCCGAAGCTCATACGCTGCATATACTCGCCGTCCAGACGCGCCTTGTCAGAAATCTCCAGCTCATCCCGGCCGCAGATCTGCGCCCAGCCGGACAGGCCCGGCTTTACATCGTTGGCACCGTACTTGTCGCGCTCAGCCAGCAGGTCCTCCTGATTCCAGAGGGCCGGGCGCGGGCCGATGACGCTCATATCACCCCGCAGGATGTTCCAGAGCTGCGGAATCTCATCCAGTGATGTCTTGCGCAGAAATTTTCCAACCCGCGTGATGTACTGCTCCGGATTCTCCAGAAGATGCGTGGGCATATCGTGTGGCGTGGACATCTTCATGCTGCGGAATTTATAGAGCTGAAAATATTTTTTGTGGATGCCCACGCGCTTCTGTGAGAAAAACACCGGGCCGGGATCGTCGATCTCGATGGCAATCATGATGAGCAGGTACAGCCACGAGGCCAGGATCAGACCGACCAGTGACAAAATCACGTCAATGATGCGCTTCACATATCGTCTGTACATGTAATTCGGTTCCTATCAGTCTTGCAGGGTATCATTCCCCCGGCAAGGACAATTTAAAATCTCCCGCAAATAGTCATATTCCGCAATCTGCTATGCGAGATATGACTATTTGGCTATTTAATTATACAGCAAACAATGCAGTTACGCAATGGCATTCAGTAAAAATCTGTATGCCAATTTCCGTGTGAAAATCCAGGAAATCATCGTGGAAATGGCGGCCTGAGAGGCTTCAAAATCACAAAAAAGCGTCATTGCAAAGATGTCGTTAAGTTCGCGTGCGATTCCCCGGATCTACGGCGATTTTGCAAAAATCAGGCAGGGTTTGGGAGCATCCCAAAAGTCGAAATGTGCAGTCTGCCCGCAGGGCTGAAACGCGCATTTTGACCGTGTGTCCGGACACCGGATGTGCTTGCTATAGGTGTGGAACATGGCGGAAACACCGGCCGCGCAAAAAAGCATCCCCAGCGCATAGTAGATCACGCGCAGCCAGACGCTGCCCGCCGGAAGCATGGCGCCAAGCAGCATGAAGGCGTCCAGCACAAAGCCGTAGACGACCGCCGTGACAAAGGAGAAGAGATATGACACGCGGAAGCGCAGCAGCAGGCACATGGCGAGCAGCAGCACAGCCTGCAAGCAGTATTCCGCCATGCCGAAGGCGACGAAGCTCCACACGGGAGACAGCCAACGGTAAAGAAGGTATGCAGGCGCGACCACCATGGAAACGCCGAAGTCGGCCTTTTCCATCAGGACAACGCCCAGCGCGACAAATACGATGCCGAATACATAGGCAAGCTCCGTGCTGAATGTTCTCTTCATTTTTGATCCTCCAGACAAAAAATGAGCCTTCTCCGTTTGGTATAGAAACGGAAAAAGCTCATTTGTGTTGTACCACGCCTGTCAAGCGGCGCAGAACTTTGGCAGCGCTATGCCTCATCCTCCGCCAGCATCCGGTATCCGACGCCAAGCTCATTGATGATGTAGCGCTTTTCACCGGGCGTCACGCCCATTTTCTTGCGGATGTTCTTCATGTTGACTTGCAGCTTCTTGACGCTGCCATAGTCTGAATACCCCCAGACCGCCCGAATGATGGCGGCATACGTCAGCACCTTCCCCGCATGGACGGAGAGAAACGCCATGATGTTGTACTCCGTCTGAGTCAGGTCGATCTCTTCTTTGCCAACAAAGACCTGCCGCGTATCATAGTCGATCAGCAGATCCTGAAGTTGGAATTTTCCGCCGGGGGAACTTTCCTTCTCTTCGCTGTGCCGATGACTGCGGAGAACGGCGCGGATACGGGCCAGCAATTCCTCCGTACCAAAGGGCTTGGTGATATAATCATTCGCCCCCAGATCCAGGGCTTCCACCTTATCCCGCTCGTTGGAACGGGCGGAGAGCACAATGATGGGCACGGTGTCCGATTCCCGGACTTTCTGAATCAAGTCCAAACCATCCCGATCCGGCAGGCCGAGATCCAGAACGATGAGATCCGGACGATGGGAGGCGTACATCATTATGCCGAGCGCACAGGTCTCCGCGCAGAGCACCTGATAGTCGCTGGTTTCCAGATTGGCTTTGATAAAGCTTCGGATATTGGCCTCGTCCTCTACGATCAGGATCTTGTACTTGTTATTGCCCATCGTCCTCACCCCCTCTTTCCAGCGCAAAGCGGAATGCCGCACCGCCGCTCTTCCTGTTTTCCGCGGTAATATCACTGCCGTGCGCTTTGACGATGGCAGCGCACACAGATAGTCCGATCCCCATATTGCGGCGGGTCCCGTCCACCGGCGCGGCGGACTTTTCATAGCTTCCGCTGAAAATCTTTTGAAGCGCATCCTCCGGGAGGCCGCAGCCGTTGTCAGAAACCTCAAATACCGCCTTGTCTCCCACGAGAGAAACGGAAAGCGTCAGCTCCGTCATACCTTTTGCGTGGAACACGGCGTTTTCCAGAAGATTCAGCAGCACCTGCTCAATAAGGAGCGAGTCCATGGGAATGTCCACAAACTCGTCCGGTATCTGCGTGATGACCTTCTGATTCGGATGCTTTTTGGAAAACTTCATGAGAACCGAGTCGATCAGTTCATCCAGAACAGTCGGCGTTTTCACGACCTCCACCTTCGCGCCGTCGATCCTTGTGACAGACAGGAGATTCTCAACCATGCGGATGAGCCATTCGCTGTCCTCCTGGATTTCTCCCAACAGCTTGAGCTGTTGCTCCTTTGGCAGCGCGTCATACTTGGAGAGCAGCGTGGAGGATGACCCGTATATGGAGGTGAGGGGCGTGCGCAGGTCATGGGAGATCGCCCGCAGCAGATTGCCGCGCATTCTTTCCTTTTCGTTTTCTGAGCGCAGCTTTTCCTGATCGCGGATGCGAATATTCAGCGTACTGGTGGAAACGGCGACGACCAGCATGATGACAGCGGATAGGATACTTTCTTCTACGAAAAAGCCAAAGACATAATAGGGATAGGTGAAGGCAAAATCCACCGCAAACACACTGACGATCGCCGAAGTGATGCCATAGCAATACCCATGCGTTTTCAGCGAGATCAAAAATACGCCGAACACAAAGATCATGGGCACCAGCGTCTGCGTGGTAAAGAGCTTCTGAATCAGCAAATTGACGGTAAAGGCGCTGAAAAAGACGATGAGCGAAAATAAAATATCCTTTTGTCGTTGGCGGCTTTTCATGGCAATCTCTCCAAAGGTGCTTTTTAACATCTTTATTATACTCCATGAGAAGAAACGCTTCAAGATTTCTCACAGGGGGATATTGCGCCGCACTTGTTTCTTTACCGAATCTACACCGGAGAAATGCTATGATGGAAGCACACAGCAAAAAGGAGGAAGAATTTCGTGGAAAACGACAGTAGCGACGATAACGGTAACAGCTCCTATATGTTCTGTTCGTATGTGGCATATCTACGCCCTTTGCTGCGGTATCGGGTATAGGCGTGCCTTTTTGCTTGGTACGACAATACGAACAGAACATAAAGGAGTTTGAAATGAATTATTTTGGAAGCATTTTCGCAATGGTGGTCTGCATTGCCATGTCCGCCTATTTCAGTGCCACAGAAACGGCGTTCTCGTCCCTGAATAAAACCCGCCTCAAGGTGTTGGCGGACAACGGAAACAAGCGGGCAGCGCTGGCGCTCAAGCTGTCCGAAGATTATGACAAGCTGATCTCCACCATCCTGATCGGCAACAATATCGTCAATATCATGGTGGCGTCCATCGGCACACTTCTGTTCGTCGGACTTTACGGCGACATCGGCGCGACCGTTTCCACCATTGTGGTCACGGTCGTTGTCCTGATCTTTGGCGAGGTCACCCCCAAAAGCGTTGCAAAGGACACGCCGGAGCGCTTTGCCATGTTCAGTGCGCCCTTTATCCGGCTCTGGATCTGGGTGCTGACCCCGCTGAATTTTCTCTTTTCCCAGTGGAAAAAGCTGGTTTCTCGCTTCTTCAAGACAAATGACGACGCAAAAATGTCCCACGAGGAACTACTCCTTTTCATGGAGGACGTGGAGCAGGACGGCGGCATTGACGAAAATGAGGGTGAGCTGCTGCGCAACGCCCTTGAGTTCCGCGACCTGACGGCGGCGGAAATTCTGACGCATCGCATCGAATTGGAGGCCGTGGACATCGACGAGAGCCACGAGGAAATTGCCAGAGCCTTTACACAGTCCCGCTTCTCCCGTCTGCTGGTCTACCGGGATACCATCGATCAGATCGTCGGTGTTCTTCATCAGAAGGACTTCTATATCAACGGCAAGATGACGGATCAGCCCATTACGGCAATCATGACGGAACCGTTGTTCGTCTATCAGCACACGAAGATCCGCGACATTCTAAAAATGCTCCAGCATCAGAAGTCCCATGTCGCCGTCGTTGTAGACGATTTTGGCGGCACGCTCGGTATTGTTACGATGGAAGATATTCTGGAAGAACTGGTTGGCGAAATTTGGGACGAACACGACGAAGTGGAAGAAGATTTTGAAAAGCTGGACGAGAATACCTACCGCGTGGACTGCTCCGTCAGTTTGGAAGATTTTATGGAATTCTTTGATGTCAAGCTGGAATCGGACAGTGTTTCTGTCGGCGGCTGGGTCATGGAGCAACTCAATAGAGTCCCCATCAAGGGAGACTCCTTCACCGCACAGAATTTGGAGATCACGGTCTCCGGGCTGAGCGCGTATCGGGTATCCTCTGTCACAGTCAGACAATGCGGCGTGTGTTTGGTCTGCGCACAATAAATCTATCGCGCAATTCACAAGGAGTGAGGATGATGTCAGAAGAAATGGTTTGCAGAAAGCATCGTCTTTCGTCTTTTCAAATTATCATATTGGGCTTTGCAGGGGTGATCCTGCTGGGCGCGCTGCTGCTGATGTTGCCAATTTCTGCGACAGCTCGGTGTGTAACGCCGTTTCATGAGGCACTGTTCACCGCGACCTCCGCTGTTTGCGTAACGGGTCTTGTGGTGCAGGATACCGGCAGCTATTGGTCGGTCTTTGGGCAGGCTGTGATCCTGACGCTGATTCAGATAGGCGGGCTTGGTGTTGTCACCGTGGCGGCATCGTTTGCGCTGCTGTCCGGGCGAAGGATCTCTCTGATGCAGCGCAGCACCATGCAGGACGCCATCTCAGCGCCGAAAGTGGGGGGAATCGTCCGGCTGACACGGTTCATCCTGCGGGGAACATTTCTGATCGAACTGATCGGCGCGCTTGCCATGCTGCCGGTGTTTTGCCGGGACTACGGATGGCGCGGGATCTGGATGGCGGTATTTCACTCCATCTCTGCCTTTTGCAACGCGGGGTTTGACATTCTGGGAACGAACCATAACCTGTATCCCTCTCTCACCGGTTATGTCCAAAATCCGGTGATCAATATCACGATCATGCTCCTGATCATAACCGGCGGCATCGGATTCCTGACATGGGATGACATTTGCGAAAACAAGCTGCACTTCCACCGTTATCGAATGCAGAGCAAGGTGATTCTTGTCACGACACTCACGCTGATCGTCCTTCCGGCGCTGTTTTTCTTCTTTGCGGATTTTGATGCCCTTCCCCTCGGAGAGCGGATTCAGGCAGCCCTGTTCCAATCGGTCACGCCGAGAACGGCGGGCTTCAACACAGTCAATCTACCCGCCATGTCCGGCGCATCGCTGGGCGTGATGATCCTTCTGATGCTCATCGGCGGTTCTCCCGGCTCCACGGCAGGCGGCGTGAAAACCACCACGCTGGCTGTTCTGCTTGCCAATGCTGCCGCGAGCTTCCGGCAGCGGGACAGCGCCCAATTCTTTGGGCGCAGAGTCGATTGCAGTGCCGTCAAAACCGCCGCGACCATTCTGACGATGTACCTTGCGCTGTTCTTTGGGGGAGCCGTCTTTATCAGCGTATATGAGAATCTTCCGCTGTCCCACTGCCTATATGAAACCGCGTCGGCGGTGGGCACGGTGGGACTGACATTGGGTATTACGCCGCAGCTGCATATTCCCTCGCAAATGGTATTGATCGCGCTGATGTATCTGGGGAGAGTCGGCGGGCTTACGCTCATTTACGCGGCGGTGTCCAGCAAAAAAAGCGGCAATGCAAAGCTGCCGCAGGAAAGCATCACGATTGGATAAGCAAAGGAGTTGTCTATCCCATGAAAAATGTTTTATTGATTGGAGCAGGCCGCTTTGGGCGGCATATCGCCATGCAGCTCTCTCCACTGGGGCATCAGGTCATGGCAGTCGATACCAATGAGGAACGGATCAACGATGTGCTTCCGTTTGTCACCAACGCACAGATCGGCGACAGCACCAATGCGGAGTTCCTGCGTTCGCTCGGTATCGGAAATTTTGATGTTTGTTTTGTGACCATCAGCGGCAACTTCCAGAACTCGCTGGAAACCACCTCGCTGCTGAAAGAGCTGGGCGCAAAATGCGTGGTATCCCGCGCCGAACGCGACGTGCAGGCGAAGTTTCTGCTCCGCAACGGCGCAGATAACGTGGTCTACCCTGAAAAGCAGGTGGCAAAATGGGCGGCGATCCGATTCACTGCCGACCATATTTTTGACTATATAGAGATCGACGAGCAGCACGCCATCTTTGAAGTGCAGGTGCCAGAGGCGTGGGTCGGGAAAAGCGTTGGAGAACTGGATGTTCGCCGAAAGTTCGGCATCAATATCCTCGGCATCAAGCGTGCAGGAAAAACGGATGTTTCCGTTACGCCGGACACTGTATTGTCCGATGACATAACGATTCTGGCAATGGGTGAGTATAAAGCGCTGCAAAAGTGCTTTCGGATTTGAAAGGGTCTCCCATACTGACAGAAAGGAAATACATGGAGAAAAAACCACAAAACCAAGCCGGTAACAGAAACGAAAATCCCGCGCCGCAGGATCGCAAATGGCCGGACAAGGCGATTATTCGTTACATTATCCGCGCATTGGTGCTGCTGATTGTATTTGCGTGGGCACTGGTAAACCTTGACGCTGTTTTGCGTTTTCTCGGCACGGTGCTTGCGCTGTTCACGCCATTTCTGATCGGTGGCGCGATTGCGTTTTTGATCAACGTAGTCCTTCGACCGTTGGAATGCTGCTGGAACAAGGTGTGCCGAAGGGCTCCTGAAAAGCTGACCCGCCCTGTGTGCCTGAGCGCAAGCACCGTGCTCGTTCTTGGGATTCTGTTTGCCGTGGTGTTTATGATGATCCCCAGCCTGCGGGAGTCCGGCGACGAGTTTATTCAAAACATTCCGGCCTATGTGGAGGAAATCGGGCGGTGGTGGACAGGCGTTGTCCGGTTTGCTGCAAAATATAACATTGTCCTGCCCGAATACGCCATAGACTCCGACCTGTTGATCGAGAAGGTCACCGCCTTGATCAGCGATGAGGGAAGCGGCATCCTCACTGTGACGTGGGGCGCGGCAACCTCTGTCCTGTCGGCTTTGGTGGATGTTCTCTTGGGACTTGTCTTTGCGCTGTATCTGCTTGCAAAGAAGGAAGTCGTCGCGGCACATTTGAAAAAACTCATTGTAACAGTCCTTCCGCAAAAGAAGGCACAGCGGCTTCTGAGTATTGCCTCTCTGACCAACCAGACCTTCACAAATTTTGTCAGCGGACAGCTTACCGAAGCGGTCATCATCGGCGTTCTGTGCTTCTTTGGAATGCTGATCCTTGGGATCCCGTATGCCGGTGCGGTCTCCGCGTTTGTGGCCGTTACTGCACTGGTACCGATTTTCGGTGCATGGATCGGCGGCGGTCTTGGCGCGTTTTTGATCCTGCTGGCAGAACCCGGCAAGGCTCTGTGGTTCATTCTCTTTCTGCTCATTTTGCAGCAGGTGGAGGGCAATCTGATTTATCCCAAGGTGGTCGGCAAGTCCGTTGGGCTTCCCGGACTGCTTGTGCTGATGGCTGTTACAATCGGCGGCGAAGCATTCGGCGTCTTAGGGATGCTGTTCAGCGTACCCGTCTGTGCTGTGTTGTACAGTCTTTATCTGGAGTTCATGAAGAAAGCAAGCACCAACCACTGAATGATTCATGATCGGCTGCCTCCTGAATAAAAGGCTGCGAGCCAAATGCAAAGGGCTTGGGATTATCCCAAAATCGCTGCGTGTCCGGACAGCGGCTGTGCTTGCTATTCTATCAAATCCCAATATCCGCAGATCGTGATGTCCCCGCTTTTTCGAAAGCGGGGACATTTTTCTTCTCTGATACTTAAAAAACGGCAGAGAAAGCCCGCCCTCATCACGCTGAACTACCCAGCGGACGCAAAGCTCATCGCAAAGGAGGGCGAAGATGCACAAGCTTGACCCCATCGAACGCCTGCCGCACCCATCCTCAACCCAAAAAGACTTCGCCGCTGCGAAGTCTGCGGCACGGGCATTCTCGCCCGCTCCGGGAGGGCAAAATATTGCCCGACCTGCGCCAAGGAGGTTCACCGCCAGCAGAAGGCGAAATCCGCCCGGAAACGGCGGTCGGGTGTAGACAGTTTGGGGGCGAAAAGCCCTTGAATTGCAAGCCTTCCCGCACCGCCAAAGCCGCACGGCAATACGATTTCCCTCGCAGCCGCGAAATCGAATTCTATTTGTCTACATAGCCGCCAAGAAAGGAGAATTTTCTATGGACAACATTCTCACCGTCCCCATCCACCTCAAAATGACACTGACCGCCAGAGAAACGGCAGAATACAGCAACATCGGCATCAACAAGATCGACAGTATGCTGAGAGCGCCCAACTGCCCCTTCGTTTTGTTCGTCGGGACGAAAAAGCTGGTGAAGCGCCGGGAGTTTGAAGAGTACATCAGTCAAAAGCTGGTGATCTGACAGCAAAAGATAATTTGTAAAAACAGCTTGAGAGAAAAGAACCTATCTGCTATAATTATGTTGTTGCAGTAGGCTCTTTTCTCTCTGCGGGAAAGGAGTATACAATGGGCAAAAACTTAAAAGGCAAAGAATGCGGTAAGGGTATCTACCAAAGAAAGGACGGATTATATCACGCACGTTTTGTAGACAAAGCAGGAAAACGACATGAGAAATATTTCCAGACGATTCCCGAGGCGCGTAACTGGATCGAGCAGGCGAAATATGCCGACAAGCACGAAGATATGTTTTGTCCCTCAGACACGACGGTTGACGCATGGTTTTCATTTTGGATCGAGAACATTGTGGGCGATTTAGCACCGAATACCCTGCGAAATTATCGGGAGCGATATAAGCAGAATATCCAGCCCATCATCAGCAAAATGCTCCTTTCCGATGTGAAGCCCATGCACTGCAAAAAAGTGCTGCTTTCCATGGATGCGGATTATGCAGGGTCTACCATCCGGCAGACCTATATCACGATGGGTACGATGTTTAAGGCTGCGAAGATGAATGATCTGATTGCCAAGCACCCAATGGACGGTGTGCGGTTTATAAAGCCGGTTCGTACGACAGACGATATTAAGTTCCTCACCCGTGATGAGCAGCGTGTGTTTCTTGAAACAGCGAAACGTTCCCACAACTACAATCAGTACGCGCTGATCCTTGAAACCGGCTTGCGTACCGGCGAGATGATCGGACTGACGTGGGATGCGATAGATTTTCAGAATCGGACGCTGACGGTCAATAAAACCTTGGAGTATCGTCACAAGCAGCATTTTTGGCGTGCAGGACCTCCGAAAACACAGCAAAGCTATCGCACCATCCCGCTGACGGATCGGGCCTATGAAATCCTCAAAGGTATTTGGAACAGCCGCCCGGAGCAAAAGGAGTCACCGACGCTGGACAAAACGCTTGAGTACATAGACAGACGTACAGGCGTTTCTTCTCGGCTGGTCATGCGCGATCTTGTCTTTATCAACTGGCGCACCGGGGAACCGGCGAAGAACAGTTCCTATGATACCCACTTATATAAGCTCTGCGATGAAGCAGGGATCAAACACTTTTGTATGCACGCCCTGCGACATACCTATGCTACAAGAGCAATCGAAAGCGGTATGCAGCCGAAGGTGCTGCAAAAACTGCTGGGTCATGCCAGCATCAAAACAACAATGGATCGGTATGTTCATGTGACTGCCGAATCGCTGGATTATGCCATCAAGCAATTTCAGCAAAATGGTGTAGTCTGATGAAATCCAATAAAGCCAAATGCGAAAATGGTGTAAAAATGGTGTAACAGCCAAGACACCAAACGCTGAAACCCCTTGAAAATCAAGGAAAATCGAAGGAGAATGAGTACAAATGAAATTAGGTATCGATATAAATTAACCTTTTTGTGCATCTTTATGTATCTCTATAAATCTCCACAAATCGTTGTAATATAAGGGCTTCCACATTTTTCAGAAGAATGTAAATCGATGTAAAACGCCATATCTCAATGTCAAAATGGTGCGGATATGGTGCGAAGAAAAACGAGAAAACCCAACGCGGCAGCAAAATAAGGATGTGCATGATTGGAAAGGTTCCTTTCTTAATTGTGCGCATCTTTTTTGGCAAACATAATCTCTTCGCTTTTCGGAATTAAGTTGTTTACAAAAAGCGAGGTAATAAATATGCGCGAATATACACTTGAGATCAAACAGATCGTAGATTATCCACGATGCCGGATCTACCGGCAGTTCGTACAAGCCTTGATAGCAGACCGGAGCATTCGCGTGAGCGGAGGCTCCGGCCTTTTTTATTTTGTCGTGCTATGCGCCTATGCCAACTTCCGTACCTCATACAAGCGCATTGATGGTATCAGCTATACCATCTACCCCGGCGAATGGATTATGTCTGTAGAGGAATTGTCCCGGTATTTCCGCACTCGCTTCCGCCGCCAGACCTTGGCCGCTTTGGAGGGACTGCAAAAGAAAGGGTTTATCAGTTTTCTTGTTCTCGGACATGGTAAGCTGGTCAAATTCAAGATTCGCGAGTGGCGGCGTCACAACACGATTCTCGACTACAATGCGCCCTGTCAGAAGGATACCGGCTTTTTCTTCTTCCCTGTCTCTACGGCCACAGAACTGGTCAGCGCCGGTCACTGCTCGGAGATGGACGCCGTATTGGATCTATGGCTGAACACGGTCTATAACGATCCGCAGGTCCTCGGTTCAGACGTCGGGCCGGTGGTCTATCTCCGCAACGGTACAGGCTGCCCGCTGGTCAGCTACGCAGAACTGGCATCCCGCTGGGGCGTCTCTAAGGCAACTGCCGGCCGATACCTCAAGCGCATGGCTGAACGGGGCTATCTGCAACTGGCAGCATTCCCCGGCACACATGGCACCACGATCTATCTACAGAACTATCTCTCCACCATGTTCCAAATTTCTGACATCGTGGTGGATAAGGAAGAGATTGCCATGAGCTTGGGCATCAAGCTGGAGCTTCAGGAAGAAACCGCCCTGACCACTGCGGCATCCAGCGGTTCAAATGAGACCGGTAGCGTTTCAGAAATGAACCGCCATCGAATCGAGCGTAAGATGCGGGAAATCCTTGTGGCACAAGGACTGCCGTGCGCTTCATGCCCCAAATCCAAATATATGTTATTACCATTATCCGACGACTGCGAGATTACGATAGAAGGGGTGCCTCCGCTGCGCCGGTGGCTTCAACTGGTGGTCACCTGCGGTGACGCACAGGAAGTCTATCACTTTGAACTCAGATTGCACCCGACAGGGATGCGCGGCGATAAGGAGGTCGAACGATGAAAAAGACTGCACAAGAACCCAAAGTGACCGATAATCCCCTGTACCATGACACATGGATGCTGCTGCGCAAGTACCGGGACGTCGTGTGGAGCCTGGAGTTGTCCGTGCAGCAGGTGCGCCGACAGTTCCAAATCGAATACGGCAGCACCATTGAGGAATTTTTGGAATCTCTTTATGTGGCTGGCATTACCTTTGAAGGCTCCGCGATTGAGGATCATGCCCGCTGCATCGAGCGCAGCTACAAGATGCTGAAGCTTCTGGACACCTCTGTAGAACTGTTGCGAACAAAGCACAAGTATGGTGAAAGCTATTACTGGCTCCTGTACTACACCTACCTGTCACCGCAGCAGTTGGCGAACACGCAGGAGATCATCGAAAAGCTGGAGCCGCACATCCGGGACATTAGTTACCGCACCTACTTCCGCAAGCGTCAGATGGCTATTGATGCCCTGAGTTCGGTGCTGTGGGGGTACTCGTCAAAGGAGAGTCTGGCACTGTTGGAGAAGTTTGTGCCGGAAGGGTGACTACTGTATTAGAGAAGCAAACAAAATGATTTACCTTTGTCAAAGTGAATTTTGGTTAACCGAATTTATGAGCGCCTAGATGTCGAACACAAGTTTGGTGTCAGGCGCACTTGACCCATAACGCAAAAATCGGCAATCATAATGAAAATAACCAAAAAATGTTGACAAAATTAACTAATTCTGCTAAAATAATAAGACGGTTTAGCGCCTTCGGTAAAGATGCGTTATACAATGTGCAGCAGAGCTGCCGTTAGCGCTTTAACGTATGCAGCAAAAGGATGTGACACAATAGTGAATGGTATCGCAGAAAAAGGACAAGCCTACACAAGCGAAGACACTACCAAATATATGTTTGAAAGTGGGGTTGATGCAACTCTTTACCTTGTTGTCTATTTTGTACTTCCTCTGTACTCTGTAGTAACGGGGATGTCTCGAGCGGATTGCAATTTATTTTTTACAGCGCTTTCAACCTGTTTCTGCTTGGTTTACGATTGTTATTCCCGCTATAAGAGCAAAAATCATCCCCGGAATAAGAAGCTGTATCTAATTGCAGGTCTCTATTTCCTCTTAGGAGCATATACGTTTTACATGATTCAAATGTACTTAGAGACAAAGGACACTTCTAGCATATATTTGTATCTACCTTATGTTCTTCTTGCGGTTGCTCCAATTTGCGGTGCTGTAGATTTTTTCAAGATGATTCGCGAAGATTGTATGCGGACAGAAGCTAATCAAGGGAGGGATAATAAATGATTTTCGAGTCGAAGATTATACTTTGGAGTACCTTGTCAATAGTGGCTGTTGCTTACGTGGCGTTAATTGTCAAATTTTTAATAGAGAGGCACGCAGATAAGCAGTGGATGGAATCTCTTAACAAAGATACCCTTCTTAGAGATGAGGCTGAATTAAAGAAGTGTATGAAAGAAGCAGGTATATACTCCAGAGATTTGCCTGTCGAAGAGTTAATTCAAGGGCAATCGTACAAAATTAGAGAGACTCCATTTTTATTCTTTAGGGAAGCCTATACATCAGTCAAACCATGTAAAGAAGTTGTCGTGCGAAAAAGGCTCTCTGCAGAACGTAGACATTTTGCTCTTTTTCATGAGTTAATGCACATAATATATAGACCCGAAGAATTATTATTAGAGCAACGAAACAGAGGGATACATCACATTTTTATCCGAAGAGATGACGAAGAGCAAAAGAGGGATTATATGGCAGCTAGTCTAATCTTACCAGGAGACAAAATTTGGAAAAGATTGGAAGATTGCAATTACTTTGAATTGCCAAAAAATGATCAGAAACGAGTCATTTATTCAATTGCCTCAGATTATTCTGTTGAACCATCTGCTGTAATTAGGAGAATTTGCGAACTTCGGGTTATTCATAATTGATTTGGGATACTTGTTGTAATTTGTGGCAAGTTCCGCGCGATTTATTGCATGTTTCTTCTGGCTTACAATGCAGTGTTGCCCAAAGTAATCATGGTTTTATAATGACACACTTCTGCCACAACATTGGCACGGTTTTGCGATTTCGGCGTAAAACCAAGTGTGCTATACTGTGTATGCTCAAAACTATGCCAAGGCGATACGAGTAACACCATCCTACGGGGTGGTGTTATTTTGTTTCCGGTAATTTGGGCAGCCCAAGAGGGGCGGCTTTCAGGGAGCTGCCCCTCCACATCTTTTCTATCACAGGAGGTATCACGAGTGAAAAAACATGACCTGACCAAGACACATCTCCACAGGGTGAGTCCCGGCATGGCACTATATGCGGCCTTCGCGGGCGTGACCATGGCCGCAATGCTTTGCCAGCCGGCCTTTGCCGCCACCGTCTGGGAGAAGGCCAATGAGATCATGAAGGATGTCTATAACCAGATTCTTCTTATCTCCACCATTGCCGCCATTGTCACCGCGTCGGTGGCACTGCTGATGATGAACTTCTCCCGCAACGGCCGCACTGTGGACGAGAGCCGCGCATGGCTCAAGCGTATCATCATCACATGGGCAATCCTTAACGGTTTGGGCTTCATCATGTCCTATGTGACGCCCTTCTTCGCAGATGGCAGATGGAACGGATAACGCCAAACTGCCCGGCTGAGAAAGGAGAAGTGCTATGGGCATATTAGATGGCATTGTAGAATGGATTGCGGAACAGGTCATGTACGGTCTTGACCTTATCAACACCTCTGTGCTGGGGGCTCTGGGCTGCGACATGACCACCTTCCTGCGCTACTTCCCTGCCGCGGAGACGATGTACAACATCTTCGTGGCACTGGCTATCGGCATGATCCTGCTGAACCTGATCTGGCAGCTATTCAAGAACTACGGCCTTATAGCAGGCGTAGAGGCAGAAGACCCGGTAAAACTGACGATCCGCTCCGTGCTGTTTATCCTGCTGGCCTATTTCGCAGATGAAATCGTGGAGCTGATACTGAAAATCGGCGGGACACCCTACGCGTGGATCATGTCGTCTGAGCTGCCCACACTGAACTTTGCCGACTTCAATTCGGTCATACTTACCATCCTTGGGGTCTGTGCCAACGGCGCGGTGGCTCTAATCGCCCTGATCCTCGTGCTCATATTGGCGTGGAACTATATCAAGCTGCTATTTGAGGCGGCGGAGCGTTATGTGCTCCTGGGCGTTCTGGTATTCACGGCACCGGTGGCTTTTGCTACGGGCGCGGCGCAGAGCACCTCCAACATCTTCAAGGCGTGGTGCCGGATGTTCGGCGGCCAGATATTTCTGCTGCTGATGAACGCATGGTGCCTTCGCCTGTTCATCACCATGGTGGGAACCTTCCTGGCAAACCCCTTATCCCTATAGGAGACGATCATGAATCAAAAAACGAAATACATCACAGGGATCGTGTTGTCCGTACTGGTTATATGTGCGCTCACAATCCCGGCCTTTGCTCTGACGGAATCAGATGTGCTGTCTCAGGCCTCAGCCTCCGGTAAAGAAGGCGTGGCCGGAAACCTGTTCATCTGGTTTCTGTGCGCAGTGGCATTTTTGAAGATCTCACAGAAAATCGACAGCTTCATGCAGGGCCTTGGCATCAATGTGGGCCATACAGGTGGCTCTATGCTGGCAGAAGCGATGCTGGCCGCGCGGAGCATCGCTGTCGCCCGTGGCGTCGCCGGACGAGGTCGAGGCGGTAATGCAGGGCGAGCCGGAAGCACCGGTGGCAGTGGCGGTGACAGCAATACCTTCCTGCAAGGCGGTCTGGCCGGTGTTGCCAATCGCAGCTTCTATAACGGCGCATACCGAAACGCCACCGGCACAGGCAGCGGCGGCGTTGGCGGCATGGCGTTCCGTGCCTCTATGACCAAGGGCGGCGATATTGCCAATAACGTTATCAGCCGGATTGCCACCGGCAGCGCGGGATCAAGGGATGTCATGTCCGGCAATATGGCAGCGGACGCTCTCATGTCCTATATGGGCTATACGGCTCTTGGTGAAGGCGCGGCGGATATTCCGACCTTCTCCAATGTGGAGATCGGCGGTGGGCATATCACCGGCACGGAGACCTCTGAGGAAGAACCTGACGGTCGTGCCTTTGCCATGTACAGCACTGAACAGTATATGGAGCCAAAACGGGAATACACCACCGTCACCACCGTGGATGGCGCAAAGTGGTATAGGCAGTACGCACAGGACATAGTGGAGAAAAAGCCTTATCAGAATCCGGATGGCGGCATTTCCTATCGTGAGAGCCTGATCCGGCGTCTGCCTGACCCGCCTCGCAGAAAGGACAAGACCTGATATGACCCAGCAAGAACGCAGCGGTCTGAACGAAGACGCTGAGATCAGCGCACACGCTGCCGGTGCTGTACGCGGCGCCATCAAAACCGGAAAAGCGGTAAGCGGCGCGGCAAAAGGTGCTGCTGCCGCAGGCCCTTACGGTGCGGCGGCAGCGGCACTCTGGACACATCGCAAGGCGGTTGCTGCCATCATTGCCGGGTTGCTGGTGCTTCCCGTCCTGTTCATCATGCTGCTGCCCTCCCTGATCTTCGGCGGGTTGACCAAGGCAGGGGTTGAAGGAAGTCCAGACACACCGATTCTTAACGACAACGCCGCCATTGTGGAGAACATCAACCAGATCTCGCAGGCGATCAGCGACTTGCTGGAGGAAGGGCAGGAGGATGTTCGCGCCCGGATTGACATGGATTTTACCGCTTCCGGTGCCGACCAGAAGGAGATCATCAATCCATACGAAAGCTCCCCGGCCTACAATGCCAACCGCTTCATTGCCATGTACTGTGCCGCCAAAAATCAGGACTACGCATCTATCTCCCTCAAGGATATGGAGGACGTAATCCGTAAGGCCAAGGATGCCCTCTATACCTTCACGAGCACGGAGGAGTCTCGCACGACTACGGTAACGGAAACGAATACAGATCCCAAAACCGGTAAGGTCACGGTGACGGAAACGGAAGTAACAGAGATATGGAAGATATATACCATCGTCTACAACGGAGAGGCCTATTTTGAGGATAAGATATTCGCTCTGTCGGATGAACAAAAGGGACTGGCGGAAAACTACGCCCAGAACCTGAGCGTATTCCTGGGCGATGGTATGATGCAGGGCTTGCTGCCTGCCGAGTCCACCGGCCTTGTATCTCTGGGCGACATTCGTTTCTCGGATGGCGCGACGCAGGTGGTCTACTATAATCAGTTGGACAAGCGGTACGCGAGCAAGCCCTACGGCACCGACGACATCGGCACCTACGGCTGCGGGCCTACCTGTATGGCAATGGTGGTATCTTCTCTGACCAGCGAGACGGTCGATCCCGTTGAGATGGCACGTTGGGCCTATGAAAACGGTTACTGGTGCAGTAGAAGCGGTTCCTACCATTCGCTGATCCCCGGTGCTGCCAAAGCGTGGGGGCTTCCGGTACAGGGCTGCGGGAAAACAGAAGGGCAGCGCATTGTGGATGCGCTCTCTCAAGGAAAGCTGGTGGTGGCAATCATGCTGAAAGGTCATTTCACCAGCTCAGGACACTTCATCGTGCTGCGCGGTGTGGAGAACGGAAAGATACTGGTGGCCGACCCTGCCAACTATACCCGAAGCCAACAGGCATGGGATCTGGCTATCATCCTGAATGAAGCCAGCGGCCGTGCCGGTGCCGGTGGGCCTTTCTGGATCATAGGGTAGGAAGGAGAACTAAATGTGAGTAAACCAAATGAATATGACACCTATATCATCCCGCCCAATTTTATTGAGGGCGGGACTTTTTTCGGCGGACTGCTGAAGCTCCGCAATACAGCCGAGGCACTGGTTATCGTGTTGGCTATCGGCATACCAGTGTTTTCGGTGTCCGCACTGACACTGACTGCCAAGATCATCATTCTGTGCCTGACCGCACTGCCTCTTGGCATCGTCGCACTGGTTGGCATCAACGGCGAAAGCCTCTCGTCATTTATCTTTCTTGTTCTGAAATATCTCTGCAACCGCCGTGTTATTACACGCAATGAAGAGGAACAGGACAAGCGGGAAAAACGCAGGAAGCGAAAAGCTAAGAGCGGTGACGACGCGCCCAAGTACATCAATCCAGTGGCGGAATACCTGCCTGTGGAGAAGATCGAAAACGGCATCATCTACACACGGGATCACCGTTACCTGAAGATTGTCGAAGTTATACCTATCAACTTCCTGCTGCGCAGTGCCAGAGAGCAGCGAAACATCATCTATTCGTTTATTTCGTTTCTGAAGATCAGCCCGGTCAAAATGCAGATCAAGGTCATTGCCAAGCGTGCCGACCTGAACCGGCACAGAGAGATCGTGCAGCGGGAGATGGCGCGAGAAACCGATGAAAACTGTCGCCTGCTGCAGCGGGACTACCTGACGCTCATTGACCGGATCGGTGCACGGGAAGCCACCTCGCGCCGGTTCTTCATGGTATTTGAATATGAGGCATGGGCAGGCCGGAAACGGGATAACGAGGAAGCGGAGGCCATCGCTTCCCTGCAAACGGCAGCCCGCACCGCAGTCAATTATCTCAAGCAATGCGGCAATGAGGTGTTGATCCCGGAAAACGACGATGAGTTTATGATCGATACCCTCTACCATTTGCTGTGCCGCAACACCACTACATCGCTGCCGGATCGAGTTCGCCGGATCGTTGCCCAGTATCAGGAGAAAGGACTGGAATCTGAGATCGACGCCATTCCCTGTACAGAGTTTTTCGCCCCTGACAGCATCGACTTCACCAACGGGCGGCATATCTGTATTGACGGACTCTACTATGCCTATCTGCTGGTGCCCTCCACTGGCTATAAGGCGCAGGTGCCGGCCGGCTGGCTGTCTCTCATTGTTAACGCCGGGGATGGCATTGACCTGGATATGTTCATCAGCCGCCAGCCGAAAGCCCGCATGGTGCAGCGGCTGGGACAGCAGCTTCGTATCAATCGCAGTAAGATCAAGGACGCCAGCGATACCAACACGGACTTTGATGATCTGGATGGTGCTATCCGAAGCGGCTACTTCCTGAAGGAAGGGCTGGGCAACAACGAGGACTTTTATTACCTGAACCTGCTGATCGCAGTGTCAGCTCCCACAGTGGATGAACTGGAATGGAAGGTCAATGAACTGAAAAAACTGCTCGTGTCCCGTGATATGGATGTGTGCAGCTGCGCCTTTCATGAGGAGCAGGCGTTTCTATCGTCGCTGCCGCTGGTCAGCATGGAAAAGCACCTCTTTGAACGCTCCAAGCGCAATGCGCTGACCACCGGTGTGGCAAGCTGCTACCCCTTCACGTCCTACGAGCTGAGCGACGAAAACGGTATTCTGTTCGGCCTGAACAAGTACAACAACTCTCCGGTCATCATCGACATCTTTGACTCCAAGGTCTATAAGAACGCCAACATTGCCGTATGCGGCACTAGCGGCGCAGGAAAGACCTTCCTGATCCTGCTGATGGCACTCCGTATGCGGCGTAAGGGCATACAGGTTTTCATGCTGGCACCCTTGAAGGGTCATGAGTTCCACCGTGCCTGCATCAACACAGGCGGCGAGTTTATCAGTATCTCCCCCGCCTCCAAAAGCTGCATCAACGTGCTGGAGATACGCAAGATAGACAAGTCCGTGGAGGAAACGCTGGATGGCCCCGGTATCGAACGCTCTGAGCTGGCAGCAAAAATTCAGCGGCTTCATATCTTCTTTGCCCTGCTGATCCCCGATATGTCCTATGAGGAAAAACAGCTTTTGGACGATGCCCTGATTCGTACCTACGCACGGAAAGGTATCACCCATGATAACGCTTCTCTCAGTGATCCGAATAACCCCAACATTTACCGCCAGATGCCTGTGCTGGGCGACCTCTACGACGTTCTGCGGGAGGAGAGCGATACCAAACGCCTTTCCAACATCATCAACCGCTTTGTACACGGCTCGGCCAGCACCTTCAACCAGCAGACCAATGTGAATCTGGATAACAAGTTCACGGTGCTGGACATCTCGGAACTCAGCGGCGATCTGCTGCCTATCGGCATGTTCGTAGCTCTGGATTTCGTGTGGGATAAAGCCAAAGCCAACCGCACGGAGGAAAAGGCCATCTTCATCGACGAATGCTGGCAGCTCATTGGCGGCGGCTCCGGCACCTTCGGCGTCGGCAACCGTCTTGCGGCCGAGATGGTGCTGGAGATCTTCAAGACCATCCGCGCCTATTCCGGCAGCGGCATTTGCGCGACGCAGGATCTGAACGACTTCTTCTCCCTGGACAACGGCAAGTACGGCAAGGGGATTATCAACAACTGCCGCACGAAAGTCATCTTGAATCTGGAGGACGAGGAAGCCCAGCGCGTTCAGCAGGTATTGCATCTCTCCGAAGCGGAGGTCATGGAGATCACCCACTTTGAGCGGGGCAATGGCCTGATCAGCAGCAATAACAACAATATCACGGTGGAAATCAAGGCCAGCCCACTGGAACGCGACCTTATTACCACAGACCGCCGCGAGCTGCTTGACCTGCTGCGCCGCATGAATCGACCGGAAGCCTAATACGGCGTTTATACGGAGATAACACGCATTACAAAATCAATACGCATATAATACGGAGTTAATACGCATTACGGAGGTGGTGCCGCCTATGAGAAACAGAGAGCAGATCTATGGACAGGAGGCCGCAGGGCTGCTGCGGAACATAACCGTCTATCACTGCATACGCCGTGACCAGCTTCTACGCCTGTATCCGGGCAAGGAGAGCGTGATTGAAAACCTGCTGCGCTATCTGGTCAAGCAGCAGCGGATATTTTATAACACTGACCGGGATTGCTACGGAGATGTCCCTGACTGCCGCGAGGACAGAGAACTGACAGCGGCACTATGGGTGCTGCTGGACTTTATCGAAAAGGTGGAGTATCACAGCCCCGACAATATGCCGGCAAAGCTGGTATTCTTCGCTGATGGAGAGGTATATGAGGTCGTCTATGTAGGCCCGGGTAAGGAAGCGTTGCTGCAGCACGCACTGGTCGCGGAAGATGATTCCGGGCGACGGCTCGTTATCATTGAGGAAGAAGACCAAATGCAGCACCTGCACATCCCTCATATCGCCGCCTACTGCATGGTGGATGACCAGGGCTGCGTACAGTACTTCAGGAAGGAGGAACCTTGTGGACAGAGCCACCCTCTCGCAGCGGATAGAGAGCATTTTGAATGAGATCACCCGCCTGTCCAACACACTCTACGCTATGGACAACACGAATATCCAGCTGCATTCAGATAACTATGAAATGCTGTCCACCGAGGCCGCACTGCGGGGTGAGGTCATTGCCTGCCGACTGCGGCACCTGATCTATGAGACGACCACCATCCGAAAAGCCGAGTATCTGACATCAGCTGGTGTCATGCAGGGCATCTCTGTTATAGAGAAAGATGGCATACTGGAAATCACGCTCCCCTGCCTACTGCCTAAGAAGAGCAAGAAGCATAGCTGCGAGTATCTGACAGACCCCATTTATTACACGCTTAGTAAGTATGCGCAGACACACACGCTGCCCAAGTTCCGGCACTGTGTTGTCTGCTTTTCTCATATCTACAGCCGCGAGCTGTCCCCCAACCGGGTGCGTGACTATGACAATCTGGAGCTCAAGCAGCTTTTGGATGCGATTGCCACCTTCGTTATGGAGGATGATACGGGTCTGCTGTGCGATGCCTATAACACGACGGATATCGGCGACAGTGACTGTACCCGCGTGTCGGTGATGGATAAGGAGCGTTTTCAGGGCTGGCTTTCGGACCGCGAGAATCGGCTCAGATCTATATCCGATTTATAGTGTTTCGACCGTATCAAAAACAGTACACATGACAATGGTACGGCAAAGCCTGTGTTTCTGGGCATTTTCACATGACCGGTGCGGGCGAAAAATACCGTGGTCATGGCAGTCTGGGTACTGCACACCAGAAGGAGGTGGTCAGTATGAGTACCCTACCACAGAAAGCTCCCGGTAGCCTATCACAAGCCTATCAGCTATTGGCGCTGGTCGCCCTGTCCGGTGAGCTGCCGGCCAGCCAACTGAGCAGACTCGCCGGTGGCACCAGCTACAAAGAGAACGTGGTCAAGTCGCTGAAGCGTCAGCGGCTTTTGCTGTCCTACTACAAGAACGGACTGCGTGGATACCGGCTCACCGCCGCGGCGAAAAAGCTGCTGCTGGAGCACAACCCGGAGAGGTTTTCTTTCTACCTGTCCGGATCCTGCGCCACCAACCACATCAGGAGTGAACCGGAGCAGCGGCTTCGACTCCACCGTGTCTCGCAGACATTGATCACCATGCGTAACGCCAACGCTAATATCTTCCGCGATAAAAAACCCGGCGTATTCCGCCCCGGCGAAACAGAGATTGGTAGCATCTGCGCACCTGTCTTCTACACCTCCCGTGAGATCAAGGAGATGGGGAGAACCTTTGTTAAAATCCGTGGTGCCCGGTCCGTGGGCGTTTTACTGACACCGCAGCATATCCACGTGGTTTACAACATGGGCAATGCGCTGATGAAATGGAGCTATAAAGCTGAGATGCGGACAAAGGCACTCATGCAGACGGTGCTGTGCCGTGAACGAATGCCGCACCAGTATCACCCGGATGCGGTGCGGGGTCTCCTGCTGGGTGATAGCATGGAACTGGCCTATGAGCTGCTGACTGATCAGGGTGGCAAAAACTATTTCGTTCTGGATGGCAGCTATGAGCAGTTCTGCTTCTTGACTAACGACCATCATGGAGAGCTGCTGCTGCGTCTCCTCTGTGATAAAGAACTAGACAATGACCTGCGCGAGCTGCTGCTCCTCGATCTGGAGCCCCGGCAGCTGAGTGAAACAGTGGAGAATGACGCCATGACGCCGGATGGTGCGCCGGTGCTGTTCGCCTATGACTGTGACCTGCCGCGGATCAGGCGGTTCGATACGGCACTGCGGCTTCAGGACCGCTATGGCATCCTGATCTGCTTCGACCATCAGGCCGAAGTGCTGCGCCGCTACTGCGGTGACAGGGCCGTTGTGCAGGCCATTGACTTTGCTGCGTTCGAGAGGAGGTTTTTTCCGTAGAAAAAAAGAAACTGCGAAATCTGCTATTCGCACTCCCGCTATTTCTATCAGGGCTGCTGTTTGGCGGCGGCTATCTATCGCAATTCGTCCGGAACTATCAACAGTGGAAGGACGCGGGCGGAACGCCAGGCGACGGAAGCTCCCCGGCCGCGCCGGTGCTGTCCTTCTCCGCCTGCTGCGAAGCACTGTTCAGTAAGAGCGGGCTCATCGGCGTAGGGCTTTGCCTGTTGCTGCTGGGCCTGCTGATCGTCATGGTGATGCGCATGGGCTATTCCGATGTTGGGGAGTATGACGCGGAGCGCAACCTGACCTACTCCAACAAAGGCACCTACGGAACGGCTGGTTTCATGGAGAAAGCGGAGATGAAGGGCGTCCTTGATCTGGTGCCCGATATCCGCAAACACAGCGGCGTCATACTGGGCAAGCTGGACAATCAGGTGGTGTGTATTCCCGAGAACTCCCGGCTTAACGGCAATATCGCCGTGTTCGGCGCCAGCGGCTCCATGAAAACGCGAGCCTACTGCATCAATCGCATTTTGCAAAGCGCGTCCGAGACCCACAACGGCCACAAGGAGTCCTTGATCATCACCGACCCGAAATCGGAGCTTTACGAAAAGACCAGCGAATATCTGCGCAGCAAGGGCTACGTGGTAAAGGTGTTCAACCTGATCCAGCCGGAGAACTCTGATTCATGGAACTGCCTGGCGGAGATTGAGGGTGATGAGCTGATGGCGCAGATCTTCTGCGACATTATCATCAGGAATACCGGCAGCGAAAAGGGCGACCATTTCTGGAACGCCGCGGAGATGAACCTCCTGAAAGCGCTGGTACTGTATGTGGCGCTGGGTTATCCACCGGAGAGCCGGAACATCGGTGAGGTCTATAAGCTGCTGGTGCTGAACGCGGAGAAGGAGCTGGACAACCGTTTTTCCATGCTGCCTGCCAGCCATCCTGCCAGAGCACCCTATGCGCTGTTCAGCCAATCCTCAGATACGGTGCGCAGCGGCGTTATCATTGGGCTGGGCAGCCGCTTGCAGGTGTTTCAGAATCGGCCCATCTGCCAGATCACCAGCCATGATGAAATTGACATGGAGCTGCCGGGCAAGCAGCCCTGTGCCTATTTCTGCATCACATCCGATCAGGACAGTACCTTTGATTTTCTCACGTCCCTGTTTCTGTCCTTCGCGTTTATCAAGCTGATCCGTTACGCGGATAAAAACTGTGCCGACCGCAGGCTGCCAGTCCCCGTTCATGTGCTGGGCGAAGAGTTGACAGCCTGCGGCGTTATTCCAGACTTGAGCCGGAAGATCAGTGTGATCCGCTCGCGGGGCGTCAGCATGAGCTGCGTGTTTCAGAATCTGGCGGGCTTGCAGAACCGGTATCCCTACAACCAATGGCAGGAGATATTGGGCTGCTGCGACTATCAGCTTGCACTGGGCTGCACCGATGAGCTGACTGCCAAATTCCTCAGTGACCGCACCGGGGAGGTCAGCGTCCATGTCTCCAGCAAGGCCAAGCAGTTGGGTACATGGCGTATCAGCAACTACACGCCGGAGTTCCGCGAAACCAGCGGCGTGGGCAAGCGCAAGCTACTGACTATGGATGAGGTGCTGCGCCTGCCGGTAAACCGCGCGCTGGTCATCGCACGCGGCAACAAGGTGCTGCAGGTAGATAAGTACGACTATACCAATCACTACGAGGCAAAGAAACTGCGGGACTGCAAGGCCTCCGCCCATATCCCGGAATGGCGTAAAAGCCCTGTGTTTTCGCCCGCACCGAAACAAACAGAGCAGCCTATTAAGTCAAAGAAGGTGCCGAACAGGCGCAGTGAGTTTGTAAAAACCGATAAGGATTCCATCATGTCAACCAAAATGTGAGCTAAGGAGGAAAGTAATATGCCGAGAAAGAAAACAGAAGAACTTGCCGTGATGCCGGAAGCACCGGAACTTCCCGTCGTCCCCGAGGAAGCGGCAGAACAGCCGGTGACAGAAGAGTGTTTGCCGGAAACCGCAGCCGATCCTGTTGTGGAGGATACTGTACCTACAGAGAGTGTTCTCGCTGAGCCTGCGGAAGTGGTGACTGTGCCGGAGGATCCCCAGCCCTCTGAAAAGCCGAAGCGCACTGTCCGCAAACGAACCGCTGCAAAAAAGACGGTAGAGGTGGAGAAGCAGGCTACGCCGCCTACTGAGGATGCTGCCGCCTCTGCTGAACCTGCCCCTGCCGCTGTCCAACAGAGAGATATTTTGACTTTGGATGCCCGGGGCGAAGCGGAAACGCAGGCGCAGATGGAGGACATTATCTGGCACGAGATCCACAATGCCTACCGCACCCGGCGCATGCTCTCCGGTATGCTGAGCGGCATTGAAAGAACGGAGGCGGGGAAAACCATTGCCATTGTGGACTACAAGGGATTCCGCATTGTGATCCCCTTGAAGGAGATGGTGCTGGACTTCCCGGCAGATATGTACGGTGCTGACTATAATGAGATGATCCTTCGACACCAGAAGATCCTCAATAAGATGCTGGGCGCAGAGGTGGATCTTATGGTCAAGGGCATCGACGCCAAAAGCCGAACCGTTGTTGCCAGCCGAAAGGATGCCATGCTGAAGAAGCAGCAGATCTACTATTTCGGTAAGGACAGTGACGGACAGTATCGTATCTATGACGGACGCGTGGTAGAAGCCCGTGTGATCGCCGTGGCGGAGCAGGTCGTCCGGGTCGAAGTGTTTGGCGTGGAGACATCAATTCTGGCTCGCGACCTTTCGTGGGACTGGATCGGCGATGCTCATGACCGCTATGCTGTGGGCGACAAGACTCTGGTACGCGTGCTGGAGATTGACCGCACAGAGCCGGAGCACATCAGAATTAAAGCCGACATCAAAAGCGTATCCGGCAACAGCAAGAATGACAATCTCCAGAAATGCCGTATTCAGGGCAAATATGCCGGGAAGGTCACCCATATCCATAAGGGCGTTGTGTATATCCGCCTCAGCAACGGGGCCAATGCCATAGCACATTCCTGCTATGATCGGCGCAGACCCGGACGAAAGGATGATGTCAGCTTTGCCGTTACCCACCTGGATGAGGAACATGGCGTTGCGCTGGGGATCATCACCCGAATTATCAAGCAGCATGTCTGATCTGACACGGTATCGGCAGGGTATGGCAATGGATTGGCACTGTTTTGCGATTTCGCCGTAAATCACCATGTGCTATACTTGGTACAGTCAAAATTGTAAAGACCGCCGGGTGGTAACTCGGCGGTCTTTCGCATACAGGAAGAGGGTGTTTTATATGTGGTAGGCAGAGCAGCGTTTCGCGCCCGAGCGGCAAATGCAATCACCGCAAAACCCAAACAACAGTACATAGTGTTGAAAAAGGCGAGGCTCCAGTCGTAAATATCTTCAAAGCACATTAAACAGTGCTGCGATATTTACGTAAAGGAGAGAACACCCATGAGGAGAAAAAGAATGCGTTTAGTTTCACTTATTTTGAGTGCCGTGTGTCTGTTAGGCTGCGCAGTCCAGCCGGCACCGGTCTCGGATTCGTCTGAGTCCAACACCAAGGTTTCTGCCTATGCAGCAAGTCAGGCCGAGCAGAACGAAGAGGAGCGCACGGTGGCCGAATCTCTGCTGCCGCAAACAGAAGATGGAGGCGATACATCCGAGAGCAGCGTCGCTCCTGAGCGGGCGGGTGCGGAGAATACGGATAAAGCCGCGAAAAAACAGCCTGTACCCGCTGAAACGGCACCGCCCGCTGCACCGAAAGAGCCGGCAATACCCGCGCCTGCACCGGAGGATAAACCTACTCCCACACCCACACCGGCACCTACACAGAAACCGGCAGAGAAACAGGGGGAGCAACCTGCGCCTAAGCCCGAACCTGCCCCTACGCCTAAGCCTGCCGCCAGCGGGAACATCTACTCCATCGCGGAGGCCGTGCGGGCGGGTAACGAGTATGCAAGAGCGCAGTGCGGCGTGACCATTGACACCGGTCTGACTGCGGAGAACACCAGCTACTTCCCCGGCACGGCAGACAGCGTGGCGTGGCTGGCGGCCAACGGCGGGCAGGAGGCACTAAACCGCGCGGTACGGGGCAATGTGGACGCCACCTTCCAGTATTTGGCAGCCATGGACAGTGCGGATGCCGTCAGAGCCTATGCACGGTTCAACTGCACCGTGCGCTATAGCGCAGCATCGGACGAGTACATCGTGGTGGTGCTGTACGGATAAAATCGAATACCCAACAGAAGGCCGACAGCGTGAGCTGCCGGCTTTTGCGTTGGGAGAAAGGACATTATGAAGAAAACCATTCCCAAGCTGCTAACGCTGGTGTGCCTGCTGGCGGTGCTCATGGGGCTGTCCGCTGTGACAGCTCACGCTGAAACCATCTCCGGCACCATCTCGGGCGGCAGAAATTATCACTACTATGAGGACAAATCCAATGTGCCCCAGTGGGGTCCATTCATCAGCACGAAGCTGAAATACTTTACAAGGAGTGATACCGGCAAGACGGTGCCTGCCTACTGCATGGAGCCTGCCGCAGCCTCCTCGGGGTCTGCCTTGGGCTACTCATCCGTGTCCTGGAGTGCTCTGAGCTGGAATCAGCGCTATGCGGTGACCTTGGCACTGGCCTACGGCCACGGCGGTAGCTATACATTTGATATGAATCCCGATTATGCGCAGTTGGCGACCCAAGCCATTATCTGGGAATTTGTCTGCGGCTACCGCAGCCCCACCTACCCCTACACGCTGCACGACACCACCTGCCATCGGATGTTCCGCTATGTGGACGCAGGCGTGGGACAAGCCTACGACACCATCATTGACCGCATGATGCAGCACGGCAAGCTCCCCAGCTTTGCGGTGCGGTACCGAAACCAGTTGAGCGAAAGCAATGCCATCGAGCTGGACTGGGACGGCAGCCGGTACACAGGAACGGTCACCGACACCAACGGCGTGCTGTCGCAGTATTCCTTTGGCTGCAACATCGGCGGCGTGACCATCCGCCAGGAAGGCAACACATTGACAGTGACCGCCACCAAGGAGGCCGCCGAAAAGCTGGACGGCTATGTCAGCAGCGAAAAAGGCTATTCCCTGGATGTGGACGGCACAGAGGCCGTGCTGCTGGAGCCAAGCAACGGCAGCAACTTCCAGTCGTGTGCCGCACTGACCACCCTGCCCGATCCCGTGTGGGCGTATATCCAGTTCAAAGTCAACAAGGTGGGCAGCATTTCCGTTCGTAAGGTAGATGCCGCAGGCGAGGCTCTCGCCGGGGTGGAATTTCTGCTGGAAACCTCTGTGGACGGACAGTCATGGACGGAAGTCGGCAGTGTCACCACCGGTGCAGATGGACTTGCCCAGTGGGAAAATCTCAAGACCGGCGTACAGTATCGCATTACCGAGGCGAAAACGCCCGCCGGATATACCCTGCTGCCTGAGCCGGTGGAGGTGGGCACGCTGACGGCGGATGCAGCGGACATCACCATCACCCTCTGCAACAATGCAGGATTTGAGCTGCCATTCACAGGCGGCACGGGATTCACAACATATTTCCTGCTTGCGGCACTCATGCTCTGCATGGGTGTTTATTTTTGCAAAAAATCTAATATCAGGAAGGAGAACAACTGAACATGAAAAAGAACCATCGCATAGTATCGCTGCTGCTGGCGGCACTTATGGCCATCGGCCTCATGACCACGGCATTTGCCGCAGAGCCTACCATCAACACCGGCAAGAGAGCGTCCCTGAACATCTACAAGTACGATATCACCACGGCCAGCGCGGACGGCGCGTGGGACGCAGAATCCTATGTCAGCACCGGCCTGCATGACGACGCCGTCATCGACAAGCTGGCAAAATATGCCGTGCAGGGCGTGGAATTCACCTATTTGAGAGTGGCGGACATCGCCATGAACAATGAGCTGGTGAATGGTCGGCGCCGGGTAGGTGTGCTGTACGGCTTTGACGGCGCGGACGCGGTGCTGCCCGCCATCGGCGTGACCACCGCGGATGCCCATAAGAGTGAAAACGGAAAAAACTACTACACCAGCGATGTGCTGAATGGCAAGCTGGCCGCTGCGCTGGCTGCCAATGCCACCACGGTGAAAAATGCGCTGGAAGCTGCGGTCAAGAACGGCACGGCCATGACCGAGACGGACGCTGCCGGTCACACCTCTGCGGAAAACCTTGGGCAGGGCCTGTACCTCGTTGTCGAAACCAGAGTGCCGGAGAATGTCACCTCTACCTGCAACCCTTTCTTCGTGTCCTTGCCCATGACCACCATTGACGGTGCGGCATGGAACTACGATGTGACCGTCTATCCCAAGAACCAGACCGGCAATCCCACCCTCGAAAAGACCGTCCGCGAAAACAAAAACTCCACCGGCAAGAACACTGGCAGCCTGACCGATATCACCGATGGCTTTGAGCATACCGCTACCGCCTCCGTGGGAGATACCGTGGACTACCAGATCATCAGCACCCTGCCCACCATCACCTCCAAGGCATCGGCTCTGAGCGAGTACACCTATGTGGACACACTGAGCAGGGGCATTCGCTACAACAAGAACGATGTGGGCATTGAGTTCTTTAAGGACGCTGGCTGCACTGACAAGATCACCACCTGGGATGAAAATTCCGGCAAGTTCACCGTTGCCTATGATGATGCACAGAACATTATGACCATCCGGATGACTGAGGCTGGCCTGGCGGAGATCAACGAGGCGGCCACCGTGCATACCGACAGCGTGAAGCGCGGTTATAGCGACTGCACCATGCGTATTACTTACGCTGCCACCCTGACCGCCGATGCCAAGATGGGAGATACCGACAACCCCAATGAGGTCGTGCTGACGTGGCGCAGAACGAACAACACCTACTTTGATACCCTCAAGGATTGCTGCCACGTGTATACCTACGGTATCGACGTTCTCAAGCGGTTTTCTGACAACGGCGGCAACCTGCGGAACGTGAAGTTCCGGCTGCATAACGATACCGATGATGTGTATGTCGTTGCCGACCTGAAGGACGGCGTGTATTACGCCAAGGGCTTCGCCGCCAAGAAAGCGGACGCTACCACCTTCGTTCCCAACGCACAGGGTCATGTGGTGGTGAAGGGGTTGGAGGATGACACCTATTCCCTGACCGAAATTGCCACCGACAAGGGCTATGTGCTGCTGAGGGACGCGGTCAAGATCGTTATCAAGACCGCTGAGAATGGGCAGTGTGAGAAGTGCGGCGCAAAGCTGCTGACCGCCTCTGCTACCGTCAACGGCAAGGACGTTACCATGACCGACGGCAACGCCATCGTGCCGCTGACGGTCATCAACAACCCCGGTTTTGACCTCCCCAAAACCGGCGGCTACGGCACGTGGATGTTCACCATCGGCGGCGTGGCCCTGCTGGGCGTGGCGGCGTTCATTGTGATCCGCAGCCGTAGGCAGCACAAGAGCGAGCGGTGACTAAGAATATAGGCGTCTATCTAATTGTTGCTTTAAAGTTTGGATAATTGAGTTTGGAGCTTGAGAAATAGCAGCTACGATTTCTTGGATGGCCCTCATTGAGTAGCGGTACTCCACTTGCTCGGTGTTTGACTTGCACCGCTGACAATAGTCCGGATTGGCTCTCCAGCGATTCGCTCTGACAAATAAGTTAAAGGTATAGTTGTTAAAAGCCACCGACCTGTTGTCCCGAATTAGTTGAATTTGGTTATCCTTAAGTTGGCGGTTAACTTCCGCAACGCAAGCTTTTGCACTATAGCGACATGCTTCGAGAGGGGTGTCTAAATCACAATAGCAAATAATGTTTCGATAGTACTCATTACTTGCTCGGGGAAGGCCTTCTGCTCCAATCAATTTTTTATACGCTCTGGCTTTTTCTCCAGGTTTCAAATCAGTAAAAAAACCTGCAGCAAGTTTCCCTAAATAGCATTTAATGATGTCGTATGAACCTATAAAGTTCTTATGTAGATAAGAATCCACCTCGGAGACCACGTCGTAGATTAGTTTGAAATATTTTAAAAGCGTGTCGTGAGAAAGGCGAGATACACTTAACGGACTCAAATCAATGGGGGTCGAGTAGCGTACTTTATCCCTGCCGATGTAGTGACCGATACTGTTTCTCTTTGTCCTGAACTTATCAAGCTCGCTAATATTGTCAGTCAAAACACAAGGCGCAGTGCCAAAATACTTTTGAAATTCTGATATCCGTTTACTCCATGAACCTTTGCAAATCCCGTCAATTTGAGAAGAAAATCTATATTGATCATAATTAGCATTGCCATAATTGATATCACTTTTTAGAAGGAATGCGCCATCCACCGCATCTGGACACTGAATTATTACCCCCGGCTTTGACTCGAACGAAAGCGCAAGAGCTGTCCTCAAATACGTCTCAAAACACGAACTTAATAGCATTAGCATATTCAGCCGCGTATAATTCTCAAAGTTACCAAAAGCCGTCTTCCACTCCGTGTATGTTGGGGCAATACGCTTGTCATCTTCATCTTTGACTAAAAAGAAGCTCTTGGGATCAGCATCGTCATTTGGTAAGGCGTTTTTTGCAGATTTCTTGATAGTGTCTTTCGCTGGTACAAAAGCCCAGTATACTCTGTTTAGTTCCGTAAAATGTTGCTTGAACAAATTATATGCTAATGTATATGGAAATGGTGATTCCCAACGTTCATTTGCCATAGTGTAATATTCCTCCAATTTTTGTGAATTTATTCGTATTTTCTCTGAGAGATTTTCCTAAGGCATTAACGAATTACATTGCACTGTTAATCCAGACAATTTAAGTATAGCATCTTTATTTTCAAGCTTCAATAACGAATAAACATGGAACTTGCATGCCGAAGGAGGAGTTTAATGCGCCATATGCAACGAATACTAGCGTGTGTATTGCTCTTTATTGCAGGAGCCTTTTTGTTCTATCCGTGGGTCAGCATAATTATCAATAACGAGTATCATTCCAATGTGGAAACTAACTACACTGCAGCTATCGAAAATACTGACGATGCAGAGCTGACTGCACAGCGGGAAGCCGCAGAGCAGTACAACGCCATGCTGTCCGACACGGCGACCATTACAGAGGGAGGGGCTTCCGCCCCTCCCTTGGCGTATGAAGAACAACTCACGGTGGGCGGCGTCATGGCCTATGTGGACATTCCCAAAATCAAAGTGTATCTGCCGGTGCAGCACGGTACGGAGGCAGACACGCTTGAAAAGTCGGTCGGCCATGTGGTCGGCACGTCTCTGCCGGTAGGCGGTAGCAGTACCCACGCGGTACTGTCGGCGCACAGTGGGCTGGCGAGTTCCAAGCTATTTTCGGACATCGACCAGCTTACAGGGGGCGATGTGTTCTACATCCATGTGCTGGGTGACACTTTGGCCTATAAAGTAGACAGCATCAACACAGTCTTGCCCGTAGACACGAGCCTGCTGCAAATTGAGGATGGCAAGGACTTGGTTACACTGGTGACGTGTACGCCGTTTGCCATCAACACCCACCGACTTTTAGTTCGTGGGCACCGCGTTCCTTATACCCCCGAACAGGAAGCATCTGCCGCCGCAGAAAAACCAGCCGCGTCCTCGTGGACGCGGCACTACCTTACCGGTCTGGGCATCGGTCTTGGCACGGTAGCTGTTGCAGGCGGCGGATACTTCCTGATGAGGAGGAAACGCCATGCGTAAGACATACCTCTTGCTGGCGGTACTGTTGTTGGCCGTGGCGGGCATCTGCGTCATGCTGTGGCCGGCGTTCACAGGACATAGGCTGCAAGCCGACACAGACGCCGCCGTGCAGAGCTTCCTCAAAGAACGAAAGCCGGAGCAGCAATATCCCGAACTGCTGGCGGCTCTACAAGAGTATAACCGCCAGCTTTACGCAGAAAAGCAGTGCAACCTCACCGACCTTGAAGCCTGTGAGGAGCCCGCCGCCGACTTGACTGTCTACGGCATCGAGGACGAGGTAATAGGCGTCTTGGAAATTCCCACCATGGAACTGACCATGCCGGTCTACTTGGGTGCATCCGATGAACACCTTGCCGCAGGCGCGGCGGTGCTGGGCAACACGTCCGCGCCCATCGGTGGGGATAACACCAACTGCGTCATTGCCGGTCACCGTGGATGGCGCGGCGCGGACTACTTTCGGCATATAGACCGCTTACAGGTTGGAGACACCGTGCAGCTGACGAATCTATGGGAAACGCTGACCTATACCGTAACGGACATTCAGATTATCCAGCCCCACGAGGTGGACAAGATCAAGATACAGCAAGACCGCGACCTGCTGACGCTGTTGACCTGCCATCCTTACGCCAGCGGTGGGCGGGAGAGGTATGTGGTGTACTGCGAAAAACTGCCCACCATGAGCCAATCACGGTGAGCAGTTTTATTTTGAGAGGATTCAGACAAGCGTGTCATCCAGCAGGAAGTCAATGACGCCAATATTGAGAATGCCGCCCTCATCATACCAACGCTTACGGATGTCATGACGGACAATGATCTTCGGGAAGGAGTCACCGGTCAGCGCGAAAGGCTTATTCTCAGTGATCGCCTTTTCCGCTGTTCCCAATGCGTAGGCAGACTGGATATAGGTCTTCTTGCCACCGGAGGTTGCAATGAAGTCGATTTCCCGCGCGACCGGCACGACCTTTCCTTTGGTATTTTTCTCGTTGCCGTAGACAATGCCGATGTCAACGGCGCATTCACGGATCATCAACTCATTGAAAATGATGTTCTCCATGATGTGCGTCATTTCCTGCTGGCGGAAGCCGATACGGGCATTTCGCAGTCCAATGTCCTCACAGTAGTATTTGTTGGGATAGTCAAAATAGCTCTTGCCCTTCACATCCCAGCGCTTGCATTCGGTAAAGAGGAAGGAATCCGATAAGTGATCCATATAGGCTTTCACGGTGTTCAAGGCAACGACATTTTCACCGCTACGCTTCTGCACTGTGTTGATGGCGGCAGCAACCTTCGTTGGGTTGGTCAGAGAGCCGATAGACGAACACAGCAGATCAAGAATCGCGGACAGCACATCCTCACGCTTAATCTTCTTCCGCTCTACAATGTCCTTCAGATAGACCTCAGAAAACAGCGATTTCAGATAAGCCATTTTCGCGGCATCCGTGGGACGGGACAGGATCAGCGGCATACCGCCGTAGAAGGCATAGTCCTCAAAGGCATCCTGCTTATCACCGCCTACGGCTGAATAGTATTCGGCAAAGGAAAGCGGATGCACACGGATCTCATCGCTCCGCCCCCGGAACTCAGTCAGTATATCGGAGGACAGCATTTTGGAGTTGCTGCCGGTCACATAAATGTCCAAGTTGGACAAGGACTTCAAATCGTTGAGCGCGTCGTAGAAGGTAACCTTCTTGCCATCTGGATTGTAGGGATTCGGAACCTCGTCGGACATCTGAATCTCGTCTACAAAAAGATAATATTGGTCTGCACTGTGTTCTACGATCTCACGGACATGAGCCGAAAGCTCCAGCGGATTGCGATAGCGAATATCACGGGTCAAGTCCAACTCAAAGGACAGAATATGATCTTCGGTAACACCCTCACCGAGAAGGTAACTCTTGAACAGATTGCGAAGCAGAAAGGACTTGCCGCATCTGCGGATGCCAGTGATCACCTTCACCTGGCCATCCCACATGAAGGAGATGATTTTTTTCAAATAGCGATCTCGTTTTATTTCCATAGCCCAACCTCCATTGAAAACTTGCTGGTATTATCATGCTACATTTCAATGGATAGTATACGGCACCGTGAGATAAAAATCAATAGCTCTGCTGAAATGTTTCCAGATAAACCCGGTAACATTTCAGCGGGCGGCGATTCAAACCACCGCTCCTGTGAGGTAAAGAAGCCTGAAAGTTGACAAGAACTGCGACGCGGCTGACCTGCCACCCCCACGCCGGCGGCGGGCGGCAGCGGTTTGTGGTCTACTGTGAACGAACTGATAATAGGAGAAATGCACAATGAAAAAAGCAATTTGTATCATTTTGGCTGCGGCAGCTGCCGTGGCAATTATCGTCTCCAGACGCCCCCGACCCCGTGGCCGCAGAGAAATTTGAAAATTTTTTCAAAAAGTGGCGCACTTTTGATTTCGTTTTACGGATAATGATAGTAGAGGGAATTTTATGGACAAGCGTTTTTACCGATTTTTACAGGCAACCTGCTGTAACTGGCGCAACAGCTTCTTCATTGATTGCCAGCGTTGTGACGGGTGCTCCGGTTTTCTTCTGTCTGCAAATCACAATGCCGTGCCGGCAATCATCCCTGTGGCGGTATTCGAGGAACTGTCCGGTGAGACTGTGGATAAATATGATTGCATCGGCATTATGACGCTGGAGGGATTCCAACGCTTCTACACCAGCTGGCTTGTCTGGAACGTAGAAGACCCGAAACGGTGCAGTTTATCCCAATTGTGGGAGAGCTGCCAACAATGAACGCACACAAGCCGAAAGAAGGAGGTGAACATTCTGAAAAGAGTCAATATCCATTGCCCTAACTGCGGAGCTAAGGCTACCTTGCATCCTGCCAGCTTTGTATATGGCAACAGTCGTAGTGCAGGAAGCTATCTGTATGTTTGTGACCGCTATCCCGCCTGCAACAGCTATGTGGCTGCCCATCGCGCCACACGGCAGCCCATGGGCTCTCTGGCTGACGGGGAGCTTCGGCATAAGCGTATCCAGGCACACCGGGCATTTGACCGCCTGTGGCGTTCCGGCTTGATGACCAAGAAAGAGGCGTATCAATGGATGCAGACAGAGTTCGGTCTGCACGAGGAACAGGCGCATATCGCACAATTCGGCGCGTACATGTGTGATCGGTTGATCTGTGCCTGCGAGAAGTTTTGTATCCACAGCGCAGAGGTCGCATAGAGAGCACGCCTAAAGCCACAGAGAAAGAGAGGTGAATCTGACGATGAAGAATAAGGATATTGCCCTTACTGATGCCCAGCGCAGTATGGTAGAGGCGAATATGGACGTGGTACGCTGGGCCATCCGTACCAGCATTCAGGTCAATGAGCAGCGCTATGGTTTCGGCTATGACGATTTGTTTCAAGAGGGCTGCATTTGGCTTTGCAAGGCCGCAGTGACGTATGACCCGGACGGCGGCGCCAGCTTTCCCACCTATGCTCAGAGGGTCGTTGAGAACGGTCTGCGTACCTATTGCCGGCTGCAGCACAGCAAGGAGCGGCGCAGCTTTCCTGTATCGGAGATCTTTGACACGGAGGCTGACGGTCACCGTGCCATGGCCTCCGGCATCCGCAGTCTTCAGGAGCAGCTGGCTGAGGTAGATGCGTTATCGCTTCTGGAAAGCGCGAAGCAGCAATACAACGGTGTTGTACGGCTGGGTATAGAGGCGATGCAGCTGAAATTTATCGGCCTGAACAATACGGACATTGCTGCCTATTATGGGATCAAGGCCAACTATTTGGGCGCGGCCGTACATAGAGCCGCTGAGCGGCTGAGGAACAATGCGGAGTTTTTGAATAGCCTTGAATATGAGCCGTTGAAGAAAAGCTCCAAGGCTTCGTGAAAAATGTGAGGTGAAATTCATGCAGAAATACTATACGGCCGTCGGCCGATTCGAGCGCAAAGGCCGCATGGGCGATATGACCTGCCCTATGGTCATCATCAACAACCGGGAATATGCATTGGACATCCAGGAGATGATCCTTTGGGCTGCGCTGAACTGGCAGATCATGGACGCCGGCTCCCTTGAGGATGCTTATTCCGCCAAGCTGAAAGCCAGCGGCATCAGACCCCAGCGCAGTATCTCCGACTGTATGCGCCGACTGATGCAGCGCGGACTAGTGGTGGAGGGCTGCGGCGAAACCGATGAGGATGCACTGTATGCTCTGTTGTCAGGGCTTTACGTGGTGCCGATCTCAGACAGTCTGCTGCTGCGTCTGATCTCGTTTATCAAGCTGACGATTTTCGGCCATGTCCCTTTTGCGGTTACCAGGAAGCTGTTTCGCAAGGACCGGCGCAGCGCAAACGAACGGCGGGTTTATCGTCTGTCCCGTCAGGCACTCTTATCCACGGCAGAACTGATCAAGTGTGTGGAGTATGACATCCATACGATCCACTCTGATTCGCAGCTGATGGACGCCCTGTATGCAGACGATACCACCACCAGCGACAATATCGCGGATATGGTCAGGCCCTTCGTCTGCTGCCGCCCCGTGCTGCAGGCTGTGGCAAACCTCTATCTGCGCCGTCAGATTATCTTTGAGAGGCTGTCATGATGGACAAGCTCAGGACAGCACCGCTGCCTCTGAGAAGAAAGCTGCTCCTCACCGCGTTGGCAGGGGCGGCTTTCTTCCTTGTAGGGCTGGCAGCCATTTTCTTTTCCCTCGATACCGTTACAGCTCTGCTCAGCGGCATCCTCGACATAGGACTTGCTTTTAAAACGGCAGAACTCTACCGCCTAATTATCACCGGGCACTACACGGACATTGATGGCATCTGCATTGCCATCACACAGACGCCGCTCCGCAAGTACCGCAATGTCCGGATCATAGACAGTCAGGAGCGTGAAAGGACACTTGTACTGCCTAGGCAGGACAAGATAGAGGTTGGCCGCCGATATCGTTTCTATTTCAAATCCTCTGCACATAAATCTCCTGCACAGGTACAGACTGGCAGCAGCTTCATAGACGAATCTCTCCCGACCGATGGCTTTCTTGGGCTTGAGGCGGCGTCGGATTATAGCAATGTTGACACAGTGCGTTGATTATAGTATAATTCAAATCAAGAAAAGCATACTATGATTAGAAGGAGGCTGTGATATGACGCTTTTAGATAGACTCACAACGAATTTCGGCTGTAACGAGCCGATCTTACTTGATGAGATTGACTGCAGGGGCTATTCACGCCCGTGGCTCTTCAAAGAACTGAACGAATTGTGTAGAACTGGTAGGCTGGTGCGTTTTGACCGCGGTATTTATTATATTCCCACTGAGACAGCATTTGGCACCAGTCTGCTCGACCCCCGCAAAGTAATCGAGAAAAAATATGTAAAGGATAGTTCTGGCTGTTACGGCTACTATTCCGGTGCAGCTTTCTTAAACCAACTGGGGCTGTCAACGCAAATGCCCAATACCATTGAAGTCTGTACCAACAACGAAAAGACACGTTCCCGTGAGTTAGCTATCGGGAAGCAGCGTGTTATTCTACGCAGAGCCAGAAGTAAGGTCACGGCAAAAAATGCTGCTGTGTTGAGCTTCCTGGAGCTTATGAATGAAATGCCGGCACCTTATTTCTCCGAAGGGAGGAAGAAACTGACCATAGAGTTTATCACAAAAAACGGCATTACGAGACGCGACATCACAGAATACGCACCTGCGTTTCCTGATAAGGCTATGCGCACTCTGGTGGAAAGTGAGATCATCTATCATGTTACACAGTAATAGAGAATTGTTCGAGCAAGCTATACTACGAACGGCAGATGCGACAGGGATTGCGGCCAGCATCATTGAAAAAGACTACTATGTCACGGAGTTTTTAAGGAGGATGACTTCCTATCAGCCAGACATGGTGTTCAAGGGCGGAACTTCACTCTCAAAATGCTATAAGCTGATCCAGCGCTTTTCTGAGGACATTGATTTGAATGTTGAAGACCGTCCCAGTGAAGGGCAGCGTAAAGCACTCAAGCGAAATATTTTGGCGGTAGTTGATGACTTGGGATTATCCCTGAGCAATGCTGAAGAAATTCGCAGCCGGCGCGACTATAATCGCTATGTGATCAATTACCCTGCATTGCAAGGGGCAACGTATTTGAAGCAGCAGCTTATCGTTGAAACCGTTGTTTCCATGCGCGCATTCCCGAATCATCCCATGGACGCATCCAGTTTCATTTATGATTTCCTGAAAGATACCGGCAGAGAAGATATTATCCGCGAATACAATCTGCAACCTTTTTCAATCAATGTGCAGGCAGCGGAGCGTACCCTGCTGGATAAGCTGTTTGCACTTGCAGACTACTACCTCAATGGATCGATCACAGAGCATTCGCGGCACATTTATGACATATATAAGCTGAGTATGATCGTCACGATTGATGATACTCTGCGACAATTAGCCAGTGAGGTCATTCTGGAACGCCGCTCGCACAAGGTCTGCCTGTCTGCACAAGAGGGGGTGGATATGAATAATCTCCTTCGGCAGATCGTTGACTCCGATGCATATAGGAGTGACTATGAGCAGATTACATCCGCACTCCTTTTTGAAGACGTGTCATATTCCACCGCAATTACTGCGCTGCAGCACATCATTGATTCTCGTGTGTTTCAATAAATATCTATATATAGAATTGCGACTCTTGACAATCGCAATATATAGTGCTACAATGCACTTGTAGTTGTTCTTTGTGCATCGCCTATTCAGGGTTTCCGAATACCTTTCGGATCGCACACGTTTGTTAAGATTGTAATTTAGTGCCGACATGACAGCTTTGGCTTATTGCTGATGCTGTATGCCGGCACTTTTTATTATAGATATTTAAGCCGTAAGGCAGAAAGGAGTGTAATGGCAAACATATCCGTCGTTGGCCGTATTGTATCGGATGATATTGAACTGAAGATCAGCGCCAATAATCGGCCCTATCTACGGTTCGACCTTGCGGAGCGTACCGGTAAGGGGGCTTACGCAAGAACGCAGTATTATCAGGTCGTTGCCTTTGGGACTATTGCCTCACAGTTCGCCAAAAGAGGCTTGTGCCGCGGCGCGCTGATCAGTGTGGAAGGCACACTGGAGCTGGAGGACTATCTGAAACGGGATGGTTGGACGCGGGATAAGCGTCTGAAGGTCATCGCGCTGCGATGGCGGTATCTCCAGCCCTATGACACGAAAGTGCCTGAACAGGTACCGGAGATCGACGGAGAACGAGAACCCTTGCCCGGATAGGATGCCGGGCATAAGAGGAGCTGTCATGTATCAAAAGGATGCGTGGCAGCTCCTCTTTTTTGTTTTCATCACGAAAAGGAAAGGATGTGCAAAGCATGAATAAGAAGAAGTCCATCTGGTCTGGCGTATCTGTCCTTATCGCAGCCGTTCTGGCCATCGTTGCGTTTGTACGCAGCGACACACAGATCTGGCTTCTGACAGCCGCATTTACCATTTGGGCGATTTGGGTCACGGCCGCATTCGTGTTCCCTTATATACAGGAACAGGAAAACGAAAAGCGGCGCGCCGCCCGCAGAGCAGCCTATGACGCACAGCGCCAGAGTCTTCGCGCACTGTCTGTGGAAGAGGAGGACGGCTTCGGCCCACTGCTGCTCCGCCATGTTAACCACCGGATCTCCGCATATTTGAAAGCAGTGTATCCGGATGCCACATGGGAGTGGCGCAGCCCAGAGCCGGAGAAGCTGATCCTTCACGGCGGTACAGGCCGTATCGCCATCTCTGGTATTCCCGACTATGATCAGGCGGAGGTGACCTTTGACCAAAAGGCCAACTTCTCCTGCTCACTGCTGAAGGTCACACCTGTGGTACAGAGTGCGGCAGAGAACGGCACCTCCGAGAAGCTGCCTGCTCCGCCCCGTGAGATCGATCCGCAGGTCTGGTTCGAGCAGCAGGGACGCAAGGTTCTGGATGATCTGATCTACGACCTCAATTCCCGTGGCTATAGCAGCCTTGTCATCAAGGACAACGGTGACATCTGCATCCGTCAGGGTGACGTAGAGAAAGCGCAGACCTCATTCAAAAGCCTGCCGGAGAAGCATTACTGGCCCCGGCTCCTGAAGGTGTTCGAGCGTGAGGGCATCGCCGCCAGCATGACGGATGATGCCATCGCGCTGAACTGGTAAGGAGGGTGCTGCCATGAAAACAGGCTTAACCCTGGAGCAGCTTGCCGCGGAGATCACCCGGCAGCAGAGCGCCAAAGAGGATTATGTGGTCAATACCGGCAATCTTCGGCTGGAAAGCTATGGCCCCGAGCTGACACTTCGCGTGCTGGACAGTGACGGTGCAGACCGTATCGAACCGCTGGAGATCGGCGATATCGCCCACCGGCAGATTGGTACGCACCTGAGCATCCCTGCCAAGTACTATGAGCGAATGCGCAGCGAAGACCCCGGACTACTGGCACACAATGTCAACACATGGCTGGAGCGGACACCTGCCCAGCGCATGATCCGTGTGCTGGACGGTAAGGCACGCGCCTACCTCAGCAATCGTTATCTGCGTATGGACAACTACAGTATCGCCTCAGCGGTGCTGCCCATCCTGGCGGAGATCCCCGATGTGCGCATCGAGAGCTGCCAGATCACCGACTCCCGCATGTATATCAAGGCGGTCAATCCCCGTTTACAGGAGGATGTGACGCCGGGTGACACAGTGCAGGCCGGTGTGGTCATCAGCAACAGCGAGGTGGGCTTAGGCTCTGTCAACATCCAGCCTCTGATCTACCGATTGGTATGCAGCAACGGTATGGTGGTCAACGACGCCGCCACAAAGCGCAACCATATTGGCCGGGCAACGGATGCGGAGGAGAACTTCCAGCTCTATTCCGAAAAGACGCTGGCTGCAGACGATCACGCTTTTCTGCTGAAGGTGCAGGACACTGTCCGTGCCGCCGCAGAGGAAGCGCGGTTCGCTCAGGTGGTGGGCATGATGCGGGAGGCTGCGGCCATCCCCATGAACACCGCAGATGTACCCGGCGTTGTGAAGCTGGCCAGCAGACAGTTCGGCCTTACGGACTCGGAGGGTGAGGGCATCCTGCAACATCTGATCGAAGGCCATGACCTGAGCCTGTACGGTCTTTCCAATGCGGTAACACGGTACAGTCAAGACGTAAGCAGCTATGACCGCGCCTCGGATCTGGAGATCATCGGCTACAACATTCTGGCAATGCCCAGAAGTGTGTGGTCGCGGCTGAATCAGGTATCCGCGGCGTAATGTGAAAAACAAAAAAGATAAAATGGAGGATCAAAAAATGAGTTATCCTGAAACTACTACGATGGCAACTGCCAGTGCATTCAACCTTCCCACCATGGCCGGCCTTGATTTCGGCAACGATGATCTTGCCGACGATATGGAGGGCTTGACGCTCTCATTCCCCAAGGTCAAGATCCCGTCCGGCGGCGCACTGCAATTCGAGCTGCCTACCGGCGACCCGGAGAATCCGGAGTATACCCGGTTTCTGCAGGGCGTTATCCTGTATCACCATGCCAGTGGCGCGTATTGGCCCGAGGGCTGCGAATACGATGATAACACCGCCCCTCTGTGCTCCACCGTGGACGGAAAGCAGGGCTACGGTACACCCGGCGGCGCCTGCGCTGCCTGTGAGCTGAACCGTTATGGGACGGCAACAGACGGAAGGGGGAAGGCCTGCAAGAATATGCGTATTCTGTATCTTCTGCAGGACGGTGACTATATCCCGCTGCAGCTCTCTCTGCCGCCTACCAGCCTGCGACCGTTCAATGATTTCATGAATGCCGCATTTGTGGCCCGGCGCCGTCCGGCATGGAGCAGCGTGGTGCAGATCGGCTTGAAGCGCGTGGACAACGGCAACAACACCTACAGCGTGGCGACCTTCCGTAAAGTGGAAGATCTCCAGCCTGAACAGGTGGGCGAGTTCCGCGCCTTTGTAGAGTCGTTCCGCCAGCAGGCGAAGGAGATGCTGAAGAACCGTGCGGAGCTGTCTGCCGCCCGTGAGGGTGAGGAGGACCAGTATGCCACCGCAAACACCGAGTATGCTGTTGCCGACAGCGGCCAGCATTTCTGCATTTCCGGTGCGGATGTGATCGATGGCGAGCGTGAGGAGCTTCCCCACTAAATGAACCTATCAGACCTTATAAGGATCTGAAACATGTGAAGAGCCGCAGTCTGTGTAAAACACAGGCTGCGGCTCCCGGCATATAGGAGGAACTGTAATGAATGAAAATACCCCCATGACCCCGGCGCAGCAGTTATTTGCGGAGGAGCATCACAATCTGGTCTATGCTTTTCTCAATGAGAAGAAGCTGCCGGAGGATGAGTATTACGATGTGGTGGTCTTTGGCTACTTGCAGGCAGTCATGGACTATACCACGCAGGGTGAGTCCAGCCGTTTCAGCTTCGCCACCATTGCATGGCGCAAGATGGAGAGCCGCCTGGCAGACCACTTCCGCCATCAGGCATCTACCAAGCGTGCAGCACCGACGGTCAGCCTCAATGCTGTTATGGACGATGCCGGCCTGTCTCTGTCCGATATGCTCTCCGCAACGGATGAGAGCTTTCTGGAGATGGAGACCGGCCTGCTGTTCCACGATCTGGGCCGGCATATGCCCCGCCGTGATATGAACGTACTGCGACTCAAGGCAGATGGCTACGGTACGCGGGAGATCGCACAGAGGGAGAATACCACCGTGCACATGGTGCGGAGTATTCTCAAGTGTGCCTATTAGATCATTCGCAAGCTGTTTTTCGATTCGGATAATGATCGCGCTTTTCACGACCACACAGGTCGAAGGAAGGAGAAAGAAAATGAATAAGAAGCAGGTCATTCTTACCGGCCGGTTGGCCGCACCGCTCTGCGAGGGCAGCCGTGCATGGATACGCCATCATAGCGGTCTGGTCTGCACCTCACGGGTCGTCCGTATCCAATCTCTCACTGACAGAAAGGCCGTTTTTGAGACCATGAACTCCATGTATCATGTGTCCTTGGAAACGTGCCCTTTTGTGATGGAGCTGCCGGAAGCGATGTGCGCATAGTATGACGAATGGTATAGGAGGGCGGCAAACGCCGTCCTCCTATATCCCCATCTCCCAGTATAATGGGATCGAAGGAAGCTAACATACCGATTTATGCGACAGTAAAGTCCGGTGCAAATCTATGCATCTTCCCCCGATACCAAACGTGTTAATCGAAGCAGCACAATAAGAATAAATGCGGAGAAGCACCGCTGAATTGTTTGACGACAGTTCAGCGGTGCTTTTGTTTTTGTAGGAGGACTTTTAATTATGGGATTACTCGATAAATTGGAGCAAGTTGAGATCAAGGCGGATTCCCGCCTGCCGGAGGATGACCTGATGTTCTGCGAAACCCAGCAACAGGCGTATGATGAATCCTGCCGTGCGCTCCGTGAAATACGCCAACAGTGGAAAAAAGCGATTCAGGCGCAAAGAGACCTGCTCGGCATTGGGCAGGATGGGTCGCTGCCCTACTTTGGGAGCAATTACCGGTTCGGGATAACGGATCTGAACCGAGAACTGGAGAAGTTCCACAGTAGGTTCATCTCTGAGCTCACACAGCATTTCAATGAGAAATATAGCGTAACGATCTCAACGGATGCCATCAAAGAGCATCTGATCCCCGCAGAGCCGGACCCGTATAGGTGCGATATGGATACGAGCAAGGAGTATCATCGCAATCTGCGGGCTCTTTCGCTGCACTATGAAGATGTGGTTGACCAGATGTTCATACAACTGGATGGACTCAGTTTTGTAGAACGCGCTTATCAGGAGCTACGCATTAAATGCTATAAAGCGGCGCATAGCTACAACGACAAGCCCAGCTACGACAGTAAAGGGGATACGCTTCGCTTTGGCGGATACTTTTGCACCTGTGATGAAAATTGGGGTCGTGAAGACTGGAGCCTTGCAGACCGCATGAAGGATGTCCTTGCCGGCGTGGCGCACTTTGAAACCAATACCTTTGGGTGCAAGCCTGCGGGATTCTCCGAGCTACTCGGTTATTCCGATGTGTCCACCTCAGTGTTTCAGTTCCCAGACTGCCAGAAGCTCATACAACTGCGCATGTTCAAAAATGGGCGCGTGGATCTGAAGTTTAAGACGGCGTCTATTGCAAAGGAGTTTGCCGAAACGTATCTTGACTATTCATGCTGAGGTGTCGTCATGAAGTATACACCCTCGACAGAATCGATCCCCCAGAGCAGTCGCAGAGCAGTTAACGAAAAGCTCCTGTACCTGATCGACAACAACTGCTGCGAAGCGTATGGTATCACGAAGCAGGATGTTTTTCAGGGTTATACAGGGGATGGGGGCCTGCACGGGCTTTCCCGGAAGAACTATCGGAGCTACCATACATACAGTGAGGCAAAAAAGGAACTGGAAAACGGCCAGTTCTTTACACCGCCCGCCTTGTGTCAGTTCGTGGCGGATTGCCTTTGTCTGGAGGAGGACGATCTGGTAGCGGACCTCACCTGTGGGATGGGGAACTTCTTCAACGTAATGCCGGTGGAAGCCAATGTCTATGGCTGTGAATTGGACACCAAGGCATTCAAGGTGGCGTCATATCTTTATCCGGAGGCCAATCTGGTTAATAAGGATATTCGCAATTATATGCCGCAGGTACGCTTTGATTATGTGGTAGGCAACCCGCCCTTCAACCTGCAATGGATGGCTGAGAATGGAAAGGAGTATCTATCGCAGCTCTACTATTGCTTGAAGGCTGCCCAATTCTTGAAGCCACTGGGAATCCTGGCTTTGATCGTACCCAACTCATTTCTGGCCGACTCGTTTTCGGACAGCTCAATGATTCGGAAGATGGAGGCACAATTCCGGTTTCTTGGTCAGATCCTGTTGCCGGATGATACCTTTGCGCAGATGGGTGTTTCGCACTTCCCAATAAAGCTGCAGTTCTGGCAGAAGAAGGGCGTGGATTCCGAAACACCGGCTCGCTATCACACAGGAATGGATAGCGATCTTTCCGGCGGCATCTATGCTGGTGCAGCACAAGCGATCCACATGTCGCTGCTGCAAATGCCAAAGGCCATGCTGAAGGAAAATCGCGCCAAGATCCTGCGGGAACTGGCAAAGGAGCGTCAAACCTCTGCATCGTTTACTTATACGGTAGAGAAGATGCTGTACCAAATCAGGACACATCCGTCCCTGAAGGATCGGTATGCCCAATGCTGCGCGTATCTGCATCGGTTCTATACGGAGACACAGCCGCCAGAGATGCGATATGAGGAATGGTGCAAACGGCGGTTGACCGAGGCGAAGGTACTGCATTATCTTCGTCAGACACTCAGACGTCAGAACCGGCAGCCGGAACGTGATGAGATCCACCTTGTCAAGCGGGATTATTCATTCGCCTATAAAGGGTATAGTGCTGCAGTGCGACGCCGCATGAGCGAAGAGCTGCGCCAACCTATCCCGGTCTGTGAAGCAGTGCTGCGCGGTGAAACACTCCATGGTTACGAACGGCTGCTGCGTAAAAAGCGGCATGAATACCTGATCCAGAGCCAGCCTTTTCAGGAAATGACCCCGGACACGGGAATTGGGAAATGGTTGGATGATTTCTGGTTATGGGATGCCGAGAACGAGGAGGAGATCCTGCTGAACGATACCCAACTCCACGACCTGAATCTTGCTCTGCAAAAGCGTTATACGCTGCTGCAATGGGAACAGGGTTCCGGTAAGACACTGGCTGGCATTGCCTATGGGAAATACCGCATGGACAGACAAGGGTATCGTAACACCTGGGTCATTTCATCGGCCATCTCTATCCGCAATAACTGGAATGTGGTGCTGCCCAACTATGACGTGTCGTATGTGTTCGTGGAACGGCTGAGGGATCTGGAGCGGATCAAGCCCGGCGACTTTGTGCTGATGACCTTTAATGCGCTGTGCAAGTATCGCAGGCAGATCAAAAAATGGCTGAAGATCCATAGCCGCAAGACCTGTCTTGTACTGGATGAAAGCGATGAGATATGCAATCCGTACAGCAGCCGTGCCAAGGCGGTGCTGTCCTGCTTCAGACGATGCCAATCAAAGCTGCTGACCACAGGAACCAGTACCCGGAACAACATCTCTGAGTTCGCACCGCAGATGGAATTGCTTTATAACAATTCCATCAATATGCTATCCTGCTGCCACACCATCTATCACTATGATAAGGACGGCACGGCGGCACGAGAGACTAACCCGTGGTACGGTCAACCGATCCCGGCCTATCGTCGTGGGTACACGCTGTTTGCCAATTCACATCTGCCGGAGAAGATCACCGTATTTGGTGTCGGACAGCGCACACAGGACATCTACAATGCAGATATTCTGCGTGATATCCTCGCCAAGACAGTAATCACCCGTACCTTTGAGGAGGTCACCGGGAAGGACATCAAACGTATCCATCAGGAGCCCATTCCGTTTTCAGCAGAGGAGAAGGCTGTATGGGTACAGGCGGTCAAGGAGTTCCATACCATGCGCCAGAAATATTTCACCTCAACGAAAAACGCGAGGAAAGATGCCATGCTGCGGATCATCCAGCAGATCACGCTTTTGCTGCGGATCAGTGCCGCGCCCAATACGGTTTCGGAGTATAGCGGCGAGCTTCCCGGGAAGCTGCGGAGAACGATCCAGCTTACCGGCAGCTGGGCAGAAGAGATCGTGGCCATAGGCGTCCGCCATACCGTGGTGCTGGACGCCTATGCGGCAGCCCTGCGGGAAGCGTTTCCCAACCGGCCACTTTTCATTGTGACCGGCGCGACGACTACCTTTGCGAAACGCAGGGCATTACGGCAAACACTCCGCGAGAGCGGAAACGGCATCCTGCTGTGTACGCAGCAGAGCTTGCCCAGCTCAGTCAACTTCGAGTTCGTCAACAAAGTCATCATCCCGGAGCTGCACTATAACAACTCCCGCATGAGCCAGTTTTACATGCGCTTCATCCGCTTTAATTCCGTTGACTGGAAGGACATCTATTTCCTGACCTATGCACAGAGCATTGAGTCCAACCTGATGCAGATGATATTGGCAAAAGAGAAGCTCAATCTCTTCATGAAGGGCGACGAAGCAGATATGGATGATATTTACGAACGATTTGGAGTGGACTACGATCTCACATCGCTGCTGTTATACCGCGACATAGATGAAGACGGCCGTTTCAGCATTCGCTGGGGCGAACAGGAAATTGCGTAAAGGAGGTATCGAGCATTGAGGTAAAGAGAAACCAAGGCGGAACGGTTCGTGCGTGTGGCTGAACAGCGCACACAACGAGCCGTAGACGCTATCCATTCGCTTTCTAATTGTGCAAGCCGTGTGTGTTACGATTACACGCCGGAACAGGTAGAACAGATCATAGCGGCACTGGAGGCGGAAGTAAGACGCCTGCAGAGTGCATTTACGGGCGAAAACCGCTTTACACTGCGCCCATGAGTCAGAGGCCCCGGATGATTTCCGGGGCCTCAAATATAAGTCAATAAGGAGTATAAACATGAAAAGAGAATCTGCCCCGCAGGAGTATACCTGTCGGAATTGCTTGGAACGGTATTACCATGCGATCCCCGCTCCCCAGAAGTCAAAGGGACTCATGATGCACTTTGGCGAAAGCTATTGCACCCTGCCGAAGAGAGCCAGACATCTTAAAAGCCGTGATCTGAACAGACGGGCACCGGAATGGTGCCCGAAGCGGAAAGTGCCGAACACGCTGCGGATCTACTATTACCGCAGCTCGGAAACGTATATGTTGGACAATGTGCTGCATCAGGGCTTTGCATTCACACCGCTGCCCACGGCAAGCCGCTATGCAATGGCATATGAGGGAACTTCCTCGCTCTCCCCGCGGGAGTTTTGGCTAAAGCTGCTCACACAGAAGGATACGGAGCTGTTAGGCATAGAGGTCAAAGCCAAGTCCGTAGTAGAGATAGACGATGGGCTTGCCCCGTGCTTTTTCTTCAAAACGGAAGAAGGCTATACGCGCTGTCAGTGCTTCGATGCTGATCGCGCACGTACCAACTGCATGGAAGGCTGGGAGGAATATAATCAGGAGGACATAAAATGATCATCAACCAAGAGGGTATGCGCTATACATACAACGGCATGACCTACACTGTCGGTGCCGCTGTCATGGCAACAGAGGCAAGTGAATATCGTGGACTTTATGGCACCATCACGGAGATCCGTGATGGATCTGACCGAGAGACAGAGAACGATACGCCTGACATCTATTGCTGTTTTGAACCACCTCTGTTTCAAGAAGAGATCCAAGAGCTGGAGCAACGCTTCACAGAACTATATCAATCGCCTAAGAAGCTCGATGAGATCACACTGGATATGGTTATCATGGCACCAGAGATGGTTCGGGTGATCTCGGCTGACCCAAAGGAGTGTAAGGCCTGCGAGCTTTACCTGCTTACCACACACTGCACGACGAATCTGGATTCCAGCAGCTTCACTGAGCTATACGCCGACTACGATGCCGGACGTTTTGCCCTACTGCAAAGTGTCCGGGAGGAACAACAGGATGGCTGCGTAAAGGATTGGGCAGATAGGGATGTACTGGAAGAAGAATATGGCATTGACCGCTATGAGGCATGGTATCGTGATGAATACTTCGAGAATCATTTCGTCATATCGCTTGAAAAGCTGTCCCTCATGCTGCCGCCAGATTTTATAGAAAATCCGAAAAGTTATAATTGAAATTATTATAATTTGCGGTATAATACTTTATGGAGGCGGTGAGCTTATGAAGCAATTTGTTGATCGACAGCAGGAGATGGAGACGCTGCAAAGTGAGTATGAGCGGAATGGCAGCGCACTTGTCGTACTGTATGGACGCCGGCGAGTGGGAAAGACTACGCTGATATCCGAGTTTATTCGGGATAAAAACGCCCTGTTTTTCCTTGCAAGTGAAGAGTCCGAAGCACAAAACCGAGCGGCATTCAAAGAGAAAGCGGCAGAATTCATTGATAGTGATCTTCTGCGTAATGCGGATGTCAAGAGCTGGGACGTGATATTCAAGTCAATCATGGATGCCAAGCATGACAGCAAGCCCGTTATCGTACTGGATGAATTTCAGTATCTGGGCAAGGCAGAGCCTGCATTTCCTTCCATATTCCAACGGATATGGGAAGAAATATTAAAGAAGCAGTCTGTTATGGTCATCCTTTGCGGCTCCCTGATCTCCATGATGGAGTCTCAGACACTGGCCTACGGCAGCCCTTTATACGGAAGGCGAACCGCGCAGATCCGGCTCAAGCAGATCCCGTTCGCCTATTACCATGAGTTTTTCCCTGGCAAAACCCGCAGAGAACTCATTGAGCTATACTCTGTTACAGGTGGTGTCCCCAAATATATTGAGCTATTTTCGGAGAGCGGCGATATCTATCGTGCTATCCAAAAATGCGTACTGAACCGTTCTGGCTATCTCTATGATGAACCGCATTTCCTGCTGCAGCAGGAGGTCAGTGAGGTTGGTAGTTACTTTTCCATTATCAAGGCGATCGCAGCCGGAAATCACAAGCTTTCCTCGATTGCATCTGTGTTGGAGGTCAAGTCAACGAACCTGACCAAGTACCTGAAGACCTTGATGGATCTGGATATTCTGGAACGAAGGGTGCCTGTCACAGAGGAAAATCCCGAGAAGAGCAAGCGCGGCCTTTACAAGATCAAGGATAACTATCTGCGGTTTTGGTTCGCATTTATCTATCCCAATATGAGCTTTATTGAAAGCGGGCATAGCGGTATCGTGATGGATAAGATCCGCAAGGGCCTCACTACCAGCCACATTGGCTTCGTATATGAGGACATCTGTGAGGAGCGGATGTGGGAATTGAATGTTAATAACACATGGCCGTTCCAGTTCTCCAAGCTGGGTGGGTATTGGGATGCCAAGAATGAGATCGACATTGCAGCTCTTGATCCGGAGGGCAAGAACCTGATTCTGGGAGAGTGCAAGTACTGGAAAGAACCCGTTGGTCTTAATGTCCTTCATGCGTTGGAAGCTAAGGCTGGCGATGTCGCATGGGAGCGGGATCGGCGAAAAGTGTGGTACGTCCTGTTCAGCATCTCCGGCTTCTCGGATGAGCTACGCAATCATGCCGCAACACGGGACGATCTTCTTTTGATTGATGATGGAGGAAGATAGCTGATCGACCAGCCGGTTCAATATCTTCAATGCGCTCCAAAATTCTTTGAGGGGATTCAAGAAGTTCTGACAAATGTGTATCAAACAGACGTGGAGATTTCCACGTCTGTTTTTTTTCTATCTGTTGCAGTAATGCGTATTAAAGTCGTATAAACACAGTATAAGCACAAAAAGAGAAGGAGCTGATCTTATGTTAGTCTGCGTAGACCACGGAAATAAACAAATCAAAACAGCCAGTCGGGTATTTACATCCGGACTGGTAGAGAGCGATACCCGTCCCCCTTTCGGTGACAACATCCTATTTTATCGGGGAAAATACTACACGCTCTCCGACCAACGTATCCCCTATACCCGGGATAAAACAGAGGACGACCGATTTTTTATCCTGACGTTGTTTGCCATCGCTTACGAGATCAACGCGGCGGGCCAGTATGTCCCGGATCGGCTGATGAACATTCAGCTTGCCGTTGGGCTGCCCCCTGCGCATTATGGAACGCAGTATAAACGCTTTGCCCAGTATTTCCTGAACCGCGGTGTGATCGGGTTTGAATTCAATGGGAGGAAATACTCCATCTGCATCACGGAGGCGGTCTGCTTCCCACAGGCGCTGGCAGCTACGGCTCCGGTGTTCAAGCGGCTCCAGCTCGGCACAGTTGCCAAGGCCACTGTGATCGACATAGGCGGTTTTACTGCCGATTACCTCTCCCTGCGCTATGGCGCAGCAGACTGGGCTTCCTGCGATTCGCTGGAAAACGGCGTCATTACACTCTATAACCGATTGCTGTCCAAGATTCGTGCCGACCATGATCTGCTGCTGGAGGAAACGGACATTGACTCCATTCTCACAGGTTGCAGTACAGAGTACGGCAGTGAGATCCAAACACTGGTAGAGCGCGGCGCGGAGTCCTTCGTGGCGGACCTTTTCCGTACTCTGCGGGAGCGGAAGATCGAGCTGCGTACCGGCAAGGTTATTTTTGTAGGCGGCGGCTCTCTGCTGCTTCGGAAACAGATCGAAAAGTCCGGTAAGGTCGGTACAGCCATCTTTGTGGAGGAGATCGGCGCCAACGCTGCCGGGTACGGTCTCTTGTATGCGGCTACGAAGACGAGTAGGTGATCCATATGGGCGAAAAGAAGGATTCCTTCAGATTTACCGTCCAATTCAATGCCGGTGACCCAAGCCACCAGCAGGTAGCCGCGATCTTGAACGAGCAGGGTCGGCGCAAGGCACAGTTCCTGGTCAACGCCGTGACCCACTATATGAATTGCCCGGAAACACCGGAGGCCGCGGCTGCGCCAAGGATAGACCGGCAAACAGTGGAGCAACTGGTTCGTGAGATACTGTCCAATATGCACCCGGAACCCGTACCCGCAGTGGGCGAGGATATGCCCGGCTGCGATCCGGCTATTACGGCCTCTGAAGACATCCCCTTCGATGCCGCGGCCATGCTGGGAGAAGATGGTTTCCATTCGCTCATGGACTCATTGGCTGCAATACAGAAGCCGTGAAATCAACAGGTAATCATATGGAGCATACTTCGGCATACATAAATTGCCAGGAGCCAGACTGCGTGATACGCGCAGTCCGGCTCCTGACTTTTAAGGAGACAATGGCCGAAAGTAAGCCAGCACTTTCAGACCGGTAGAAATCGCCGCTCCCGCATGATATGAAAAATGAGCCTTCTCCGTTTGGCATAGAAACGGAAAAAACTCATTTGTATTGTACCACGACTGTCAAGCGGCGCAGAACTTTGGCAGCGCTATGCCTCGTCCTCCGCCAGCATACGGTATCCGACGCCAAGCTCGTTGATGATGTAGCGCTTCTCGCCAGGCGTTACGCCCATTTTCTTGAGGATGTTCCTCATGTTGACTTGCAGTTTCTTGACGCTGCCATAGCCCGAATACCTTCAGACCGCCCGAATGATGGCGGCATATAAAAGGACAAGCATCTAAAATGGATGCTTGTCCTTTTATATCCGATGTATTATGTTAAGATGTGCAGTAGATGTTCCATTTTGGTGTCCCACTCTCTGCTGGAATCAGCGCACTCTTTCAGTTCAGTTTCGACTTCAGTATTTATCGGCAAGTTTTTCTTATAGCGGATGGTATGCTCAAGACTTGCCCAGAAGTCCATCGCGATTGTACGGAGTTGTATCTCCACCGGCACATGGACCTCTTTTTCTGCAAAGAATACCGGCAACCGGATCGTCAGGTGCAGACTGCGATAGCCATTTGGCTTAGGGTGTGAAATATAATCTTTCTCTGTGATAATTTCAATGTCAGACTGATCTTTTAAGCACTTTGCCAAAAAGAACACATCCTCCTCGAAAGAGCAGATCACACGCACACCGGCAACATCCATGATATTTGCCTGCATGGTCGGAAAATCCAGAGAAAGTCCGCGCTTCTGCATCTTATTCATAATGCTGGACGGCGACTTCAAGCGGCTTTTCATACTTTCTATCGGATTGCGGTCATGCTGCAATGAAAACTCTTCGTTCAGAATTTCCAACCTGCTTTCAAGTGCTTTCAGTGCGCAGCGGTATTGCAGCATGACTTCCTGATACCTGCGATTTTCGCTTAAAAGGCGCTGGCACTGCAAATCATCCAAGCCCTTATCTGCCGCAACCGTCAAACCAAATAGATTTTCACTCATAGCTTCTCCATTCCGCAGGGATAGGCGCTCCGCGCTGTCTGCTGCTCTTGTGTTACGACCTGATAAAAGCTGTATCCGCCGGAGAGATGGGCACAAGAGAAACCGTACTGCGTTAAAAGCCGGCAGGCCAGATAACTGCGGAGTCCTGTCTGGCAATTCACATAAACAGGCTTACCCCGGTCTAACTCGTCCAAATGCTCCCGCAGATCGTCCAAGGGAATATTCCGAAAGCCATCCAGATGGCCCCGCTGATACTCCCACGCCGTGCGGACGTCCAGCAGCGTCGCACTGCCATCGCAAGGCAAGTCCTCAACCTCATTCCAATGGAACTGCCGCACTTTCTCGCTCTCCAAATCCTCGATCATAAAACCGGCCATGTTTACCGGATCCTTGGCGGAGGAATAGGGCGGCGCATAGGCTAGATCCATCTCTGTCAGCTCCAGCGCCGTCATACCGGCGCGGATGGCCGTTGCCAGTACATCAATGCGCTTGTCCACACCGTCGCCGCCAACGATCTGCGCACCCAGCAGCCGCAGGCTTTCTTTTTCATACAGCACCTTCATTGCCATAGACTGTGCGCCGGGATAATAGGTAGCGTGGGATGCCGGGAAAAGTACGACTTTGTCGTAAGCGATCCCTGCTGTCTGCGCTGCCTTCTCATTGATCCCCGTAGAGGCCGCGGTCAAGCCAAACAGTTTCAGAACAGACGAACCCTGAGAGCCGTGAAAGCGGCTGCTTCCGCCGCAGATATTGTCAGCGGCAATGCGTCCCTGCTTGTTGGCAGGCCCCGCCAGAGAGATCAACGCTTTCTGCCCGGTCACGAAATGGGTGACCTCTACGGCATCGCCCACAGCGTAGATATCCGGCACGGAGGTTTCCATCTGCTCGTTGACAGCAATGCTGCCACGAATACCAAGTTTGAGTCCGGCTTCTTTTGCCAAATGCGTATCCGGGGTAACACCGATGGCCAGCAGCACCATATCCGAATGCAGCGGCTCACTTTCCTCCAGCAGCGTCAGCACGGAATCTCCGTCCTGCCGGAATCCGGTGACGGTTTCACCCAACCGCAGAGCCACGCCGTATCTGCGCATTTCCGCATGGACAAAGCTCGCCATATCCGCATCCAGTGGCGCTAATAGCTGCTTGGGACGCTGAACGATGGTAACCGAAACGCCTATCTCCACAAGGTTTTCCGCCATTTCCAGACCGATAAAGCCGCCGCCAGCCAAAACAGCGGTTTTCGGCTTCTGATCCTCTACAAAGCGCCGAATGCGGAGGGTATCCTCCACGGTGCGCAGCGTGAAAACACGCTCGCTGCTGACGCCGGAAAGCGCAGGAACCGTCGGCTTTGCGCCGGGTGCGAGGAGCAGTTTGTCATAGGTTTCCGTGTAGACCTTTCCACTATCCAATGCGTGAACGGTGACGATTTTCTCTGTGGGATCGATCGCAGTTACTTCCTGCCGTACCCGCACATCAATGCGAAAACGATCCCAGAAGCTCTCCGGAGTTTGCAGCGTCAGTTCTTCCTGCTCCTTGATCACACCGCCCACATAATACGGCAGGCCGCAGTTGGCATAGGACACATAGC